>Ga0194057_10001399_pt1 | contig 12184 bp, 10 predicted proteins | sample SepL4415m_MetaG_FD_155474 | JGI IMG/M metagenome (GOLD analysis project Ga0194057, IMG submission 155474) | Anoxic zone freshwater microbial communities from boreal shield lake in IISD Experimental Lakes Area, Ontario, Canada - Sep2016-L442-15m | ecosystem: Environmental > Aquatic > Freshwater...
GCGGCGAAGCCGAGCAGAAGAGCGAGGACCCACCATCTGTCTCCCGCATACGGCCGCGTCTGCTGCCACCAGCCGAGCGGCGACAGCCACGACACCCAGCCGAGACCGTTCGCGGCGGCGGCGGCGCCGATGCCGCGCAGCAGGTAGGAGACGCCGAGGACGGCGCCGGCCAGGCCAGCGGCGGTGCGCGCGCTCTTCACGAGCTGCGCGGTGACGCCGGCCACGGCGGCGAAGGCGATGCCGAGGCAGGCGAAGCCCAGGCCCATGAGCACCGAGCCGGCGGGCGGCATGCCGACGGCGCTCGACCCCAGCGCCGTGCCCGCGCCCGCCACGAGGCCGGCGCCGCCGGCCACGAGCAGCGCGGCGGTCAGCGGCGCGCCCCGACCCACGACCGTCGCGCCGAGCAGCTCGAGGCGGCCCGTCTCCTCCTCGGCGCGCGTGTGCCTGACGACGATGAACAGGGCGAGGACCGCGACAGCGACCGCACCCATGATGCCCATCTTGAACGTGGCCAGCGCGCCGCTCGACGTCGCAGGAGAGGGCGGCGACGAGGGCCACCTTCTGCCGGTTGCCCTTGGAGTAGGCGCGCGCCTTCCTGGTCGGGTCGAGCTCGAAGCGCTCCAGCAGATCGGCGCGCCGCTGCCTGTCGAGGCCGCCCCGCAGCCGCCCGAGCAGGTCGATCACCTCGCCGCCGGTGAGATTCGGCCACAGGGTCACTTCGCCGGGCACGTAGGCCAGGCGGCGGTGCAGCCGCTCGGCTCGCGCCAGGGGTCGCCGCCGAGCAGCCGAGCCACGCCCGAATCGGCGCGCAGCAGGCCCAGCAGAACGCGGATGACGGTCGTCTTGCCGGCGCCGTTCGGACCCAGCAGGCCGTGGATCTCGCCGACCTTGACCTCGAGGTCGAGGCCGTCCAGCGCCCGCGTGCCGCCGAACGACTTCGTCAGCTTCTCGATCGTCACCGCCGCGTCCATGGTCCACCGCCGCTGTCAGTCGCAGTTGCGTGATGGGGAACTACCCCCGGGGGCGTAGTCGTTCAACTCCTCCTGCGATACGCCGCCTGCCGACCGGCGCCGGTGGATGGGCTGCCGCCTTCCTCTACCTGACCGATCGCGGTGCGGTAGCAGAACGCTGGGGTCATGCGCCGGGATTCGGACGCCACGCGATCGGCGTCGATAGCCTGCGCCTGACCAACACCGAGGCTTCTCGCATTGCTGACGCGAACCTGCGGAACGGCCGGTTCGTTTCGGCGGGACCGCATCCCGAGTGGGACGATTTCGTGGCCTCCTCCGCGGAGCTCCCGACCGACTGTCTCAAGACGTTGCAGCCCGTCGGTGTATCGGTCATCTATGCCGACCTCAAGCTCTACTCTCCTGCGCAGAGCTTCGATTCCGTGCGGGACGCAGTCGCATCTGAGCTTCTCGGAGGCCAGTACAAGCACCCTCCAGCCAACCTCGCGGTCTTCGAAGACCTGTCCGTCGCATTGGTGTTCAAACTGAACCAAACCCATTCCACACGATGCCGGGGCCAATGAGGCGGCGCGAGCTCGATCCCCTCAATGACGGCGAGCCGGATCTTGAGGCGTATCCGCAGACGCTGCTCCTTGTGCATCGTCGGTATGAGATCCGGCCGGGTGGTAGCCCCGAAAAGGCTCGTTTCGACCTGGAGACAGCCAAGACGCATCTGGAATCACTACTCAGCAGTCACCTCGCAAGTGCGCCTACGGACGTCTCGGAGTACATTGCCTCCATCTTGCGGCGAAGGGAGACATGAGCGTGGCGCTCACGGACACGGCGTCCAGCACAGATGTCGGTGACACGCCAGGGGCGAGTGCGACCCTGGTGTTTGGAGACACGGTTCCCGACCTCCCGAGTGCATCCGGGACGATCACCGGTGGTGACGGAATCGTGATCGGCGGACCGCGCCCCGCGGTTGAGAAACACCTTGAGCGGGCCTTCACGCCGATTGCCGCGCCAGAGGTCTATCCCGCGTCTTCGGAGGTGCGCCAGGTCCCCATCAGCACGCGGACGGAAACGATTCCGGGAGCTGGCAGACCGCTGGCTGGAGGAATCGGCACATCTGTCGTCGATCGACAAGAAGGCGATGCTGTCGTCGTACCAGCAGATCATCGGCCTCGGGCCTGATGCGGCGCCACTTGGGGCCTATCCCGCCAGGGATGTGCGTGCGGGGCGTTCGTGGACCGAGCGGGGCGGTCACGAGACGGTTCCCTCGTAGCCCAGCTACGTGGGGATCCGGGGAGGGGCCGCATCCGCGATGTGTCCACGGGCGCATCCGTGCGTGCAGACCCATTGGGATAGGCCCTTACCCGGAAACGCCCACCGCGCAAGCGTTCGGGCGCGTGCATGCGGCGCCCCTGTCGGCATGAAGCTGGTGGACCTGACCAGACGGCTTTCGAGCTCTCGCGACGAGGTCGCGCGTCTGCCCGGCGTTCCCGACCCGCCGGAGTAGCCGGCCGACTCACTGCGGGTCAGTCCCCTCGGCGCCACCGACGGCGTCACGACGTTGAACCAACACTCGTACCGGTCCGGCAGGCCCATGAGCTCGGCCACCAGGACGCCAGATTCCGGTCAGCCGGCGAACGCCGACTTCGCGACGAGGCGCAATACCTCGACCAGGGCTGCCTCGATCTCCTCGGCGGGACGGTCGTCGAGGCCGACTCCACGCCGGACGAACTCGCCGAACAGCGCGTAGCCCATGGTGGCGGAAGTGAGGCACGCCACGATGACGCGTGGGTCGTGGCGACCTCGGATCTGACCACCCTCGAGCTCGGTCAGGAATCGCTCCAGCAGCGCGCCGACCGCCGGCCGTCCGGAAAGCACGTCGTCGAGAACGCCGTCGAGGCTCGCTCGCGCGAGCGCGGCGACTACTTCCCTCTCCTGCAGCGCCGCGTGGAAGACGGCCGGCCCGCCCTTGACGACATCTGGCATCTCCTCGATCCGCGCAATGACGTGGTGGTCCGCGCGCTCGAAGGCCGCGCGCATCAGGTTGCGCTTGGAGCCGAAGTAGCGATGCACGAAGGTGGGGTTGACGTCGGCCAGGGCGGCGATGTCGCGGACCGTGACGCGGCCGGACGCGTGATCGGCCAGGAGCGCGGCCGCCGCATCGATCAGGGCCTGGCTGACTTGCTCGCGTGAACGCCGCGGTCTCGTTCGCCCGGCTTCCGCCCTCTCGCCTGAAGGCTTCATCGTCAGCTCCACGTGGGTCCCCCGCACATCATGAGGGTCTGCTTGACCCTGGCATTGTAGCACCATCGGGCGTAATGTAGTCGACGGTGTACTTGCGCCGCTCCTCTCGGAGTCCGAAGTGCTCCTGTGAGGAGACAGGATCGCGAAGACAGCCGACATGTGCGGTCATCGCGGCTGATTCGTGGCGGTATGGAAGGCGAGGTTCCTGGCGATGAAGGCGCCCAGCGCGAGCTCGTCTACGACGATGGGGCCGAGAAGGCGCTCGCCGCCGCCAAAGCCCACGGCTGGACCGTGGTGAGCGTCAAGGAGGACTTCAGGACGGTGTTCTGACCGGCACGAGCGACGTGAGCTTCGGATCGATGCTCACGCACGAACACGGAAGGAGTGGGGAGCATGAGCAAACCGTTCAAAGGCGTCATCAACGTCGACATCAGGGACTCGATCCCGGACTGGGCGCCGTTCGAGCCGCCGAAGGCGCCGGACGGCGCCCCCAACGTCGTCTACGTCGTGCTCGACGACGTCGGCTTCTCGGCGATGAGCTGCTACGGCGGCCCCATCCCGACGCCCAACATCGACGAGATCGCCGCCGAGGGCGTGCGCTACAGCCAATGGCACACCACGGCGCTCTGCTCGCCGACGCGCTCCTGCCTGCTGACCGGGCGCAACCACAGCCGCAACAGCATGGCCTGCATCACCGAGGGCGCCATCGGCTTCCCCAACGGCAGCGGCACCATCCCGCCCGAGAACGGCATGCTCTCCGAGATCCTCGGCGAGCTGGGCTGGAACACCTACATGGTCGGCAAGTGGCACCTCTGCCCGACGGTCGAGATGAACCTGGCGGCGCCGCGCCGTAACTGGCCTTCCGGGCGCGGCTTCGAGCGCTGGTACGGCTTCCTCGGCGCCGAGACCAACCAGTGGTATCCCGATCTGATCCACGACAACCATCCGGTGGACCAGCCCAGGTCGCCGGAGGAGGGCTATCACCTCACCGACGACATCACCGACAAGGCGCTGGAGTTCATCAGGGACGCCAAGGCGATCGCGCCCGACAAGCCGTTCTTCCTCTACTACGCTCCCGGCGCCTGCCACGCGCCGCACCACGCGCCGAGGGAGTGGATCGACAAGTTCAAGGGCCAGTTCGACATGGGCTACGAGGCGATGCGCGAGCAGACCCTGGCGCGGCAGAAGGAGATGGGCTTGGTCCCAGCCGACACCGGGCTGCCGCTGGTGAACCCGATCGGCACGCCGGCGACGCACCGGGGACCGAAGGGGCAGCCGTTCGCGCAGTACGACGAGACCAAACCGTGGGACACCCTGTCGGAGGGTGAGAAGCGGCTCTTCTCGCGCATGGCCGAGGTCTACGCCGGCTTCCTCGCCCACACCGACCACCACATCGGCAGGCTCCTCGACCACCTGGAGGAGACCGGACTGCGCGAGAACACCATCGTCATCGTGGTCTCCGACAACGGCGCCAGCGGCGAGGGCGGCCCCGTCGGGTCGGTGAACGAGTCCCTGCTCTTGAACGGCATGCCCGACAATCTCGAGAACAACCTGGCGATGCTCGACGAGCTCGGCGGCACCAAGACCTACGGCCACTACCCCAACGGCTGGGCGATGGCCTTCAACACGCCCTTCAAGCTTTGGAAGCGCTACAACTTCAACGGCGGCACGGCCGACCCCTGCGTCATCTCGTGGCCGGCCGGCATCAACGCGAAGGGCGAGATCAGGGAGCAGTACCACCACGCCATCGACCTCGTCCCGACGATCCTCGACTGCCTCGGGGTCGAGGCTCCAGAGACGATCAAGGGGCACGTGCAGAGCCACTTCGACGGCGTGAGCATGCGCTACAGCTTCGACGACGCCGGCGCGAAGGGGACGCGGAAGACGCAGTTCTACTCGATGCTCGGCCAGCGCGGCATCTGGCACGAGGGCTGGAAGGCGGTCACCACCCACCCGCCGCTCGCCGGCTGGAGCGACTTCAACGCCGACGAGTGGGAGCTCTACCACACCGACGTGGACCGCGCGGAGCTGCACGACCTGGCCGCCGAGATGCCCGACAAGGTGCGCGAGCTCGTCAATCTCTGGTTCGCCGAGGCGGGCCGCAACGGGGCCTTCCCGCTCGACGACCGCATCATGCTGGAGATCGCGCTCACCGAGCGGCCGCAGCTCTCGGCGCCGCGCGAGAAGTACGTCTACTACCCGGACGTCGCGGAGGTCCCCGAGAAGCAGAGCGTCAACATCCGCAACCGCTCCTACTCCCTCGGCGCGCTCGTCGACATCCCGGCGCGGGGTGCGGAAGGCGTGTTGTTCGCGCACGGCGCGCGCTTCGGCGGACACGCCCTCTACGTGAAGGACGACAGGCTGCACTACGTCAACAGCTTCGTGGGCCTGATGGAGCAAAAGATCGACGCGACCGAGGACGTCCCCACCGGCGAGAATGTGATCCTGGCCGCCACTTTCGAGAAGGACGGCGAGGACGCGCCCGGCGTCGCCACCGGCATCCTCTCGCTGTTCTACGGCGACAAGAAGGTGGGCGAGGGTCGCATCAAGACCCAGCCCGGGGAGTTCGCCATCGCCGGTGAAGGTCTCTGCGTCGGGCGCGACGGCGGCGCCCCCGTCACCGACGACTACCCCGGCGAGTCGCCGTACCGCTTCACCGGCGGCGTCATCAAGCAGGTGAGGGTCAACGTCAGCGGCGCGCCGTACCTCGACCTGGAGCGCGAGGCGATGGCGATGCTGATGCGCGAGTGATCTGCCATCGCACCCACGATCCAGGACAAGGAGGAGGACTGTGAACCCCACTCATGCCCACACAGAACCGGCCCGTCTGGCCGCCGACCCCGATGACTACGCGCGCTTCGGGTTAGCCAAGGACCACATCGAACCGTGGGAGGACGGTCTTCGTCTCGACACGGGCGCGCCCAACATCGAGTGGTGGTACTTCGACGCGCTGCTGGACGACGGCGCCAAGCTCTCGGTGATTTTCTGCACCAAGGACGCGTCCCGGCCCCACCAGCCCCTCGAGCCTCTCATCGAGATAGACCTGGACCTCCCGGACGGCAGGAGGATGTCGAAGTACGGCCGGTTCAAGGCCGCTGAGTTCGCCGCCTCAAAGGACGGCTGCGACGTGCGCATCGGCGAGTACCGTTTCGCCGGCGACTTGCACGAGTACCACATCACGGGCAAGGCCGAGGACCTCTCCGCCGAGGTCCGGCTCGAGTCCGTCACGGAGCCATGGCGCCCCGAGACAGGGCACCTCGTCTTCGGCGCCGACGGCGAGACGATCTTCGCCTGGGCGCCGTTCGTGCCCATGGGCAAGGTGACGGCCACCTACCGCATCGGCACCGAGGTCCACGAGACCACCGGCATGGGCTACCACGACCACAACTGGATGAACCAGGGGATGGGGCACCTCGTCGACCACTGGTACTGGGGGCGCGGGCAGGTAGGCCCCTACTCGTTCGTCACGGCCTACATCACGGTGGCCAAGAAGTACGGCTACGCAGAGTTCCCCTACTTCATGCTCGCGCGGGACGGCAAGGTGGTCGCCGACGACGGCGCGAAGGTGAGCTTCTCGAGGAGCGGGGACGAGACCGACGAGCACACCGGCAAGTCCGTCCCGGACGCGATCCGCTTCGAGTATCGCGACGGCGACACGCGCTACGTCCTGACCTTCTCGCGCGAGCACACCCTCGTCAGCCAGAAGCTCGTCGACTTCGCCTCGGGCGTGCAGAAGCTCGTGGCCGAGCTCATCAGATATCCAGGCGGCTACCTCCGCTTCTCGGGCCCCGTCGCTCTCGACGTCTACCGGGGCGACGACGTCGTCGAACACTACGAGGAGCTCGGCTCCTTCGAGCAGTGCTACTGGCAGCGCGACATCCACGGCGAGAGGTAGGAGCGCATTCAGTCGATGCGGTGCTTCGCGCGAAGACGATAGAGCAGGGGATAGGGGCGAAGCCGTGACAGGGCGTTCATCGCACGGCGCGCGTGCGCCAAGCTTGCTCGCGCGCGCCGTGCCCATCGTCGACTGGCTGCCGCACTACCAGCGCGCCTGGCTCTCGCGCGACCTGATCGCGGGCGTCACGGTCTGGGCCGTTCTCGTCCCGGAGTCGATCGCGTACGCGTCGATCGCCGGCGTCCCCGCCCAGTACGGCCTTTACACCGCTCTGGGCGCCGCGACGGTGTTCGCGCTCTTCACCGGTACGCGTCAGGTCATCACCGGCCCGAGCGGGCCGATCGCGGCCGTCGCCGCCTCGGTCTGCGCGCTCGTGGTCGCCGCCGACTCGCCCCAGTACCTGGCGGCGATGGTCGGGCTCTGCGCCGCGACGGCGATCGTCTACCTCCTGCTCGGCGTGTTCCGCATGGGATGGGTGTCCAACTTCCTCGCCTCCCCCGTGCTCGAGGGGTTCGTGTTCGCCTTCGGCCTCGGGCTGATCGCCGATCAGCTCCACAAGATCCTCGGCATCGCCAAGGTCGAGGGTTCCTACTGGGACAAGCTGATAGGCACGCTGACGGCGCTGCCGCAGACCGATCTCTACGCGCTGGCCGTCGGTGGAACGGCCGTCGCGCTCTTGCTGGTCATGCGCTTCTTCGCGCCGAGACTCCCGCGCGCGATCATGGTCGTCATCCTTGGCGCCATCGTCGTGCCGCTGTTCGACCTGACGTCGCGCGGCGTCACCGTCGTGGGCAACTTGCCGTCGGGGCTTCCGTCCCTGACGCTGCCGACCGGGCTCAGCCTCGATCAGTGGGGCGGGCTGCTCGCCGGCTCGCTGGCCGTCGTCTTCGTGGGGTTCAGCGAGTCCATAGCCGCCGTGAGCGCGATGGCTGCCAGGCACGGTGGAGAGTTCAGCACGGACCAGGAGCTCATCGCTCTCGGCGGGGCACACGTCGGGTCTGCGCTGCTCGGCGGCTTTCCGGTCTCGGGGAGCCTGAGCAAGACGAGCGTCGCCGACGGCGCGGGGCAGAAGACGCAGCTCAGCCTGCTCGTCGTCGCCGCTCTGACGGTCGTCACGCTGCTCTTCCTCACGGGGCTGTTCGCCACCTTGCCGGAGGCGGTGCTCGGCGCCATCGTGATCGACGCAGCCGCCGGCCTGCTGCACTGGAGGGCGCCCGCCCGCTTCCTGGCGGTGGACCGGCGATCGTTCGCCGTGTTCGTGGTCACCGGCATCGGCCTCTTCTTCGTCAGTGTGGTGGCCGGCGTGATCGTCGGCGTCGTACTTTCGCTGCTGCTCCTGATCTCGGCCGCCTCAAGATCTCCGGTCCAGCGCATGGCCTACGACAAGGGCGAGCACACCTGGGTCGATGCGCGTGCCCACCCCGACGCGGCCGAAAACGAAGGGGTGCTGGTGGCGGCGATACTCGGACCGCTCTTCTTCGCCGATGCGGCCGCCTGCAAGGCTCGGATCCTGCGCATGGTCGGCGAGTCCGACCCGTCCGTCGTCGTGCTCGACCTCGGGACCACTCCGGATATCGACCTCGACGGCGCCGATGCCCTGACGAAGGTGGCCGTGCAGCTCAGGTCCAGAGGCGTACGACTGCTGCTGGCTCGCGTCGACAGCGAGAGGCTGGCTCTGCTGCGCCGCGCGGGCACGCTGGAGGCGGTCGGTGACGAGAGCGTCTTCGTCACGGTCCGGGACGCAGTCAGGTCCGGCTCCGGTCAGAGGCCGTCAGCGCCATAAGTCCGCGGGCCGCGCTGCGAGGAGCGGCGGCGGCCCGCAACCCCGTCGCTGAGGTTCGCGCGACGACACTGCTGCCTCAGTAAACACCCTGCGCACGAGCGACCTGCCGTTGGCGGAAGTCGCGGGCGCCAGTCTGAGCGAGGTAGTGATGATGGTCACTATGACGGCAGCAGAAGACGGATCGTCGTCCTGAGGCTGCTGCTGGAGGTTCCGGAGACTCGCGAAATCATCAGAAGTCGCCCTTGAAGGCGCCGCTCACATGCTGCCGGGCAGAGACCGATCGCACGGCGCCACAGGTTCAGGTGACGTATGCGGCGATCGGAAGCGTCGCAGGTGCTGCAGCTCTGCGTTCGTCGCCGACACCGCGCCGAGTGGCAGACACGAGACTGCGCGAGCTCGGGTGCGATAACAATGTTGGAGGCTACGCCAGAATCTCGCCCACGCGGCCTCGGAGGGCTGCTTCGAACTTCGCCCAGCTCAGATCGACCGCGGGCTCGCACACCGTGTCGGCGCCCGGATCTCCGAGCACGAACCACGCCGCATCGTAGAGTCTCTTCATGAGCAGCCGCCGGCAGAGCAGCATTGCGCGCCTCAAGTAGGAGGCCCCCTGGAAGTCGCGGTCAACCGGGAAGTGCGGCTCCTTCACGCGCACCGGCGACCGAGAAGCCGGCTCATCCTGCATCAAGAACACGTATCCGAGCCACGGTGGCTGCAAGCCCAGCAGTCCGCTCTCCGCGGCGTGGAGGACGTCTGTGGCGTTGCCCAGGGCCTCTTCAGTTCGGTTGTTCATGTTGTTGCCGAACGAGCCGAGGATGCTCTTGAACTCCACCGCGGCGACAAGCTCGCCCTTGTGCACGACGACCACGTCCCACTTCTTCTCCGCCCGAAAGTAGCCCGGCAACTCGAGCCGGCTGCGGTCGTTGTGGATCTCGCCGGCAGGGATGCCTGCGTCAACGAGCACGTTCTTCACGAGCGCAGCGAGTGGGTCGAGGTGGCCGCCGCCGGTGACCCCGGCGCGCAGACCCGGGTCGGTGTTGCCGCGCTCTTGAGCCTGCCGCGCAGCCTCTTCACGCAGGCTCCAGCAGCTGAGAACCGCCTTCTCGAACTCCACAGGATCCTCCGTCAGTCGGGCAGGCTGGTTAGGCCGTAGGCAGCTATCGCCAGGTCCGTAGCGCGGGTCACATCGCGGGCGTCGAACGCCTGCGCGAGCTGCATCTTCAGCTCCTCTGAGATCGACGCGGGATCAGGCACGCGGATGAGGCGCAGGTACTGCGCCTGGAAGCGCAGCGTCCCGCCCCGCATCTTCACGCCATAGGCCTCGACGAACATCTGCGCGACTCGGGACAGGAGCAGGCCGCCGAGGACGCGCAGATCCCACACGTCCGACGTTACCCAGTAGAGGTTGTGGTGCGGGTACCCGTGACCCTCGTCGAGCACCGGCTCGATCGTCGCCTTCATGTCGGGAAGCAGGAGCTTGGGCTTCTCCCGCAGTCCGGGATACACCTTGTCGATGGTCCTGAACCACTCGGCGGAGTCCTTCTTGGCGATGTGCCGATCTTTGAGACGCAGCACGCTGCCCTCGAAGTAGCTCTCCATGCGCGGGTAGTCTGCGAGGTCCACGAGGGAGCCGTTGTCGGCCCAGGGGTTGACGAGCCAGGTGTCGTGCCACCGCGCGGCCCCCGACCGAAGGTGCTCTGTCTTGATCAGAGGCACCAGTCTGTCGGCCTCGGCAACATCGCCGTCGCCCGTCACAAACACGCCATCGGCGCCCGTCGCAATGCCGATGCCGACCCGCGTACCGGTCGCGCTGTCTTCCAGGGGACGCAGTCGCTCGTTGAGATCCTCCAGCACCGCCAGACGAGCGGGGCTCGCCGAGGGCCAGACGGCCTCAGTCTGGAACCACTGCTGGAGGCGAGCGGCGCGGAAATCGCCCGTGGTGAGCTGCGCTTGCGCGCCCTCACTGGCCCAATCAGCGAGTCTCCGTGCTGCGGCTTCGCCGAAGTGCTCGCGGGCTACGGCGAACAGTACCTCGCCCTGCCGATCGCGACGAATCTGCGTCACTGCCGGATAAGCCGATACCTCCGAAGCGAAGGCGTCGATGCCGTGCATCTCAATCACGGCCTCGACCGAGAAGCAGTCAGCGACAAGCCCGCGGAGGCGGCGGCCGTAGTTGTTGTGCATCCACCGGTCGGCAACGATGAAGCAAAGGACCCCACCCTTGCGCAAGCTCCTGAGGCCCGCCTCAATGAAGCCGACGAAGATATCGCTGCCCGCGGTCATCGTCTTGCAGCGGCGCAGGTACGCCTCGCGGAGCTCGGGAAGCATGTCGTCACTGCGGATGTAGGGCGGATTGCCGATGACGAAGTCCGCATCCTGGGCGTGATAGGTGAGCAGGTAGTCGCCGTGCGTGATCCAGCCGTCGACGACCTGCTCGATGTCGTCCGCCGGCCAACCATCGGCGGCCAGGACTTCGCGAGCGGCGGATCGCGCCCGCTGCACATGCTGCTCCTGCAGGTCGAACGCCCTGATGGCGCCCCGGGCTTCGGCCAATTCGACTCCGCAATCACGAAGCGACGATGAGAGCCGCGAGATCATGGGCAGCAAGAAGGCGCCGTCGCCGCACGAAGGCTCGACGGCGACCCGACGAGAAAGGTCCTCGCCGGCCACGTAGCCACAGAAATCGAGCATGAACTCGACCACCCAGGACTTGGTGAAGACGGCGCCGTACTCTTGCACCTGAGACATTCAGCCCTCCCAATTTGCCACGGTGTACAGTGTGGCACAGCGGACAGACGGCAAGCCAGAGCGCAGCTCCGTGCGTCGGATCACAATCGGAGTCTACTCCGACGCGACAAGCGCGAGCACGCTTCCGGGGCACGGCCTCTGCACGGCCCGAGAGGCGGGCCGCACTACCGCCCGATCACTTCAGCGGAACGACACGCGCTCCACCCACGCGGAGGGACCGGCACGGCAAGAACGGATAGACTGGATGTGAGTGTGCCGTGACGCGGCTCCCGGAGCGGCTGTGACAAGTAGAGCGCCTGCCCCACTTCTCTTCACGAAGCTGTACATCCCTCCGTCTCGGCCCGGCGTTGTCGCCCGCGCCCGCTTGATGGAGCGGCTCAACGAGGGCACACACGGTCAGCTGACCCTCGTCTCTGCACCCGCCGGCTTCGGCAAGACCACATTGGTCGCCGAGTGGGCCGCCGGGTGTGGGCGACCGGTCGCCTGGCTGTCGCTCGATCAGAGAGATGACGATCCCTCGAGCTTCTTGACCTACCTCGTCGCCGCGCTGCAGACGAT
>Ga0194057_10001400_pt1 | contig 12176 bp, 13 predicted proteins | sample SepL4415m_MetaG_FD_155474 | JGI IMG/M metagenome (GOLD analysis project Ga0194057, IMG submission 155474) | Anoxic zone freshwater microbial communities from boreal shield lake in IISD Experimental Lakes Area, Ontario, Canada - Sep2016-L442-15m | ecosystem: Environmental > Aquatic > Freshwater...
CCTTTTCTTCAACCCTTCCTATTACTAAGAGGAGCGTGTTTGGTCAAGGCTTGGATTGTTTTGCCAGACAAGATCGAATGGTTCACAGGAGTCCTTTGACTGTTCGGTGAAGCCTCAGGGGTTTGGCCCTTGAAGCCGGGAGACCGACTCAAGTTGACGTGCAATTGTCAAATATATATACATAATAACAGTAAATTACGATAATCATTTCAAATATTACTAGAGAATATATGATTAATGCTCAGAATTAATAATTAAAATAGCTTAATAAGATTGACCGTTTGCTGTCCTGATGGTATATTTCTTCTTGTCAAATATGACTTTTCGCTGCCTCACTACTCCAGGAAAAGGCCTGCGGAATTCATGAGAGGATGTAGATGATACTAACAACGGGGAAAAAATATTGTGCAAATAAGTTTCTTACTCTTCTGGTACTGTGCGCGATGAGTTGTCCCGTGTATGCGGCTCAGTCCTCCGACTCGGTCCAGGCGGAAACCGCTTTCTTTCGTGGTAGTCACTTATTTTCACAGGGCAATGTCTCAGAAGCACTGCCTTCACTGGAAAAAGCCGTAGAGCTGGATCCTGATAACGCCAATTACAGGAATGTACTTGCAATCGCGTACAATAATCAGGGACTACGGCTGAGCCGAGAGGGGAGTGTGCTTGAGGGAATGCGTTATCTCGGTAAGGCACTCAATTTTGCTGCGGAAGATAAGGATATGCGCTCAAATTTCGTCAATGCCGCGCTACAGGCAGCTTCTCTCCCAGAGGACAAGATAAAGATCGAGGATAAGATAGGTTTTCTCAAGCAGGCTCTGGAAATTGATCCCGAGAACAGCCAGGGCCGGAAAGCACTCGCTGCTCTGATGAACAATTACGGGGTGGTAAAGGGGAGGGTAGGCGGCCGCGAAACAGAGGTGGCAGAACTGGAGAAGGCCTATTCACTGGATCCTTCAAACCTGAAAATCAAGAAGAATCTCGCCACTGCTTTTTATAATTCGGCTTTGGAAAAAGGTAAGGGTGGAGCCTCGCAAGAGGAGGTCCAGCTTCTACGCAAAGCTCTCGAACTTTCTCCTAAAGATCCGCAGATTACTCAGAATCTGGGAAGGGCATTGTCAAATCTGGGGGTGCTGAAGGGAAGAGAAGGAGACATTCCCGACCAGATTTCCCTACTAAAAGAATCCCTGGAGATTTTTCCCAACGATCCTATAACCAAGAAGAATCTTGCTGCAGCTTACAACAATTATGCCGTGTCTGAAAAAATAGATTTGAAAGTTAGTGAACGGATCGCTAACCTGGAATCTGCCCTGCATCATGACCCCAGGAATCGTGCCGGCATAACAAATTTGTGCAATCTCTTGGTCAAGGAAGGTGTTAGAGAGGCCAAAAGCGGCCATGTCAACAAGGCGATCGAATTACTGGAAAGGGCTGCTAAGCTTGATCCGAGTAATCAGACGGTGCAGAGCAATCTGGCCGCGGTTTATCATAATGAAGCACTGAAAAAAGGTGAATCAGGCAAGCATGAGGAAGAGATCCGACTCCTTCAAAAAGCCTTGAACTTGTCCCCTTCCAATGCTGAAGTGAAGACGGATTTAGCCTTGGCGTACAATGACTACGGGGTTATCCTCGGCAAAAAAGGGGATGGCAAGCAGGAACTCCTTTATCTGTCAAAAGCGATAAAACTTGTTCCAGGCAATAAGGTGATCCAAGAAAATCTTGCCAGGGCGAAACAGAAAAATCCTGTCAAGGAACAGAATAGAGAAGGTAGTCAGGATAAGAAGAAGAGCAAAGAGGGATAGACTGCCGTTTTGAGCATGCATCAATAACATTGAGAATCCGACTTTTTAGAATTCAGGTTGCTAAATGGCCCCAAAATTCACGCGTAAGGATTTCCTGGAGGCTCTTTTTGGAAACTATTATAAAGAGCACAGAGGGTTCATACTAGTAAAGAGTTTCAGACGTGGGGACTCCAAGATGAGCACCCGCTATTTCCCCAATATTGAAATTCTTGCCAAGGAACAATATGGAGAAGACAGGGACGTCTATTTCGGTATTTGTCCACGGGAGAGGATGAAGTCAGAAATAGAACACATCCTCCATATCACCGCACTGTGGGCTGACATGGACATTGGAGCGGAAGGCCACAGCGTCGGCAAAATCTTTTTCGAAGGTGCGCAACAGGCTGCTAAAGCTATCAGGAGCTTTCCGCGTCCTCCTTCCATTACCGTTGATTCAGGCCGCGGGCTCCACCTGTACTGGCTGCTGGAGAAAGTCACCGAAGTTTCGGACCTGGAAAAAGTGGAACGAATTCTCAAAAATATTCATCAGTGCCTCCAATGCGGGGGAGAAACCAGCCTGGACACTGTAATGAGGCTTCCAGAGACATTTAACAACAAGCTGAGCGGTGAGGTGCTCCCTTGTAGCGTGACATTCATTAACCACAATTTTCGTTACAACCTAGCGGACTTCGAAAACCTAGACCTTCCCATCACGGGATTTCCACGAGAGCGGACACCAGTTGCCACCACCCAGGCAAAGCCATCGGTTTCAACAATATTATCCCCTCTATCGGAAGAATTTTCACATGGAGCAGTTGAGCATACCGGTGGGCGTCCTGAAGACTTAATTCAGCTTCGTAATGCAGGGATGGACAGATTGGCGGAAGAAACTCCCCAGATGGATGACACGGACCCAGATTTTATGACACCTCTGCCCGAAGCCCTTTACTTCTCTAACAAAGATGGGGTAACAGGTTTACCGGCAATGTCGGTTTCCGAAGAACCACAGTTTGAGTCAAGACAATTCCATGCGGCATCCGCGTCCATCAGGAACTGCTCTCTGGAAATGCTTGTTGCAGAGGGCACAGAAGTTGAGATTGCCCTTATTGGCTACAACACAGCAATACACGGCATCCTTAAGTGGACTGAAGGCAACTTAATCGGAGTGGAATCGGGCGAGCATAAATACGCTATTCCTCTCTCCAGTGTTTCGTTCATAAAATACAGGTGATTGTATCCCGTTCAACCTACCAACGATAAACATTCTAGATAGCCGGAAGGTAGCGAAGAGATGCTGAACATTATATGGTTACTTCTATTGGTAGGGTCTACGGCCATAGCAATGTTGACCGGGCATCTAAAGGAAGTAGTTGTCTCTGTGACTGAAAGCGCTAATTCAGCCTTCAAATTGGCTTTGGGTTTAACCGGGATCATGGCCCTTTGGCTCGGAATAATGAGGATAGCGCAAGATAGCGGTCTCGTCGATAAATTCACGAACCTGATTGCTCCTCTGATGCGTTTTCTTTTTCCGAGTATACCTGCAGGCCATCCGGCCCTGGGGAGTATGGCCATGAATATTGTTGCAAACATGTTCGGCCTCAACAATGCAGCAACTCCTTTGGGCATTCGGGCCATGACCGATCTGGACACCTTGAACCGGGACAAGGGAACGGCAACCGATGCCATGTGCATGTTTCTCGCCATCAACACTTCCAGTCTTCAACTCGTTCCGGCAGGCGCAATAGCTCTTCTAGCCGCCGGAGGATCTTCAGATCCTACTGTCGTTGCATTTCCAGCCCTTCTGGCCACTACGGTCTCCACTATTTTCGGAGTCCTTGCAGCCAGTCTGCTCTCGAAGCTTCGCCGGTTTCGTCTCGACCCAAACAGAGGACCAAACGATGAAGGGCCTGCCTGAATTCTCGGCAACAGCCTCCAACATTATATTTCTCACTTTTCTGGTTGGAATCCCGCTCTACGGATATCTGAAAGGGATCAAAGTCTACGAGTCGTTTGTAGATGGCGCCCGTGAGGGATTTGACGTTTCGGTACGCATAATCCCCTATCTTGTAGCAATACTCGTCGTAGTAGGTATGTTCCGAGCTTCGGGGGCAATGGATCTTATCACCTCAATATTGCCGGACGTCATGAAGTCTCTCGGATTGTCCCCGGAAGTTATCAGTCTTATCTTGATAAGGCCGCTATCAGGAGGAGCCTCGCTCGGCATACTAGGTGAGATCATAGCCAAACACGGTGGGGATTCCTATCAGGCCCGATTGGGTGCGGTGATAATGGGGAGCACTGAAACGACGCTTTACGTTGCAGCCGTATATTTCGGAGCCGTATCCATAACACGGGTGCGCTATGCTGTTCACGCCGGGCTCATTGCCGACGCAGCCGGTGTAATCGCAGCAATAGCAATATGCAGGGTTTTCTTTACTTGAATCGGTCTGTGAGACATTAAAAGAGGGTGCCGGATAGTTCACTTCTGATTTGATACAGGACAGGCTGCCCTGGTGTTCATGCTCTTGTGTTCAAAGCTTCTATTGGGTCCAAACGCGCCGCTTTCCACGATGGATAAATCCCGAAGAGCATCCCAACAGCAACGGAAAAGGCCAGTGACAGAAAAATATGCCCCACTGAAAGCACCGTCGGCATCGCGGAAATTATCTTGACAGTCCCTAATGTGCCGATGCCAAACACCACACCCAAGCAACCACCCAGGATTCCCAAAAAAGACGATTCAACGATAAATTGAACCAGGATATCCTTTCTCCTTGCGCCGACAGCCCTGCGAAGTCCTATCTCAACTACTCTTTCTCTAATGGAAAGCAGCATCACGCCCAGTATCCCAACCCCTCCAATGAGTAACGACACCAATGCGATACTGGCTGTTAAGAGGCTGAATGTCCTTGCAGTCGAGGTTGCTGCTTCTATCACGTCAGCCTGATTCTGTATCGTGAAATCGTCTGCTTTTCCTTCGTGTAGGTGGTGCCGCTCGCGCAGCAACCATCGAATCTGACTTTCAGCTCGGTACACGTCCTCCAAACCACTCGCCTCAATGAAAATATTGCTCAAGTAATTGACATTCATGAGCTTGTTCATGGCCGTCCGCAATGGAACAAATATCTGATCGTCCTCGTCTTCGCCCGAAACATTTCCTTTTAATGTGGTGACCCCGATCACCTTGAAGAGAACCTTTCCTATCCTGATGGACTCTCCGATAGGGTCGTTCCCATAAAAAAGGTTTTGGACTACAGTGGGGCCCACTACTGCTACCGGTGCCATGAGTTTGTTATCGTCTTCATCGAAAAAGGAGCCGGACTGTACTGAAACATTCCTCACTTGCTGAACAGCCGGGACCGTTCCCACCACCTTGGTACTGTAACTCACGCTTTCATATTTTGCTGGTAACTTCTTCAAATAAGCCGGTGCGACTTGGCTCACTGCTGAACATTCATGCCCTATAGCCACAGCATCTTTGGGAGTCAATGTGGTCATAATGCCCAGTAATCCAACCTGCCCCTTCACGGCGGTAGACCTTGCCGCACTCACGACGAGCAGATTGGTACCCATGCCTTCAATTCTAAGTCTTACCTCTCTCTCAGCTCCCTTGCCTATTCCTACCATTACTATAACTGAAGCGACTCCAATCATGATCGCAACCAGAGCCAGAGCAACTCTCAAACGGTGAGTAGTCAACGATTTCAGGGCGATTCCTATTCCTCGGAATGGTCTCATACGCATCTGCGTTACCGCAAAGCCTCTATGGGATCCATGCTTGCTGCTTTCCTAGCCGGCTGTATTCCTGCAAGAAGTCCTACAAGAATCGCGCTTAAGAATGAAAGTAGGATCGGCTGCCAGATGACGGTAGCAGGTAGTTTCATGAATGCAGACAATGTTTTGAGTCCAAGTAACCCAATGATAATTCCGATGATTCCTCCAATGGTGGCGATGCTGACGGACTCGATAAGGAATTGTGCCATAATGTCTCTTTTTGTAGCTCCAACAGCCCTTCGGATTCCTATTTCCGCTCTTCTTTCATTCACTGCAATGAACATGATATTGGCAATGACTATTGCACCCACGATCAACGATATGCCTGATATAAGCAAGAGGAACAGGGTGAACGTGGTTGACACTTTCGAGGCTATGGCCATGACCTGGCTAGGAGTAACTACGGTGAAATCGTCCTCAACGCCGGTAGGAAGATTGTGTCGCTCTCTCAGCAGCGCCTGAATATCCTTCACCGACTGGGCCATTTTAGAGGGGTCTTTCAAAACTATCTTTATCATGAAAAGATAGTCCTGGTTAAAGACCCTTTTCTGACCGGTAGTAAGGGGAATGACAACTCTGCTGTCCAGATCGAGACCTGTCGGGGAAGTGCCTCGAGCTTCAATTATGCCGATTATCTCAAAAGGGTTGTTATTGACCATTATCTGTTTGCCGATCGGATCTTCCCCTTCGTAGAGTTCTTTGACGATGGTAGGTCCGATTACTGCAACACGGGCAAGGCGTGAGACGTCCTCTTCGGAAATAAATCTGCCTGCAACGGTGAGCGTATTCCAAACGGACGACCAATTGGGGTTTGCTGCAAGAAGCAAGGCGTAAGTGTTCTTGTTCCCAAACTTTACGGGGAAGTCTCGGCGATTGATCTGAGGAGTAACATCTTTGACGTTTGAAACCTCCGACAACATAGCCTGGGCATCTTCCACTCTTAATGTAGTAGGGGTCGGCTGAGGGACTCCAGGTTTTCGGCCTGCGCCGGCCATGATCATGATCTGATCAAGGCCGAACTTCTCTACTCTTTCCATTACCTCGCTACGCGCTCCTAACACAGAAGATGCAATAGTAGTAAGCGTGGCCACCCCAATGATTACTCCGAGCATCATGAGAAAGGTTCTAATCCTGTTTTCCGCCATAGCGGTTAACGCCTGCCTACCCATCCTTAAGAGCCTCATTGGATTACCTCCGGGGTCCCGCTATTAGTTGGCCGGTCGCTGGAAATTTTTCCATCCTTCATTTCAATAATTCTATGAGTCTGAATCGCCACTTCCTTGTCATGGGTTACCACTACCAATGTTCTGCCTTCTGAATGCAGTTTCCTGAATATATTCATTACATCCTGGCCGGATGTGGAGTCCAGGTTACCGGTCGGTTCATCGGCAAAGATTATACGTGGATCGTTTATCAGTGCCCGGGCTATGGCTACCCTCTGTTGTTGACCACCGGACAACTCTCGGGGTAGATGACCGACCCGATCTCCCAGGCCCACAGTATTCAATACTTCTAGTGCCTTTGCTTTCATGTTGGCATCACTATCACTGTAAATGAGGGGCAGAGTTACATTTTCCCAGGCAGTCATTCTCGGGAGAAGGTGAAACGACTGGAACACGAAGCCGAGCTTTTTGTTCCTAATGTGTGAGAGTTCATCATCATCCATACCCTGCACCGGCAGACCATCAAGAGTGTAAGTCCCCCCCGTAGGCTTGTCCAGGCATCCCAGAATGTTGAGAAAAGTGCTCTTTCCCATCCCTGACGGTGCCATAATGGCAACGAACTCTCCCTCGTTGATAGTCAAGGAGATGTCTTCCAACACGCGCACCTCCATATTGTCCTTTTGGAAAATCTTTGAAAGGTTTCTCACCTCAATCATTTTCTGCCTCCGTGATTAGTTTATTTGCGCGGAAGTTCCCCGATGACAACTGATTGGCCCTCAACTAAACCCTCGAGGATTTCAGTGTAAGAAGAGTCTTTCCATCCTGTCAGCACGTAGCGTTTATCCGGCACCCCATCTTGTATGGCGTAGACGTATTTCTTTCCTCCTTCACGCTGGACAGCTTTGTTGGGAAGAGTCAAGACTCCCTTTCTCTGATCCAGGAAGATCAGCACGTTGGCCGTCATGTCCGGCATCAATTTTCCCTCTCTGTTATCAACGCTTACGGAGGTAATGTAGTAGACCACGTTGTCTTGTATGGTTGCGGATGGATAAATCGAAGTAACCTCACCCTTGAAGTCAGTTCCCTGATGAGCCGCCACGCTGAAGATGGCTTCCTGTCCTACTCTCACCTTTCCGATGTCGTTCTCATCAACATAAGCCAGGACTTCGAGGCGGTCCAGGTCTATAATCCTAATGAATGTAGGTGCATTGAGCCCTGTCGTAACGGTCTCGCCCTGAATAGTATTCACAGATGCCACAGTGCCCTTAATGGGGGCTGTTATGGTAGCGTAAGACAACAGGGCCTTGGCGTAGTCAAGTTCGGCTTTAGCCTTCTCAACTCGGGCCCTGGCAATTTCGTGCAGTGCAACGGTAAGGTCGAACTTCTGAGAAGCAATTGACTTCGTTTCATTAAGCTGCTTGTCACGCTCAAGATCTTTCTCCAGCCGAGAGGCTTCGGCCTTGGATTCGTCAAGTAAAGCTTCCTGGAGCTTAACTTTGGCTACTAGATCGTCCTGTTCCAACTTTGCGATGACTTCTCCCATGGTGACTTTTTGACCGACGTTGATCGGTAATTCAATGACTTTTCCAGGCGTTCTCGCACCCACTTTAACCTCAGCGCCCACAAGGGGCTTGACTATCCCGGTAGCCTGAACCGTGGCTCCCAGATCTCGCTTCACAACCCTGGCCGTGGGGTAACCTACAGGCGACTTGCCGGGGAAGATTCCGCTCATGGCTAATATTACAGCCGATACCAGTGCAGCTACTACTACAACTGATATGACAATGACTTTCCGTTTCATGGTAATTCCTTATGCTGCCTAATAGGTTATACCGTAATGTCTCAGAAAACTTGCGAGGCCGGCGTCACCCTCACCGTGTTCGCCCGGCGTCTGCGTGATTTGGGGGGGAGCGACCCTGAGATATGGCAGGTGTTGGCGGCCATCCCAATGGAAGTGGTGCGTCGACAGTTCCTGGGTGCGGATATACCATGAGCGTTAACGGGGCACAATGTGACGCCATTGGCCCTGATGGCTTCACAAGAAGCTTAAATTGGCAGCCTGGCCAGGCTCATGGGGCTGTTAGCTTTTTTCTCCTGACCGGCAGGAAACAGGAAGGGTCTTCGGCCAGGTAATCTCCACCGGACGCAGCCATAGAACGACCGCGACAGCCTCCGCAGACAGTTGAATATCGACAGTCTCCGCACTTGCCCTTAAGCCTGGTTTCGCGGTTGCGCAGATTCTGAAAAACCTCTGATTCACGCCATATTTCAAGGAATTTCTTGTGGCGAACATTGCCGCAGTTCACCGGGACAAAGGGACAGGGCCAAACTTCACCATCCGGTTTAATATAAACAAATCCTCTACCCGCCGAGCACCCGTGGAAGACAGTTTCGGCAAGACGCAGGGGCCAGCCTGAGGTGATCCGTTTGCTCTCGAGCAGGTGCGGCCAATACTGAGGCCCGGCGACCGGTTCTATGATTGTATGAGCGTTGCGCTGTTTTTTCTGTAGGAATCTGAGAAGTCGCTCGTTTTCCTCTAGATCAAGTGAAGCTTCCTCAATGCCTTGACCTCGACCCACGGGCACCAGTTGATACATGAGCATGATGCTGGTTCCAAATTCATCGGCGAGGTCGATTATTTCACCGAGGAAGTCAAAGTTGTAATTCATGGCCGTAACATTGATCTGCAGCAGCATACCCGCTTCCCTGATAGCCCTGATACCTCTCATGGCCAACTCGTAAGCCCGAGGGCTGTTCCTTACGAAATTATGGGTTTCCTCAGTCGGGGAATCGAGACTTACGGCAGCTCCTACAACACCGTGCCGCCTCATTTCCCTCGCCATGTTATTGTCGATGAGGGTGGCATTGGTTGCGATCACATTCCTGAACCCGGCATATTTCGAGTGTGCCAGCAGGTCCATCAGATCAGGGCGGACCGTTGGTTCCCCCCCGGTGTAAACCAGCATACGGAACTCAGTCACTTTTGCCAGGTCGTCGATAAATCTCTTGGCATCAACAGTATCCATCTCGTCCGGAGAAGGCCTGCCACCTGATGCGTGACAGTGAATACAGGTCAGATTGCATGCCGATGTTACTTCCCATGCAGGATGCGCAGGAAAACCTATGCAGCCCATGCCGATAGCCCCGGCTGAAACAGGGATGGATTTGAACCCTTCTTTCAAGAGCCAACGAGGCAAATACTTCCAACCTACGAGGGCTCCAAAGGACAGGACGCTCAAAGCCTGTCTGGCCAGCAAGATTGCAGGCATGTAAAAATTATTGAGTGTGGCCGAACCGTTCCTACTCATTTTTTTCAGTCGTCATCGCTAAGACCAATAGATGGCGAGAATGTATGCCAGGGAAGTTCCAAGATTGACGAAAATACTGAGTCCGCAGAGCACTTCCAATTCTCGCCTATTCTCCCACTTGCCCTGCAGCATTCTTATGGAAACAAAGAGAGCAGCCAGGGAGGAAGGAAGAGAGTATGCCAATATGGTAGCAGGAACGCCGACAAATACGGAAACAACCACACCGAGCCACATGATCAGTGAAGCTGCCGCATAAATCTGCGCTCCACGCACCCTGCCGAACCTAACGAGAAAATTTTGTTTTCCAGCGGAAAGGTCACTTACATAATCGGGAAATTCATTTGCCAATATGACATTGAAAATAGAAGCCGCAATCGGGATTGGCACAAAGAAAGTCAAGTAGTCAAAGCGTCCCGTCGGTAGATAATAACCGGTCAGAACAGGTAAGAATCCGTAGCACAAGCCAATCCAGATTTCCCCAATGCCAGTGGACACCCACCTTACGGGCGGGGTGGAATACAAGAATCCACCGATCATGCCTATGAGACCAAGAGGAATTGTCAACGGGCCTGTTCCATAACCCACCCAGATAATGAGTCCTACAATCCCGGCCAGGCTCAAGGCCACAACACTCCCAATAAAAGAGTCCCTGCGGGAGACAAAGCCTGACTGAATCACCCCCGTGCCACCGGCAAACCTGCTCCGCCCAATCTCCCCTGAGATGCGATCTTCCTGGTAATCGAAGCATTCGCCGGCCCAATAAGTGCTCAGCATGATAAGTATGACCGAAAGGACTCCCCACCCGAACAGCGCCCAATGAAAGAACCCTTCATCGTGACGGGCCATGATAAATCCCAGAATAAAAGGCAATACCCCCACGCTGAGAAATTGAGGCCTGGCCAGAGTAAACCAAGCTTTCGACTTGTCCCAAATTGTAACAATGGCTTCACTGCTCATGCTTCGGGTGCCTCCAAATCGTCAGGGTAAAGATCGAAGGATGGGAAACAGCAATCGGTCAGTTCTCGGGTTCATGACCCAGATTAGTGCTGAAACAAGAAGAACGAGGGCAAACTCCCGTTTAGCGGCCAATCTGTTTCTTCATCATATTGATATACTTGGTTACCGGAATCTCCTTGGGACAGGCTTTGGTGCATTCAAAGTGATTCACACAGCCCCAGACGCCATCAGGCAGATTCAACTGTTCGAGTCGTTCGGCTCGTTTTTCATCACGGGAATCAAATATGCGTCTGAATGCCTGAACAAGAGGAGCTGGGCCAAGAAAGCTATTATTCTCGTTGGAAACGGGGCAAGCACCGACACAACAAGCGCACAGTATGCATCGTATAGCTTCGCCCATTTTTTTTCTGTCTTCCTGTGATTGGAGTCTCTCCATCTCGGGCGGACTTGATGCGATCAAATAGGGACGTATTTGGTCCACCTTGGAGAAGAAAGGCTCCAAATCCACGATGAGGTCTTTAAGCACCTTGAAAGAAGGCAGTGGTTCGAGAAGGATGTCTTGTCCCTCAAGATCACTAACGAGTTTCTGGCACGCCAAGGCACAGCTTCCATTGATTCTCATCGCGTCTGAACCGCACACGCCGTGAGCGCAAGACATGCGATAACCTAATGTCCCATCTTGCTCCCATTTGATCCTGTTCAGGCAATCGAGGACACGCTCGTTAAGACCGGCTTGAACGGTGTAATTCCGGTAGTAAGGCTCCACATCTGTTTGCGGATCGAATCGGAAGATTCTGAGTCTCAATTCCATCAGTAAGTCCTTGCTTTCGGCTCGAAACGGGTTATGGATACGGGCTTGTAAGACACAGCCGGACCCTCGACGGTTTTCGTAACAAGGGTGTGCTTAAGCCAATTCCTGTCGTCCCTTTCGGGATAATCCTCCCGGTAATGAGCCCCACGGCTCTCAGTCCTTGCAATGGCTGACACGAGAATGGTTTCGGCCAGCCCGAGTAGAGACTCTAATTCAATAGCCTCCAACAAGTCGGTATTAAAATGACTAGCCCGATAGTCAATCGAAATGGTCTCGTATCTATCCTCAAGCTGTCTTATTTTTGTCAGGGCGTCCGTCATGTCCTTTTTGTTTCGATACACTGAACAGTCATCCATCATGATTTCTTGCAAGGACGTTCTTATTG
>Ga0194057_10001401_pt1 | contig 12176 bp, 7 predicted proteins | sample SepL4415m_MetaG_FD_155474 | JGI IMG/M metagenome (GOLD analysis project Ga0194057, IMG submission 155474) | Anoxic zone freshwater microbial communities from boreal shield lake in IISD Experimental Lakes Area, Ontario, Canada - Sep2016-L442-15m | ecosystem: Environmental > Aquatic > Freshwater >...
GCCATGCTTCTTAGCCTCGTCGTACAGCGCCTGGGTGAAAGTGCCGACCTTGGTGTCGGGCAGCCCCTGGGCTGGTCCATACGCATACTCGCGTTGCGCATCGTCGTGGAGGACGATCATCGACAGCCTCGCCCCGTCGCCGGCCTTCGTGTACTCCAGCATCTGCCGGTCGCCGGTCGAGTTGCCGAACGCAGCGTGCGGCCTGCGGCCGATCATCAGGTGAATTCCCTCGGGTTTGCCGGCGTTATCGTCGTTGAGCAGAAGTTTGGGCTCCTTGGTCAGGAACGGCTTGCCGTCTTTGGCGTAGCCGTACTTCGTACCACCCGCGGTGCCCACCACCTGCTCAGGCGGAATGCCGTACACCCGCTCGGAGTAGACGCGTACGAAGTCCTGGCCGCCGCCGGTGACGATGTAGGTCTTGTAGCCGTTGGCTCGCAAGTAGCTCAACACCTCCAGCATCGGCTGGTACGTAAGCTCGGTGTATGGCCGCATCCAGCGCGGATCCTTGGCCTCAGCAACCCACTTCTTCACTTCGGTGTTGAACTCTTCAACCGTCATGCCGGTGAGCGTGGCGGCGAGGATCTTCTCAAGGTCCTTCATCGTGAACTTAGCCATCGCTTCCCGATTACCGGAGAGCACTGTCTTGAACGGCTCGACCTTCGCCAGTTCCGGCTTCGCCTTGACCACCGCCGGCACCCGTTCCAGGCAGTAAATCACCTGCGTGTACATAGGATGTTCCACCCACAGCGTGCCGTCCTGATCAAAGGTGGCAATCCGGTCTTCGGGAGGGACGTAATTGGGACCCGACTTGTCGGTGGTGACCTGCACGAACTGGATGATCGCCTGCTTCGCAAGGCCGTCGTTCCAGGAAGGGAGAAGGTCAATCTGGGCGTGCGCGTGGGAAACAAAAAACAGCAGGGCGCAAAGCGCCGAAGCAATCACACAACTCAATCTACGAGAAATGACAAAAGGTTTCATAGCGTCCTCGGTTCTGTCGGTCTTTGCTTTGCGGTGGCATAGCCCAGCGATTTAAGGGCGTTGTCGAGTGTGCAGGCCTCAGCCGGGAGGCCCACGTCGGCCCCGGCCTGGCCCACAGCACAGACAAAAATGACTGTCAGCACAGTTGCCAACAACAGAATCAATGTCCTGTCTCTCAGAGTGTTTCATAAACATCCTTTTTGGGAAATGTGTTGAGTGGCATTCTGCTTTATGAAGATGACAGCTTCTTGAGCCCCTTTTAGTTCCAACTATGTTCCGACCATAACACCGTTCAACGCTATACGAATGGTCTCTCATTTCACAGGCCAATCGCCCTCAGAAAGTGATCCCTAAAGTAGCTCCTCTCCCAATCAACCCACCTATGTATTTCATGTCTCAGTTTCCTCCTTATCCCAATACCCATTGCAATCTGAGTCTTGAAGCGATTATGCCGACTCGAGGATCGGGATAGCCTCAAGAGGATTAATTACTGCCAAATGTGTCGTGAATGTACTAACAAAAAGGTGACCGATTGTTCCCTGGGTTTTACTCCGCAATAATCGTAGTCATATCTGCGCGGGCAATGCAAAAGAAAGTATACGGGATCTGGCATAAATGCCCAACTTGTAAGGAAATTCCCTCTCTATTAGAGTGACTCAGATAGTAGTACCTGAATTTCTTGGATCTTCCCGTCGATATTCGGTCCACCGGATTCGATAATTACCAGAGTCTGGCTTGCAGGTTCATAGTTTTGCTCGGCAGCCTTTCTTAGCCATCTAATCCCCTCCTTCGCGTCCTTCATCACTCCTTGGCCCAGGTGGTACATCGTGCCGAGGGCGTACTGTGCTGCAGCCAGCCCTTTCTCCGCGGCATAGCGATACCATTTCGCCGCCTCTTTGAAGTCCTTCTCTACGGATTTCCCAAATTGATACATTACTCCAAGGGCGAACTGAGCATCAGCATAATCGCTTTCGGCTGCCTTGCGAAACCACTGGATCGCCTCTTTTTCATCCTGCCCGATTCCGTGACCGTAGTAGTACATCCTGCCAAGGGCATATTGAGCCGCCGCATAACCTTGTTCAGCGGCCTTACGAAACCAGATGAAGGCCGCCTCCTGGTTCTTGGGGGCCTCTTTACCGTAATAGTAGGCCACTCCTATCTGGAATTGAGCCTCGGGATTCCCATTGTCTGCCGGTTCAATCAAGACTTCCGGAGACCTGCCGTCAGTGTCAGCACTCATTGCAGTGCCTGTGGAAAGACCGCTGATTACGATAGTGAGCAACAAGAGAACACCCGCTCCCAGGAGGGTGAATCGCCCTGCCTCAACTGACACAAAAGACGCCTTATGTTTCAACTTGATTTCCTTTCTTTGCACAACTGGATCAACCCTCTTAGCAAGTAAAAATATCTTCAACGACCGGCTATCCGTGTTTGGGAGTCCTCACATCCCGTACACGGTGACCAATCGAATCTAAAAGCCTTAGTTGGCAGGAGCAGGAGGTTCAGCTTGCCAGTAGAGTTCCATTACAGTCCCCACGAGATAGGGCAACAACAAGAGAACCACCATGACCACTACGATAACCAACCAATATTTCCTCAGTAGCGAAAACAGGTAGTGTCCTAAAAAGCCAAAACCCGCTTGTGGGGAAGCGGGTCAGGCAAAATCCTACAGATAGAAGTTTGGGAACATTGATGATGTAAGACTCTTCTGCTCCATCCGTCTCTATCTTCCAAACCGGAATGTTCCGGCTTATATGTATACGACACCGAAGAATTCGAAAAGTTCTTCATCAACTCTGAAGTATTTCAAATAATTCTAAGCGTTCGGGTGGTCGGTGTTTCTGTTCGACCATCTTCCCCACAGTCTTAGAATCCCCACTTTACTTGGCATATTTAAAGGGAGGCATTTTCTTTAGGGCTTCTTTGGTAGCCCCCGGCAAGATGAACTTGCCGTCTTCAATCTTAAATTGCTTTATGGGGATTGCCACGTCGTTCTTGTCAATGCCCAGGAATCCACCTGCTCCAATAATCGCATAGGTTACAGCCCTATCCGGACCGATGATGATGTCGTCTACTTTACCGATTTTCTGTTTCGCATCATTATAGATGTGCTTACCAAGGATTTTCTTCTTGACGCTCCAGCCATTGACTACATTTGTCAACTCTGTAACCGTTACACCGATGACTAAGGTCTCAGAACCGGCAACTGGCGTAGCAGGAGCAGCTGGGAGAGCCTGTTGTGGTGCTGGTACAGCAGGTGCAGCTGAGGAAGCCGGTTGTGGTGCTGGTACAGCAGCAGGTTCTTCAGCAACTGGCGTAGCAGGAACCGCTGAGGGAGCCTGTTGTGGTACTGGTACAGCAGCAGGTTCTTCAGCCGCATAGCCGAAAGATGTCATGAGCATAACCATCCCAAGGACTATCAACAGTATTCTTTTCATTTTCAATCTCCTTTGAAACACAGATCAGTTTATAACTGCTTGAAACGTGTTAACTGTGGGTGTCTGGTTTGTCAATAGGCTGGATTCCGGCTTTGACATTTCCAAGATTGCCTGTGGTTGAGTTTGCCCGTTAATTCAAAATAGTACGATTGAAATTGTCTTGTACTGGTGTACCAGTGCATCAAAATTAAGAAAACAAGTCAGGTGTAGGGGATTACCCGTTCAGCAGGGTATTTCTAAAAACATGTCTACAGGTTCGCTTTTTTATCATACGGTGATTCTGGTACAAGGCTTACAACCTTCCGCTTTAAGGGTCTGAAATGAAAAACACAAAAAGCAGGAGTTTTCAAGTCGAATTCACCCTCGTCAAGTTTTCAAACGATTCACTTCTCTTGTGCGTCTGGGGGGGCAGCCTTCAGGACGTTCAGGTGCGACTTCATGCGGACCTTGTACTGGTCAGGCATGCCCTCCACGGCCAGTCCCTTATTGTACACGCCTTCGGCTTGCGCCTTCTTTCCCTGTTTCTCATAGATCCCACCCAGGAGCACATAGGCATCGGCATAGGCCGGATATTTGCTAATGAGGCCATCCAGTACGCTTGCAGCACCACTGAGGTCTCCCCTTTGTTGCTGATAAAAAGCCAGCGTAAAGGCATACCTGGGCATGTCCGGTCGGATCTCCGCAGCCTTGCAGCAGAAATTCACCGCCTCGTCGAGACGGTCCTTCGAGAGAATCACGCAAAGGTTGTACGCGGCCTGAGCCATCTGAGGATCGGTCTTGAGTGCTTCTCTCAGGTGCTTCTCCGCGGTGACGAGATCATTCTCCTCGGCCTTGAGCAGGCCCATGTTAAAATTCGCGGCAGCGTTATCAGGTGCTACTTTCAATGCCTTCTGTAACGCGTCATCGGCCTTTTGGTTTTCTCCCATTCGGGCATACGCCATTGCTTTGTTGACCATGGCAAGCACCCCACGCGGCTCCATCTCGAGGGCCTTCTCATACGAAGCAACTGCCTCCTTGAAATCACGGCGATCGAGGTAGTAGTTGCCCAGATTGTAATGGGAATCCCACTGGTCCGGCCGCGACAGGATTGAAGCCAGGTACTCGTTGTTTGCGGCCTCGACTTTTTTCTTGTCCGCATCCGTCAGCGGAAGGTTCTGGTAAGCGGCAAGCGACGCCGCTGCTCTCACCCGAACAAGGCGGTAGTCATCCCCGGCAGCCTCCACGAGCGCGAGAACAGATTCCTCAGTCGGAACGTTTTGAAGGGCTGTGGCAACTGCAGAGCGTATGAGCGGCGACGGGTCCTTGATCGCCTTGAGCAGCGCCGGTACAACCCGCGGGTCCCCGGAAGCCTGGACTAATCGGATAAGTGATGTGGCAAAGATTTCGTCCCGATCTTTGCTCGTCACGTAGTCGAGCATCTCGGGCAGCTTGCTCCAGTCGCGCTTGCGTGCAGCATCGATCAAGCCGGCCCGGTGAAGTACCGCAGCCTGATAATCTCGCTTTCGCCACGTGCGGACCGTTTCATCCGCCCATTGGGGGGTCTTGTCCTTGTGGCATTCGTTGCATGCGTTGGGCGATTTGAAAGCTATGGTTGCCGCGGGTGAGGGTGGAAGCATTGAATGGTCGGTCCTGCGCATCCGGGCGAATTCCGTCATGGGCATGTGGCAGGAAATGCACTTATTTCCCGGGGTGTCGGCCTTGTGGTGCGTGTGTTCAGTGGGATTGTCCACCTTGTCTTGATGGCAAGGCATGCACGCCTGGTTAGCCTTGTCGTCTGCCTTGAACTTGTACCGACCGCTGGAAGTGTGACAATGGAGACAATCGAGTTTTCCCGACTTGACACAGGGACTCATGAGCCAAGAGGTGTACGTGTAGTTCTCTCCAAGATCACGACCATCCGGGTAATAGTCAGGGTTTTCAAGCGTCACCAGACCAAAATGGTCGAAGAACCTGTCCCCGGGTTGGAAGGTATCCGTGAGCACGACCGCCTTGGCATGACAAGTGGAGCATGTCGCGTTGTTCTGCTCCTTGGAAAAGTCTCGCCCACCGCGTGTTAGTTTCAGATCTTTCGGAACTGTTCCCTTTGGGGCCGCTTCGCAGACACGAATGTGCTCATCAGCAGGACCGTGGCAGGTCTCGCAGTTGATGCCCGGCTCCTTCCAGACCGTACGGTACGTGTCAGTCTTCAGGTCATAGTTCGTGGAGACCTGGCTCACGTGGCACCCGTAACAGGCGGTGTTGAAGGTGTACTGCCAGTCCTTCCAGTGTATCGGTTCATCAGTCTGACCCGGAAAGTGCCGCACCCCGCTCCCAGCCATGTTGAACCATTCCTTCTTGTTCACGTCGTATGCTACGGGCAGAGTCTGGAGCCGACCGCGATCCATGGCCGTGAGAAAGTAATAGACATTCTTACCGCCCATTGCGTGATCTATCCGGTATTTCTTCTCGCCTTCGGGACCTCGTTCAATGACCCATCCGGTGTCGCCTGTAATGTCGGCACGATACCTGGAGTCGCCGATAACGATCTCTTCCGTATGGGGTGAGAGCTTGGCGCGGGCCAATTCAGCGGTATACGGCTGCATGGCCAGCCCGTGGTGCGAAGGCGCCCACAATTGGTAGAATTTCTCGTGGCACTTGCGGCAACTTACAGATCCCGTGTAAGCAGTCAGCCTTGATGTGGGGTTTGTGGTTTTTCCCGGTTCAGCCCTCAACTCAAACCAGTTGAGAAAAAAGAATCCTATTCCCACACCACAGAAAACTAAACTTAGCAGGAAAAGCTTGAAACTTCTCATGAAACTCTCGATGCCGGTGTCCGGGCAGTCATGGACACGGAACAGGGGAAGGGTCGTTATGTTTTTTGGCCATTTAACTCAACTACAATTATAGTCTTTCGGTTGTCAAAAACCAAATGGCTGGATAATGATGGCCGGCAGGCACGACTGGGTTCATCTCAAAAGCGGCTCAACCAGAACAATGTCTCGAAATGAAGGTCACTCCGACTGTTCTGTCTCTGCAACTTCTGCGACTTCCTCCTCGGATTTCTTCGGCGTAGCCACAGTAGCCAGGGCCACTCCTTCGTCCTGGAGAACCGACACCCCTTTTGGCAAAGTAATCTGCCCCACATGGATGGATTGGCCCACATCCAGGCTGGTGACGTCAACAGTAATGACACTGGGAATATCATCGGGCAGGCAGGAGATGCGGAGTTCCCTCGAGGCCACCTGAAACAGGCCTCCCTTGTCTATTCCCACAGGTTTTCCTTCGAATTCGATGGGAACTGTCACCTCAATGGACTCGTCCATAAAAACTTCCAGGAAATCAAGGTGAAATATGGTTCCATCAAGTGGTCTGATCTGTCGTTCCTTGAGTATTGCGCTACGACTCATCGTGGTACCATCATCCCGGATTTTAAGTTCAAAAATGGGATTGGTACCGGCTTGCTCTATGGCCTTTCGGAATTCGAGAACATCGAATATGAGTTTGATGGAATCGGTCTTCCTTCCGTAGAAAACCGCAGGGGCTTTTCCTGATGCTCTCAGGCGACGTGCCTGGCCTTTTCCTGTTTCAAAGCGCTTGTCAACCGTCAATGCTATCTTGTTCATATCTTACTCCGACGGGAGAACCGACTGGGCAGCACCATCGGCCGGCATACTGTTCCCGTATATGTTATCATACAAAAAGTTCCGAGACCGAAACCTCTCTGTATATCCTGCTAATAGCCTCTCCCATGAGCGGCGCGACTGATTGGACCTGTAATTTCGGACAAAGAGCCAGCTTTTCATCAGCAGGTATTGTGTTGGTAATGTATAGTTTCTTAATTCGAGAGTTGTTGATTCTGTCTACCGCCTCACCGGACAATACAGGGTGCGTACAGCATGCGTAAATGTTTCTGGCTCCCGCTTCATGTAGGGCGTGCGCTCCCTTGACTAAGGTTCCTGCCGTATCCACCATGTCGTCCAGCAGTACCACATCCCTGTCGGCCACATCTCCTATGACATGCATGACTGCCGATTCGTTGGGCTTGGAGCGCCGCTTATCGATAATTGCCAGATTGCTCCCCAGTCTCTTAGCGAAAGACCTTGCCCGCTCAACCCCGCCCGCGTCCGGCGATACCACGGTACACTCGCCGGGCCTGAGTTCAGTATTCATTGCCTCAGCCATTATCGGCCCTGCGTAAAGGTGATCGACCGGGATATCGAAGAAACCCTGGATTTGGCCGGCATGAAGATCGAGTGTCAGTACTCGGTCGGCTCCTGCCGCTGTAATGATATCGGCTACAAGTTTTGCTGTAATTGGGGCACGGCTCGCCACCTTTCGGTCCTGCCTGGCATAGCCGTAGTAGGGCATAACAGCGGTTACCCGGCTGGCCGAAGCCCTCTTAAGGGCATCAATCATGACGAGCAGTTCCATGATATTGTCATTGACGGGGCGGCAAGTGGATTGTACGACAAAGACGTCCATTCCCCTGACATTTTCCTTGAATTCCACCTGGATTTCACCGTCGCTGAACGACCCTACTTCGGCAACTCCAAGAGATATTCCCATGTAACGGGTGATCTCTTCAGCCAGAAGCGGGTTTGAATTTCCCGTGAAGATTTTAAGACCAACCTTCATTGAAGACCCCTCTCACAGAAAACCGCGTCAATGCGAAATTGGAAATCTTAGTTGCTAATCCTGGAAATGTCAATCAAATTGCGTGCCCAAGTTAGATGCCGCGAACAGAGTAACTTTGCACTATCAATAACATAAGTTATGCAGCCTAATTGGATTGTCGGAATGCCAGATTTCCAAAATGACCTCATAACGGTTCAACACATCGGTGGTTTGTTCATTTCTTCAGGACAAAACACTTTTCGTCCCCCACTTCACCTTTGAGGTGAAACTCAATTTGGTTAGAGGGTACTTCCTTGATGTGGTACACGACTTCCCATTCATGGGATTTAGGATTCCACGAATACTGTTGCAGCGAAATCTTTTTATCTTTTTCGATGTAGAGGAGCAAGTACCATCCTCCGTAAATTTTTGAGAAACAGGTCTTGACGTGCTTTACGTTGGGAACCTCTCTCGCAAATTTTATCGCTGCCTGGTTAATCTCGTCCTTCTGAAGTAATTCCGGAATATCTGCCTTCTCTGATTGCCCTGATGAACCATCTCCGGATTTGTACGACGGCGGTGGTGGAGGAAGCAAGCTTTCCAAATCCTTACTGGATAGCTTTGGGGATTCTGTCGGCGCGGAGGACTGAGCCGTAACTTTAGATCCGGAAGCAGCGTCAGGATTCGCTGAATTTTTTGAGGATTTAATGCCGGGTACGCAGCCGACTATCAAAGCTGCTGCGATTACCCATGCAGTGAACAACCAACGAGGAGGAGTTTTCATAATTTGGTACCGATTGATTCGGATTTTGCCAAAACAAGAGTAGATTAGCATCAACAGCGCGATATTACAAGGTCATTGGATAGCCTCGCGTAATTCCGACGCATTCAAAGGCAAATTTCACCCTGAATACCAAATCCCAAATGTGTTATACACTTATCATGAGAAAGAACTCAAAAATGTTGGTCGCCCTTGTGGGTCGTCCTAATGTAGGCAAATCCACTATGTTTAACCTGATGGTCGGATCCCGAAAGGCTTTGGTAGAAGATACCCCAGGCCTGACACGCGACCGGAACTACGCGGAAGTAACCATAGAGGAAAAAACATTTATTGTCGTAGATACGGGTGGTTTTGAACCCAGTAGCCCAGACATAATGCTTTCCCAGATGCGGGTCCAGACGATGGTTGCTATTGAGGAGGCTGATCTCATCGTGTTTTTGGGTGATGGAAAGTCTGGAATCAGTCCTACTGATTTCGAGATAGTCCGCGCGCTTCAGCGGACTAATAAGAAAGTTTTCACTGTTGTGAACAAAATCGATTCAGAAAAGAGTGAAAACTTGGCGGTAGATTTTTTTTCACTGGGTGTAGAACCGATTTTCCCCGTTAGTGCCAAGACGGGTTACGGCATGGGAGAATTTATTGACGCACTCCTGAAAGAGATTCCAGCGGAAAAATCCGCATCTAAATCTGATTCGGCTGATTCGTTGATCAACCTTGCGGTAGTGGGTAGGCCAAATGTCGGCAAATCGACGTTGATCAATCTACTATTGGGGAAGGAGCGTCTTGTGGCCAACCCTGAACCAGGCACGACCCGAGACTCCATCGATACAATTGTGCGTCGAGATGGCAAGGAGTATCTTTTTATCGATACGGCAGGCATCAGGAGGCGTTCCCGTATCGTGGACCGCGTCGAAAAATACACCGTTATCAAGGCATTTGACACTATAAACAGGGCTGACATTGTAATATTGATGATGGATGCCCGTGAGGGTGTGACAGAACAGGATGCAAGGATAGCAGGATACGCATTTGAGCGAGGGCGAGGCATTATACTGGTTTTGAACAAATGGGATCTGATCGAGAAGGATGAAAAAACAATAGATACCTTTATCCTGATGTTGAGAAATTCTTTGAAATATCTTGATTACGCGCCTGTAGTTTCAATTTCAGCATTGAAGGGAACTCGGGCTGCCAAGCTCTTCAAACTGATCGATGAACTCGATGAAAATTTCCGAAAGAGAATACCGACATCAGAGATCAACAAGTTTTTGGCGGATGTAGTAGCTCAAAACCCATTGGGAATGCACCGAAAGACCAAGAGGATCAAAATCTATTACGGTACTCAAGTTCAAGTGGCCCCACCGACATTTATGTTCTTTTGCAACTATCCGGAGTCGATCCATTTTTCATACCAAAGATTTTTGCAGAATCGTCTGAGAGAGGTTTTTCAATTCGGAGGTGCTCCAATAAAATTATTGCTTCGCAAACGCCAGGGGCGGTCTCTCCAGCAAACACGTTTTGTAAAACGTTAACGATTTCGTATCAAGGTATTTGAATGAGCATCCGTAATAGCCATATGAGCGCTTGCGAAACATCGAAGCGAAACATCTGAGTGTTCGGGAGTTTGGGGAAGTGCTCTTTTTTATGCTGTTTCGAAAAACGATTAACAGTTGAAATCGAGTAGTACATCGTTATTCTAGGTATTGAAGCCATGTACGATAAAGTTACTCATGAACCTTAAAGGTAAATCAATAGTTCGTTTCGGGGAAATTCAAGACCTGGTTAAATCCTATTACCCGGATGCGGACCTTGATCTCTTACGGCATGCCTACATTTACTCGGCACAAGTCCATCAGGGCCAGTCCAGGCGATCCGGTGAACCTTACCTGGTTCACCCTGTCGCAGTGGCAGGCATATTAGCGCAGATGAGGCTCGATGAGGCCTCTGTCGCCACGGGTCTTTTACACGACACTGTGGAAGATACCCTAACGACGGTTGACACCCTGGAGCAGGACTTCGGCAAGGATATAGCCCTCCTGGTGGACGGTGTGACTAAGATTAGCAAAATCGAGTTTCAGTCGAAGGAGGAGCGGCACGCCGAGAATTTCCGAAAAATGATCCTTGCGATGAGCCGGGACATCAGAGTCCTGCTGGTTAAACTTGCAGATCGACTCCACAACATGAGGACGCTGGATCACATGCCTCGGGAGGCCCGTCAGAGGATTGCACGAGAAACAATGGAGATTTATGCGCCGCTGGCAGCTCGGCTCGGAATCTATTGGATGTGGACTGAATTGGAAGACCTTGCCTTCCGGCACCTGGAACCTGAGAGATACGAGTTAATTAAGACCAGCCTTGAGGAATCTATAAAACTCAAGGAAGTACACGTAAATAACATTCTGAGAATTATCCAAGAGAAACTGGGTCAGTATACTATTGAAGCAGTCACCAAAGGGCGTAGTAAGGAAATCTATAGTATAAACAGAAAGATGCTGGCCCAGAATCTTGAATTTGACCAGATTCACGATGTAATTGCGTTTAGAATTATTCTAATCAGCGTCAACGAATGCTATGCGGTTCTGGGCCTCATCCATTCGCTCTGGCGTCCAGTCCCGGGCAGATTCAAAGACTACATTGCCATGCCGAAAGCAAATGGTTACCAGTCCCTCCATACCACCGTCATAGGGCCGGAAGGAGCGAGAATCGAGATCCAGATCAGAACCCATGAGATGGATTTGATCGCTGAAGAAGGGATTGCCGCTCATTGGTCTTACAAGGAGGGGAAAGCAGTCGAAGCTGAAGACGCGAAGGTGGTTAACTGGCTAAGGCAAATGATGGAGTGGCAACAAGACATGGACGACCCCCGGGAGTTTTTTGAGAACGTCCGAGTGGACCTCTATCCTGACGAGGTTTACGTGTTCACTCCTAAGGGTGAGGTCAAGGAATTCCCCAAAGGAGCAACCCCGCTGGATTTTGCCTACTCCATACACACAGAGGTGGGCCATAGATGCGTTGGAGCACGCGTCAACGGAAAGATGGTCCCCCTCAAGTACCATTTGTTAACGGGCGACAGCGTGGAAATTGTTACGTCCGCCCATCAGAAGCCCAGTAAGGACTGGTTGAAGTACGTAAAGACCGGGCGCGCCCGGGTAAAAATTAGGCATTACGTACTGGCTGAAGAGAGGGAGAGGTCCGTAGAGATTGGACGAGGAGGAGTCGATCGCGAACTAAAAAAATGGAGAATTGAACTCAACAGGGCTGAAAGAGAAGGGGAAATACTCAAGATCGCAAAGGAATTCAGCTTCAAGACCGAAACGGATCTCTACGCGTCCATCGGTTACGGACGGATTTCTCCCAAAGTTGTGATCACGAGATTGGTCCCCCCC
>Ga0194057_10001403_pt1 | contig 12168 bp, 7 predicted proteins | sample SepL4415m_MetaG_FD_155474 | JGI IMG/M metagenome (GOLD analysis project Ga0194057, IMG submission 155474) | Anoxic zone freshwater microbial communities from boreal shield lake in IISD Experimental Lakes Area, Ontario, Canada - Sep2016-L442-15m | ecosystem: Environmental > Aquatic > Freshwater >...
CTGGCTTCCAGACCATGAAACCCTTGGCCCAGCGGCGACGATGGAAATTACGGGGCTCAATACCTTCACTTGCGTTACGGCCGATCATCCGCCCTCCCTTTGGCTTCACGTGATTCGTTACCTCCTCACGCTCAAAGTTCAGTTCTGGCCTGGTGGTTAGCCTTTAGCCAGGTTGGATTGTCCAACTGATCTACATCAGCTTATCTTGGCACACTCATGGGTTCCTGCTATTTCACGGCCACGCTGGCCTTGGTATAGACCTTTCCATTGTCGCGGAGTACGATCCAGCCGAGGACCTGGGTAATCTCCACACCCGGCCGCGAGGCATTGTGCCGCAGCGAATCGAATCGCTCGCCTGGATTGACCAACTCGATGGTGTTGGCCATGCCGGCCTGGTCGCAGGCCCGCATGAGCCACTCGACGAGTGCTTTTTCCAACTCGCTGGGCCTGTTGAAAGTCTTGGGCTGCCAGCGATAAAATGCCTCACCGATGTCCTTGAGCAGGGGGGGCATCTTGTCGGCGGCCGCGGAACGGAATAAGAGGAAGCTTCCCACAAGGCCGCAGGCTCCCGGATCGCCGCTCAGTACGCCGTTGAGCAACTGGTTTTTATCGAGGTTTAGGGCTGGGTTGTGGGCCAATTCGCCGCCCAAGAGGGCCTCTTGCCAATCGCCGCCGACGGTTGACCCGGCAGGAGCCGCCGCTTCGGGTTGCGGTGGACGAAGGATGTCGATGATCGCCTGTAGCCCTGCGCCGGCGTGCTGTTGAGCTGCGCCGATTTGCTGCTGGAGGGCCGTGAAGTATTGCGGCAAGGCATTGAAATACTGCGGCACCATCTCGCCGAGCTGACGGATGCCGGCACCCAGCGTGTTGTGCTGCTCGACGTGCGAGTCACGGAGCTTGGTGATGGCGGGTAGCAGGGCGTCCTTGAGCGCGTCGATCGATTTGAGCTTGGCTTCAAACTGATCGAGCTTTTCAGTCACCGGGCGAACGGCCGACTTGAGTACCGCCTCGTTTACGCCCGAGCCGCTGCCGTCGCTCGACGGGGGAGCCGAACCGCCGCGGGCAGTGGCGTTGGCCAACTGGTCGATCTTGCCATACAAGGCATCGAGCTTCTGCTCAAGCCCTCGGCCGCCGCCGGAACCCTGTTCGAGTCGCTCGGCCAGGGCATCGACCTTACGGGCCAAGGCATTGGAAACGTCGTCGCCCGAGGATTGCGACTCACGGTGCAAGAGATAGGAAGTGACCTGTTCCTTGGCCTCGTCCAACAACTGGCCGAGGTTCTCCAGTCGCTGGGTCAGCGCGGGCAAGGGATCGCTGTCGCCTGCGGAGGGGCGCGATGGCGCCTCGCGGGCAACCGACCGCAACGGGTTCTCACCCTTGCCGCCGGGCAGTTCAGAAATGTCGGCCTCGAAAGCCGCGGGAAACTCGGGCTTAGCACCCGGTTCGCGAACTTCCTTCTTGCCAGTCCAGGGGAAAGCCATTGTCAAAACTCCCTATTGGTTTCTGTTGCGGAAAGAGTCAACGGCAAGCGTAGGCTCCTTGAAAGTCGGTTTAGCGTTTTCCGAATTCGATATTGTCTAGTCCGCCCGTGTCGAGGTAATAACGCTCGTCGGCCAAGGTGCGCCACGAGAAGAACACATTTTCACCAAGTACGGCGTCTTCGCCGGCCACGACGCCGGTGACCAGGTCGATCTCAAGGATCTCTTCCTGGTCCTTCGTGGCGTGCTTGCGTTTGACCTTTACGTTGATCTGCGTCGGCCCGATGCGATCCCCCGGATCGATTTTCAGGTGATAGACCGGGGTGGCCTGGGCACCTTCGTCGCCGCTAAGCTTGCGACCGATGAGCACGCGCTGCGAGGCGGTCTGGAACTCCATGACGTCCTCGCGGCTTGCTTCGGTGACGGGGTCGAAGAGGATGCGTTCCCGCCGGATACCCGAGGTGGCGTCGGTCATCACGCCCCAGTAATACGTGTTCTCGTGCGTGCGGACCTTCATGTCGAACTTGAACTGGGGCAACATTCCATGCCGGGCCATGAACTCGATTGCCGCGCCCACGACGACGGGGCTTTTGGGATCAATGATCACGCCGGGGTTGTGGCCCTTCTCGTCCTGATACGGATACCAGTTGCCGGCATAATGGTTGTGCATGGCAACGATCCGCGAAGGCGACAAGGGCACATACATCTTCACGAGCTGCTGGATATAGGCCAGCTTCGACGGCAGGCCGGCGAGGATCACCACGTCGGTCTCATGATCGACGATGCGCTGGCAGAAGTCGTAGAGTAAGTCGCCGAAAGTGTCGTAGACTACACCCTCGAACTCGGTCTTGTCGAAGACAAGGTTCAACTCCTGTTGGGCATTGTAATAGCCCGGGCCGCGAAGGCGGTCAAATGCCTTTTGCAAGGATTCGACGACTGCCGGATCGACCAGCCCGGGATCGGTGTGGGTAATCGGATCGCCGACATCGTCGCCGGCGTTGCCCAGATAAGCCTGGGCCAGAGGCACGAAGAGGCGGTTCATCCAGTTGACCCGTTGGGCACGCAGTTCGCGGTTGCGCGGCACTTCCGGCCCGAAAAGCACCTGAACGTCTTCTTCTTCCAAGCCGAGCGAATCGGCAAAGCTTGGCACGATGATCGTTTCCAGCAGGCGTTTAACCAACTGGTCACCACCTAAGGAAATACCATCTTGGTGGAGGACCTGACCGCGAATGTAGTCGTCGATCTTCGACTCGAAGTTGTACTTGGCGATCATCAGGTCGGTCGTACCGCCACCGATGTCGATGCAGGCGATGCGGATTTCATTGGCCTCATCACCGAACGACTCCGGCTCGGCCTGCTTGCCCTTGGCTGGTCCACCGGGCCGCGGAGCACCGGGCCGGGCGATGGCTCGCCGGGCCGTGGCGGGACGCGCCGCCGCCGCTTCCGGCATGTCTTCCAGCCTGGGCTTCTTGCGGCCGCGATCCTGATGCATGGTGGTGAACCAGAGCCGCGGATCCTGGCCCAACATCCGCAGCTCGCTCCAGATGTAGGTCAAGTGGCAGGCCGACGCTTCGTCGATGCCCAGATTGATCTCCGGCTTGCATCGCTGGTTCTTGCCCAGCGTGGCGGCAAAGATGTTGATGGCCTTCTTCCCCTGGGCTTCCAGACGTCGCTGCTCCTCTTGGATCATGCCGCTGGGATAGCTCAGCGTCATCGTTCGGATTTCGCGGGCACGGCCAGCCTCGCCGGAGGCATTGCGATAGGCAATCGAGTTGACGTAGGTGTAGGCCTGGGCCAGCATCTCGTAGAGCGCGGCCGTCATCAGCACGCGAGGCGCGTGACGCGGCTTGAGCGGGGCCTCGGTGGCATACTCCTGCTCTTTAGGCTCGCTATCCTGCAGGAGGAAGTCGCGGTCGTCTTCATGGACGTACTTGAGGAAGGGGCCTTTCAGCGGCGAAGCGTAGGCATTGGTCTTGCAGCGGTCCGTCGGATCGGCCATGTGCCAGTTGGCGCCTTCCAGCCAACTCGCATCGTCGGCCCAAAGGTAACGCTTGGGCGAGCTCAGTCCCGTGCGGATGTCACCTTCAGCCCGCATGACTTGCACGACGTCGTCGGCCTCGCGGCCCATGCGGACCATGGAGAGGTCATCGAATAGGGGTGGGGTAACGATCATTTCCACCTTGGCCTGTTTGGACTTGCCGCCGCGGCCGAACCAGCCGCGTTTGGCGTCCTCCTCCCCGACGGTGTGGTAGTCGGTCTTTTTCTGCTGCAAGGGTAGCAGGTAAGGCGTGTTGCACCAGTGGGTTTTGGAGGAAAACCATTGTGCGGCTGGCTGGCTGACGAACTCGCCTTCGTCGTTCCATGCGTCGAGATGATAACGATTGGTCAGCTCGAAGGGGAGCATCTGCGGAGTTTGGCTGATTTCGCCGGCTAGTTCCAGTAACAGCACGCCGGTACGGCTATTGCCGAAATCGACAATCATGTGTACGTGCTTGGCGTCGCCGGCCGTGGCCGCCGCGGGGCGAATACACAGCTCGATGTCCGACACGCCCTTGAGCGGTTTGTTGTCGATATCCAGCAACCCTTGCAGATTGACGAGGAAGTCGCGGGTCAGCGAGTTGGGCGAGCAGAAGTAGCCGACTTCCGGGTCACCGCAGGAGGTATCGACGGCCAGAAACAGCCTCGTCGTGCCCGACTGGATGATCTGCCACTGAATGTAGGGAAAGGTCCGTGGGGGATCGTTGGGTGTCGCTGGGGCAATGGCGCAACGCTGCCAGCCATAACCGATCTGGCTGGTCTGGTAACGGCTGCCGCCGCGCAAGGGGATACAAACGACCTGGACCCCCGTATTGGCGAAAAGTATGTGCATAATCGAAATCTTGTCTACGGCTTGAGTAGGGTGGGCCGCCGAGCTTGCGAGTCCCACCAGTATCCTTGTTTTCGGCCTCGCACGAGGAAATCCCCGTGCGCATCCCTGGGAGAGGGGGTAAAGCGATCAAGCGAAATGCGGTGCCACGGGGCTTTCATGGGAGCCTCTGTTCGTGGTAGAAGCATATTTCGGAAATTGCCACCCTCATATCTTAGTCCGTTTTGTACTTTGTGGCCAGAGCCACCGATATGAGCCACCGGTATCCCTGTATCTGGGCGTGGTGGAACTCGCTGTTACTTGCGGCAGGTATTGATCATAACTTTGCCGGCCGGATAGCTCCACGCACCCTACGGCCTGCCGTCTTGATCAAGGCCCCACGGGCTAATCGCTGACATCCCGCTTCGGACACCCCTCAAAACGCCGCGTGCTCCGTCCTCGCGATGATCTCCTCCTGAAGCTCTCGCGATAGATCGCAGAAATAATCGCTATAGCCGGCCACGCGGACGATCAGGTCGCGATGCGACTCGGGATCGGCCTGGGCTTGGCGCAAGGTCTCGGCGCGGACGATGTTGAATTGGACATGATGGCCGTCCATTTTGAAGTAGCTCCGCACAAGATGGGCCGCCTTGTCGAGATTCGCCTCGTCGGCCAGCAAGGCGGGCGAGAACTTCATGTTCAAGAGCGTGCCACCCGTCTTGATGTGGTCCATCTTCGCGGCCGATTGGATCACGGCCGTCGGCCCGCGGCGATCCGCACCTTGTACAGGCGAGATGCCTTCGGAGAGCGGAAGCATGGCCTTGCGTCCGTCGGGCATGGCCCCGGTCATCGCGCCGAAATAGACGTGGCAGGTGGTCGGCAACATCTCGACGCGGAACCGCCCGCCCTTGGCGTTGGGCCGCCCATCAAGCTCCTCGACCAGAACACGGAAGGCACGAACCATGATCTGATCGGCGTAATCGTCGTCGTTGCCGTACTTGTGCGTTTTGTTGACCAACTGCTGGCGCAGGAGATCGTGGCCGCCAAAATCGCTCTCCAGGGCATTTAGGATCTCGCCCAGCGACAACTTCTGCTCGTCGTACACAAGCTGCTTTACCGCAGCCAAGCTGTCGGTCAGGCTGCCGATGCCGACGAATTGAATGTAGCTGTTGTTGTAGCGCGCGCCGCCGGCGTTGTAGTCCTGGCCCTTGCTGATGCAGTCGTCGGTAATCACCGAGAGGAACGGGGCCGGCATCAGGGCGGCATACATCTGTTCGATGAGCAGGTTGCCTTGCATCTTGATCTCGATGAAGTGATGCAACTGCCGGTGGAAGGCGGCAAACAGTTCGTCGAACGTGGCAAAACTGCCTGGCACACCGGTCCGCAGGCCGAGAAGCTGCCCGGTACGCGGATCGACGCCGTTGTGCAGCGTCAATTCCAGAACCTTCACGAGATTGAAATAGCCGGTGAGAATAAATGCCTCTTTGCCGAATGCACCCGTTTCCACGCACCCGCTGCACCCGCCGGCCCGAGCGTCTTCGAGCGTCTTGCCCTGGCGAATCTGCTCCTCGACCACGCTGTCGGTGTTGAAGATCGACGGGAATCCATACCCCTTGCTGATCACCCGCAGGGCATGTTTCAAGAGAGCATCGGGCGATTTTCGCGAAAGTTGCAAATTGCTACTGGGCTGCAAGAGGTGCATCTCGTCGATGATCTCCAGCAACAGGTGCGAGAGTTCGTTCGACCCGTCGGAGCCGTCGGCCAGCAGTCCGCCGATATTGATATTGGCGAAGTCCGTGTAGGTGCCGCTTTCCTCGGCCGTCACGCCGACCTTGGGCGGGGCCGGGTGGTTGTTGAACTTGATGAAGAATGTCTCCAGCAACTCGCGGGCCTGATCGGGGGTAAGCGTGCCGGCGTCCAATCCCTGACGGTAGAATGGAAGCAAGTGCTGATCGAGATGGCCGGGGCTGAAGGAATCCCAGCCGTTGAGTTCCGTGATCACTGCCAGGTGGCAGAACCAGTAGGCTTGCAGGGCTTCGTGAAAATCTCGCGGGGGATAGGCCGGCACACGCGTGCAGACCGCGACAATCTTTTCCAACTCGGCCTTGCGGGCTGGATCGGTTTCCACGACGGCCGCCTGCCGGGCAAGCTCGGCATGACGCTGGGCGAAAAGAAGCATGGCGTCACAGGAAATATCCATCGCCTGTAACTGCTCTCGCCGGGCGTAAGCCAACGGATCGCCGAGAAAGTCGAGTGCGGCAATCGCGGCGGCGATTTCCCGCTTGAAGTCCAGCATGCCCTTGCGATAGATCTTGTCGTCGAGTACCGTATGGCCCGGTGCTCGCTGCTCCATGAATTCGGTGAACAGCCCGGCGGAGTAGGCTTCTTTCCACTCGGTCGAGAGGGCGGCGAAGAGTTTGTCTCGCATGCTGCGGCCTCGCCAATAAGGAATAACCTTCTCTTCATAGGCCGCCAGGCACTCCTCCGGCACCGCGTAACTGGTCTTGGGCCGAGAGTTGAGGATGCGGAGGTCTTCCAGGCTGTGGCAGGTCAGCTCGGGGTAGGTTGGCACGGTTTTGGGCCGGGGGCCACGCTCGCCGACGATCAACTCTCCGTCACCGAGATAGATCGCTTTGTGCTGACAAAGATAATAGAATGAACGGGCGCGCATGACCGGCACGGAGTATTTGCCTTCGTTGGCTAGGTAGAAGTCGGTCAACAGGCTCGCTCGCTCCGCCGTCAGCGAGGGCTGCGCGTCGAGGGACTCTTGTCGCAATCGGGTGGTTCGTGGCATCATGGTTTTTACCTCTAACCTCCTATGATAATGGGTACGCCCAGACCTTGCAACCGCGCAGCCGCCTGGCCGAAGAATTCGGGAGCCGGCGGCCTGACGGATTCCGCGAGGTACGGTTTGCCCAAGCGTGCAAACTTATAGGCCCCCGCATGGTGGTACGTGAGCAGGTTGACTTGCTTAACCCCCGGCACCGAAGCAGCGAAGCGAACCGTGGCTTCCAGGTCACTCGGGGCATCGTTTAGGCCCGGCACGATCGGCACGCGAACCCAGAGGTTGCCATGCTCGCGGCCGAGAAGTTTCAGGTTTTCTAAAATCGACACGTTGGACACGCCCGTATACTGGCGATGCCGGACGTCGTCGAGGATTTTAATGTCGTAAAGAAAGAGGTTCGTCCAGCGGGCTGCGGCCAACAAGGCATCTTGGCCGACAAAGCCTGTCGTGTCCACCGCCGTGTTGATCTCCCGTTGGCGGCATGCCTGGAGCAATTCCAGCAGGAAGGGCGTTTGCGCGAATGGCTCGCCACCGGAGAAGGTGACGCCGCCGTGCGATTCGTCGTAGAAGATCCGGTCTTTCTCGATCTCGGTCACGACTTCAGCAACGGTCATCCGCCGTCCGAGAAGCTGCCGGGCCTGGGTGGGGCAGGCATCGACGCATGCCCCACAGCGCACGCAGGTCGATGACGCCGCTTGAGCAGCAATATCGCGACCGCCCAGCCAAGCCCCACCCTGGGGACACGCCTTGCGGCACTGGCCACATGCGGTGCAGCGACCCTCGACCACGAGAATTTCCGGTTCAGGCAACATGCCTTCGGGATTGTGGCACCACCAGCAGCGCAGCGGGCACCCCTTCAGAAAGACGGTCGTGCGGATGCCCGGACCATCCTGCAGAGAATACTTCTGGATATTGAAGACGAGGCCGGTGAGCATGTTACGTTGCGTACTCCTCCGCCACTTCGCCGGCAATTTTGGCCCATTGCCAAAGCCGTTGCGGATCGCGGCGGACGGTAGAGATATCCTTGAAAATCAGCTCGACATGGCAGCCACGGGCTTTGTCGAGGAAATCCCGCAACTCCTTGCGTACGCGCTGCGGCTGCCAGGTCTCCTCGGCAACGATAGCGGGCGAGGGCTTGCGGCTCATCACGTAGTCACGGCCGACTTGCTCGACGATACGCCCGGTGTTGCACCAGGGGCTAACCGAGAGCTTTCGCAAATTGGGGATCTTCCGCAGAATATCGATCTTGCGATCCAGCGGCTCGCAGCAACCATAATACGTCAGCCCCCAGCGGACCAGCCAGCGAAGATCGTGCTCGACGGCGAATTCCCAGTGCATCCGCGGCGAGACTTCGGAAAAGATCTGGGCGTTGGAGCAGCCCCACATGTTGTGCGGCCGCACGTAGGCCGGGTCGTACTTCTCGCCCGGCAGTTGGCGGGTGTAACCGTATCCGCCGGAGCCGATCCGCGTGTTGTTGCAATCCAGCGAGAGCAGATTCAGGGCCTCGAATTGATCGAGTTCGACCATCCAGGCATCGACCATTTTTTCCACGCCGGCATGGACCAACTCCGGCCGCTCGATCAGGTCGATCATGGCCTCCTCGATACCCCACCAGCGGATCAGATAATCCCAGGGAGTAAACCATAGATGAGTCTGCCCCTGCTTGACGACGGGGAGGATGTCACCGTAGATGCGGCACATGGCCTCGTAGCGGAAGTGCGTGGCCGCTTCGTCGTGGGTCAGTCGCGGCATATTGATCTTGTCGAGGTCGGCGTCGCCGCGGATCTGGATCTTGAAATGCCGCGAAACAATGTCACTCGCACTATCGGTCCGCACCACGTCAACATCCTCGATAATGCCGAAATCGGTGCTGTGTATCGCCAGCGGACAGGCCAGCTCGGGACAGACGATCATGTCGCACGGTAAATGTCGCCACTGGTAGATCGTGCGGCGAAGTTCGCGTTCCTGATCCTGGGCCCAAGCGTGCTCGGTGACGAGGGTCAATTCGCCATTGACGTCGATTTCGTGCCAGGGGATTTCGTTGATCCAGACCATCGGCCGCACCGATTCCAGATCGTTGAGCTTCTGCCAGAGCCGGGCTTTTTCCGCATGGACCGGCAAGGCCGCGATTTCAGCCACCTCGGCCGCCAGGCGGCGAAGCGCGTCAACATCGCCGGGGGGCAACTTGATCTCTTCCGCAATCGGCGGCGGCGAAGAATGACTGGGATCGTGCAACATTCAAATATCCACCCACTGCCCTCGCTTTGCGCTCTCCAACACCGCTTCGCAGACCCGTTGTGTCGCCAAGCCTGTTCGTAGCGTCGGCTCGAACTTGGGCCCGCCTTCGAGGCTCGCTAGAAAATCGGCAAAGCTGTTGGTAAATGTGTGCTCGTAACCGATCGTGCAGCCGGGCACCCACCAGTTCTTCATGTAAGGATGCTCGGAATTGGTTACGTTGATCTCCTGCCAGCCGGTCAGGTGGTCTTCAATCTTCTTGCCGGTCGCGGGATCAATATAGCGGAAGAAATCGAGCAAATGCGGGTCTTCCAGATTGAAAAATACGGAGCCGTTCTCGCCGTTGAGTTCCAGCGTGCTGTAGTTCTTCCGCCCACGAGCGTAGCGAGTGCTTTCAAAAGTGCCCATCGAGCCGTTGGCGAAAATTGCCAGGAACATGCAGGCGTCGTCGATTGTCACCGGTTCGACCTTGCCGGTCTCGGCATGCTTCCGCTCTTTGACGAAAGTCTCCGTGTGGGCGACGACGCGGCGGATGGGGCCGTTGAGCCATTGGGCCGTGTCGATCGAGTGGGCCAGCAGGTCGCCCGTCACGCCGGAGCCGGCCACGCGGGCATCGAGCCGCCAGAGAGCCATGCCGCCTTGGGGCACGTCGGCCGAGATTGTGTAGTCTTGGTTGTATTGTGCCCGATAGTGGAACGGCCGGCCGATGCGGCCCTCGTCGATGATCTGCTTGATCAGCGAGATGGCCGGCACGCGACGATAGTTGAACGAGACCATGTTGGGTACGCCCGCCTTCTCGACGGCCGCAACCATTGCTTCGGCCTCGGCCACATTCATCGCCAGCGGCTTTTCGCAGACGATCATCTTGCCGGCCGCGGCCGCGGCAAGCACGATTTCGTGGTGCAGGACATTGGGCACGCAAATGTCGATCAGGTCGATGTCCTTGCGCTCCATGAGTTTTCGCCAGTCGAACTCCATCGACTCGTAGCCCCAACTCTGGCTGAACTTTTCCAGTTTGTCTTTTTCTTCGATCCGGGCGCAGCAAGCCTTCAAAACCGGCTTGTGTTCACGAGAGAAGAAGTGGCTGACTTGCAGCCAGGCGTTGGAGTGGGTGCGGCCCATGAAGCCGCAGCCGATGACGGCAATGTTGAGTGGGGTGGACATGAAAGACTCCTGGGGGGAAAGGTTTTAATGTTCAATGTTTTAATGTTCAATGATGATGGAGAATACTAAGGCGATGAGAGATTACGGATTGGCTTTACCCTTGCTATGGATCGAACTGAAAATCAGATTGAGCTCGTGCGATTCCTTCCACAAGACGCGGGCTGCTTCCTTCCTCGCCAGAATGGCGACGGCCAGCATCCGCAACCAATGCTTGGTTTCACGTACTTCTCGATTGCACAAACTGATGCGATACAGAAACTCCTTCTTGGATCCGGCAGCGTTCGCTTCACCGTAATTTGCACCGACGCTGGTGGCGGAGCGAACCAATTGCGTGACCAGCGGCGATGTGATCGAGTCGAGTGTCATGCTACGTGCAAACAAAATCACATTCTCACCAAGCTTCGCCGTCCGCTCAGTTAGGTCATACTTCGATTTATCTCTCGTGCCAGAACTGTTGTCAATCTCGTCCATCATTAATTATTTAATTATTGAACATTGAACATTAAAACATTGAACATTAAAACATTGAACATTAAAACATTGAACATTAAAACATTGAACATTAATGCATTGAACATTAATGCATTCTTACTCCGCCCACCCGTGCTTATCCCGCACGCCGATCATGGCCTTCAAAATGCTCACCCAGGTCTCGCGCTTCATCATCACGTCGTTGGGGAACATGCAGCCATCCCAGCAAATATGCCGGATCCGCTTGGTCAGCTCGCCCTTCTCGTCGCGCAGCCAATAGCCGGCGTGATGCGGAATGTCGAGCTTTCCTTGGGCGTCGTCGGGCAAGCAGTGGCGGCCCGTCTTGTCGTGCGTACCGCTGCCGTGTACCGTGGCGTTGCTCTGGGCGATATGAAAATCGATTGTCCAAGGACGCAAGGCCTCGGTCAACTGGCAATAGGCCGCCTCAAACTTGTCTTCGTTCCGCCAGTTGAAATTGGCCGGCAGAATCGCATCCTCCGGGGCGTTGTAGCCCAAGAGATAAAGCAGCGTGTGGGCCATGTCGGCCTCGAAGCCGAGCGTTTGGGCGCGATCGACCATCTCTAGCAGTTGCAGCATCCGCTTCCAACTGTGCATGCCGCCCCAGCAGATCTCGCCCTCCGCAGCCAATCGCTCGCCGTGGTTCTCGGCGATATTACATGCCTCGCGGAAGGTCTCGGCGATCCGCTTCTGGTTACCCATCGGGTCTTCGTACCATGCCTCCACGGGCGATGCCGAGTCGATCCGCACCATGCCGTTGGGACGGACGCCCAATTCCCGCAACCGCTCGGCGATGCGGCACCCTTTGCGAACCTGAGTGAGAAATTTTGCCTGCTCGCCGGCGTCGCCCATTGCCATGCCGCCGCCGGTCGGGCCCCAGACCGGCGCGACGACCGTGCCAATCTCCAGGTTTCTTGCCCGAGCCTTGTCGGCCAGTTGGCGAATCTGATCGTCCGAGGAATCGATGTCGATGTGTGGGGCGAAAAGAAAGAGGTCAAAGCCGTCAAAGCGGATGCCGTCCAACTCGGCGTCGGCCGTGAGGTCGAGCATCGTATCGAGGTCAATCGGCGGCTCGGCCCCGGGGCCTTTGCCGACCACGCCCGGCCAAGCAGCATTGTGAAGTTTCGGAAAGTTGTGGGGATGTTCGTAGGTCATGGGATAGAGGAGGGGAC
>Ga0194057_10001405_pt1 | contig 12153 bp, 10 predicted proteins | sample SepL4415m_MetaG_FD_155474 | JGI IMG/M metagenome (GOLD analysis project Ga0194057, IMG submission 155474) | Anoxic zone freshwater microbial communities from boreal shield lake in IISD Experimental Lakes Area, Ontario, Canada - Sep2016-L442-15m | ecosystem: Environmental > Aquatic > Freshwater...
ACCAGCTGGTGCATATTCGCTTGTACCGGTAGCTTTTTATTGTTAGCGGGCAATCGCGAAAGCAACACAGCGGTTTCTGTTTCAGTTCCAATCAGTAATAAAGGTTCATTATGACCATTCTTCTTGTTTAAAAATCGGAAAGGCCATAAAATAACAGCTACGAATATGCGCAGATAAATAGCTAATTGCAAGAATAGTCCGAACAGCTTGTCGCCCAGTCCGCGTTGATATTTTTTTACAAATAACAACATGGCTTTATAAAATACCATAAGCTGCTTCAGGCTATCCTTGTTGCTGCTCTCTCCCTTAAAATGCAGGATACTGCTTTCGGAAAAATAATAATTTTTATAGCCCGCCTGTTGTATCCGGTAACTCAGGTCCACATCTTCTCCATACATAAAGAACCGTTCATCGAATCCTCCGGTTTGCTCAAGTATCTTTTGGGGCACCATCATAAAAGCACCGGCCAATACATCAACTTCATGATTTTCTTTTTCTGATAAATTGCCCAGATAATATTTTGCAAAAACCCCTGACCGAGGAAATAGGGTGGTTAGTCCGCTGAGTTTATAAAATGCGGTCATTGGTTTCGGAAAACCTCTTTTGCTTTCCTTTAAAAAATTACCCGCCCCATCAACCATCCTGATACCCAAAGCGGCATTACTGTTTTTGCTGTCGAGAAACGTGAGGCATTTTTTAAAGCAATCTTCGGGCAACAGTGTATCGGGGTTTAAGAACAGGATAAAATCGCCTGTTGCTTTAGTCAGCGCAAGGTTATTTGCTTTAGCAAAACCCATGTTTTCCTTGTTCCATATAAATTGAACAGCAGGAAACCGGTCTTTAAAATAAGCTTCGCTGTCGTCGGTAGAGGCGTTGTCGACCACCCATACCTCTGCATTTATTCCGGTACAGGCTTTTTGTACCGAGCAAAGGCATTGCTCCAGAAAATACTTAACATTATAGTTTACGATAATAACCGACAAACGCATATTCAAATATAGTAAAGAAGGCTTTGTATCTTTGCAACATGTTAAAAACCACCTTACTCAATGCAGTAGAGGCCGGCGCTATGGAAATAACACGTTTTTTTAACGGAGAATTTAAGGTCTCCAATAAAGAAGGCATCAATAACCTGGTAACCGAAGCTGACCATGCTGCTGAAAAAGCGATCATCAATATTATTAAACGTGATTATCCCGGACATTTTATCCTTAGCGAAGAATCGGGCGAGCATATCATGGACAGCGAATACAAATGGATCATCGATCCTATTGATGGCACGGTGAATTTTGCCAACGGCATTCCCATTTGCTGTGTAAGCATCGGGCTTGAAAAATCCGGGGAAATGATCCTGGGCGCTGTGTACAATCCCATCATGCAGGAAATGTTCTTTGCCCAAAAAGGATTTGGGGCTTCGCTGAATGACCACAAAATTTCAGTGAGCAGTAAATCCGAGGTCATTAAATCCTGTTTGGTAACCGGCTTTCCTTACAATTATCTCGACACCAAGAACGGACCGCTGGAAGTATTTGAAAGGTTTATCAGAAAAGGGGTACCGGTGCGCAGACTAGGCAGCGCGGCCATCGATCTTTGCTGGGTAGCTGCCGGACGTTTTGATGGATTTTACGAACATGACCTCAATGCCTGGGATAGCGCAGCGGGTTATTTGATCGTGGAAGAAGCAGGCGGAATGGTCACTGATTTTGATGGAAATAAATACTCTCCTTATCAGTCGAAGATCCTCGCTACCAACGGTAAAATTCATGCAGAAATGCTGGATATCATTCACGAAAGAAAACAACTGGTATAGCAATTTTTTATAGCTGAATACGATTCGTATATATCCGAACGTTTCAGTGTTAAAGCAAATTTTTTATCAATCACTATGGACGAACGTACAGAAATATCGGCATTAGGAGAATTTGGTTTGATCGACCATCTGACCAAGAATAATGAAATAAAGAACAGCTCCACTATTTTAAGTGTGGGAGACGACGCTGCGGTGATCGATCATTTTGGACGCCAAACCGTGATGAGCACCGACCTGTTGGTAGAGGGTATCCATTTCGATCTGATGTACACCCCCCTGAAACACCTGGGTTATAAAAGTGTAGTGGTGAACATCAGCGATATCTATGCTATGAATGCCACGCCCACACAGATCTTGCTTAGCATCGCCATCAGCAGCAAATTCAGCGTGGAGGCTTTAGATGAATTTTATGAAGGCGTATATGCGGCTTGTGAAAAATACCAGGTTGACCTGGTGGGTGGCGATACCACCAGCTCTCAAAGAGGATTTGTGATCAGCATTACCGCCATTGGAGAAGTGGCTCCCGATAGTTATGTTACCCGAAGCGGAGCCAAGGTTAATGACCTGGTTTGTGTGAGTGGCGACCTGGGTGCTGCATTCTTAGGATTGACCATTTTAGAAAGAGAGAAAAGGATATTTCAGGAAACGGGCTCGCAACCCGACCTCGAAGACCAGTCCTATATTGTTGGGCGCCTACTGAAACCCGAAGCACGGAAAGATGTGATCGAGTATTTTGCCAAACACGAGATCATGCCCAGCAGCATGATGGATATCAGCGATGGCCTCAGTAGTGAAATGCTGCATATCTGCAAACAAAGTGGTGTGGGTTGCGTTATTTATGAAGATAAACTACCCCTGAATGAAGATTCGAAAGCCTTTGCCTATAAATTAGAACTGGATCCCACGGCTTGCGCATTGAGTGGTGGTGAAGATTATGAATTGTTGTTCACCGTAAGTCAGACAGATTTTGAAAAGATCAATAGCAACAACGGACTGAGTATTATTGGTTATATCACCGAGGCGGCTGAAGGAAAAAATTTCATTACCCGCGGTGGCAACAAACACGAGTTGGTGGCGCAGGGCTGGAACCATATGAAATAATCGCTGGTCCGGTGCGAAAGATCGCGCTTCGTTATATTTCCGTAAACACCCATAATGATCAAACTCGTTCTTTATTTTTTTCTGGTATTGTTGTGCTATTCCTGTGCAACAAGCCATACCCACTATTCACCCTACAAAAAATATCCTAAAGAACAATTACAGGAAGATTATTCCCTGCTCAGAAATATCCTTGAAAAAAAACACCCCTCATTATACTGGTATTGCAGCAAAGACAGTATGGATATGTATTTCGATAAATACTACCAATCTATCGGCGACAGCATGACCGAGCAACAGTTTGGCTGGAAGGTGATCGCTCCCCTTACCGAAAAGATCCGTTGCGGCCACACCAGTTTTGGCATGAGCAGGGCCTATAATAAATGGGTGCGCAACAGAAGGTTTCCGCAATTGCCCCTGTATATGAAGTTCTGGAACGACTCGATGGTACTCACGGCTAACCTTAACCGAAAAGACACGGTATTAAAAAAGGGTATCCTGATCAGCTCGGTAAACGGATTGCATTATTCTGAACTGACTCAAAAAATGTTTGGATACATGACCAAGGATGGTAATGCCGATAATGTGAACTATATCCGCCTGAGTAATAATTTTCCCTATTACCACCGAAATCTTTTTGGTGTGAGCAGCCATTATAAAATTGGTTACCTCGATGCTGCAGGAAAAGAACAGTTCATACAGGTGCCCTTGTACAGCGCGCCGAAAGACAGTAGTAAAAAAACATTACCCCCTAAAGCCCGGGTAAAACAAAAAAAAGAAAGCAGGGGCCAGCGCTTATTGGCCGTGCGCTCACTGAGTATTGATACAACAACCAGCACGGCCACATTAACGGTAAACAATTTCACCAATGGCTGGCTAAGAAAATTTTTTAGACGGTCATTCAAAACAATCGACCGGTTCGGGGTGCAAAACCTAGTCATTGATCTGCGCAGTAACGGCGGGGGCAGGATCAACCTGTCGACCTTGCTAACCCGCTATATTACCCGAACGCCGTTCAGGGTGGCCGATAGTAGTTTTGCGAAAGTAAAATCTCTGCATCCTTATTCGAGGTATATCAAGAATGGTTTCTGGAATGATCTGGGACTAATGTTCTTGACCCATAAAAAAAGCGATGGCAACTATCATTATGGTTTGTGGGAAAGGAAATTGTATACGCCAAAACCAGCTCATCATTATAGTGGTGCCGTGTATGTGTTGACAAACGGGTCTACTTTTTCTGCAGCAGCCCTGATGTGCAACACCCTGAAAGGACAACCCGGAATATTATTGGTAGGAGAAGAAACCGGCGGTGGATGGTATGGCAACAACGGCATCATGATACCGGATATAACGCTGCCGAATACACGCTTAAGGGTTAGGTTGCCGTTGTTCCGGCTGGTACAGTACCAACATGTTCAAAAGGATGGACGCGGTATTGTTCCCGACCTGATCATCAAACCGAACTACCGGGCGCTGATGAATAATGTTGATAAGAAAATGGAGGTGGTTAATCAGCTGATCAGCAATAACAAGAAAGTAAAAGAGTAAACACTACTGTAAGCCAAACGCATCAGCGTCTTTCCAGAAAGGAAATTTCTCTCTTGTTTCATCCAGCTTGGCCTTAAATAAGGTAATGGTATTGATATCTTCCTCATCTGCCATATGGTATAAAACCTGTCCTAGCGGGTCGATCACCAAACTGTTTCCGCTATGATAAATATTATTACCATCAGTACCCACCCTGTTCACACCCACCACATAGCATTGGTTCTCGATGGCCCTTGCACACAATAATGTTTTCCAGGCGTGGCTCCTGCGTTCGGGCCAATTAGCCACATAAATTAACAGGTCGTATTCGGGTGCTATTTCGCTTGATTGTTGACGTGCCCATACCGGAAAGCGCAGATCATAACAAACCTGTAAATTGATCTTCCAGCCTTTTACCGAAGCGATCAATCGTTTGTTTCCCGAGGTATAATGTTTGTCTTCTTCACCATAAGCAAATAAATGTCGCTTATTGTAATACCCAAATTCACCATTGGGTAACATCCATATCAGGCGGTTGTAGTATTTACCCTCTTCTTCTATCATCAAACTACCCGTTAACACGATCCCGTTTTCTTTACTAACCCTTTTCATCCACTCCAACGTTTCGCCATCCATGGTTTCTGCAAATGCTGATGGGTTCATACTAAACCCCGTTGTGAACATTTCGGGCAGGATCACGATCTCGGTCTTATTTTCAATGGCAGCGATCTTTTCTTCCAGCAAACGCAGGTTGGCTGATTTTTCTTCCCAAAGTAAATTGGTCTGAATGGTTGTAATGGTGAGGGTAGACATAAAATGATTTGTATGCGAATCTACAAAAACATTTGCTTGTGCAAACCGGCTGAAACCGGGCAAAATGGGCATTAAAAAACAAAAGACTACCTTTGCAGCCTACTCCACTACAATGATACGGCAGGTTGTAAGCCGATGTGGTACATTAATTTCCCGCTGATTCAGAAAATGCAACGTCTTTGCCAGCCTTATAAAAACAAATAATCCATTTACATGGCCTTTAAAAAATTAGACCTAATTGAGCCCGTGCTAAAAGCACTGAGCGCAGAAGGATACACTACCCCCACGCCGATACAGGCACAATCCATCCCGCTGATCCTTGAAAAAAGAGACCTGCTGGGATGCGCCCAAACCGGAACCGGAAAAACAGCTGCTTTTGCTATTCCTATCTTGCAACTGTTGTATCAAAATAAAAAAGAGGAACGCGGACCACGTGCTATAAAAGTGCTGATACTAACCCCCACACGAGAACTGGCTATCCAGATCGATGAAAGTTTTGCCGCTTACGGAAAATTCACCGGGCTTACACATACCGTGATCTTTGGTGGCGTATCGCAATTGAACCAAACCAATATCCTGCGCAGGGGTGTTGATATTTTAGTAGCTACGCCGGGCAGGTTATTAGACCTGATCTCACAAGGATTCATTGACCTGAGGCAACTGAATATTTTTGTATTAGATGAAGCAGACCGAATGTTGGACATGGGTTTTATACACGATGTAAAACGCATCATCACTAAATTACCCGCAAAAAGACAAACCTTATTTTTCTCGGCCACCATGCCTCCGGAAATTCAGAAACTGGCCAATGTGCTATTGACGAATCCCGCCAAGGTGGAGGTTACGCCCGCTTCTTCAACGGTTGATGCTATTGAGCAAAGCTTGTATTATGTTGATAAGAAAGATAAGCCGCAACTGTTGTTACATTTATTAAGGGATCCCGCCATCGTTACCGCACTGGTATTTACCCGTACGAAACACGGCGCTGATAAAGTGGTGAAATTTTTGCATCATGCAGATATCACCGCTGCGGCCATCCATGGTAATAAATCGCAGAACGCCCGACAAACGGCACTCAGTAATTTCAAAGCCGGTAAAACGCGTGTATTGGTGGCTACCGATATTGCAGCTAGGGGAATTGATATTGATGAGTTGTCGCACGTGATCAATTACGAGCTACCCGATGTGCCCGAAACTTATGTACATCGTATAGGCCGTACCGGTAGAGCCGGTAATACAGGTATCGCCATTTCTTTTTGCGATGGAGAAGAAAGAATTGAACTCCGGGATATTCAAAAATTGATCGGAAAACAAATTCCGGTAGTGGCTGGACACCCCTTCCCATTAAGTCCATCTGTTTTTCAGTCGGCGCCAACGGCCGCCCCTGGCAAACAACCCCAGAAAAGAGGACGCAGCTTTGGCGCAGCGGGTGGAAATAATAACAGAAGGTTTAGCGGACAGCGTCAAGGAAATCGATAGTTATAAAATACCTTTTTGTATAATTGAAATATATAATTTATCTTTCTTAAAAAATGGACTAATTATGAAAAAAACCTTGTTTTCAATTGTAGCCCTGGCAAGCTTCTCCCTGTTCTTTGTTTCCTGCAATAGCGAATCAGAGAAAAAAGAAAAAACTGAAGCGGGCGAAACGTTTAACCTCGACTCGGCAAAAGCCGCCGTTAACGCCAGTAACCTGGTATATGGCGCTTGTTTTGCCACGGGCGATTCTGCAAAATTTATTGGATGTTATACGGCGGACGCCTGTATCAACCCACCCAATACACCCAGAATGTGCGGACCCGCAGCCATCACCGGGTTCTTTAATGCTGCTTACAAAATGGGTATCCGCAACATTAAGGCAACCTCTGAAGAGGTATCGGGATGTAATGATATGCTGATCGAGATCGGTAAGTATGAATTGTTGGGCGATAAGGATGTGTCTTTTGATAAAGGAAAATACATTGTGATCTGGAAGCAGGAAAACGGAAAATGGAAAATGCATAAGGATGAGTGGAATAGCGATAACCCGCCGCCGCCGCCACCCGCACCCGCAAAATAATTCAAAACATAAAATCATTATCCGCCCGTATTCCGGGCGGATTTTTTATTGCTTTAATTCAGCCTTCTTCTTTCGGGGTTTCGCTTATAATCCTTAATTTTCTTTATCAATTGATCATATGCGACCCAATAAAAATTATTTCCAGAAGATACTTCTTCCTTTCAGCATCAGCAGAACACAGAGTATTGTAAAAGTAAACCCCACCATCGTTCCCAAAAGAGAAGAGGCCGGGGGTATTCATATTTTTGTGTATGATTATGATGCCAACACGGTGGAGGAAAGAAAGCTGGAACATATCACCGAGTGCTATCCATACCTCAACAACAATAATAATACCTGGATCAATGTAGATGGTATCCGCAAAGCAGATGTGGAGGCGCTATGTAATCATTTTGGGGTGCACCCGCTGGTTCAGGAAGATATTCAAAGTGTTGGACAGCGCCCGAAAATGGATGAAATAGAAAATATTCTGTTCTGTATTTGCAATATGCTATTCTATAACGAAGCGCAATTTTGTGTGGAACAGGAACAGATAAGCATTGTGCTCGGCAAAAATTTTGTGCTGTCTTTTCAGGAGGAGGCAGATAAAGATGTGTTCAACCCTATACGTGAAAAACTGAAGATCGCGGGCAGCAAGCTCCGGCAAAGCGGAAGCGACTATCTGTGTTATGCCATGCTGGATATGATCGTTGATAATTATTTTGTAGTGATGGAAAAGCTGGGAGAGCGGATCGAGGATATTGAAGAAGAGATCCAGAACAACTCCAACAGCAAGGCGCTGGCTAAAATAAATTTATTAAGAAAGGAAATGATCGTTTTAAAAAGAAGCATTGCTCCGGTTAGAGAAGTGATCAATGGTTTTATCAGAACCGACAGTGATCTGGTACAAGAAAGAACCGAGAAATATTTTAAGGATGTTTACGATCATATCATTCAGGCAAATGATCTTTCAGAAAACTATCGCGATATCACCATGAACCTGCAAGACCTCTATTTGAATAATGTGAACCTGCGCATGAATGAGGTGATGAAGGTGATGGCGATCGTAACCTGTCTGCTTGCCCCCGCCACGGTGATCGGTGGTATATTCGGAATGAACTTCTCAAATATTCCCTGGCTGCATAATGATATGGGTTTCTTTATGGCAGTGGGCATCATGCTGCTCATTCCTATTTGGATGCTTGTGATGTTTAAGAGAAAGGGTTGGTTCTAAGATTTTTTATAGATGGGCACCGTGCTGCAGGGCTCACCATACATGATACTTTTTGCCACCGGCCTCAATAAATTCGTGATGGCCACATAGGCCGACTCGGAAATATGTTTTTCGCCGCAACCTTTAATGACCACTCTTTTGTCGCGGTAAGCCTCTGCATCAATTGCAGCAATATTTTTCAGGAATAAGGTTTTGTGTAAAAAATCTGCATCACCAAATACTACGGCGTGAGCAACCGGCTCCAGATAACTTGCCGCAAGCATATAGGCCCACATGGGGATCACGGCGTCTGCCGTACAGGTTAGCGCCACATTTTTTGAAGCGTAAGCGCTTAGGTCAAGCAGCTTTAATGCCTCCCTAAAATCTTTCTCCTTTAGTATCAACCCCATGAACAAATGGTCCTTCATATCAAACAACACGGTTTCTTCATTGGGATAATATAATTCCAGATCAATACTGGCGAGTCCGCTTTCGGCAACCTTATTTATTATTACACCATCCATAGTACAAAGTTAATCCAATTCAGGTTTAATTGCAGGGGGCCAAGATCAACGGGTGTTTTATTACTTATTTCGTAAATAAAAAAGCCCCGGACAAACCGGGGCTATAATTTATTTATAGGAGGCTATTAATAGAATTCGCTCCTGCTGTCTTTAATAGTAGCGTTTTTCTTAAGGGCCTCAATCCAGTTACCGGTGCTTAAGCTCCTTAGGTCGCTGATCTGTTTTTTTCTGTTCTCATCAGCAGCTTCTGGGCTGTCGGCATTCTTGGTGCCAATGCCGTTTACTTTAATAATATACACCCCATTTTTTCCAACGATCGGAGTAGATGGCTTGGTTTGGTTTTCTTTATTGAAACAAGCGCCGATAACTTTTGGCTCTTGTCCTAATTCCGAAACAATCTTGTCAGATACCTTGGCGGTAAACACAATTGAAGAATCGGCTCCGGCATTTAATACCTGTAACGCATAGGTAGCGGCGGCACTTTCCAGTGTGGCAGCATTACCCAGTTTGGTCAGTATTAACGCTCCTTTCTTTTCTTGTTTGATAGCAGACTCAGCAAGCGGGCGGGCGTTTTTTACATCCTGAGTTCCTTCACTGAGGATATTATCAACCGTGGCTACCACAAACTGGTCGTCGATGCTGTATGGATCACTTACGTCTCCTTTCTTAGCATCAAAAGCCCAGCGGATCAGTTGCCTGGCTTCCTGTAACATTCCCAGTTGACCGTCGTTTTCTTTAACCAGGGTAGGTACGGTTACCTTTTGAAGTCCTTTCTTTTGTAAGGACGCGGTATCAAAACTTTTTTCGTTCCTATCGGTAGCGAATTTAGTTGCGGCAAAGCTTGCATTATTAATAGTGGCTTCGCTAGCCTGAATTTCTTTGGCCAGGAACGCTACTTTATATGCAGGGCTATTTCCTTTTTGGCTCATGATCTCAATAATATGATAACCAAACATGGTGCGAACCACTTGTCTGGAACCGGTTGTTTTATTGAAACAAAAATCATTGAATTCGGGCACCATTGCTCCGTATCCAAATGTACCCAGGTCGCCACCTTTGTCTTTACTTCCATCTGAAGAAAACCTTTGGGCCATTTGGGCAAAATCAGCCCCGGCCTGTATGGCCGCAAAAATACTATCGGCCTGTTTCTTAGCTACGCTGTCTTCGGCGATGGGTTGACGAGTTTGTGGATCAATTGTTGGAATTAAAATATGTCTTGCTTTTACACTGTCGGGTAATGTTTTAGTACCCAACACCCTGGCGATCACATAACTTCCCTTATCTACATAAGGACCATAAACCTCACCTACCGGGATCTTAACGATTGAGTCGGCCTGTGTGCTTTGGATCTTTGATTTTGGTAAAAAGTTGCTATCAAACTCTACCACCGATGTGTTCCTTGCGATAAAAGCCTTGATATTGGTCTCGGTTTTAAAACTTTCTTTTAATGCATTTACAGATTCTTTAATCCTTGCACTGTCTTCCGAGTTGGGCAGCTGGCTGAAAGAAACATAGGATATCATCCTTCCCGCTTCTTGTTTGAATTTATCTTTATTCTTGCTGATGTATTTCTCAACATCTGCATCGGTAACCTTTACAGCGCTATCACTAACCGCTGTATAAGGAATAGACACATAAGAAACACTTGCAAAGGCTATGGTCTCTTTGTTGTTTTTTTCTTCCATCCAGGTAGGGTAATAGGTACCGGCGCTAATCAAAGAAAAATATTTTGTGGCTACGCTATTCAGTTGTGATGGGTCAACGATCTGGTCGTTCAGCATATCGCGCTGCTCCCCTTTCATTTTCTTAATATTATTGATCGCCTGGTTTACTTTACTGATATCCAACTTACCGGAGGCGTCCATTAATTGCTTGTCCTGTAAAAAAGGATTTGCGGGATCTTCGCTAGATAAAAGCGCATATAATTCCTTAGAGGTAAAATCAATACCCAGTTTGTCAGCTTCGTTATAAACCAGTTTTTCAATCACCATCTGGTCCCACATCTGTTGACGAATACCAACCGACTGTGCACTATTTGGTTTTCTACCATAACGCTGTTCTTCCTGGTCTTCCTGTTGTTTTACCCTTTTATTGAACTCAGACAGTTCAACACCGCGGCCGTTTATTTTACCAATATTAGACGCCATGGATTTTCCTCCGCTGGCGTCTCGTTTAGCATCCATCAAAATAAACGCTATTAACGCTAGCGCAATGACAGCAATGGTTATAGCTGCACCCTTATCACGAATTCCCTGAATGATCTGCATATGTATATCTATATTAAAATGGAGGGCAAAAATAGGGTAAAAAACCATATAAATGTTGAAAAAAAAACGCCCGCAAATCATTAAAATTGAGTAAGGGTAGGGTTTTGCGGTATTGTTTTAGGTTTATCAAGAAGAATAAGCCGGGTTGCGGCTCTTGGGGTTTATACACACCCGGTTGTGAAAAAACCTGAAATTCTGTGAATAATCATGGTTTTTCAAGATGAAAATGCCGGGTAAAATGAGTAAAACTTCAACAGGGTGAATGGGGGTTGAAATTTACTGTTATCAAATTGGGCTTTATCCCTGTTTTATACACAGTAAAATAAGCCGGATACCTTATTTTTCTTTTCACCAGGGTTTTTATTCACCGATGTTTATATTATTCCTTTTCTGGTTAAGTTTTCCTTTTCTCTATTGTATTACATAAAAACATATTCATTTTTTTCTATGTTAATTTTATGTGTATTACTGTTAATAAACCAAACAATTTAATTTTGCAATAGCTGGTGAATTTTTAGTTTCCACATATCCACAGCCCTAGTAGTAGTAGGTGATTATATAAATAAGTAGTACTAATACATATTATGACAGATATTAACAACGCAATACAGCAATTATCAAAAACCGGTTTTCTAAATATTGATATAGATCCAACCCTTGATTTATTTGCAGAAATTGAAAAATTAAAAAAAGAAAAAAATGCGATCATTCTGGCACATTATTATCAAGAGCCGGATATTCAGGATATAGCAGATTTTATTGGTGATAGTTTAGGTCTAGCTCAGGCGGCCGTAAAAACCCAGGCAGATATTATTGTTTTTGCCGGGGTGCATTTTATGGCTGAAACCGCTAAGATATTAAAC
>Ga0194057_10001406_pt1 | contig 12151 bp, 9 predicted proteins | sample SepL4415m_MetaG_FD_155474 | JGI IMG/M metagenome (GOLD analysis project Ga0194057, IMG submission 155474) | Anoxic zone freshwater microbial communities from boreal shield lake in IISD Experimental Lakes Area, Ontario, Canada - Sep2016-L442-15m | ecosystem: Environmental > Aquatic > Freshwater >...
ACGGCATGCCGCATCGTCTCCCAGTCGGACTTCGAACCCATGATGATCCCTACCAGCGGCGCGCTCATGCGGTCACCGTAGTCGATCGGGTCGTCATGCTCCGGCCAGCTCTCGCGCCTTTGCGCGGAGCGCCTCAGCAGACTTCGCGTCGGCCTCGATTGCTTCCTCGGCCCAGCGGCGTACCTCGGCACTGCGGGCGGCAACGTCGTCGCACATCGCACGCACCTGGTCGGCGTCGGATGAGCCGGTCTGCGGGCGCAGCGCGGCACACGCGGCCGGGTCGAGCGCCGCGGCGAGCTCGGCCTCATCAACCACGATTTCGGCACCGGCAACCTCGTTGGCGGCCGCCGCGATCCGCGCGGCGTCGATCTCTCCCCCGTGCTCGACCTGGTCGCGCACGACGCGGCCAATCACATGGTGGGCAGTGCGATAGTCGAGCGAGGTTGTCTGCGCGAGCATGTCGGCGACGTCGGCCGCAGTGACAAACGCCTCGCGGGCACTCTGCTCCATTCGCGCCGTATTGATCGCCATTCCTGCAGCAACAGCGGCGGCCAGCTGCGCGCTGCGTTCGGCCTCCGCGAGGGAGCGGGGAATCAGGCCATTGAGCAGGTGAAAATGATCGGTGCGTGCGGCGCCCGTGTGCATCGTCGTCAGCGCTGCGGTGAGGTCGCCCGTCGCCTGCCCAGCCCACGTGCGCAAAACAGCGAGCGCGTACGGGTTCTTCTTCTGCGGCATCAGGGCAGAGACTCGGCTGTGCGTGTCATCGAGCTCGACCCAGCCAAACTCCTGGCTGCACCAGATCTCAAGGTCTTGCGCAAACTGGCTGATCGACGTCGCTCCAATCGCAAAGCCACTCAGCACCTCAAGATACGGATCGGACTGCCACATCGCGTCTTTGGCGTGCACCTCAACTCGGGGGTGGCCGAGCAAATCGGCGAGACGCTCACGGTTGATCGGCCAGCGCGAACCGGCGCTCCCGCCCACACCTGCGACGCTGCCAGCGAAATCGCCCTGCACGCGGCGATAGCGCTCGGCGCTGCGCAGTACCGGAAAGGCCCACGTCAGCAAGAGATGTCCAACCGTGGTCGGCTGGGCGGGCTGGAGATAGGTGTAGTCGGCGGCGAGCGAGCCGGCCAGCGGCTTGGCCTGCGTAGCGAGAGCGGCGCTCATGTCACTAAAGGCGGCGGCCGAGCGGGCCAGACCCTCAGCCGTGACGAGGCGCAGCGCCACGCGAAACGGCTCACGACGCGGACGCCCCGCACTGAGCCAACCCGCGGCACTCGAACCGACGCGGGCCGTCAGTTCCTTCTCGCGATTCTGGAAGGCATCGCCCACGGCGGGGTCCCAAGGAAAGTCGTGCGGCGCAATCGCGTCAAGCTCGAGCAGGCCACGCAGCAACTCCGAACCACGCTCGGCATCGAGACCGCCGCCCTCGATCAGCGCAATCGCGTGAGCAAGGTCTGAGCGCGAGAGCGCATCCGCCAACGCAGGCCCGGCAGCTGCCTCCGTGCCGTAGCCAGCGCGCACGAGCTCGTCCGACGGACCAGCCGTCAGGCGCCCACCCACTCCGAGATGACCATCAGCCACACCAGTAGGGTAGCGGTCGCGCAGGGCTTGACCGGTCAGATGAGCGTTTTGTGCTCCAGCGCGCCTCTCGCCCCTTAGCTCTCGGGCGTCGCAATGGACTCGGTGCGTAATTCTGGTCGATACACATGTAAAGTTGATTAGAATATTCGGGAATGTAATCATGTTCATCAATATTTCTGATTCCGCAATCCGCGAGAAGAGGCACAGCACGATGACGAACCCCAAGCCCGGAAGAAAAGACGCGTACATGCTTCGCGCACGCGCCCGCTATCTGCGTGCCGCCGAAGAGGTCATTGCGACGAGCGGTCCGAACACCACGATCGAACAGTTCGCCCTCCATGCCGACGTCGCAGTCGCCACGCTCTACAAGCACTTCGGCTCGAAAGAGGGCCTGATCAAGGCTGCCATGTTGGACGCAGTCCAGAAGTGGGAGTCTTGGCGGTCTGAGGTGCTCAGCCATATCAGCGACCCGCTCGAACAACTTGTGCTCGGCCTACGCCTTGCCCACCGGATGGGCGTTACCCACCCGACGCTCGTCGTGGTTATTGGCCGAGGACGTGACTCTGGATACTTCGATCCCGCGGAAGTCGGCGCACCATTCATCGCGGCCGCTCGTGCACTAGCGGCCACAGGCGTCATCAGTGGCGACCACCTAGAGCTCCGCTGCCAGAGTGTTGTCAGTGCTGTGGCAGCAGAGAGCGCTCGCCAAGTCGCCGTCGGGTTCAACCCAGTGGAAGGCGACCAAGTCGTCGAGATCGTGTTGGCCCTCCTCGGCATCACACCGGCAAAAGCAAAACTCCTTGCGCACTCCACGCTCCCCGAGTTGCCGGTTCCAGCCCGCTAGGGTTCCGGCGTGCGCCTGAATGTTCATCACCTCGGCGACTCGCACGGCGAACCGCTGCTCGCGATCCATGGCGTCACCAGCCATGGCCTGCGCTATCAGGAGTTCGTCAAGCTAGCTGCTCCCGATCGCCACGTGATCTCGGTCGACCTGCGCGGGCACGGGCGCTCCGGCGGGTCGCCCCCATGGGATGTCATCACGCACCTGGACGATCTGCTCGAAACGCTTGATGCAGAAGGTGTCGAGGAACCTGTCGATGTGATGGGGCACTCATTCGGAGGCCTGCTCGCACTGTCGCTCGTGACGCTCGCGCCCGAGCTCGTGCGACGCGCCGTCCTGCTCGACCCGGCGATCGCGCTGCCCGCCGACTACTGCGCAGATCGCGCACGGGACACGATCACCTTTCAGGGTTGGGAGTCAGTCGAGCAAGCTCTTGCCGAACGCGAAGCCAGCGTTGCGCCTCATGGACGCCACTTCGTGCCGGCAGAAATCGCCGAGCACGTCGAGCTGTGTGCAGACGGCCGCTACCGCGCGCGCTTCCTGCCGGCCGCAGCTGTGACGGCGTGGAGCGAGATGGCGCACGCAGCACCGATTCCCGAGGAGGCTCGCCCCGTTTTGATTTTGCGCGCCCTCAACGACAACTACGTCCAAGACGACGCGCTGCTGACGCCGCTTGGTGCCGCTCTTGGCGACAAACTTGAGGTCGTCGGTCTCGACTCGGCGCACATGATCTACTGGGAGGCGCCCGAAGCCGCCGCCGCAGAGATCAGGCGCTTCCTCGCCTAGCCCGCGCTAACGCTTGCGCGATCGGCAAGCACTGTGTCGAGCAGCCAGGCTGCAAAATCGCCTTCAACGTGGAGCTGTTCGAGATCGGCCTGCGCCTGTGGGCGCTGCAGGCGCAACCAGTCGCGGCCGTCGCGGCCCGCGTGGACCAGTCCAGATAGATAGAAGCCCTGCGAGCGCAAGGTGTCGAGAGCCGCTTCGCAATCGCAGGTGAGGTCGAGGTCGGCGTAGAGCGTCTCGGCACGTCGCCCATCGTCCGACCAGAGCATGCGCTCAAGGCGTTGAGGGTCGGCTCCACCCGACACGAACAGATTCGCCGACAGGCCTTCTTTGAAGAAGACAATTTCCTCGCTCAGCTCGAGCGGCACGGCACCCTGTGGCGCAACAATTTCCAGTCCAGCGTTGTCGGCGATGCGCTGCAGCACGTCGGCGTAGAGCGCAGGCAACGCAACGTGCATTCGAGGTGTCACTGCTAACGGCAGCACGGAATTGAGCAGCGCCCCACGTCCCACGGGCTCTGCGCCATCGCCGCCCTGAGCCTGCGCCATCGCAGCAGGCGCAGCACCGAGCATCAGCGCAGTCGGCTTGTACCCCGACTTGAACTCCGAGCGTTGGCTGTAGATGTGCGCAGTGGTCGCCTGGCCAAACATGGCGGGAATACCCAGCGCCTTGGCGCGCGCAACGGTGCACTCAAACATTTGGTCGAACAGACCGAGGCCACGCCATTCGCGAGCCACGACCGCCACGCCAGACTCGGCAGCCTCGCGCGGACCCGAGATCAACAGCGCGTGATGCCCAATCAACTCGCCACCCGCGTACGCCACGGTGCTCGAGACGTGCCCGTCCTTCATCGCCGCTTCAACCCAAACGGGACGGTAGAAGTCGGCATGGACGTAGCCGAGCCCGTAGCCGCGATACATCAACTGCGAGATTGCCTCAGCGTCGTCGATCGTCGCATCGCGAATCTCGATGCCTTCTGCGGACTGGGATCGCGAGGCGCGCGCGGCGTCGGCCGCACCATCGATAACGGGAGACAGGGTGATTGCGTGCTCGGTCGCAATATGGAGCGTGAGCCGTTTGCCTTCGTTGGCGAGGTTGATCAGCCGCACGTTCTCGCCGATGACCTCCGCATCTTCCAGCCCGGCCGGAAGCGGACCGTCTGGACCCCCGGCACGTCGAAAGGGCTTGCCCCAGTCGTGCACATCAACCACCACACCGTCGGAGTCGAGCTCGAGACTCACCTCGACATCGCCACCACTGTCTCCTCCATACGACTGCTCGACGCTGAAGTTGACGAGGCAACGAATCGCACGCTGGAGTCGCTCGACGCCGTCGGCGGGAATACCAGCCTCGTGCGCAAAGCTCGTCGCAACGGCTTCTGCGATGACCGCCGTCGACGGCGAAGCGGGAATGGTGAGCGTTGCGCGACCAAGCATGCGCGACATGGTACTGAGGAGGCGACATTTTGGGCCCGGGCCCAGAATGTCGCCTGAGTGCCAGATGATGAAACCACACCTCGCGAGACCTGTGACCGCCTCAGTGTGACGAATACGTATTCGTCACATGGGTGTGACGCAACGCAGACGACGAACGAAGAGCCCGTAGCGAGGGCTACCTCAGGTAACGCTCGCGCGGTCGGCGAGCACCGCATCGAGCAGCCAACGAGCCTCGGGCAGAAGCCGAATGCCATCGATGTCTGCAGCGGCCTGCGGACGCTGCATGCGAAGCCAGTCGCGGCCGTTTCGACCAGCCGGAATCAGACCACTCAGGTAGAAGCCACGCTCGCGCAGCATCTCGATCGCTGCGGAGCAGTCGAAGGCGAGATCGAGATCGACGTAGAGCGTCTCGGCTCGACGCGCATCCTCAGCCCAAAACTCACGCTCAACGGCCCGCAAGTCATGCGGACCGGAGACGTAGACAAACTCGCTACCCGCTTGCTTCCAATAAATCGGAGCGTCCTCAACACCGGCGGGGTCGGCTTCGTCAGGTGCGACGATCGCGTAACCGGCGTCGTCCGCAACCCGCTGCAACACAGTCGCATACTGCTCTGGCAGTGTTGCCGCGAGCACGGGCGACGCAGCGAGTGGCAGCACGGCATAGGCCAAGCCACCACGCGCCGATACCTGCGCGCCACGCTTGATTTGACCCTTTGCCATCGTGGGCGGCGTACCTCCGATCATCACCGCCGTGCACTGGTACCCAGACCCGACTCCAAGTCGCTGACTCACAACATGCGCAGTCGTCGACTGGCCAAACACCGCCGACATGCCAAGGCTGCGCGCGTGTGCGACGGCGAAATCGTGCAGACGGTTGTAGAGCCAGAGCCCGCGCCAGTCCTCCGCGATCAATGCCGCTGCCATCTCGGGAGCCTCACCAGAACCCATCGTGCTCATCGGGCCAGATCCGAACAGCGCGATATGGCCGACCAACTCGTCACCGGCATACGCCACGGTGCTGGCGAGAATGCCCCGCTCGATGCCGATCGCGATGAGGACTGGGCGATAGAACTCGTTGTGCACATAGTCCAGGCCGTAGTTGTCGTACAGGAGCCCGCAGATCGCATCGGCATCCTCGGGTGTCGCGAGGCGAACCTCGACTTCGTCCTCGCTGTGATGGTCTAGCTGCTTCGGCGTGCGCGCTGGTTTGGTCGGGGCTGTGGCTAGCTTGGCGTTTGCGTCGTGTGTGCAAGGAATCCGGAGCGTAAGCAATTTTCCTTCATCCGCCAGATTGTCTAAGTGCGCATCCGGATCAAGTTCCGCCGCCTCGGCCAGCTCGGATGGTAGGGGACCAAACGATCCTCCCCCACGACGCCATGGTCGTCCCCAATCGTGCACTGCGACCTCGACGCCGTTGGGAGTGAGGTCGAGACTCAACTCAATCTCGCCACCCGTCACGTCCTTGTACGAATGATGGACAGAGAAAGCCACAAAGATCTGCACGGCACGCTGTACCCGCGCCGCATCATCGGCGGCAAGACCCACGTCAGCAACAAACTGTGTAGTGGTGGCACCTGCCAGCTGCAGAGCGTTGGGCGAGGCCTCGAACGAGAGTCGGATGCTGCCACTCATCTGGCAACTCTACGGGACGCACGAACTGGTCGCTGATTGAGAGGCGACATTTTGGGCCCGGGCCCAGAATGTCGCCTCGCATACCAGATCGTGAAACCACCCCTCGCGAGGCCCGTGGCTGCCTCAGCGTGACGAATACGTAATCGTCACCCGAATGTGACGGAAGGCAGACCGAGCGTCCAAGCCAGGCGGGTGGCGGCACGGTCTAGCGCTCGAGGCGCCGGCCGACCATTCCAGTGCATTGCAAGGATCCGCAACGCGCCTGCCTTGCGATCGGCTTTGACATCGGCGCGGCCGATGAGGCGCGAGCCGACGAGTAAAGGCAGCACGTAGTAGCCGTACTGGCGCTTCGGCTTTGGCACGTAGATCTCGAGACGGTGTCGAAAGCCGAACAGACGCTCCGTCTCGTCCCGATCCCAAATTAGGTTGTCAAACGGACAGAGCAAGACGGCTGCCGTTGGGTCGTCCGGAGGAGTCAGGGCCGCAGGGTCTGCAAGCGCCGCGTGCTCACCCACCTGCACGCGGACGAGCGATCCTTCGTAAATGAGTTCGGCCACAGGAGCGGCGAGTGGCTTAGAGCGACCCTGGACACGGAAGTAGTCGGACAGTCGCTTCTCCGTAACGATCCCTCGCGCGGTGACTGCCCGCAGTACGCGCCAACGCAGCGCCGCCGCCTCATCGACCGGCGCAAGTTGCTGCTCCGTGTAGAGCCGCTCGGGCAGGTCGTAGACCCGCGCGAAACTCCGGCGCTCGCGCACCGCGAGCTGCCCACTCGAGAAGAGTGCCTCGAAGACCTGCTTGGCAGGCGACCACTCCCACCACCCCGGTGTGCCCGCGCCACCGAAATCGCCAGGCGTCAGCGGCCCCTCCGCCTCGATCCGACGCAGTACCTCCTTCGCAATCCGCGGATGCTCTTGAAGGACCGGGCCCCACCAGCGATGCTGCTGCTCGCTGAGCATGCCGCCTCGAAAGTACGGCAAGTCGTTCGCATCGATCAGGCTGGCCTCGTGGGCCCACACCTCGGCAATGCAGCCGCTACGACGCAGACCGTTGAGCGTCGTCGCTGGCACCCTCCCCACCCGGGCCGCGAGCGTTAGGCGATGCGCTCGCGCGACGGTCATGACCGAGTCGAGCTGGACGCAGCCCAGCCGCCCAACCGTCGCCAGCACGTCGTCTGCCGTCGCCACGCGATTGCGCGTCGTGAAGCCTTGCCGCGAGACGATGATCGTGCAGGCCTCGGCGGAAGAAAGGTGCTCCACGCTAGTGGCGGAAGTGGCGGCGGCCGACGTGGAGCATCGCTGCACCAGCCGCATCGACAGCGGCCGTAACCTCGTCGTCGCGCTTCGCGCCACCCGGCTGGATGATCGCCGTGATCCCCGCCTGCAAGGCCAGCTCGGCCCCATCGGGGAACGGGAAAAACGCGTCGGAGGCGAGCACGGCGCCGGCACGGCGATCCTCTGGTGTCTTCTCCACCGCGATCCGGACCGAATCGACGCGGCTCATCTGGCCAGCGCCAATTCCCAGGGTTGCACCATCACGTGCGATCACGATCGCATTCGACGAAACGTGGCGCACGATGCGCCAGGCGAACACAAGGTCCGCCCACTCGCGCGAGTCGGGCTGTGCCGTCGTGACAACGGTCATGGCCGCACGCGGCTCGTCGGTGCTATCGGGATCCTGCACCAGCATGCCGCCAGGCACAGGGCGGTAGTGACGCAGCGGACCACGACGTGGCGGATCGGTGTCTTCCAAGAGCCGCGTGTTCGGGCGCACGGCGAGCGCCTCGAGCGCGCCGTCCTCGAAACTCGGTGCGATGACCACCTCGAGGAACTGCTCGGCGAGGCGAGCACCAAGCTCGGCGGTGATCGGCCGATTGATGGCGATCACGCCACCAAACGCACTGACTGGATCGCCGGCGAGCGCCTTCTCGTACGCCTCAGCCACATCGCTCCCAAGCGCAACGCCACAGGGGTTCTGATGCTTGATGATCGCGCACGCCGGCTCGTCAAACTCGTTCGCGATCGCGTGCGCGGCCGCGAGATCGGCAAGGTTGTTGTACGAGAGTCCCTTGCCGCCGTGCTGAACGACGCCAGTGAGCAGGTGACGAGAGGCAGTGCGATCGACGTAGTACGCGGCCTCTTGGTGCGGATTCTCGCCGTAGGGCAACTCGCGCTCGCGCTGCAGGTCGATCACGATCTCGTCGGGCAGCGCGACGTTGCCCATAAACCAGGCAGAGATCGCCGCGTCGTAGCCCGCGGTCATCGTGAAGGCCTCGGCAGCAAGCCGGCGGCGGGTCTCATCGCTGAGCACGCCGTCGTGCTCGCGTAGCTCGGCGATTACCTCCGCGTAGCGGCTCGGCGACGTGACGACCCCAACGGACTGGTGGTTCTTCGCGGCCGCACGCACCATCGCCGGCCCGCCCACGTCGATCTTCTCGATCACCTCAGCATCGGTAATACCCGGTGTCGCGACGGTCTCGCGGAACGGGTAGAGGTTGACGACGACGAGGCCAATCTCCTTGATGCCGAACTCCTCGATGCGTGCCAGATCTTCGGGGACGTCGCGACGGGCGAGGATGCCGCCGTGGATCCCGGGGTGCAACGTCTTGACCCTCCCACCGAGCATCTCGGGCGCGCCCGTCACCTCTTCGACTGCGAGCCACGGCACGCCTGCCGCGGCGATGCGCTTGCCCGTCCCGCTCGACGCGACGATCTCGATACCGAGCTCGTGCAGTGCCAACGCCAGTTCTTCGAGGCCCGTAACGTCGGAGACCGAAATGAGCGCGCGGCGAACGTGGCTCATCGTGCCACCGCTTGCGGCGTAGGAATCTCGTTGCGTGCCAAACGCCGAACGACGTCAGGCAGCAGGCGGTGCTCAACTGCCTGGATCCGCTCGTGCAGCGCAGCGCCGTCGTCGCCGGGTCGAATCGGGACGGGCTCTCGGGCAATCGGCGGCCCCGTGTCGAGCCCCGCGTCGACGAGATGTACGGTGACACCTGTTTCGGGCACGCCCGCCGCGAGGGCCTGCTCCCAGGCCTTCAACCCGGGAAAGGCCGGCAGAAGCGATGGGTGCACATTGATCGTGGGGAAGCGGTCGACGAAGGCGGGCGTGAGGATTTCGAGAAACCCCGCCAACACCACGAGTTCCACATCGCGTGCTGCAAGCCAATCGCCCATCAGTCGGTCCCGCTCTGCCCAATCTTCGCCGCGCACGAAGACCTCGGTCTCGATCTCGACGTCCTTGGCACGGGCCAGCGCGATCGCGTCGGCGCGATTGGAGGCAACTGCGACGATCCGCACTGTCGCATCGAGCCCATCAAGCAAGGCAGCAAGGTTCGAGCCACGACCCGAGGCGAGCACCGCGATGCGCAGTGGGTCGTCAACAGAGGCGGCGCGAATCATGCGGTAAAGCGGACGCCAGCGCCCGACTCGATCTCGCCGATCGCCCACGCGTCGGCGCCCTGCTCATGGAGTGCAGCCAGCGCAGCTACCTCGTCGGCCGCTGCGACCACGGCGATCATGCCGATGCCGATGTTGAACACACGGCGCAGCTCGTCCTCTTCGACGCCATGGTCGACGAGCCACTGCACGACGCTCGGTCGAGGCCAGGCCGTTGGGTCGATGACCATGCCGCAGCCGTCGGGGATGACCCGCGGCGCGTTGCCTTCGATGCCTCCACCGGTGATGTGCGCGAGCGCGTGCACGTCGACGGCAGCGCGCAGCGCGCGGATGTCATCGACGTAGATCTTGGTCGGCGCGAGTAGGTCGGCGGGAGCATTCTTGAGTCCGCCAGCGCGCTCAACAACGCGGCGCACGAGCGAGAAACCATTGGAATGCAACCCCGATGAGGCGATCCCAATCACGCGATCGCCGGCCGCCACCTGTGTACCGTCGATCATGCGGCTCCGCTCGACGATGCCAAGGGCGAAGCCTGCGACATCGAGGCTGTCGGCATCCATCACCCCTGGATGCTCGGCCGTCTCGCCACCGAGCAGGGCCGCTCCCGCCTGGCGACAACCATCAGCAATGCCCTCCACGAGTGTCGCGACGACCTCAGGATCGAGCATACCGACGGAGACGTAATCGAGAAATAGCAGCGGCTCGGCACCAACGCAGAGAATGTCGTTGACGCACATCCCCACGCAGTCGATGCCCGCAGCGTGTAGCGAGCCCGCCTCGCGGTGCAGCTCGAGCTTCGTGCCTACGCCGTCGGTGCCAGCGACCAACACGGGATCCTCGTAGCCAAGGCCACCGAGCGCCAGGAGACCAGCGAAACCGCCATGCGCATCGATGACACCAGGGCGAAACGTCGAGCGAACAGCACCCTTGAGGCGCTCGACGACGGCGTCGGCGGCCTCGAGCGAGACGCCGGCCGCGGCGTAGGTGAGATCGTCGGCCACGCTCAGGCCACCGGCAGCCGCGTCGCTTCGAAGCGGTCCTTGTCGGCAGCGATCGGCACGGTCGTCGGGTACCTGCCCGTCAGGCAAGCGCGGCAATAGCGCTCGTCGCCATGACCGGTCGCGGCCTCGAGCCCGTCGAGCGAGAGGTAGGCCAGCGAATCGGCACCAAGGTGCTGTCGAATCTCCTCGATCGACTTATGTGCCGCGATCAGTTGATCCGTTGTGGCCATGTCGATGCCGTAGAAGCAGGGCGAGATGACCGGCGGCGAGGAAATGCGCAGATGGACCTCGGTCGCGCCGGCACCACGCAGCATCTCGACGATCTTGCGCGTCGTCGTGCCACGCACGATCGAATCGTCGACGACGATCACACGACGCCCCGACAGCACGTCGGGCATCGGATTGAACTTCAACTTGATGCCGTTCTCACGCAGCGCCTGATCGGGCTGGATGAACGTGCGCCCGACGTAACGATTCTTGACGAGGCCATCCGCGTAAGGAATACCGCTCTTGCGGGCATAGCCCTGAGCGGCCGGTGCGCCGGAGTCGGGGATCGGTATCACCACGTCAGCCTCGACGGGCGACTCCTCTGCCAAGCGCTCGCCCATCCGCTCGCGCGCACCGTGCAGGTGCACGCCGTCGAGCTTGGAGTCGGGCCGAGCAAAATAGATGAACTCGAAGACGCAGAGCGCAGGCGCATGCTCCGTGCCGGACTTGATCGGGATGCTCTGCACGCCATCGGCCGTGCAGACCACGATCTCGCCTGGCTCGATGTCGCGCACCAACTTCGCGCCAACGATGTCGAGTGCGCAGGACTCAGAGGCCAAGACGGGGTGGCCATCGAGGTCGCCGAGCACGAGCGGGCGAATGCCATCTGGGTCGCGGAAGCCAATCATGTGCGTCTCGTCCATCACAATCGCCGCAAAGGCGCCCGTGATCTTCGACATCGCGAGTTGCACGCCCTCAATCAACGAACCGGCATGTTCGCAGACCACTGCAGCGATGACCTCGGTGTCGGAGGTCGTCTCGAAGACGATGCCGTGGGTCTCCAACTCTTGGCGCAGCTCCGTGGTGTTCGTGAGATTGCCATTGTGGGCCAACACAATCGAGCGGCCCTCACGGTGGCGCACGACCGGCTGCGCGTTCTGCCAGGCAGACGAACCCGTGGTCGAATAGCGCGCATGACCAACAGCAGCGAATCCCTGCAACGTCTCGAGCGTCGACTCGTCGAAGACCTGCGAGACGAGTCCTAGTTCGCGCACCGCGGTGATACGACGCCCGTCGGTGACGGCAATACCTGCGCTCTCTTGTCCACGATGCTGCAACGCGTAGAGGCCGAAGTACGTGAGTCGGGCGACGTCGCGATCCGGAGCGTAGATACCGAAGACGCCACACATGGTTAGGCGGCCCCGATCAACTCTGGCAGTGTGGCGGCATGAATGGCGGCAGCGTCGGCCAGTGGCAGCGATGCCA
>Ga0194057_10001410_pt1 | contig 12131 bp, 6 predicted proteins | sample SepL4415m_MetaG_FD_155474 | JGI IMG/M metagenome (GOLD analysis project Ga0194057, IMG submission 155474) | Anoxic zone freshwater microbial communities from boreal shield lake in IISD Experimental Lakes Area, Ontario, Canada - Sep2016-L442-15m | ecosystem: Environmental > Aquatic > Freshwater >...
ACATTGCTCTGCCGATAGGCAAGGCCGATGCGGATCGGGAAGTGCAGGTTACCGTCGATCCGGTTGGTTCATCACCGATGACGCAGGAAGAGTGGCGGAGCTTCGTCCTCGCCACTGCGGGCAGCATCACGGATTCCTCCTTCGTGCGCCACGAACAAGGTGAATACGAGTGCCGCGAGGAGTTGCCGTGAAGCACCTCTTTGACACGAATTCCTGTTGCGCAACCCACATTTCCCGGCCGGTTCGCTCCACGCACCCTACGGCCTCTGGGTGAGGCTGCGCTCGTCCCGCCACGTTTGCATTCAGAACCGGAAAAACCTATAGTAGTGGTCGGTGTTGAAACTCAACTATCGTCCTCGAAACCCAACTATTAGGAGTTTATGTCATGTCGATCCGTCTTAGAATTGTCAGACTTGCTTGTGTGGCTGTTTTCGGTTCGTGGATATCGCTGGCCGTGCCGGCCGTGGCTGATGCCGCGGAACCGGGCAACAGCCGGGTGGCGCGTGTAACACTCTACCGCGGCCAAGCGCTGGTTACCCGAACCGTATCGCTGGAAGGGCCTAAGGGAGCCATGGAGATCGTCGTTGCCGATCTGCCCGAACAGGTGGTCGCCAACAGCCTGTACGCCGAGGGGGGCGAGGGCGTGGAAGTCCGAGCCGTGCGATTCCGCCCGCGTGCCGTCGGGCAGGAACCCCGTGAGGAAGTGCGAAAACTCGACGCCGCCATCGAAGAAATCAACGAAACCATGCGGGCCAATAAGAAAGGCCAGGAAGTCCTCGCCAAGCGGGCCGCCTATCTCGACCAGATGGAGACCTTCACGGTTACCACTGCCAAAACTGACCTGGCCCGAGGATTTCTCGACGCGGTCGCTTTGCAGAAGATCACCCTCTTCTCTTTCGAGCAGCGGGCTGCGGTGGCCAAGGATCAGTTAGCCTTGGAGAAAGAAACCAAGCAGTTGACCGAGCGGCTTGTGCTTTCCGAGCGGAAGCGTGAGGAGTTGACCCAAGGTGCTACGCGCACGGTTCGCGAAGCGGTGCTCTTCGTGGAAAAACGCGCGGCGGGTGCAGGCGAGGTGCAGTTGAACTATCTGGTGGGCAGTTGCGGCTGGTCGCCTACTTACGCTTTTCGTGCCACCAAGGAAGGCAAGGAGGTGGCCGTCGAGTGCAATGCCCTGGTGCAGCAGATGACCGGCGAAGACTGGAGCAGCGTGACGCTGACGCTTTCCACCGCCTCGCCGGCCCTCAGCGCGGCGGGAATGGGGCTGGCCCCCTTCCCCATCAGTCTGGCCAGAGACACTGGCCGGAAGCTCAGTACCACGGATCTGGCCCAGCAACTTCACGCCATCCGCGGCCGGCAGTCGGAGGCTCAGGTCTTCAACCGAAACGCGGTCACGCTGGCCGACAACATCGCCTCCAGTTGGACGGTCAATACGGCGGCCAACGACCTGCAATCCCTGGAACTGGCCAGCGGCGAAGATGTGCTCAACATGATGCAAAGCCACAATTCCCAGGCGGCCGCCGGCCCCAGCCTGAGCTACCAACTTGCCGGCTCCGTGAACCTCGCCAGCCGATCCGATCAGCAGATGGTCCGCATCCTGCAAACGGCCTTCAAGGGCCGCTTCTATTACGTGGCCACGCCGGTCCTGACCAACTACGTCTATCGCGAGGCCGAATTGATCAACACCAGCCCGGAAGACTTGCTCTCCGGGCCGATCACCGTCTACCTGGATGGCCGCTTCGTGGGCCGCAGTGAAATTCCCACGGTGGCCCGCGGGCAGACATTCGTGGTGGGCTTTGGCGTTGATCCGCAGTTGCGTGCCGCGCGCGAGTTGGCCAGCCGCACGGAAAACGTGCAGGGCGGCAACCGCGAGCTGAGCTTCAAATATCGGCTCGTGCTGGAGAATTACAAGGACCAACCGGCTGAGGTCCGCCTCTTCGAGCGTCTGCCCTATAGCGATCGAACGAACGACGTTCGCATCAAGCTCGGCGACCTGCGCGATCCGCTCAGCAAGGACGAGTTCTACGTCCGTACGGAGCGTCCCAAGGGCATTTTGCGCTGGGAGATCAGCGTGGCGGCAGGCGCCACCGGCGAGAAGGTGCGGATTGTCGACTACGGCTTCACGCTCGACTTCGACCGCAATCTCGCATTGTACATTCCCGGAACCAACCAGGCTGCCCCGGCCGCCCCGGCGATGAAGTTACAGCAGGAATTCGAGATGGATCAACGGGCCAGGATGAGCAAGTAGGCCAGAAAGCTGCTTGGCCGGGTTTTGAGGCGACAGAAACCCGGTCCCAAGGATGTCTCGGTTTACGTTTAATGTTCATGACAACAACGCTGCTATTCAACGCCGTGATGCTTATCGTCGATGTGGCGATTTTGCACCGGTTGCGAGTCAAGAGAAGCATTGTGGCGGCCTGCGTCTTCGCGGCTGCCGCGGCTATGGCCGGCTTTCTGACGGCCATGCTGCTTGCTCAGGACCGCTTTGTCTTGTTTCGATTAGCCGCCTGGGGAGTATTCGCGCATGGCGTTGTGCTTTCGCTCGGGACCGCCGTGGTGTTCTGGCGTTCGCGGCGAGGCTGGTCCTTTGCCACCGCCACCTTGGCCGTAACCCTTGCGATGATCGCCATCGACGCATTTCTGATCGAGCCCGAGTGGCTTGACGTTTCCCACGTGGAAATCACTTCGGCGAAGTTGAGCCGGCCGTGTCGCATCGTGGTGCTGGCAGATCTCCAGACGGACCGCATTGGTCCATACGAACGCAGAGTGATCCAAAGCGTGGCGGAAGCGCAACCGGATGTTGTCTTGTTGGCCGGTGATTACCTCCAGGTTGCGCCCGTGCAATGGGAGGCACTTCGCGCCGAGCTGAACACGGTGCTGCGCGAAGCGAATCTGGCGGCCCACGCACGTGTCTTCGCCATACAAGGGAACATAGATAGTGGCACCAGTTGGACGGACATCTTCCGCGGTTTGGATTTCGCCGCGGTTTCCGTGAACGAATCATTCGACCTGGGTGGCGGGTTGCGTCTGACTTGCCTCGCGTTGGAGGCGTCTTACGACACCTCAACGCAAGTTGCAGCCGATCCGGAGCATTTTCACTTGGTGCTGGGGCACTGTCCGAATTTTGCCTTGGGTAAGGTGCGGGCTGATCTGTTGGTGGCGGGCCACACGCATGGTGGCCAGGTCCGGCTGCCAATCATCGGGGCGTTAAGCACGTTGTCGCGGATACCGCGGCGATGGGCAGCCGGTCTTACAGAATTGCCGAGCGGAGGTCGGCTCTTGGTGTCTCGTGGTACCGGCATGGAACGCGGCGATGCGCCGCGGTTGCGTTTCCTCTGTCGCCCCGAGTTGGTGGTCATCGACTTGATGCCGGAAAAGCGGTAGGTTTATCTAGGCAATCAGAAGGCAGAGCGAAGAAGCGTCTCAATGCGTCTCAATGCGGGTTTCCCGCACCAATGATTGGTGCTAGAATAACGGCATCTGGAAAAATCGCCGAAATGATTGAGGGAGCGCGATGGAAACGCTGCATACTCTTGGGGAAATGACCTAAATTCACTCACGGCACGGGTCGGCAAAGGATGAGTTCTGTGTGCGCATTTGACAAGCCCAAAAACTTGACCTAAGTTTTTCTTGGTGCTGCTTTCGGAGCAAGCATGGTTTGCCGGCCGATTGCTCTCCTCTTCGTCTGACTCCATTCATTCCGAGCTTATTCGTTGCTCCCAACCGGCCGCACGGCCGAAGGATCACTCATTATGGATTCGCATGTTGCGCTCACGTATCCCCAGATCGATCTCTTGCCCGAGCAAGGTGCGGAAACCAACGAAATTCGCACTCAAGTATGGGGCCTGCTCAGCATGCTTTATCCCAAAGTCTCGATCACGGAACGCCGGCGTGAGACCCGTTATCCCTTCCCCTCTCTCATTAACCTGACGCCCGTGGGTGAGGATAACGCAACTCCCTGCGGCGAGGGCGTGGTCGTGGTGGGCAAGCACGTTTCCGAGCGAGGGCTGGGCTTCTATCATCCCAAGCCGCTCCCCTACCGCCGCATGATCGCCTCGCTGGAAGGGCCGCGCGGCGACTGGTTTGGGTTCCTCGTCGACCTGAGTTGGTGCCGCTTTACACGCCACGGTTGGTACGAAAGCGGTGGCCGCTTCCTCGAATCGGTCCTCTCACCGCTGGAGGCAACGAAGTAGTGGAAAACTGGCTCTTCCGGTTCCATGTGCGGAACGCGAATAATTGTAGGGTGGGGAGAGCGCAGCGAGCCCCACCAATTCTGTTGCGGTCTGCTTTTGGTGGGGCTCGTTTCACTCTCCCCACCCTACTTCTGCACCTAAAACCGGAAGAGCCGAAGAACTAAGCACCCTACTTTCCTTCCCGAAAGCTATCAAAATACTGTCGGGCGTGTTCACTCTGTTTTTTGGGCAGGCGCTGGCCGCTTAAGGGGTCGGTGCTGCCATGCTCGATCTCGGTGACGGCCTTCTGAATCTCGGCTTCGGCCTGGTTCTTCAGGTTCGGGCCGCCGGTCAAACCGGTGATTCGGGACGCTCCCTTGCCGACGGTTTGCCGCACGCGCGAGTCGAAGAACGTGCCGCTCGTCTTCTCCTCGGGGCGTGTGCCGTTTCCGCGGCCTTTGCCCAAACCCTGGCCGGGCTTGCCATTTTGATTGTCGCCCTCGCCTCCGCCGGCAGGCATTACCTCGGCGTTGCTCCCGCCTTGACATTTCTCGCAGCCTTTGCCGCCGCATTGGTCGCAGTTCATCTGCCGCCGGGCGTCGGCCAGTTGTTCCATGGCACCGTCGAGCGTTTTGAGTTCGCTCTGCTGTCGGGCCATTTCCTGCATCTGCTCCAAGACATCCTGCATCGCCTGGGCGGCCTGAACGTTTCGCCCCTGCTCCATCTGCTTGGAACATTGCCCGAGCTTGTTGGCTAAGTTCTGCAAGGTTTCCATCCGTGGGCCTTGCTGTTGGAGTTTTTGGATTTCGTCTTCGAGCTTATTGGCGGCGGCCGCGTCGCCTGAGAGTTTCATTTGCTCGGCGCGCTTCCGCAAGTCAGCCTGGGCGTCCTTGGCCTGTTGGGCTATCTGATCGACCTTTTGCTCGATTTGCTGGAGCTGTTGGGCCAAATCTTCTTTCTTGGTCGAGTCTAGCTCAGCGTTGGCCAGTTTCTTCCGGAGTTTCTCGAGTGCCTGCGCGGCCTTCTGGAAATCGCTCTTGGAAAGTGCTTTGGCCAGCTCATCGGCTGGGCCACGCATGATGTCTTGAACCTTTTCCATCTGCCGTTTCATCGCATCGCCCCCGCCACCGAGTTGTTTACGCCGTTCCTGCAACTCGCGAGCGAGGTCGTTCAGTTGGACGAGTGCCTTTTCACGCTGCGTTTGGGCCTGGATCTCTTGGGTTCCTTCTTCCAGACGCTTGAGAAGTTCCGAGGCATCTTTGAGGCCATCTTTTTCGGCCTGCTTGCGGCGCTCGACCAGCTTTTGCCGCAAGTCTTCGGCTGACTTCTTCACTTCCAGCGGCGGTTGCGTGGCGGACGCCTCCATGGCCTCCATTGCTTTTTTCTGCATGGCGGGACGGAAGATCAAAACCACAAGCAGTATCGCCGGCAGCAGCGGCAAGAGGAGCTGCCGCGGGGGGCGAACGGGAAATTTCTCCAGCACCGCGATCCGCCGCAAGCGAGCGTCGGCATCGGCAATCAGGGCCTGGCCGGCTACCGTCGCGCGGTCTGAAGGATTCATGACCAACGTACTAGAGATGCGTTCCTTCAGCCCAAAGCGATGATCGATCTCCAAGGCGGCTTGCAATCTCGGCGTGATGGCCAAGAGCGTCCAACCGAGGGCCGCAATCAGCCCCACCGCGAGGAAGCCGAGAATCCATTGCCCATCGATGATGCCCAGCGGATAGAACCGCGTCGCGCCAACCACAGCCGCGGCCGCAAGCAATGACACGCACCAGCACCAACCCAGCACGCCCAGGAAGCGTTGGAGGGCCAAGCGGCGTTGGACCCGCCCGATTTCTTTGAGAAGATTGTCCATGACTCATCGAGAGCGGGAGAAGGGGATCGAACCCTCGACAGTCGCCTTGGGAAGGCGATACTCTACCACTGAGTTACTCCCGCATATTTTGGTGGGATGGGCCGAACCGAACCACACCACTCCCTTAAATATACACTGTACTACCGGGTGTGTGCAAGGAGAACTGGAAAGGAAAAGTAGTTTTTCCTATAAGGGTATTCAGTTGACTCAAGTACCGGCTGCGCCGGGAATGACCATAAATGGCATGAAGACGCTCGGCCGGCCGAAAGATGTGGGTAAGGACAAGACGTTTACGTCGGGCCTATTACCGCTTACGCGGGAAACGGCCATAAATGGCCGTCATGATTGGAGCCTCGGCAAACAAATGTCAGCCGTTTCACCTTGCGGCTCACCGGGCCAAAAGCGTAGACTTACGGCCAAAATTCCCCCGCTCGAAACGGAGTTCTTATGTCGCCTCCCCTCGTCGCATTGCTCCTGGCGGTCGCCGCCAGTCCGGTTGCCGAACCCACGCTGGATACCGTCGTCGTTTGCCCGACCGAATTCCGCCAGGCGATGAAGCCTTGGCTTGAACTGCGAACTAGCCAGGGGCATCAAATCGGGGTACTTTCCAACCTGGGTTCGGCCGAGGAGATTCGCGGACAGATTCTGCGACGGGTCCAAGGCGGCCGGTTGCGATTCGTGCTGCTGGTAGGTGGTGCCGATCCGATGCTGTACAAAGATGCCGTTGTGCGGGCCCGCAGCGTGCCGATGCATTACGCCAAAGCACGGGTCAATGTGAAATGGGGCTCCACTCCGACGATTCCAACCGATAACTGGTACGTGCAGACCGACAAGGCTAGCGATGAAAATCCCGTGCCCGCGGTCGCCATCGGCCGACTTCCGGCCGAATCGCCGGAAGAACTCACCGCGATCATCAAGAAGATCGTGGCCTATGAACGATCGACCGACTTCGGCCCCTGGCGGCAGCGGATGAACTTCGTCGCAGGAGTGGGCAACTTCGGTCCCCTGGCCGATACCGTGTTGGAATCGGCCGCGAAGATGTTCCTCACGCAGAATATTCCGGCCGAATACCATGTCTCAATGACCTACGGTAACTGGCGAAGCCCTTACTGCCCTGACCCGCGGCGAATTCACGAGGCGGCCATCGAGCGGCTTGATGAAGGCTCGCTGTTTTGGGTTTACATCGGACACAGTGCGATCAGTGAAACGGCGCGGATGGAAGTGCCCGGCGGCGACTATCCTATTCTGGAAGCGGCGGACGCCTCTGCGCTCCGTGGAGAGGTGGGTCGCCCGATTGCAATGTTCCTTTCATGCTATGCAGGCGCGCTCGACGCCCGCGACCGATGCCTAGCCAGCGCGCTGATCGGTTCGCCGGGCGGACCGGTGGCCGTCGTGGCCGGCACGCGGGTGACCATGCCGTATGCCCTGACCGTGATGGCCACGAACCTGACCAACGAGTGTTTTCGAGGGCGTTGCGAAACTTTGGGCGAAGCCATGCTACATGCCAAACAAAACATGCTCAAGGAGCCTAGCAAAGACGATGCACGGCGGGCGATGCTCGATTCGATCGCTTCGATGATCAGTCCTTCGGGCAAAGAGTTGGCAGTCGAGCGGGCCGAACATGTGTTGATGTTCAACCTGATCGGTGATCCGCTTCTTCGCATGCGGCATCCTAAGCCGATGGAAGTCCGAATTGCAAAGGCCGTGCCGGCCGGCGGAAGCCTTCAGATCGACGGCACTTCGCCAATCGACGGGCGAGCGACAGTAGAACTCGTTCTGCGGCGCGATAGAATTCGCGGTTCGTGGCCGTCTCGCAGCGTTTATCCGGCGGGTGACGAGGAACTGGCATCGCTCGACGAGGTCTATCAACGGGCGAACGACCGGCGGGTGAAGCGTGTTGAACTGGGGGTCCGCGAGGGCCGTTTCCAGACGCAAATTGACGTTCCGGCGGAAGCGGCGGGTGAATACCACGTATGCGTTTTCGTGGCCGGAAAGACCGACATGGCCATGGGTTCGGCCGCCGTCGAGGTCGTGAGGCCAAGGAAATCGGGCAGCATCATGGCTGCAATGTTGCCGTAGAATCGGCGGCCACAACAAAGCCTGCCGGAGTGCCTGTGTGGCAAGATTCTCCGGCAGACGGACGCCACCGTGGCACGGGCATCTTGCCCGTGTCGAATTCCACGGGCTGGAAGCCCGTGCCACGCGATTGCCAGAAAATCTTGCCACACACCTGGAGTACCTGCGGGCTATCCAATGGCTACGACGTCCACCTCAGCCTGCGGGTCTTGGGCGGTTTCGTGCTGCACGCTCGGCTCGGCTCGGCTCTGTTGCAAGGCGAGGAACTCCCCCTCCGTGGCCAGGAACGCCTGAACGACGCGCGGGTCGAAGTGGTTGCTGGTCCCCTGGAGAATGATGCCGCGGGCAACCTCGTGGGGCATGGCCGCTTTGTAGACCCGGCGAGTTGTCAACGCATCGTAGACGTCGGCCAAAGCAACGATCCGTGCGGCCCACGGGATGTCCTGCCCTTTTAATCCGCGAGGATATCCACTGCCATCCCATCGCTCGTGGTGCCCCCAAGCAATGTCGCGGGCGATGCGAAGAAACTCCGCGCTGGGGTGCGTGCGCAGGGCGGCGTCCAAAGTCTCGGCGCCAATCTCGGTATGCCGTTTCATGACCGTCCACTCTTCGTCGTTGAGGCTGCCCGGTTTCAGTAAAATGCTGTCGGGAATCCCCACTTTACCGATGTCGTGCAGCGGACTCGTCTGGTGGATCAACTCGGGGAAACAGGCGGGCAACTGCCGGGCAATCATCTCATCTGTCATGATCTGTGCGGCGAGTAGCTTGCTGTAGCCTCGTATGCGTTCCAGGTGTTGCCCCGTCTCACCGTCCTTCGACTCGGCTAGTTTTGCCAGGCAGAAGATCGTTACCGCGGCAACTTCAAGCGAGACGATCCGCTGGGCATTGCGGACACGAAGCATGAGTTCCATGGGATCGAACGGCTTAGTGATGTAGTCATCCGCACCTGTCCAAAGTCCGACGAGCATTTCGTCCTTGGTCGATCGCGACGTGACCAAGATCACGTAGATATACGACAGGCTCGTCGCTTCGCGGATGCGTTGGCACAACTGCACGCCATCCATTTTTGGCATATTCCAATCCGAGATGACGACACGAATGTCGCTGTGGTGCAGAATGTTCAGTGCCTCCTCGCCGTCCCGGGCCAGGACCACTTCATGGTTTTCCTTCATCAGGATCTTGCGAACCATCGCGCGGGCGATATCGTCGTCGTCGACAACTAGAATCTTCATGAGCGAAATTCCTCAACGAGTTGGGGTGATAAGGGACGGACTGTATCCTTTGCCGGAGATTGCGACTCCAACAGGGATTTAATAGCGGCGTGGAATGGCTCGGCAACCGCCTCAACTTGACCGAAGCACTGCGGCAAAGATTCGATCTGTTGTGCGGCAGCGGCACTCTCGAGGCGACTACATGCCCAACGCAGAGGCTCGGCCGACAGGTTGGCGGCCGTGCCCTTGAGTCTGTGGGCAAGGTCTTTGACGAGCTTCACTTCGTGGGCGTCGATGGACTGTCGCATCTCAGCCAGATCGCCGTCCAGGCGACTGCCGATTTGGTCCAGCAGTTCCAGGGCCATCTCGCGATCGTCCAGCAGGCGTCGGCAAAGTAGGTCGAACCGCAGGGGCGGCTCCGAAGGATCGAGGTCGGTGGAATCTGCCGGAAGCAGGGCCACCGCGTCGCCGGCCGGTTGTGCCAAACCCACGAGTGGCCGTGTGCGGCAGAGACAGGCAGCGTCCATGTCGCGGACGGCCGAGATCCAATGCTCGATCCTCGCCAGCAGTTGCATCGAATTTACTGGTTTGGTGAGGAAATCGTCCATGCCCGCATCCCAGCACTTGTCTTCGTCTGCTTTCATGGCGTTCGCAGTCATTGCAATGATCGGCACGCTTTGGTTCAGCACACGAGACGAGCGGTCGCGAATACTCCGCGTAGCTTCCAGTCCGTCCATCTCGGGCATTTGCATATCCATCAGGACCAAGTCATAGGGGATTTTCTCCAGGGCCATCACGGCTTCGCGGCCATTGGCGACGGCATCGGCCCGGATCCCATGCTTCCTGAGGATGGTCAGAGCGACTTCTTGATTGATCGGGTTGTCTTCGGCCACGAGGATCCGCACCGAGTCCAAGATGGCGGTCAAACGGTGGTCCAGGGTCGGTTTCGCCATACTGGGGTTGGCGGGCCAAACGCCTCCGCCTACCGCCGAGACTAGGCACTGGTGAAGTTGGGATCTGCGGATGGGTTTGGTGAGATAACCCCGGAAACCAATCTCTTCCAATCGCCGCAGATAACCCTGCTCGCCCAGCGAAGTCATAAGGATCAAGGAGGTTTCGCCCGCGGTATCGGATTCGCGGATATTGAGACCAAGTTCCATGCCGTCGCCATCGGGCATGTGCATGTCCAGCAGGGCAACTTGGAACATTTCGTCCGTTTGCTTGGCCGCCGCAATGGCAACCACCGCAGCCTGTGCGCCTACGGCCTCGGCAACTTGACAGCCCCAGGTTTTCAAGAGCGTCGATACCAGTAGTCGATTGGCGTCGTGGTCGTCAACAACGAGCACTCGAAGGCCGTCGAGATTTGCGTGCCTTGCGTCGGAGGTTTTTGTCACAGGCAATTCCTCGAGCACGACGTCGCACCAGAAGGTTGACCCCTTATCCTCCTTGCTCTCGACGCCGATCTGGCCGCCCATCATTTCCGCGAGTTGCTTGCAGATAGCCAATCCTAGACCGGTGCCGCCAAACTTGCGTGCGGTGGAACCGTCAACCTGCGTGAAGGGCGAGAATAATCCGGCTATCTTGTCGGCCGGAATGCCGATACCTGTGTCGGCGATCCGAATCTGCACGGTGACCTGACGGTTGACTCGCGACTTGAGGTTGACGTCGATGCGGACCTCGCCCTGGTGGGTGAACTTGAGGGCATTACCGCCCAGGTTGAGGAGAATTTGCCGCAGTCGGCCGGGATCGCCCCGGACCTGCATTGGTATTTCCGGGTCGATCAGACAAACCAGTCGCAGTCGTTTCTCGTGACTTTTCACCGCCAGCATCTCGGCAGTCTCTTCGACGACCGCAACGAGGTCGAAGTCGAGCATCTCCAGGTCAAGCTTGCGCGCCTCGATTTTGGAGAAATCGAGGATGTCGTTGATCAGTATCAGGAGGGATTCCGCGCTAAATCGCACGATCTCGGCATACTTGCGTTGTTCCTGGGTAAGATCGGTATCCAACAATAGGCCGGTCATACCGATGACGCCGTTCATGGGTGTGCGGATTTCGTGGCTCATATTGGCCAGGAATTCGCTCTTCGCCTGGGCCGCCTGCTCGGCACAGCGGTTCGACTGTTCCAACGCGCGGTTCGATGATTCCATCGCGGCAGCGTAGGTCTGGAGCTGTTCCTCCCCGCGTTTCCGCTCGGCGATCTCGATCAACATGCCCTCGTTCGCGCTGGCGAGTTGAGCGGTCCGCTCTTGTACCTGATGTTCGAGACCTTCCTGGGTTCGGGAAATGGTATCGGCCATCGCGTTAAAGGATCGGGCCAGCGTCCCAAGTTCGTCATGGCCGTCGTAGTTGCATCGCGTTGCGACTCGACCAGCAGCCATTTGCTGGGTAGCGTGAGTTAGCTCCCGGAGGGGATGCAGGCTATATCGAATCAGGCAAACGATCACGCCGACAACGACCAAAGAGAAGCCGATCGTGATGAAGAACGTGCTCGTGGCAATTTCGCGGCCACGGTTGTTGGCGAGGGCCGTGGGAATACCGACACAAAATTCGCCCCATACTTGTCCGTCCACGAGGATCGGCGCACGAAATTCATGGAACTTATGTCCATTCTCATTCTTTACCAATAGGTTGTATGGCTCACCGCGAGAATTTGTTTTGGGTGAGCCTGGGTTGGGAAGATTGAGTTTGGTCTTGGTCTTGGTTTTGGACTTAGCGACCGCGCAAAAATAACCTGAACAATTTTTATCTTCGTGGTAACAGTGTGTAATTCCATTCGCCATGGAATTCGTTTCGTTTGACGCGTACTCGTCTAAGTTC
>Ga0194057_10001411_pt1 | contig 12124 bp, 11 predicted proteins | sample SepL4415m_MetaG_FD_155474 | JGI IMG/M metagenome (GOLD analysis project Ga0194057, IMG submission 155474) | Anoxic zone freshwater microbial communities from boreal shield lake in IISD Experimental Lakes Area, Ontario, Canada - Sep2016-L442-15m | ecosystem: Environmental > Aquatic > Freshwater...
GCCATGAAACCGAATATAATGGGGAACCAATGGTCTTTTTCCCATGGAGTATCTCGGTATGACTCGCAGAAATCGCTTGCGGCCGTTCGCCTCGGCCTTGACGCTGGCTTGGTTTGCTCTGGTGGTAGGCACTTTTCCTGTTTTGGCTCGCGCCGAAAACGAAGGCCAAGCCGACCTCGACAAGGCCACCCAGCAGAAACTCGGATCCCAGACCTCGGGCGATCTGACGGAGGTGATTCAGCTATGCGAAAGCTCGCTGAAGAAAGGCCTCGATAAGAACAATACGGCTTTTGCCAACGACCTAATGGCCTCGGCCTATGTGCAACGTGGCAGCTTGACGGCGAACAAGGCCTACCGTGCGATTCTGGCGGCCGGTGCCCAGGTGACGACGGATGACGGTTGGAAAACTTACCGCAGCGAGGCCTTGGCCGATTTGGAAAAAGGTGTGAAGCTCAGCCCGAAGCAGCCGCAGGCCCAATTCGAGATCGCCAAACTGAACCTCTTGCCCGGCGGCGATCCCCAGAAAGCGTTGGAAGCCCTCGACAAGACCATCGCGCTGGCCGATGACGACGCCAATCTGCGAGCCGAGGCACTGGTTCGGCGTGCCACCCTGCAAAAAACTTTCCCGCAGCGGCTGGCCGATCTCGATGAGGCCGTTCTCGCCCTGCCGGGCAATGCCGTGGTACTGCGTACCCGCGGCTTGGTGCTGGCAGAATCCGAGAAATGGGACAAAGCCCTCGCCGATTTTGACAAAGCAATCGCGGCAGATCCGAAGCAGATTTTGACCTATCAAATAAAGGCGGCGGTGCTGGTCAAAATCAAAAAGGTTTCGGAAGCACTTGTCGTCCTGGAAAAGGCGCACGGGGTTGCCCCCGACAACATCGAGCTGCTCTTGGCCAAAGGACAGATTCTCGTCACGCAATCGAACTACCAAGCTGCCGCCGAAGAGCTGACTCGGGCACTTGCCATCGATGGTTCGAGTCAGCCAATTCTGGAACTTCGGGCCGCCCTCTACGAACAATTGGGCGAGAAGGCCAAGGCCCTGGCCGATGTCGAGAAGATCCTCCAGATCAAGCCGGGCCAGTCGAATTACATGCGCCTGCGGGCCATTCTGCTGGCCGATCAGGGGAAGTTCGACGACGCCGTCGAAGTGCTGCAAAACCTGCACAAGGCAAATCCGAAAGATTCACTGACTATGTTGCAACTGGGCATGTTGTACACGAGCATGAAGAAGTACGACAAGTCGATCGAAATCCACACCGCAATTTTGGCGGATCGCCCCGACGATGTGGACGCCATGCGCGGCCGGGCCGATGCCCTGTTGAACTTGGGCCGCCGTGCCAGTGCCGTGTTGGATTACGAGCGGGCATTGAAACTCCAGTCGCACGACATCGGCATCCTGAATAATTTTGCATGGCTCCTTGCCACCGCCCCCGAGGACAATCTTCGCGACGGCCGGCGTGCCTTGGCCCTGGCAACCGACGCCTGCCGGCAGACCGAATACAAGCAGGACTACATCCTCAGCACGCTGGCGGCAGCCTATGCCGAGACGGGTGATTTCGAGTCCGCCCGCAAATGGGCCGCACAGGCTGTTGAGGTCAAGCCCAGCGCGCACGCCGAGGCGTCGCGCAAGGATGAATTGAAGAAAGAACTCGATAGCTACAAGGCCAACAAGCCATGGCGGGAAGCCACGCCAGTCCAGGAAGAAAAGAAAACTGACGACAAGAAGACTGAGGAGAGAAAGGCTTTCGCCGAGGAGAAAAAAGAGGCGAAGAAATCCGACACCCCGAAGAAGAAAAAGAAAAAGGAGGCACTATGAGCCAAGAATTCAGTGTGGTCATCGAACGTGATGAAGAAGGCTGCTTCATCGCGTCCGTCCCATCTCTACCGGGTTGCCATACTCAGGCACGATCACTCGACGAGCTTATGGTCCGGGTGCGAGAGGCAATTGCCTTATGCCTGGAGGTTGAGAATGTTTTGGCCGAGGGATTGGAGTTTGTTGGGATCCAACGGGTGAGAGTCCTAGCATGAGCAACAAGTTACCGGCACTGACCGGGCTGGTAGTGATCCGAGCACTGGAGGGGGCAGACTTTGAGGTCGTACGAGTCCGCGGTAGCCACTACTTTCTGCGGCATCCGGAAGGTCGCGCGACAGTGGTCCCGGTTCATGCGGGTGAAACCATTGGGCCGGGGCTTTTGCGCAAAATTCTCCGTGATTGCGAACTGGATCGAGAGCAGTTCCGGAATCTACTTTAGAGGAATCATGATTGCCAACGACAATTCCTGTCATCGTTGGTTCAGCCAATGCAACCAACGCGCCGAGAAGGCAGCAACCCATGAACAAAGCACTAGGCACGCTGGGCGACACCGTGATCCGTGCGTCGGCAGGCACGGGCAAGACGTTTCAACTGAGCAACCGTTTCATCGGCCTGGCAGCCCGGCAGACGCCGGACAATATCCTGGCCACGACCTTCACACGCAAGGCGGCCGGTGAGATCCTCGACCGCGTTCTCGTGCGACTGGCTGAGGCCGCACTACAGCCGAAGAAACTCGCCGAATTGGCCCTGCATGTGGGCGGACCGGCGATCGATCTTGCCCGTTGCCAGGGCATGTTGCGGGAAATGATCCGTCATCTGCACCGCTTGCGCGTGAGTACGTTGGATAGCTTCTTCGTGCAGATTGCGCAAAGCTTCAGCCTCGAACTCGGCTTGCCGCCGGGCTGGGTGATCGCCGAAGAGATCGCGGACCAGTCGCTCCGCGCGGAGGCCATCCGCAATGTGCTCCAGAATGAATCAACCCAGGATGTCGTGCGCCTGATGCATCTTCTGACCAAGGGCGAGGCCTCGCGCTCCGTGAGCGAGCAAATTGCCTCGCTCGTGAAGGCCCTGTATGGAATTTACACGGAGGCACCAGCCGTGGCATGGAAGTCGCTGCCCCGCCACAAGCAACTTGGCGCAACGGAGTTGTTTGCGGCCATGGAGGCACTGGCTGCGGTTCCGACGCCGGGCGATAAGCGATACCAAAAGGCCATCGAAAAAGACCTTGAAATTACCACGACCGAGGATTGGGAGTCGTTCCTGGAAAAGGGGCTGGGCGCGGCCGTCCTTGACGGCACGGAGACCTATTACAAAAAACCCATTCCGGCAGAAATCGTCGCGGTGTATCGACCGCTGGTTCAGCACGCCAAGGCCGCTATTCTGGCACGTATCGCAGACCAAACCGAGGCGACGCGCGACTTATTAGAGCGGTTTGATGCCGCATATCAGCGGCTCAAGACCCGCACACGGTCCTTGCGATTTGAAGATCTCACGCGAAGGCTTTCCGCGGCGGCCATCTCCGATCGGCTCGAAGAGGTCGTCTACCGGCTGGATGGCCAGGTGGCTCACCTTCTCCTGGACGAGTTTCAGGACACCTCGGCCCTGCAATGGCGCGTGCTGCGGCCTTTCGCCCAGCGCGTGATCCGCGGCGGCGAGCAGCGTTCTTTCTTCTGCGTCGGAGACGTCAAGCAGGCGATCTACGGTTGGCGGGGTGGCGTGGCTGAAATCTTTGAAGCCCTGGAGAACGAGTTCGCGGGCTTGCCGTCGCAAGCTCTGAATGAGAGTTTCCGCTCCGCGCCCGTGGTCATCGACTGCGTTAATCAGGTCTTTGAAGACATCGCCAACAACCCGGTCTTGCAGAAGTGCCCTGCCGCTGCCCAAAAGTGGTCGCAGCGGTTCACACGACATACGACAGCACGCATGGCTCTTCCAGGCTATTGCCGCATGGTCACGGCTCCGCTGGCTGCTGATGGCGAGGAACAAGGGGTGGTGACTTTGCGGCAGGCGGCCGAGGAAGTTGCCCGGCTCCATGAGCAGTCGCCCGATTTGGGAGTCGGTGTGCTGGTTCGCCGCAACGCGGCCGTGGCTCGGCTGATCTTCGAGTTGCGTTTGCGAGGCATCGACGCCAGCGAAGAAGGCGGCAACCCGTTAACCGATTCGCCGGCCGTGCAGGTGATTTGCTCGCTCTTGACCCTCGCCGACCACCCGGGCGATACGACCGCGCGGTTCCACGTGGCCACCTCGCCGCTTGCGCAGCACGTAGAGCTAACCGATTACCGCGATTCGACTGCCGCATGGAACCTTGCCGAAAAGACCCGCCGCCAACTGATGGTCGATGGTTATGGGCCGGTACTTGACCGCTGGGCTAAGGAACTGGCGGCCGTCTGTGATCGCCGTGATGTGAGTCGATTGGAGCAACTCGTGGAAATGGCCTATGGCTATGAAGATCAGGCGACGACTCGGCCCGGCGATTTCGTGACCCTGGTCCGACAGCAGAAGGTTGAAGACCCCACTTCGGCTCGCGTCCGCGTGATGACCGTCCATCAGGCCAAGGGTCTACAGTTCGACATCGTCGTCTTGCCGGAGTTGGACGTAGGCATCGGCGGCCAGCCGCCGGAAATCGTGACCGGCTGCCCAAAACCGGCCGCACCAATCGAACGGGTCTGCCGTTACGTCTCCAAAGACCTGCGTGCAATCCTGCCGGCCGAGTTCCAGCGCATGTTCGCTGCCCACGAAGAGCGTATCGTCGAGGAATCGCTCTGCCTGCTTTACGTGGCTCTGACTCGGGCAGTACATAGTTTACACTTAGTCATCGCCCCCTCGAAGAATAACGAGAGATCGATTCCGTACACGTTCGCCGGTGTGTTGCGTACCGCGCTCGTTGGCGGCGAACCGATTGCGATGAGTACGGTTCTTTACGAGCATGGCGAGGCAGATTGGTTTAAGAAGACGGCAACTGCGAAGCCGCAAGCGGCAGAAGTGGCGCAAGCGGTGCAGGTGGCAGAAGAAAATTCGTCGCGGCCGATGTCTCTGCCGCAACGGCCTAAGCAGCCGACGCGTGGACTGGATCACCGCAGTCCATCGCGGCTGGAAGGTGGCGGTCGCGTGAATCTGGTCCAGCAACTGCGACAAGAGCGTGGGCAGTCGCTCGATCGCGGTATCTTGTTGCACGCATGGTTTGAACAGATCCATTGGCTGGAGGATGGCGAACCGGACGACGACACGCTCAATCGTGTTGCCCGCGCGTTGAAGTTGGACCATTTGGATCTCACGCAGCTTGTCGCCCAGTTCCGCGCAGCACTCCAAAAGCCAGCCGTGGACCATGCCTTGCGATTGGCCACCTATCGGCAACCGGAGGATCACGGAGGTGGTTGTCGGGTACATGTCGCATCGGGCATGAAAATGCCTCGCTGGGAAATCCAGCGGGAGCGATCCTTTGCCATTCGCGACGACGACGTTATCCTCAGCGGGATATTCGACCGACTCGTGGTACTCTATGACGGCGATCGCGCCGTGGGGGCCGACGTACTCGATTACAAGACGGACGACTTACCCGCGGACGACCCGCGAGCCGTCGATGCGCGCGTGAAACACTACCGGCCACAACTCGAAGCCTATCGCCGTGCGGCGGCCAAGCTCCTGGGGCTAGAGCCGGCCTCGGTTTCCGCCAGATTATTGTTCACCGGTCCGGGAATCAGCCGGCGTTACGATGAAGTACTTCCGTTCTTTCTGGTATCAGGGATCGAGCAAGGGCCGATAGGGTAAGTATCATGTTTGGTTTTGGCATTATTGGTTGCGGTATGATCGCAAAGTTTCACGCGAAGGCGATTGCCGACGTTCGCGGGGCTAAGCTGGTGGCTTGTTTCGACCAGATTCCGGCGGCGGCCGATAAGCTTGCCGAGGCTACCGGCTGCAAGGCCTACCACAAGCTCGATGACTTGCTGGCCGACCCGGCCGTACAGATCGTCACCATCGGCACGCCCAGTGGTGCCCACCTGGAGCCTGCCGTCGCCGCTGCGCGGGCTGGCAAACACGTGATCGTCGAGAAACCGCTGGAGATCACGCTCCGCCGTTGCGACCAGATCATCGAGGCATGCCAGAGGTCAGGTGTCGTGCTCTCAACCATATTTCCCTCGCGGTTCCACGATTCCAGCCAAGAGTTGAAGCGGGCAGTTGACGGCGGACGCTTCGGAAGGCTGACCCTCGGCGACGCCTACGTAAAATGGTATCGCAGCCAAGCCTATTACGACAGCGGTGCGTGGCGCGGCACCTGGGAACTCGACGGCGGCGGTGCCCTCATGAACCAAGCCATTCACAGCGTCGATATGCTCACCTGGCTGATGGGGCCTGTCATTGAGGTCCGGGCCAAGACAGCACGGGTGGCCCATGAGCGGATTGCTGTTGAGGACGTGGCCCTGGCCACGGTCGAGTTTGCCAATGGTGCCCTGGGTGTGATCGAGGCCAGCACGGCCGTCTATCCCGGCTACTTGAAGCGGATCGAGATTCACGGCAATGAAGGTTCGGCCGTCTTGGAAGAAGAAGACCTCATCAAGTGGGATTTTGAGAAGAAGAAGCCTCGCGACGAGGCCATTCTTGCGGCGATGGCCAATCGCAAGAGCGGTGGCGGCGGAGCGGCCGATCCTGCGGCCATCGGATATCACGCCCACGCCAAGCAGTTCCAGAACGTAGTGCAGGCGATCAAAAAAGGCATTGCCCCGTCGATCGATGGACCCGAGGGCCGCCGCAGCGTCGAGATCATTCTTGCGATCTACAAGTCGGCCGAAACCGGCAAGGCCGTCAAACTGCCGCTGGCCGGCGACCCGTCGCTGAAGGCCAGGAGGGTTGGCCGAGCCTAGCCGGGAAGCTACAATTCTCAAGTATGAGCATCCTCCCCGAAGATCTCGTCCGGCAAATTCATGATACCACGAGCCAAATTGTGCTCGTACTCAACGGCGGAAGCCGGGCCGTGGCGGAACTGCTGGAAATGCCGGGCGGATCCAAAAATCTGCTTGAAGCTACTATTCCTTACTCCGAGGGAGCACTAACGGCATGGCTCGGCAGCCGGCCGGAGCAATTTTGCTCGTCTCGAACCGCTCGGGCCATGGCGGTCGTCGCCTTTGGCCGGGCGATTCGTTACGGGACGGCGGAACAACAGGCTGCCGGTGTATCTTGTACCGCCGGACTGGCGACCGATCGGCCGAAACGAGGGCCCCATCGCGCCCATGTCGCCGTGCAGACCGCTTGCCAGACCCGGCACTGGTTGTTGGAGTTGGAAAAAGACGCTCGCAGTCGCCAGGAAGAGGAACAAATCGTCAACTGCATGGTGCTCAACGCCGTGGCCGAGGCATGTAGCATTACCTCGCGTCTGGAGTTGCCGCTCTTGGAGCATGAACGGGTCGAGGTCCAGCAGGTTACCGCGCCGCTACCGTGGCAGGATCTGTTTCTCGGTCGCGTCGAGGCCATTAAGCCCTCACCCCCTGCCCTTCTCCCGGAGGGCGAGGGGAAAAATTTGCCGCGAGTAATTCTTTCTGGGGCATTCCATCCGATGCACGTCGGGCATCGTCGCATGGCGGAAATTGCGCAGGAGGTACTCGGCCTGCCGACGGCCATGGAGATTTCGATTCTCAATGTTGACAAGCCGGCCTTGGACTACCTTGAGATCGATTGCCGCCTTAGGCAGTTCTCGCCGGAACAAGCGGTATGGCTGACTCGTGCGGCGACATTCGATGACAAGTCGCGGTTGTTTCACGGGGCGACATTCGTCGTGGGCGTCGATACCTTGCGGCGTATCGTTGATCCGCGTTACTATGGCAACGACCGCAACGTCATGATGCAGTCGCTCGAGCGGATCATCGGCCGAGATTGCCGCTTTCTGGTCTTCGGCCGAGCCTGTGGGTCGAGTTTCATCCGGCTCTCGGATCTCGATCTTCCCGACGTGCTTCGCCGGGCGTGCAACGAGGTTCCGCCCCAGAAGTTCCGGGAGGATGTGTCGTCGTCGGTGCTGAGGAGAGAATGGGGGCAGGCCGATGTTAGGCATTAGCAAGGTGTTTTTCCGGAATATTTTAGTTCATTCCTTTTGATCCGCATGAAGATCGTTCATTTGATTGCCGGCGCAGGTCCGATGTACTGCGGAAGCTGCATGCACGGCAACACGCTGGCCGCGTCGCTTCGCAAGGCTGGGGCCGATGTCATTCTGGCCCCGGTCTATACGCCGTTGCGAACCGACGAAGAGAACATCAGCATCGACCGGCTGGCGATGGGCGGCATCAATGTTTATTTGGATGAAATCCTGCCGCTTTGGCGGTGGATGCCGCCGCTGGTGCGGCGACAACTCGACCGGCCGTCATTGGTTTCCTGGGCGGCACGGTTTGGCAGCAGCACGCATCCGCAGCAGCTTGGGCGGCTGACGGTGGCCATGCTCCGTGGCGAAAACGGGCCGCTGAAAAGCGAAGTCCAACAGCTTATCGATTGGCTGCAAGCCGAGGTCCAGCCCGACATCGTTCATTTGTCGAACGTCATGCTTGCCGGATTGGCCCGTCCACTGAGCCAACGTCTGGGAGTGCCAGTCATCGCCACGCTGTCGGGCGAAGACAGCTTCTTGGAGAAGCTCCCCCCCCCGTACTACACCCAGGCTCGAGCCGAGTTGCGTACACGGGCTGCGGAGTTGTCCGGCCTCGTGGCCTTATGCGGATACTACGCCAATTTCATGGCCGAGTATCTGGCCGTGCCACGCGAGAAGATCGATGTGATCCGACCCGGATTGAACTTGGAAGGTTACGGTGGGGAGAGTGGGCGATGGGCAGTAGACGGTGGACAGAAAGAAGGGAATAGCCTGGATTTCGTAGGGTGGGCCAAGTCTGGGCGAGTCCCACCAAATAACCGGCCCAAGACCATCGGTTTCTTGAGCCGCGTATGTGCGGACAAAGGGTTGCATCTGCTCATCGAATCGCTACATGCGATGCAAGAAACAGGCAACTTACCACCCTATCGCCTTCGCGTGGCCGGATATCTCGATCGGTCCGATCACGCGTATCTCGACGAGCTTCAGAAACGACTTGCGGCCTGGGGAATGGCCGATCGCTACGAGTATGTCGGTGAGTTGGATCGCCCGGGCAAGATCGCTTTCCTACAATCGCTCGACGTGCTATGCCTGCCGAGCCTGATTCGCGAAAGCAAAGGACTGCCGGTGCTGGAGGCCTGGGCCTGCGGCGTGCCGGCAGTGTTGCCCGACCAGGGCGCTTTCACGGAGATGATTGCAGACACGGGCGGCGGACTGCTCTACGATCCGCAACGACCGGCGGCACTATCGGAAGCCCTTGGCTGTATGTTGCGCGATGACACGCTCGCCGCAGAGTGTGGCCGACTTGCACAACGCGCGGTTCACTCGCGTTACACGTCGCAGCGCGAGTCGCACGAGATGCTGGCCTTGTACGAAAGGTCGTCTCGCAAAGGGACTGCCAGCGCGGATCTGTCGTAAATTACGGTACTACGGATTCGTCGGGTAGTAGCCCTTGTAGTTTTGGAAGGTATTGGGGTTGGCCATTCCGGCCCCGCCCATGGGAACCTCCATGCCGGGCGTTTCGGCTCCGTAACCGCGTTGCAGCGTCTGCACGCCGTTGATCTGTTCTCTCGTATGGGCGTTGAAGTTCTGTTGATCCATCTGAGGACGGACGTACTGCGTATACGGATTAATCGTGCCGTTGTTGGTTCTTTGGTTCAACTCGTTCCACGGGGTATAGCCCGAAGGCGGTCGATAATCGCTATAAGGCTTGCTTCCGCCCCCGGCCGAAGGATTGGTCATCGGGTTACTGGCGGTAAGTTTACCAGCCCGCGGCATCGTGGGGGATGTCGGAACCCCTCGGCCACCATATCCGGCAACAGGTTTACGCCCTGGCACCGACATATTCGCATAGGGATCATCACTGGGAGCAGTAGGCGCATAGCCTCCACCTGGCTGAGAAGGCATGTTCGACGTGGGACGTTGGCCCGGCAAATCACCCGCCTGCGTCGGTGCCGTCGGCATCACAGGCATTCGTCCGCGCGGGGCGTTTGGGTCGGTTGGAGGGACGGGAGTCCGCCGATCGCGCATCCGGGTATCATCCCCCGCCTGGGGGCGATCATCAACCGTGACAACTCGCGGCAAAGGCACGCGCTTAACACGTTCCCTCCATTCCATATCCTGAATGGAAGTTCGTCCGGAGAAATCATCCTTCAAAGGAATTGACATAATCTCGGACTCGGGGTAGATCAAACCTCCGACCATCATCGCGCAAACGGCAACTGAGGCGAGCATAACTTGAATCCCGTAGAAGAGTTGGTGCGGATTTTCCTCGCAACGAAAAGAACGATACGCTGTAGAGCCGCCTCAATTATACGCTTTTCCAGGCGGTAGGGCAATCGAAGTTTACACGGTTTGCTGGCTCTCGGGCTCTCAACGGAAGGTTTTTTCGCAGAAGCCTCGCAACGGAAGCGTCTCACGGACCTAGCCCACTGCCCACGATTCCGAGCGACCAACAAAGCCAAGCGATGGGCGCCGAAAGGAGGAGCGAATCGAGAATATCCAACACGCCGCCGAAGCCGGGCATCCATGCGCTGGAGTCCTTACAGCCGACGTCTCGCTTCAAGAGCGACTCGGCTAGGTCGCCCAACATGCCGACAGAGCCCATCAGCAATCCAAAGATGAGCCAGCCGATCGGCTGGCCCGGCATCTGTTCGACATAAGGCGGGGCCAATTGCACGATGCCGTGGAAACTGATCCAGGAACCGATCACGGCGAAAAGCAATGCTCCAAGTGCCCCTTCGACGGTCTTTCCCGGGCTGATTGTAGGCGACATTTTATTTTTACCGAAGAGCCGGCCGATGGTGTACGCGCCAATATCGCCCGTTTTCACCGAGATAATCCATGCGGCGATGGCACCGACACCCCAAAAAAGTCGGATCTGCACGGCAAAAGTGAACATCAGGCCGATATAAACTAGGCTGAAGATACCCACCGCAATTTTGGCCAACGTGCCGCCCGGCTGCTCATATTGACGCATTTCGCCGATGAAAATCATCAGCGTGGCCACCGCCATCGCCCATAGTGGTGAACGGGTGCCGGCGAGAAAAAAATCGAAAAAGCCCAGCTCACGCCACGAAAACTGCGCGGCTAGGTATAAATAGAGTGCCGGCAGCCATTGGGCGACCACCAGGAGCAAATTACCGGCGTAGATCGTCCATGCTACCGGGCGAATACCTGCGGCCTGGGCCAAACGTAGCACTTCCTGCGTGGCCAATACGGTCAACAAAAGAAGAATCGGCATCAAAGCCGCGCCGGGCAGTCCTGGCTCAACCCCGAGGGGATCGGCACGTGCGTCCAGGACGCACAGCCCCACAAGCGAACCAATGATCAAAACTCCCAACAAAAGTCGCCATTTGAGCATGAAGGATTACCCGGGGACTTGCATCCGCGGCCAAGAAGGTTTTAATAGTGGTTGAGTTTATTCCCATACGATTCAAACCAACCCGCGCTGGCATTGCGTGTGACGGCCGCCAACTGCCGAACATTCTACTTCAGAAAGCGGTTGAAGGGCAAGTACGTTTCTACGCCGATCGGCAGGACGAGCGAGTTATACTGTCCGCGGTTGAGATTGTCCCAATCCATACCAGCCCGAAGCGCAAGCGAGGCAACGACTTAGCAACCTCGCTCGCGCTTCGGGTTCGTGTCAGTCTCAACCGCCGAGCAGTATACCAGTCGGACAAGCCCGGGAAGCCGTCCAACGCATCCTGGGTGATGCGTTAGTGCGGGGGGGGCGGTCCAATGAGCAAACCGCCATCGCGCTGACCGAGCAGGCACTGACCATCCTGTCGTGCCGCAAGCAGACGGCCGCTTCTGAATTCGTATTCCCGGCACGCCGAAGCAAAACGGGGCACATCGTCAACATTAAGGAGCACTGGTACGCACTACGGAAGAGTACAGGCCTGGAGGATCTCAATATGCACGACCTCCGCCACACGGCAGGAAGCTGGTGACGAAACCTTCCTGGACCGCCTGGAGGGTCTTGTTGACCGCGTCTTGAAACCGCAGAAGGGCGGCAGGCCCAAAAAAGAGAAAAACCAATAAAGTGTCTGGATTCCGCAGGTTGGGAATGGGAGAAACCGTATCCGCTTTGCAATTCTGACCTGTACCGGCCTGAAACTTGGGCCAGCGAAGCAGCCCGAAAGAAAGAATCCGTCCCCCATCCCTACCTCATCCCTCCCTACCAATTGACAGCCCGTTGCTGAAGCATGAAAATGATTGATGAGTCGGATGAGGTGAGAACGACTTTG
>Ga0194057_10001414_pt1 | contig 12115 bp, 9 predicted proteins | sample SepL4415m_MetaG_FD_155474 | JGI IMG/M metagenome (GOLD analysis project Ga0194057, IMG submission 155474) | Anoxic zone freshwater microbial communities from boreal shield lake in IISD Experimental Lakes Area, Ontario, Canada - Sep2016-L442-15m | ecosystem: Environmental > Aquatic > Freshwater >...
GCAGCGTAATCCCGACGGTGAATGGCTGCCGCGTACTCCCGCCATGGCTGCCAGCTTGACCGACCACGTCTGGACCCTCAGGGAATGGTTAACCCTTCCGGCCGTGCAATCCGGCTAGGACACCAGGAGAAAAACGAGTTGGCGAAAATGGGCAATTACATTCGTGGTAGAATGATGCTCCGGTTCTTTGGAGAATTGCTGAGGTCATTACACGATTGGACGCGAGTCGATGCGGGGACGTTCCCTATCTTACATTTCCTATTTCTGATCGAGGGTCGAAAATGAGCGTCGTGCAGTGGAAAGACTACCGCCTCGTGGGGCCGGAAAGTGTCCGCGCGGTCGAGAGGGGGCTTGCCGGGGCCGCATGGTATACATGCCCCGTACCTAATGAGAAAATGCGCGATCTGCTACAGCGCCGCGATGGACCGGCCCTACGCGACACGCTGTTGTGGTTCACGCTGCTGATCTCCTTCGGAGTCCTCGGCTGGATGTTGTGGGGTACTTGGTGGGCCGTGCTTCCCTTCATGGCTTACGGGGTGATCTACGGATCGGTCTCGGATTCGCGCTGGCACGAGCCGCTACACGGCACCGCTTTCAAGACCGATTGGCTGAACAACGCCCTCTATGAAATGGCCTCCTTCATGGTCGTGCGTGAATCGACCCCCTGGCGGTGGAGTCATACTCGGCACCACAGCGATACGATCATCGTAGGGCGTGATCGAGAAATTGCCGTTCCGCGGCCGCCACGACTCCGTACACTGCTCCTGAATTTTATCGGCGTGGCGAATATGCCGTTCTACTTCCGTGGCGTGTTCCGCCATTGTATCGGCCGAACCAGTGCCGAGGAGCGAACCTACATTCCCGAAGAGGAATTCCCCGCGGTGTTTTTCAAAGCGAGGATCTACCTCCTGATCTATGCCGTGGTCATCGGTCTGGCGTTTTACACCCACAGTATCCTGCCGTTGATATACATCGGTTTGCCGAGCATCTATGGCTGCTGGCTGATGCCAATCTACGGCTATACCCAGCACGCCGGCCTGGCCGAGGATGTGCTGGACCACCGGTTGAATTGCCGGACGGTGTACATGAACCTCGTGAATCGTTACCTATACTGGAATATGAACTATCACCTGGAGCACCACATGTTTCCGCTGGTGCCCTACTACAACCTTCCTGCCTTGCACGCAATCATCAAAGAGGATTGCCCGACACCCTACGAAAGTATTTTTGAAGCCTATCGCGAGATCATTCCGGCCGTGCTGCGGCAAAGGAAAGACCCCAAGTACCACGTGCGGCGCAAGCTTCCGAGTCCGGCCGTGCTGCCAACAGCGGAAACTTCCCTGCTAATCGCCGCCGCCAACCGTCCGGCGATTGAAGGATGGATCGAGGTCGCCACGGTGGATTCGATCGAAAAGGAAAGCGCGGTGCGGTTTGATCACGACGGCCGGACCTTTGCCATCTACCGCACAGCGGATGGCAACCTGCATGCCAGCGACGGAATGTGTACCCACGGCAAGACGCATCTGGCCGATGGACTGGTCATTGGTAACCAGATTGAGTGCCCCAAGCACAACGGCCGTTTCGACGTTCGCGATGGTTCGCCACAACGGCCGCCGGCCCGCGTCGGGCTGAAGACGTATTCCATTAGAATCGAACAAGGGAAGCTGATGCTGAACATTGTTTCGACCGACAGCACAACGACCATGCCGGAGACTGCGTACGAGTTCCGCGTGGTCAGCAACGAAAACGTGGCCACCTTCATCAAGGAGTTGGTCTTGGAGCCAGAGGCGCGGTCGCCGCTATTCCACTACCAGCCTGGCCAATACTTGCAGCTTGAGATCCCAACTTACGACGAGATTGCCTTCCGCTTGTTTTCCGTGGCGGAACCCTTTGCGGAGGCATGGACCGCGCAGCAAGCTTTCAATTTCAAGGCTGCCAATCCAGCCGCGACTCGGCGGAACTACTCGATGGCCAGTAATCCGGACGTCGAGGACCGGCTTCGCTTCAATATTCGCATTGCCTTACCCCCGCGAGGGCAGGATTGCCATGCTGGCGTCGGCTCTTCGTATGTCTTTAATCTGAAGCAGGGTGACAAAGTCAGGGCGTTTGGCCCCTATGGCGATTTCTTTGTGAAGCAGGGCAACCGCGAGATGCTCTATATCGGCGGAGGCGCGGGTATGGCCCCGCTGCGATCGCACCTCTCGTGCCTGCTGGATACGCTGAAGACCACGCGAAAGATCCATTTCTGGTATGGGGCTCGCTCACTTCGTGATATCTTCTACCACGACTATTTCAAAGGCTTGGCTGCCGCCCACGAGAATTTTCACTTTCACATCGCCCTCTCGGAGCCGCAGCCAGACGACAACTGGACGTCGTACATCGGTCTGATCCACGAGGTCGTCCAGCGAGAGTATATCGCCACGCATCAAGGCCATGCGGATCGTGAATACTATCTCTGCGGCCCGCCGGCCATGGTTCAGGCCGCCCGAGCCATGCTTAAAGAAGCCGGAGTTGCCCCGGATCAGATCGCCTTCGACGAGTACTAGCAGGCGAAAAATAACTTTGACAAGTCGCAGGATGGGTTTTAGTTCGTCCACCCCAAATTTTGACGGGCTAAATCCCATCCTACAGGAAGACTGCAAGAATTATTGCTTTGCTCTGCCTAACCATTCCACGGAATACTTTCATGAACATCCTTTTCGGCAAATCGATATGGGAAATGCTGCCGTGCGAGACACTACGCTTCTTGGATCGCGCACAAAGCGATGGCTTCGATGCTGTCGAAATGCTCCCCTCCATGATGGAACTGCCTCCCGAGCAATTCATCCAGCATTGCCACGCGAGGGGGCTTCTCTTCATCGCGCAGATCCTAACCGAGGGCGACTCCCCTGCGGGCCATTTGAGATATCTCGAACGCTGGATCGAACGTGCAGCCGAGTGCGGCCCTTGCCGGATCAACATGCACACAGGGAAAGACTATTTCTCATTTCAGGACAATTTGCGACTCTTTGAACGTGCCGGTGAGTTGGCCCAGCGGGTCGGCATTCCGATCATGCACGAAACCCATCGCAGCAGGGCTCTGTTTAGCGCGCCAGCGGCGGCCCAATTCTTCGTAGCACTGCCGAATCTGCGGATCGCGGCCGACTTCTCACACTGGATGGTTGTGCATGAATCGGACCTCTCCGACCAGCCCGAGGCGATGGAGCTGGCTTTATCTCGGGCCGACTACATCCATGCCCGCGTTGGGTTTGCTGAAGGACCGCAGGTTCCGCACCCCTTGGCCCCCGAGTGGGCACACGCCCGTGACCGACATGTCGAGCTATGGCGGCAGATTCTTGCCTCGCGGCGTGCCAAGGGCCTTGGCGAGCTGATTGTCACCCCCGAGTTCGGTCCTGTACCGTACATGCCAACCCTTCCCTTTACTGCCCAGCCCGTGGCTGATGCATGGCGGGTCAATGTCGAATTCCGCAATTGGTTGCGCGAACATCTAATCTAAAGTTTTGAGTCCCACCCTACGCTCGCCGTTGCCCCTTTTCGCAACAGAAACTACTTGGACGCCGGCAGCTTGCCGTGGGTGATATTCTCGCCGAAGGTGGGTGATGCAGGGTCTGACAGATTGCTCTTTAATTTGGCGACGGCGTCCATGGCGGCATGGATCTTCGCAATATTCTTTTTGTCTTTCTTGCTCACCAGCTTGGCGAGCTGCTTGCCGTAGTCGTTGCGGATCTTCTTGTCCTCGCCGCCCGCGTGGCAAACGCCACAACTGGCCTTGGAAAAGGCGTTGGCCAAGGCGACGTCATTTGCCGCACTGCTATCGGGATTGATATACTTGACCCGAAACGCATCTTTGAACTCTTTGACCGCCACAGCCGGCGTGGCTGTGAAACCGATCATGCCCAGAACTGCAAAAAAATAACGGCCGCGGGAAAAACGAACTTTCTGCTCATTAACGAACCTCTACAGATTGTGAATGTGGCTCATACGTAAAGTTTCTTATACGACCAACAAAGTTGACGTGGCGTTTCTACGCCAATTGCGAGCCAATACCCTACTTCACCGCCGCGGCACCGGCCTTGAACACCCCGAACACCACCAGCAGGACCGTCACGGAAGCAGAATTCGATAGACGCTTCATAATTGGTTCTCTAAAACAGAACGGAAGATCGCCAACAATTTCGGGAACACAATCCTTCCTTAAACTTCTCTATTTCTCTCCAAGTGAGAACCCGCCCCGGCTGAGAAAGACAGACAGGAGGGATTGTCGTCTGGAAACTCACGCTGAAGTCGGCTGACAGCATGCGAGCCAACAAGCTTCGCACCGTCGCCTTGTCAAACATTCGTTGTCTCTTCAACCTCGTTGCACTCAGCTCGATCGCATTTTGCGGTTTTTCGCCACTACGTCGCGTGTCGCATAGCCAGCTTCAGTCACGCGAATTACACCACGCTCGATCAAGACCGAGCGAACCAACCGCCGTGTGCAGCATGCAACCAATCTTTATTGGAACCGAGTTTGCGATTTTTGTCAACGAATTTGCTGGTACCGCTCTGGTACACCCTCGCAAGAATTTTTGAGAAAACGCAGCCAGCCTATGCAAGAAGCGTGCAGAATTACCCTGCAACCACTTTCATTGGGGGTAGCGAAAAGAAGGATCTGCCCAGCAATCAGGCCGCGCAACCAATTTTCAAGATAACCGCCGGACAATCGGTGCCGCAGATACGAGAACGGGCCACCGTAATTGGTGGCCCGCTTCGATTAGGACGGTGTTGGGATTTAGGCTGGTTTGCGGCGTCGCCAAACAAAGGTGGCGAACGGTTCGGCCTAACCCGACGCCGAATGGCTACGGAACATGGGAGGGATGAGACAAATGAGATGCATGAGATGAGTTCTCGGCCTGTCAGCACAAAAATCTTGGTGATTTTAGATTGCCAATGCTTGACAAGAATTCTTTATTCCTGTAGGGTTGAGCAGATAGGGTCTAGGGCAAGGCCCCTTTTCATTGGAGGTACGTTCTTGCGTGATGATCTCACGCACTTCTTCTGGAAGTCGCGGTGCGCTACGACGGCATGAAGGCACCCGGTATCTTCTTAATCTCCGCCGTAATCGGTGGAGCAAACATGTTGTAAAAAATGAACCGTTCTCGCCGAGAAAACCGTTCATTTAAGCCCTCGCAAATTATAGAAGTTCCTAATGTTCCCTGTTCTACTGTTTCCTAACTCAAGGTTTTTTCATGCGCAAATTGAAAACGAGAAGAGGTATGTTTGAGACGCTTGAATCGCGTCAGATGTTGTCCCATTCGCCGGTCGTCCCACCGCTTCCCCCAACTCCAACCTCGACGGATATTGCCGACTTTGCCCTCGTCACAAGCGACCTAGCCACCATCCAGGCGGACAGAGGGCTGGTCCACGCGGACGCCGGGATCGTCGAGGCTGCGGTGAAGGTTGCCCGCACCACCGCGGAAGTGACGACGGCCCAGTCGGCACTCACGGCGGCGATTGCCACGGCCAAACCGCTGCTCCAAGCGGATCGTGCCACCATTCAGGTGGACAAGGTGGCCGTCCACGGTGCCGAACAGAACGTCGTGGTTGCGATGAAGGCTGCCTTTGCCACCACAGGCGTAACGACGGCCCAGGCGGCTCTCGCGGCGACGATTGCCACGGCCAAACCGCTGTTCCAAGCAGATCGTGCGGCTATCCAGACCGTATATAAGGCAGACGAGCCAGCGGTTGATGCCGCGGAACATCAGTTGCGGGTGGACACCCACAACGGAGCTGCCGCTTCCGTGATCGCAGCAGATCAAGCCGCCCTGACCGCATCCACGACCAAGCTTTCCAACGACTTGATCGCCCCCAAGGCCCAGTTGGCGACGGACGAAGCACCCGTCGAGGCAGCCAGGTTGGCAGTGCAAGCCGCCATCAAGGCCGACCCTGGCGTCGTCGCGGCCCAGGCGAGCCTTACAACTGCTAAGACCAACCTTACCACGGCCAATGCCCAGTTGGCGACGGACGAAGCACCCGTCGAGGCAGCCAGGTTGGCAGTGCAAGCCGCCATCAAGGCCGACCCTGGCGTCGTCGCGGCCCAGGCGAGCCTTACAACTGCTAAGACCAACCTTACCGCGGCCAAGGCACAGTTCCAAACAGACCTGACCAAATACATCGCTGACCTGAAGGCCGGAATTTGAGCGACGGCAATTTATCGAAAGAGGAGGACCCTGAGACTCTCACGGCCCTCCTCTTTTGTGCCAGCAAAGGATAGGAAAAAAGATTTTTTCACAGAACCTAGTATAAACCATAGGAGATGGTGAGTAAATGGAGCATACGGCATACGGATTCCGTTAGCCGACTAGCATCGATGCGAATTAGGATATCGCCTCGAACGCCCCGCCCCTGTTAACCGCATCACCCCCAACCAACGACTGAGAATAATTCAGTTTCGCGTCCGGATCGCTCGCCGGACACCACACCCACTGGGTCGTTAAGTGATTTGGCCGGGGTGCCCACGTAGAACGATGCCCTTCTGCCGAAGCCATTGGCGGAGGCCTCAGTGTAAAGGGCGAGGCCGCCATAATCGAGAACGAGCCACCATAATTGGTGATCTGCTTCGATTAGGACGGTGAGGTGTGGGGCTTAGGCTGGCTTGCGGCGTCGCCAAAGGAAGCCAAGCAGGCCGATGGTGGCGGTGCCCAGAAGAGCAAGGGTGGATGGTTCGGGGACAACATTCAACACCAAATTACTGCCTTCCACGGCTAGCGTTGCCGAATAACTGCCGATCATACCGCTGCGATTGTTTCCAAGGCCGCTGATTGATCCAGCGTCAATCAGAATGTATCTGCCTTGGCTAAAACCATCCAGCGGTGTGAAATGGAAGTCCAAAAATTGCTGGCCGCTGAGGATTAAGTTCCCATTAGGCATGAGTATCTTGTCGCTGTTCATGGGGGTATCGAGTTCATAATCCATTACCGCACCAAAGGCAAGCGTTAGATCACCGCTGAGGTGCAAGGTGCCAGCCGAACCACCCGGAGCCAGATGGCCGCCGGCATTGACTATGACGCTGCCGAGCGTACCCGTGCCGCTGAGGAAGGCATTGCTGCCGACTGTGACCAAGCTGGCGAGCAAGCCATCAACGACCAGCTTGCCGCCGTTGACTACCGTGCCGCCGCTGTAGGTGTTCGCACCGGAGAGCGTTTGCGTGCCGGCGGAGAGGGTCAGGGCGATCTTGTTGGTCGGCCCGTCGCTGATGACGCCGCTGAACGTCGTGTTACTGGTGCCGCTGAGGGTTAGCAAGGAGATGTTGCTAGTTCCACCGTTGGTCACGATGCCGCCACCCGCCAACGAAGCCACCTGCTGGTTCCCGCCGTTAAGGTCAAGCATCGCGCCGCTGGCAACCGAGATCGCCGTGCCTAATGGCAGGATGTTGTTGCCGGCAGCAGTTGCCAGGACTCCGTTGTACCACATCTGCGCCATGACATTGCCCCCGGTTTGATTGGGATGGAGGGCATCGTTCATATAGGGGTTCTTGGTGGCAGTATAGGGCGCGTACCATGAAAGCGACCCTTTCCGGCAGATAGAAAACAATGGATAATTCAATAGGCGCAGGTGCATTGTAGCAGAAAACTGTAGAAATAGCCCGTAAAATGCAATTCTCCTGCAATCCACTCTTGCCGTAAAATCGCGGAAAATTCCGCTAACATTGGTCTTTTCCGCCTGTTTGGGGTATTCGGCACTAGGCTTAATGGGCATTTTGTTGTCAACGGGTTGGGTCTTCTCTTGGTGGCTGGTGTCCTTTCGGTCGAATCTGTGGCGCGAGTGCCCGCTCTTCACCGAAGTGCGGAAGTGATAGAATGGGGCTGGCGGGAGGACTGGCGGGCTGGCTGAGTGCCCGAAAGGTGGGCAAAACTGACGAAATCACGTCGTCCAACGAAAGACGAAATCATGGGAAGTGCATCCGAAAAGACCGCAACCAAGCCGCATAACGTCGGCATGAAAGGGCAAATCGGGCTTCAGATCCATCCTGGCGATGAATTGCTGATCCGTTTCAAGGACAATCATGGTGAGGGAATTGAAGTGATTCGGCCACGAACAAGGAACAATGCCATGAGAAAACTGGGATTATTGATGTCGGCCTTCGTGGTTCTTCTGCTTACGTTGCCTGGGGCAGCCGAAGAGCCGAAAGAAAAGCGAGAACTGCTGGCGAACCATGAAACACTGGCGGTTTATGACGGTGTGGAGTACCGACTTTGCCGGGGGCTGACCGCTTTTTGCCCAAAGCAGTGTGGCGATTCCGGTGAGTTCGCCACCTTCACCGTCAAAAAATACCTGAAGTACGAAAAGCACGGCCAGTATGGCGATCCAGAACAAAAAGATTATCTGGTGCAGGTCAGCGACTACAACAAAAAGCCCAAGGGCGACCCTAAAATCCTGGAAACCGTCAAGGGGATGAAGAAGGGTGATTACGTGCTCCTGTCCTGGCATCATGACTATGTGACCAAAGAAGGGGCATCGTCTCCTGAACGCCCGATTACGAAACTGGAGAAGATCGACGCCGACAAGGCCAAGGGACTGCTGAATGCACCTGAGGCAAAAGAGGACAAAGACGCCACGATGAAAGAGACCGCCCTCGACATCAAAACCAAGAAGCCCGCCGATCAAATCAAGGTGAAGATCGAAAACGACATTGCTACGCTGGATGTTTTGAGTCAAAGCGGGATCGGCGGTGCGACGATCACACTGACGAACGGCAAGTGGCCGACCACGGTAGTTCTCCGTCTTCACCTCAGCGGTCTTGAATCCTTTGCCGTTTCCAACAGCAAGATCAAGCTTACGGGCTCGGTATTGAGCCACAGCGGGAATACGAAGCGTCTTTATTTGACCGAGATCGACAAAGTTGGGGAGCGGGAGCCGGAATCGGAAGTCAAAGTCCTGGATGCGGAGGGCAAGCCGGTTATGGGCCTGCCTGACAAGGGTGGCTATTTCGAGATAACTTTGCCCAAGGCCCTGTTGGAAGGCGAATCGAAGAGCCTGAAGTTGGGGTGGATCGATTTCTATCGAGGATGAAAGGTCTTGCGAAGATGAATTACCGCACGTTTGGAAAGACCGGCACGAACATTTCCGCTCTTGGGTTTGGGGCAATGCGGCTGCCGACGAAGGACAATGCAGCGGACGTTGACGAGGCCCAATCCATCGAGATGATCCGCTACGCCATCGACCAAGGCGTGAATTACATTGACACAGCCTACGTCTACCACGGCGGCAACAGCGAAACGGTGGTCGGCAAGGCCCTGGCAGGCAGTAACCGAGAGAAAGTCCATGTCGCCACGAAGTTGCCGATCTGGAATGTGCAGAAGATCGAGGATTGCGACCGTCTCCTCAACGAGCAGCTTGCCCGATTGCAAACCGATCATATCGATTTCTATCTATTTCATTGCTTGCAAAAGAAAACGTGGCCGAAGCTGAGAGACCTGGGCGTGTTGTCGTGGGCGGAGAAAGCCCGATCTGATGGACGGATCAAGTACCTTGGCTTCTCCTTCCACGATACCTACGATGTTTTCGTGGATATCCTGAATGATTACGATTGGGACTTTTGCCAAATTCAGTACAACTTGGTCAATGAAGAGGTGCAGGCTGGGTCCAAGGGGCTCAAATATGCCGCATCCAAGGGTCTCGGCGTGGTCGTCATGGAACCGCTGTTCGGTGGCACCCTCGCCAATCCACCGCAGTCGGTATGGGAGATTTGGAATCAGCACCCGTGTCGCCCTGCCGACGTAGCACTTCGATGGCTATGGAACAAGCCCGAGGTGTCGCTGGTTCTCAGCGGCACGAGCACTTTGGAGCAGGTGAAGCAGAACATTGAAAGTGCATGCCGGTCGGGCGTGGGCTGGCTTGATGACAATGAAGCGGCTGTTGTTGCTCAGGTACAGCAGGAATATGAGAAGCTATCGCCCGTTCCTTGCACCAAATGTGGCTACTGCATGCCATGCCCCAATGGCGTGAATATCCCGGTCAACTTCGAGCTTTACAATAATGCCACAGTCTTCAAGGGCAGCAGCATCATGCTTTGCCGGAACCTCTACGGATTCTTGCCGGAAACGGAAAAGGCGAAGGCATGTGTGGCGTGCGGAACCTGCGAAGAAAAATGTCCGCAAGGCATCGAGATTGGAAAGATGATGGAGCGGGTGCGAGAGCAATTTCTGTGATTCAGGAATTCGTGCCAGAGTTTGTCGCCAAGGAGTGGGGAATCGATACGACGTATTGGGTACATTAAGAAAGGTCATCATGCCGGATCAATCGCTGTCCGATCAATCCACGACGCCGATGCCTCGCAAAAATCGCAGGCTGATACGCCTCGTCGTCATGCTCTTGATAGTCTGGTCGGCGGCTGCGTATTTCCTACTGCCTATTGCATGGCGACTTGCCACCCGTCACCACCCAGCAGTGGAGGGTATGCCCCGCATCACCGTCACGGGAAATGGAATTCCTGGCGATTCGCTGAATATCAGCCTCGTCGGCACAGAAGAGGAAGTCGATGCAGCAATGCTGGCTGCCGGTTGGTTTCCTGCCGACCCTCTCACCCTGAAAAGTTCCCTGCGGATCGCCGCAGGCACGGTCCTGCGGCGGTCCTACGATACAGCACCCGTCAGCAGCCTCTATGTTTGGGGTCGAAAGCAAGACTTGGCGTTTGAGCAACCAGTTGGCGATGACCCCAGGCGAAGGCATCACGTTCGTTTCTGGAAATCCGAGAAAGTGGACGAAAATGGCCGTCCTCTATGGGCCGGGGCGGCTACTTTCGATACCAGCGTCGGCTTCAGCCATACCACCGGCCAGATTACCCACCACATCGATGGTAATGTGGATGCCGAACGGGACAAGCTCTTGGGCGATTTGCAGCACGCTAAAGTTGTCGCCCAGGTGGACTGGCTGGTTGGCTTTCACGAAAAGTTGGAAGGACGCAATGGAGGCGGCGATCTGTGGCACACGGATGGAAGAGCACCGGTGGTATACTTGGTTCCAGATCGTGACGAGAGCCGTGTCGTGGAAGAGAAGCCAAGTTTGAACAGTGCCGAACGTGGAGAATAGCGGGGTAATGATCACGCCAGAATCCTCTACACCCAATAAGCCCTCATGTCGCCACTGGCGGTTCTGGACCGTGGCCGTGGTCATTCTGATAGGCTGCGTGGTCGGTCTTGCCCTATGGAACAAATCGGCCTCTGATAAGTTTGCCCAACAGATGGCCCAATCTCAGCCTGCCGATCCCGATGCCCGGCAACGCAGCCTGGTCCTCGGCACTTGGGCAGACGAATATCAGGGCAAGCGAACCATGGTGCTCAACGAGGATGGCACCGGCACGATGATTGTGGAATTGACCGGTTGGCGGGCGGCGTTGTCGGCTCCCCGGTTGAAGTTCAATATGAAGTGGTCGCTAAAAGACGGCTGTCTGAAGAAGCAGACGATCAGCGGTGAACCAGAAACCCAGGTCAAGATGATTCTCAGCACGATGGGCGACCACGTTGATGAACCGATTTTGGAATTGACGGAGGACCGATTGCTGCTGCTCGACAAGGACGGCAAGACACGATACGATTGGAAGCGGGTAAAGGAAAATAGATCGTGAGGATTGGTTTATAAAATTCAACGCCTTACATATCCTCGACACGCTCGGTAAAGGTGTGTTATCATCACTGCAAGCGTCTAAACGAGTTTCAATACGAAAGGAAGCAGCCAATGCGAACGATTTACCGCAGTGCAGCACTGGGAATGATCCTCGGTTTATCTGCCCTCTCCATCATTCAGGCTTTGGCTGTTGATCCCCAACAGAAACCAGCGGAACTGAACCGAACCATCAAGGTCACGATGAAATACCTGATCTATTTGCCGAAGGAATACGACCAAAATGAATCGTGGCCCATGATGCTTTTTCTTCACGGAGCCGGGGAGCGGGGCGACAACCTGGACATCGTTAAGAAGCATGGTCCGCCCAAATTGATTGATGGGGGCAAGCAGTTTCTATTTATCGTCGTGTCTCCGCAGTGCCCCAAGGGGCAAAATTGGGAACCATTCAAGCTATCTTTGTTAATTGACGAGATTGTCGAGAATCATAAGGTCGATCAGGATCGCATTTATG
>Ga0194057_10001419_pt1 | contig 12101 bp, 11 predicted proteins | sample SepL4415m_MetaG_FD_155474 | JGI IMG/M metagenome (GOLD analysis project Ga0194057, IMG submission 155474) | Anoxic zone freshwater microbial communities from boreal shield lake in IISD Experimental Lakes Area, Ontario, Canada - Sep2016-L442-15m | ecosystem: Environmental > Aquatic > Freshwater...
TGTTGGGCCTCCGCAAACCAACAACTGGCGCAGTCACTGCCGACGGAAGAGACATCGATCTGTTCTCGAGATCCGAGTGGGCGCGCAAGGTCACCTTTGTCCCTCAGACGTCGCATCTCATTGCGGGCACTATCGCAGACAACATTCGCTTCCTACGCGACAACGTGACCTCAGCCGACATCGAACGCGCGGCCCGCCTTGCGCACCTCAGCGAAGACATCGAGGGCTTCCCCGAACGCTACGGGCGCGATGTCGGCGAACAAGGAGGCCATCTCAGCGGTGGCCAGCAGCAACGTCTGTGTATCGCTCGCGCATTGGTCGAGCACCCCGATGTGTTGATTCTCGATGAACCAACGAGTTCGCTCGACGTTCGGTCCGAAGCCCTCATTCGCGAGACCCTGTCCGAGTTGCGCACGCAGATGACCGTGATTGTGATCGCGCACCGAATGTCAACGCTCGCGATCTGCGATCGCATCATGGTGATTCAAGATGGCCAACTGAAGGCGTTCGATACGCCTACGAATCTTGAGCAGCACAGCGAGTTCTACCGCGAAGCACTCACCTTGTCTGGACTGCGCTGACCCAACCGGCACCGGCGAGCAATGCCCGCGCATCGGGCTCGCTCAGCGGACCCGAGAACAAAAAGCCCTGGGCTACATCGCAGCCAAGATCGCGCAACGCCTCAAGCGACTCGACCGACTCCACACCTTCGGCAACCACGTTCAACCCCAAGCGGTGTCCAAGTTCGATAGCGGCCGCAACGATGTTGACCTCTTTCATACTCGCATTGGCGAGTGCCGTGAACTCTCGATCGATTTTGAGTTCACTCACCCGCAGAGTGCTCAGCTGGCTCAACGACGTATAGCCTTGACCGAAGTCATCGAGGCTCACACCGATACCCGCGGCGGCAAGTTGAGCGATGTGCTCCATCACCCGTCGGGGGTCGGTAGCGATAGCGGTTTCGGTGATCTCAATGATCACTCGTGCGGGATCAAGATCGAACGCAGAGAGGCGCTGCTCGAACCACCCGGCCATCGATGGGTCACGCACGTTGCGCACCGACACGTTGACCGACATGGACAGCCCCGACGCGGCTTCGCCCCAATCGACAAGTTGGCCCATCGATGTGTCGAACACCCATCGCGTCAACGAACCAATCAACGCCGTGGTCTCCAGCACGTTCATGAACTCGCTCGGCGCCAACAGTCCGCGTTCGGGGTGCCGCCACCGCACCAACGCCTCGAAGCCCACAAGCTGACCCGTGTTGATCTCCACCTTGGGTTGGTACAACAACTCAAACTCGTTCTTGGCTACCGCATGACGAAGCTCTGCCACCAAACCGAGGCGCGACACATCGGCGGGCTGTAGCTCATCGGCATAGCGAACCACGCCCATACCGGCGTCTTTCGCGGCATACAGCGCCAGGTCTGCGCGCCTCATGAGGTGGTCGACGTCATTGCCCTGTTCTGGCCACTCGACCCAGCCGATGCTTGCGTCGGGGGTTACTGGTACACCATCGAGCTCGAGTTCTCGACCGATCACCTGCTGGATGCGATCAAGAATCGACCGCGCTCCTTGCGCTCCAACGCCTGGGAGCACCAGACCAAACTCGTCGCCGCCGAGTCGCGCCGCCGTGTCGCCTGGCCTCAGTTCTTGAAGCATTCGTTGGGCCACACAATTCAAGAGAATGTCGCCGTTGGCGTGGCCCAATGTGTCGTTCACCTCTTTGAATCGATCAAGGTCGACAATTGCTATCGATACGGGTAGCCCCGTTCTGGTGTTGGCGTTGATCGCGTGCTCGACGCGGTCCGCAAAGAGCGCCCGGTTCGGCATGCCTGTAAGCGGGTCATGCAGCGAGAGATAACGATTGGCGTCACTTTGCCGATGAACCCGGTTTGTCACCGACCACAAGATGGCAGCCACAACGAGCCAGAGAACCAGTAGCCCCCCAAGCAAAGCGATATAGGTCTGGCGAAGGGTTGTCGCATGCGCAGCGGCAATAGGGGCATACGGAACGTATAGCTCGAGGACACCGACAACTCGAACTTGAGACGAGTTCGAGACGATCGGCAGATACACCTCGATCGCATCAACACCGACCGGCCGCGTGCCATCCACCGAGTCCGCCCCAAACTGAGTTCGACCGGCAACCGTGCCGCCACCGAGCACCACGGCGATGTCTTCGCTCAAATCGGGCTGACCCGGCAACGCATCCGGGTGCAGCGCATCAAAGACCACTCGCCCGGAACTGTCGCGCAGCCGCAACCGGAACACCGTTGTGTTATCAACGAGCGCCGATGTGGCAGCTTTGAGACCATCACGAATGGCCGGAGAAAGATTCGGAGCCGAGCCCAACTCGTCAACAAATGGCCGGAGTGCAGAGCGATTGATGGTCTGCGCCTGCAGCACAGCGGCGGCTACGGCGTCTTGCTCCGACGCGAGTTCTGTCGTGCGCGTCAGCACAACTGCAAGGCCACAGATTGGAACAAAGGCGATTGTTGCATATGCAACAAAACGACGAAGACTGCGGCTCGCTTCCGATTTCACGTGTGTTTATCGTCGCCTGGAGTGCCGTACTTGAGTAGTTCTACACAAGCGCTACAGAACTGGCATCTGAGAACACTCAGCATGAGCGACTCGCATCAAACCTTGCTGACTAAGTTGGCTGTCGTGTCCCCCGCTCGCAGCGCCACCGATTCGCCCAGAGGCAACGGCCGCGGGCAGCGACGTGTCGACCGGTCCACTCTTTACTCTGCACTACGCACCGACTTTCGCGAGTCGCAATGGCGGCATCGTTTTGCACTAGTCGGCGTGATCATCTGGCTGGCATACGAGTGGGGTCCCGGTAATGAAACCGTTACCCCGTGGGCATTAGCGAAGATCATCAGCGCGAACACAAACGCACTCGTCATTCCAATCACTGCCGGAGTCGGCTTCACGTTCACCGCCCTGCAGCAACTCGCATCAGGACTCACCGCGCTCGCAGGCTTCTCGATGTTCGACCGCACCTCGGACGCTGCGTGGCAGCTGCTCACCAACGGTTCAACCGAGGCGCCAGGCGCGTGGCAACGCCTCAGCTTCGGCGCCCGCTGCGCACTGGTCTTCGGTTTGGGCACCACCGCCGTGGCGCTGATCCAGATCATGTCTACTGGCGAGACCGGCGTGCGTAGCCATCGTTCAGTCATCCGCCGCAGCGCGTTTCTCTGCGGAGCCATCGTTGGTCTCATTGGCGCAATCGTGGCGTCGCTGGCCTACATCGGGCGCCGCGTTCACGCGCTCGCTGCCGAGACCGAATGGATGCTTCGAGTGTTCGGTAATCCTCTGTTCTGGCTTGCATTGCTAGTTATCGGCGCAGCGTGGCGCCCTATACAACGGGTGTTCTCGACAAAAGCAGAGTGATTTCTCAAGGTTGTGTCAATCGTGCCGATGTATTTTCGTGCGGAAGAATCCCAGCCCACCAACCGGTCTCGTCGACCCAGGTGGTATCCACAACGAAATCGAAGCGATGGCCCAACGAGGGCCGCATGCTGCCACCCGCGAAGCTGCGGTGGTACCGCGGGTCTCCATGCCCGAGCCGAGCCAGAATGTGGTCGCACCTCCGACCAATCGCAGTCGAGTTACATGGATCGTTCTTGCAAGTTTTTGCGTAGTCATCGCGGCGCACGCTGCAGGCCTCTTGTTCGGCCTTGCCTACCCAGTGATCACTGCCGCCGGCGTGGTCTGCGCAATCATCGGGCTGCGCCGCCATCAGCCGCATCTGCAGTGGCCATGGTGGTCGCTTGTCGCTACCGGCGTGTTGTGGACAATCGGCGGCGCAGTTGGCGATCTCACCAATTCAAACGGTGATCTGACCTCGAATCGGTCGCTGCTCCCTGACCTGTTCTCGTTGCCCGGTTACGTGCTCTTTGGCGCCGCGCTCTTCGGCCTCACACGTGCTCGTCGTGGCCGCAGCGAACCAGGAGCTCTGCTCGACGGGATCATGCTCGGCACCGGCGCGATGCTGATCGTGAACCAAATCATCGTGGCCCCAACGCTCGACATCAAGGGCACATGGATCATGGCACGAGTCGTGGTCTCGATCTACCCCGTGATGTCGATGTGTCTGCTTGCTCTCGCAGCGCGACTCGCCTTTGCCGCTGGCGATCGGTCACCGGCGTTTCGTTTGCTGCTGTGCGGCACAGTGGCTCTTTTGTTCGGCGATGTAATTTATGCGCTGGGCGAAGTGAAGACATTTGTGGCGCCACAGGCGCTGCTTGAGGTGCCGTACCTTCTCGTTCCAGCGTGCATCAGCGCTGCGGTGCTCCACCCTTCCATCCGGTTCTTTACCCGCAAGAGCGAGCGCCGAGTCGGCACGCTTGGCCTGAGCCGTCTGATCGCTGTTGCTGCCGCATTGCTGGCACCCATTCTCGTTGCAAGTACTCGAAGTAACCACGGCAACGCCGTTGCGATGGGACTGTGTTTCATCTTGGCTACCACCGCGATTCTTCGCCTTGCGAGTTCGATGCGTGAGCAAGCTGCACTTGAATCCCGTCTCTCGCATCAGGCAACGCACGACGAGCTCACTGGACTCCCGAGCCGCACCGCCATCCTCGCTCACATTGATGACATGCTCGCCGAGCAGGCCCCTGCGAACTCCCCAATCGCGGTGATGTTCATCGACCTTGACCAGTTCAAGTTGGTCAACGACTCGATGGGCCACAGCATGGGCGACCAGTTGCTCGGTCTCGCTGCTCGCCGCATCGCATCGTGTCTTCGCCCCGAGGACATCGTTGGGCGCATATCGGGTGACGAGTTCATCGTCTTGCTGAGCCTCGACACCATCGGCGCTTACAGCTTTGGCGAGCGCATTCGTCGCGCCCTCAGCGACAGTTTCTTCCTCGACTCCGGCGAAGTGTTCATCACTGTTTCAGTAGGCGTCACCGTTGCGTACCCAAGCGATGGCGCCCTTCCAGCGACACTCATTCAAGAAGCCGACACGGCCATGTACCGCTCGAAAGACAGCGGCCGCAACCGGGTCACCATCTTCGATTCATCGATGCGCGAGCGCGTGGCTCGCCGCGTCGCCCTCGAACGTCGTCTCCGTCGCGCACTGACCGAGCGTCAGTTTCAAGCGTTCTTCCAGCCCTTGGTCGCTCTGCCCAATGGACGGGTCAATGGTTTCGAAGCGCTTGCTCGTTGGCAAGAAGACGGCCAGATGGTGTCGCCGGCAGAGTTCATTCCCATCGCCGAAGAGTCGGGGCTCATCGTTCCATTGGGCGCATTTATGCTCGACGAAGCCTGCCGGCATATCGCTGAGTGGCGCCGCACCATTCCTGGCGGTGAGCGCCTGTACGTATCGGTGAACTTGTCAGCTCGTCAGATTCGCGAGAGCGACATTGTCGACACGGTTGCCGAGACCCTCGAGCGCTACAACTTGCCAGGCCAGGCACTGTGGCTTGAGATCACTGAAAGCGTGATGATGGAGGATTCCGTGCTCACCGCATCGGTGATGGCCGGTCTCACGGCGCTAGGCGTGCGCCTTGCTGTCGACGACTTTGGCACTGGCTACTCGTCGCTGTCGTATCTCAAGCGATTCCCGGTTTCAACGGTGAAGATCGACCGTTCATTCGTGACTGGTCTCGGCGAGCATGCCGCCGATTCGTCGCTCGTGAGCGCCATCATCGCGATGGGCTCAGCACTTGATCTCAGCACCATTGCCGAGGGCGTTGAGACCGTCGAAGAAGCGCAACACCTGTTCTCACTCGGCTGCCGTCAGGCGCAGGGCTTCTTGTTCAGCAAGGCAGTCTCGGCCGCTGACGTACCGACGGTGCTGCAACGTTTGGGGCTCGCTCAGAGCCGTCAGCCAGCCGCAGCACGGCGGTGCGCCGCAACTCCGCACCGCAGCTGAATCAGGCTGGGCGCGAACCCGGAATTGGTTCGGGGAGCGCGGCCACGTACCAGGTTTGACGATCGAGCACTTCGACGGCTGAACGCGGGAACGAACTTGCGATGCGTTTGGTGAGCTCGTCGGTGTCGAACATCATCCGGTTGAACTCACACACATCGAACACGAGAATTCCGGCCTCGAGTGCTGGCACCTGCCAGAGCTCGGTATACAAGCGACCGAACAACGTGCGACCTCGCAACGCGTGGCTGACCATCACGAGCATGCCGCAATAGATGGCGTTGCGGGCTGCGTAGTCGGGGTACTTCGCACGCAAGAATTCGGGCGAGATCTCGGCAACATCTTCGAGGCTGTTGGTGACCATGGCCAACCCCACCGGACGGCCCTCTTGCCAACCAACGATCTTGTGAATCTTCGGGTTGGCTAACTGGTCCAGCACTTCTTCGTGCGTATCGAAGTGGCGCAAAATGGCTAACGACTTCAGCGGCTCAAAGTTGTCGCGATACGCCTCCCACAGCGCCTCGGCCGCATCGCCGGTGATCACGAACTCGTGGGTGATGGTCACCGGTGCGGCTGCCGGGTGCTGCAGCAGAATCGAGCCTTGCCCGCCGACCGGTTCGGCGATCTGCGGATCTGGAGCCGTCTCTACAGCTGCTTGAACCGGGGGTTTCGGAACCCTGGCAGTCGAGTGTCGGGGCGTGCGCCTACCGTGAACGTGCGGTTCAGCGGTCGTTGAAGTCTGTGCCGAGCCCGGCTTGCTCTGCGTCACATGTTCGACAGTACCGCCCGCGGATTATGTGCCCGCGGATGCCGCCGACGACGGCTGTTGGCCTTAGCGAGTGCGGTAGCGCAACACGATGATGATCACCGCGAGCACGATGAAGACGATCGGTGCAATGACGTCGTTATCGCGCACTCGAACGTGAGCGATGATTGCGCCGACGAAGTACAGGACTATGCCAACGGCCGCGGCGATGCCCAGCGCGGGAATCCAGAGACCAAGAACCATGCCTACTGCGCCAGCAATTTCGGCTGCCGCAAGGCGCGGAGGCCAGCTCGACGGAACTTCGCACTTGGCAAGGCTCTCGATCACCTTGGGGTGCTTCGCGAGTTTGCCAGCAGCGGAGCCCAGCAGGACAACTGAGAACAACGACACGATGACAGCACAAGCAGTGAACACAGCAGCCCTTCAAGTAGGTTCGTATGGTCGTTGAGACCACGGCGAAGGCTTGATAGTAACCAGCCCCAGTGGTACCTTGGCGTCTGCCAAGTAATCGCTCGACCAAAGGACCCCAATGAACGCCAGAAGTTTTGGAGCAATCGGCCTCGCCGTACTTATCGGTGCGGCGGTGAGCTGTGGCAGTTCCTCGTCGAACACTCCAGCAACGTCTGGCACCACGGCGGCGGCCGACGCCACCACTCCCGTGAGCGAAGCGTCAACCACATCTACCGTGGCCGATCGCCCCATCCAGACTGGGGCCACCCGCATGCATTTCGAGATTGGGCCCATCACGATCAAGCCCGGTCAAAACAACATCGCGTTCACCCGGGGCAAGATTCCAAAGCCTGATGTCGACGGCTACATCGTGCGCATCAAGCCCGATCTACGTTTGGCCGACGGCTCGATTCCGGGCGTCGATGTCATCCACCTTCACCATGGCGTGTGGCTCAACAGCTCCGCCCGAGACGCAACGTCGGCCCTGCCTGAGCGCTTCTTTGCCGCTGGCGAAGAGAAGACCACGATGGCTCTGCCAGTGGGTTATGGCTACAGCTACAAGGCCACCGACAAGTGGACCTTCAACTACATGATCCACAACCTGTGGCCCGACGAACAGCAGGTCTGGGTCACCTACGACCTCGATTTCATTCCTGCTACTAGCCCTGCGGCGGCCGGCATTGAGCCAGCGCGGCCAATCTGGACCGATGTGCAAAACGGCAGCGTCTATCCGGTGTTCGATGTGCTGAAAGGCTCCGGACAAAACGGCCTCTACACGTATCCCGATGATGCCACTGCGCCATACGGCGCGAACCCAGCCAAGAACGCATGGACCGTCGATCGCGACGGCGTGCTGTTGGCCACTGCTGGCCACCTTCACCCAGGCGGCCTCCACACCGACTTGTGGTTGCAGCGAGCAGGCACCACAGCGCTCGCCGATCACGCCAAAGCTGGCGCCACCGACACTGCTCACCTGTTCGTCTCCAGCGCCAACTACTACGAGCCTGCGGGCGCAGTCTCGTGGGATGTTTCGATGACTGCCACGCTCAAAGACTGGCGCGTTGCCGTACACAAGGGTGACGTCATGACCACCACGGCCACCTACGACAGTTCACGCGCATCGTGGTACGAATCGATGGGCCTCATGATCGTGTGGATGGCCGACAAGCTCAATGCGGCCGACACCCTTGCCGCTGCCGATCCATTCACCACAGCGGTCGATGGCGCCGGCGAGTTGACGCACGGCCACCTGAAAGAGAACGACAACCACGGCGGCGGAATCGACACCAAGTACAAGTACGCCGACGCCTCAACCCTCGCCTCGCAGCCAGCGGCGTCGCCCATCGATATCTCCGACTTCATCTACGCCCAAGGCGACATGTTGCGCGCCGATCCAATCCCCACGGTTCAGGCCGGTGGCACCATCACCTACAACAACGTCGATGCGCCCCTCGGAAACGGCGAGTGGCACACCATCACCGCCTGCAAGGCACCGTGTACCGGAGCCACCGGCATTGCCTACCCATTGGCAGATGCCGACATCAGCTTCGACTCGGGCCAACTCGGTGATGCCGGGCCACCAACTGCCGGACGCGTCACATGGTCCACGCCAGCCGACCTGCCACCCGGCACGTACACCTACTTCTGCCGTATCCACCCGGTGATGCGTGGTGCCTTCCGAATCAGCGCGGCGACTCCGTAAGCAACTGATCCACCATTGCCGTGTGGAGCCACGACTGATACTCGTCGAGGCTCCATCCGGCACGGCGCACGAGCTGACGAAATACCGCTGCACCATTCAGCAGCCACAACACATCGACGGCTTTGTCCTCGGTTAAACCGCGGCGCAGCGCGCCCACCGAACTGATTGATTCGATCACGCCTTGCGCCCCGGTTCGTCGACGACTCTCGGTTGTCTGCGCCAACTCAACCAAGTCGGCGTCGATGGCAGCGGCCACCTCGAGCACCACGAACAGATCGCCAGCGCGCTCGTGAATGAGACGCACTGCAGCCGCATACGCCTGCAGTCGTTCTCCCGCGGTTGGCGCCTCGAAGACCGCTTTCATCCACTCACGCTGATTCACCGCCACTGCCTCGTCGTCGCCCGCAATGGCAACGTCGAGTAGTTGCTCAAGAATCGAGCGCTTGTTGGCGAAGACCGCGTACACAGTTTGCACTGCCACCCCGGCCTCGACCGCAATCGCCTGAAGCGTCGTGGCGCCATAGCCCTGACTGACGAACAGTCGCTTGGCGGCGGCGAGCACATCGAGCCTGGTTTGCCGCGCTCGTGCCGCGCGCTTTGGGAACTGGATTGTTCCTGCCAAGGGCTTGACATTGTCGGGCATCCGCATAAAGTACCACTCAATGATTAGAGTGTCACTCTAATCATTTGAACGATCATCACCTCCGGAGGAAGCCCACCATGACTGCAGCCATCCACACCGCACGACCCACCACTACCCGCGACCGCTGGTTCGTGGGAAGCCTGCTGCGCATCCTCGCCGACAGCAGCGAAACGGGCGGTACGCTCGGCGTGTTCGAGCAAACCGCGCGCCAGCACTTCTCGCCGCCCATGCACGTGCATCACCGCGAAGACACCGCCCTCTACGTGATTGAGGGCTCCATCACAGTGGTCATCGGCGACAGCCGCCAGCAGTTGCACTCGGGCGAATTGGTCTGGCTCCCCCGCGATATCCCGCACACCTTCAGAGTCGACAGCACCGAGGCTCGCCTGCTTGAGATCATCACCCCAGGCGGATTCGAGACGTATCACGTAGATGCCAGCGATCCAGCCCCCAGCGTGACCATGCCACCCGAAGGCGAACCCGACATCGGCCGCCTTGTTGCCGCGATCGGTCCGTACGGAGCCGAGCTGGTGGGGCCGCCACTTGGACCGCGCCAATGACTCAGCACCAATCGGCAGCGCCACATCGGCATGAAGCCTCGAACGTGATCGAAATTGCGCCAGGAGCGATTCTGAACTTCAAGGATCCGGACGGAATTGCGTTGGCGTTGTTTTGGGACAGAGTCTGACCCACGGGGAAACTGCACAGCGAAGCAACGACGGATCTCACCATTGGCACTGGTGCCCGGGACGGGGCTCGAACCCGTACCCTCTTGCAAGGAGGGGGGTTTAAGCCCCCCGCGTCTGCCAATTCCGCCACCCGGGCCAGTGCGGTTCACACACTAGGCCACACGAGTGCGAACGGGCGTGGCCTCGAAGCCGAGCACCTCCCACAGATCAGAGCGGAGACGATCGGCGACGGGCGATGTGAGCGCGTTTGCAGCGACGACGCCTTCGATCATGTCGGAAAGCACAGCCGCCCACGGACGCCCACGAAGCTTGACCGCAATGACCACACCGCCCGCATGACGACGCAACGAACGATCGACCCCAACGATACGCGGCGGGCAGCGATAGCTGGGACCCACAAGCCCACGGCGCTGCGCCTCACGACTGAGTGCCCGGGCTGCCTGAGCGAATTCGATGGTGTTGCCGGACTGCATAGGGGCATCATGGCAAAGGGGTGCGCGAGAGATTCACGGTGTCACAGGTCGTCAGTAGTGTCCTCACCATGAGCGACCACTCGAGCGCACTCACCCGCCTCACGCCGGCCCAAGAATCGACCCTTGCTGTCTTGCGCCGCAGCGGCGAGCCATTGGTGTTCTCCGAGGCGTTCATCAACGATCTTCGCGACGAAGCCAACGAAGCATTTGCCCATTTCACCGATCGCCTCAATGGCAACACCATGTTCATCACCAAGCACACCTTGGCAAGCGTGTTCGACTGCGAAGCGCACTACCTCGCGCCCGACGACTTCTCATGGACCCCGGCACGCGCCCGCGGCCAGGTTGCGCACCGAGCGATTCAGTTGCTCATCAACTGGCGCGGCGAGGCAGTGCCTATTGACCTTGTCGATGACGCAGTGAGGCGACTCGTCAACGAAGAAAGCGGGTTGGGTCTGTGGCTCGACACGCTTGAGCCTGCCGATCAAGCCGACCTTCGGGGCCAAGCGAGCGACCTTGTCACCAAGTTCATGGAGTGCTTTCCTCCACTCGATCCGCGCTCTCGACCAGTGACCGAGTCGAGCACGCAGTGGCCAGTCGATGGCCCGATCCTGCTACGCGGCCGTAGCGACCTCACCATCGGTAAGCCCGAAGGCCGCGAAAGCCGCAAGCTCATCGTCGACCTCAAAAGCGGTCGAGTGCAGGCTCGCCATCGAGAAGACCTTCGCTTCTACGCCCTCGTCGAGACGTTGTCGCGTCGGGTGCCGCCTCGCCTACTGGCTAGCTTTTATCTCGATTCGGCGCAGCCAATTACCGAAGAGGTCACCGAGGGCCTGTTGCGTTCAGCCCTGCGTCGAACGCTCGATGGCATCAACGCGCTCGTCGAACTGAAGGTCGAAGGCCGACCCGCCATTACTCAGCCCGGCGCATCATGCCGATGGTGTCCGCTGTCGGCAACATGCGCGGCGGGTCAGGCGTATCTCAATCAGAGCAACGACAACAGCGACGACAACAGCGACGGCGACGCGTTCGCTCCGTAGCGATCACACTGCCTTCAGCCTTCGATCACGACACCACGATGACGGGGTCGCCCTTGTTGAGCCAGTGCCAGATCTTCACCGAGTCGTTGAGTAACACCCGGATGCACCCCGACGACGATCCGCGTTTTTCGGCAGTGCCAACCGACTCGAGTGGCTGCACATAGTCGCCATTGGTGTACTTCGGTATCGAGTGAAACGCGATGCGTGCGCCCGAATATTTGCCGCGCGCAAACGCAACAAAGTGGGTCATGGTCGAGAACTTGCCGGTGAGCATTGAACTCGAGTTGAGATCTTTCGCATACACCTTGTACGTGCCGGGGTCAGGCTGAGTGGTGGCACTGGTCATCACGAACGTTTCGGTGATCTGCCCGTCGTTACAAAGCCAGGTGCGCTGATTGGCCCGATCGACAACAGCCGAATGACCCGATGCAGCGCAGCCATTGCTGACCGGGGC
>Ga0194057_10001423_pt1 | contig 12077 bp, 9 predicted proteins | sample SepL4415m_MetaG_FD_155474 | JGI IMG/M metagenome (GOLD analysis project Ga0194057, IMG submission 155474) | Anoxic zone freshwater microbial communities from boreal shield lake in IISD Experimental Lakes Area, Ontario, Canada - Sep2016-L442-15m | ecosystem: Environmental > Aquatic > Freshwater >...
GGCCCAGACCCACGACGTGCAGCGATTCGTGATGATCTCCTCGACGGCCGTCTACGGCATCCCCGACCACCACCCGCTCTACGAAGACGATCCGCTCGTTGGCATCGGGCCGTACGGAAAGGCCAAGATCGGCGCCGAGGACGTGTGCCTGGAGTTCCGCAGGCAGGGAATGTGCGTGCCGATCATTCGACCGACGAGCTTCATCGGACCCGAGCGTCTCGGCGTGTTCGCGCTCTTCTACGACTGGGCGCGTACGGGCCATGGCTTTCCCATGATCGGCAGAGGGAACAACCGCTTCCAGCACCTTGACGTTGAGGATCTGTGCGACGCAATCTACCTCTGCAGCACCCTGGGCCGTAACGCCGTCAACGATACCTTCAACGTCGGCGCCGAACAGTTCACGACGATGAAGGACGACTACCAAGTCGTCCTAGACAAGGCGGGTTTCGGCAAGAAGATTCACGGGCTTCCCGCGGCACCAATGATTTGGACACTGCGCGTTCTTGAGGCCCTCCATCTTTCGCCGCTCTACAAGTGGGTCTACGAGACAGCGTCGAAGGACTCATTCGTCTCTATAGATAGGGCCCAGCGAGTGCTAGGCTTTGCTCCGAAGTATTCGAACAAGGACGCCCTTCTACGAAACTACAACTGGTACTGCGAGCACCTCGTCGAGTTCGAGGGCACGGGCGGAGTCTCGCACCGCGTGCCATGGAAGCAGGGCATCCTCGCCGTCGCCAAGCGGTTCTTCTAGATGACCCAGGTCTCCCACACAGGGTTTCGCATCAAGCGCTCGGCAATCATCACGACGCTAGTCTTGCTGTTCGCCGCAGCGGGCCTGTTTGTCTTCTTCGCGGACATCGGCAAGATTGGCGCTGTCATCCGCTGGTTTGACCTGCGCTACCTGCCCCTGATCGTGGCGCTTTCGCTCGTGAAGTTTCTCATGTGGTACGTGAAGTGGGACTACTACCTCGCGCTCATCGACGTGCACATCCCGCGACTCGACGACATTCTCATCTACCTCAGCGGTTTCAGCCTAAGCCTGACACCCGGCAAGGTGGGGGAGCTCCTGCGCTCGTGGATCATGCAGGATCAGTTCGGCATACCAGCCGAGAAGACGGTGCCGCTCACTCTGATGGAACGAGCAACCGACGCGCTCGCAATGGGGATCATCGCGTGTCTCACGTTCTCGAGTGTGGGGTCCAATCCGCTCGTTGTCGTCGTTGTGCTCGCGGTTCTCTTCGCGGTCTTGTTCGTCTTGCGTCGCCGATCCTGGGTCGAGGCTGTCTTGAGGCGGCTTGAGCGCGTGCGCTTCCTTGCGCGCTTTGCGCGCAAGCTCGACGACTCCTACGAGAGTACGCACGCCATTTCGGGGCCTCGCCACAACGTCTACGGCATCATGAATGGGCTTGTGTCGTGGGTGGCCGAGGGATTGGTGTTCTACTTCATCCTGATCGCGGTTGGTTCTCCGATCGCGATTCCCCAAGCGCTCTTCGTGACTTCCGTGGCGGCGATTGTGGGCGCGATTTCGTCCATCCCCGGTGGCCTCATAGCCAACGAACTCTCCGCAATCGCGATCTTGACGTTGATAGGCGTACCGCCCTCGGTGGCGACTGCCGCCACTCTACTGGCGCGCCTTTCGACGCTGTGGCTCGGCGTGACTCTCGGCACGGGGGCCTATGCTTTGCTGCGAGTGGTGCGCCCGGCGGTCAGGCTGGCGATTGTCGTCGATGCCGAAAAGGACCCCCATGTCACAGACTAGATAGTCGGGAGAGGGATGTACCGGGGTTGCGTCAGAATCCGTGGCGCTTCGTCGATGGAGCTATCATGCTGTGGAGTCGTTCCGGCCCGAGAAGAGTCGGCCGAGAGAATCCTAGGAGCAAGTTTGGACCTTGTCGTGGTGATACCCGCGTACAACGAGGAAGAATGCATAACCGACGTGGTTAGCGATTGGCTAAAGACGCTGGAAAGCCTCGTTGGCGACTATAGGATTATGGTTCTCGATGACGGTTCGACCGACGGCACGAGACAGGCATTATCGGCTTTCAGCGACGATGCCCGGGTTGAAGTAGTCTCCAAGGCCAACTCAGGCCATGGCCCGACCATCCTCCAGGGGTATCGAGTGGCGGCAGGAATGGCGGATTGGGTCTTTCAGTGTGACGGCGACAACGAGATGAGCTCGGACAGCTTTGGAGGCTTGTGGCAGACGAGGGATGGCTACGACGCGCTGTTCGGCACTCGAACGAACAGGAGGCAGAGTCTGGGACGCAAGATGATTAGCGTCTTGTCCCGCTTGACTGTCCGGCTTGCATACGCTCGAGGTGTGGACGATGTGAACACACCCTACCGCCTCATGCGATCGAGATTCCTTGCCGAAGTCGTTTCTTCGATTCCAGATTCGACCTTCGCCCCCAATCTCGTGATCTCGGGAACCTTGGCCGCCGGAGGAGTCCGGATTGCGAACGTCGGCGTGCCACATCAGAACCGGTGCACGGGGGCGGTCTCCATTAAGAAGTGGCGTCTGTGGCGTAGCGCTGCCCTGTCCCTTGTTCAGACGGTCACACTGGCTCCGGACATGCACGTGGTTGCACTGGGGATCAAGGCGTCATTGCTAACAGGGGCGTGTTCGCGATGAGCCGAGTCGATGTGCTGGTTCTTGGGGGCGGTCCGACAGGGCTGGGAGGCGCGTATCAGCTCTCCCGTCATCTCGGCGTCGATTGGATGCTCTGCGAAGCACAGACGGCCTTCGGAGGGCTCTCGAGAAGCTTTGTTGATTCGGCTGGGTTCACGTGGGATCTAGGAGGACACGTGTTCTTCTCGCACTACGACTTCGTGTCGGATCTACTCCAACGGGCGTTGGGCCCGACCGGCTGGTTTGACCACCAACGCGAGGCATGGGTCAGGCTCGGGTCGTCGTGGATCCCCTATCCCTTTCAGAACAACCTCCACAGGCTTCCGCCCGAGATTCGAGACAGCTGCTTGCGTGGGCTCGTCGCAGCAGCGAGCCTGCAAGTGACATCGCATGCAGTCCCTCGCAATTTCGCGTCGTTCATTGACCAGACGTTCGGCCGTGGGATCGCTGAGGCATTCATGACTCCCTACAACGAGAAGGTCTGGGCCTACTCGTTGGATGAGCTCTCGTACGAGTGGATAGGTGAACGAGTGTCCGTACCGGACGTTGAGACGGTTCTCGCGAACGCTGCAGCGGGAGCAGACGACGTCGATTGGGGGCCGAACAATCGGTTTATGTTTCCAAAGTCCGGTGGCACGGGTGAGTTTTGGTCAGGCGTCGCACGGCTGCTCCCACAGGATCGCATTCGAATTGGCGCCGAGGCAGTGGCGATCGATGTCGAGGCCAAGAGAGTCGAGTTCGCGGACGGCGAGGTCGTTTCCTATGTACATCTGATTACGACTCTGCCTCTTGATGTCACGGCGCGGATGGTAGGAGATAGCGACCTTGTGACCCTGACGTCGGGCCTCAAGCACTCTTCGGTGAACGTTGTGGGGCTTGGCGTGGATCGCGCCGTTGGGGACCGTCTTGGCTCCCGTTGCTGGATCTACTCACCACAACGCGACATCCCCTTCTACCGAGTCACTAACTTCAGCCACTACAGTCCCACACATGTTCCACCGGGCTCGGGATGTGCCTCCTTGCTTGTCGAGGTCTCCGAGTCGCCTCACCGGCCAGTCGATCAAGAGCAGCTCGTTGACTCGGTTGTCCGCGGCCTCGTGTCCACCGGTATTCTATTCGACCCGGGCGAGGTCTTCCACACGTGGACTCGTCGTGTGGCCTATGCCTATCCGACGCCGACCTTAGGACGCGATGAGATTCTCGACCGCGCGCTCGGGCTACTTGAATCCAAACAGGTGTACTCTCGTGGGAGGTTTGGCGCGTGGCGCTATGAAGTCGGCAACATGGACCACAGTTTCGCGCAAGGATACGAGGCGGCGGCCCGCATACTCACAGGCTCGGCAGAGACGACCGTCTGGAATCCGGGCCTCAGCAACAGCCGGCATCCTGCGCTTGGTTGGGGTAGACTGCGATGATTCAGGCCGCTTAAAGCCCTTCCCAAGACCAGTCCCTCGTTCGACAAATCCTGTCCTATTGGGTAATTGGACTATTGGCAGCGGGACTGGACGCTCACATTCTGGCTCCTGATTTCGCGCACAGCGACTTCTCCGCGAGTCACAAATGGCATCTAAGACATGCGCTGTTTCAGTCGTCGCGACAATCCAATTCGTTCTGAATCGCAGTACCACTTTCGCCACAGTTAAGTCACAACCCTAGCGAAGCCAAGCGCCCGGCTAGCCAATGAACGAGACGCGTCAGTCACGTCTACTTGGCCGTTGCTAGAACAAGACCGGTCGTATCAGTGTTCCGTCTGGGCGGTATCCAAGAATGAGTGTCTTCTTGTCGCTCAGCGGAGCAACAGCGACTATCGCGCCGGGGGACTCTACCGTTCCGGCACGCAAATCGTACTTGAACCCCTGGTTCTCGATGTCGAAGTCCGCTCTATCGGCACCGAGGAACGACATCGTGGAGTCCCCGCCAACGGTGCAGGCAATGGAGATGTTGGTCGCCAGCCGCTGTATCGTGAGATTGCCGGCAGGATAGTCGCCAAGGGACAAATTATCGATCACCACGACATCGAAGTCCTGGTGTGGCCAAGCGTTCAGCCGGACCATGGCGGGAACGCCGAACTGCCCGAACCTGTCGTTCACCACGACCACCCGGTTTGGCTTGGTCTGATTGACCGCTTCGTGGACGTAGGCTGAGTACTGTGTCGCGGCAACGCACGCTGCGGCGGCCACCGTCTTGCGCTCAATCAAACCCGTGAAGCTGTAGAGGACCTCGGCGACCAGCAGAATGCAGGCGACTGCCATCAGGACGCGCGTCCAATTGGGGAACAGGAGCAGGCAAACGAGGATGCCGACTGTCATCGACAGGCCGGCAAACCTCGCCCCATAGAGGTCGAAGGCTGTCGTGAGATGTGGGGCGCTGGCCAGCACAAACGCCAGCCCAAGCAGCAGCGAGCGCTTGTCGCGTCGGCGAAGGATCGTGAGCACGACGACGCAAATGAAAATCAGGTTGACCGCGAGTAGGGTGGCGACGGCAACGATGATCGGAATCCTGAGTGAGGCGTGGCTCATGGAGGCGAGCCCACGAGCCATCCACAGTCCCTGTACGTCGATTGGGACGAGGACGCTGAGGAACCAGTAGCCCCATACCTTTGCGTGTGCGAGGCCGGAGGCACTCAGCGCATAGACGCCTGAGTGAGCCTGCAGAACGAACAGCCTGACGCCCACCCATAGAATAGGCGCTGCGGCGAATGGCCACAGATAGCGGATCCGTGGTCGGGAGCTCGAGAGTGCGAACACGAGAACAACGCAGACCGGCGACAAGACGAGTGCAGTCTCGTGACTGAAGACCGCCATGAGCTGGAACATGACGAGTCCAACCTGAAGGAAAGGTGGGGGCCGCAAATCGTATGTGGGCAGGAGCGCCAAGACGATTGCCGAGAACATCAACGCGAGGGTGTTGGTCATGTCAACGGCATTGACCAGAGACCCGATCCACAGGGCCGAGAAGCCGACGCAAAGTGCGAGCACGAAGCTCAGTGCCGCCGTAGCCCTACCGAGCCTGTTGAAGACGAACACTAGGGCAAACACCGTGATTGCCGGGGCCAGGTACGACATGATTAGGAAGGTACTGTTCCCGAATTGGGGTGTGAACAGTCCCTCGAGGCAGAACACCAGGTTCACAACGGGCTTGAGTGTGTTGTTCCCGAACGGCCCCCAGTTGGGGTAGTTCACCGCGTACCGGGCCCATCCTTGGGTGAACCAGTCACTCCAACGACCTGCTGAGAACCACGGCGTACAGCTGTGGAGGATGACGCCAGCGTCGTCACTGTAGGGATGGTACTTTCCGAAGAAGTCGAACATGAGCCCAACATAGAGACCGAGTACGCAGAGCGAAGCTCCCGCCGCCCAAACTATGATCGAGCGCCTTCCATTTTGCACTGCGCCTTGCGATTGTGCAGCCCCAGTGTCGCCGGTCATCCGGTCGCGACCCACCTTCCGTTTCGTATGTCACGCCATGATGCGCCCTACCGCCGGCAGGTGTCGACGGTCAAAGGCAGACGGTCCGCAACCTAGTCGACCGTTCGCTCGCTCAATGGCGGGAGTCCATCGCTCGGGTTCCTTGACGCAGGGTGAGGTACGATAGCCTGGGTCTGCGCTTCGAACTCAGCCGAGATACCACGAGGAGTCGCTTGTGCTTGCAATGGGTGAAGGTAGCACTAGCCGGCGCAGCTTGCTCGTACTCTGCTTGGTTCTCGCGGTGCTTTCGTCGCTCCTTGTAGTGCGAGCGCGACATGGAATCGAGTGGTTCGGGGACGAGGCCTATGCGCTCGACACCCCGATGCGCTACATCGCGGGGGACCGCCCGATTATCGACTCTTGGGAGTCGCATTTCTCGAGCGCCATGTTGCTCACTCCGTTCGTAGGTATCCTTGAGAAGTCCGCCCCGAATCGTGAGGGCATCGTCTTGCATTTCCGGTATCTGTTTATCGCTCTCCAGGCGCTCTACGCCGCCTGCGTCTGGCTTCTTCTCCGGCGTCTCTCGGGAACTTGGTGGGCGATTGCCATAGCAGGCACGGTCTTCCTCTATCTGCCGTTCTTCTACGTCTTCCCCTACTACAACAACATCGCCGTCGCCACTTTCACAATCTCCACCCTGCTAGTGCTGCGAGGGTTCTCCGGGTCCACTTCGCACCGCGGCCGGTTCTTGGTTGGGGGTGGAATCATGAGCGCGGTCGGGGCCATTTCGTACCCTCCGATGGTGATTGCTCTGCCGCTCTTCCTCTTAGGAATCGTCCTCGAATCGCGTGCGCAACACGATCAAGGTAGTGATGTTTGGCGCGCGGTGCGGATGTATTCGATCGGTGCATTTGCCGCGCTCTCCGTCTTCTTGGCGATCACTTTGGTGTCAAGTGGCTGGCAGCACCTCGCCCAAGCGCTGCCGAACTTCACAGACCCAGTCGACCGGGACCTTTCGCTTGGTGCGATTGCCATTGCTTTCCAGAAGACCGCCTCGGTCATGATTGCTCCGGTCGCCGCTGCGATTGCCTTTCTGCTATACGCCTTCGTGCGAGGGCGCAAGCGTGCCTCGGCGGTTACTGCTATCGCGCTGACGATCGCTACTTCGGTCGTGACTGCAGCGGCTCTCTACCGCCTGCACGTGTCGTGGCTGCACTTCTTCGATATGCCTGAAGCTGTCGCGTTCGGAGTCGGAACGGCAGTGCTGCTGCTCCCCATGCTCACCAGACGGCCGCCGTCCACGTACAGGTACCTGCGCCTACTGTGTCTTCCGACCCTTGGGCTCTGGGTAGGAACGATGCTCGGTTCGCACGAGGGCTTCGAGACCGCGACGATGCCCACTGTGATTCTGATGATTGCAGCGATTCTCGCGCTCATAGAGGCCTTCGATATCGAGCGGCAATCGTCTGATTCGAACCTATCGCCCTCAGCGATGCCAACTGTCCTCGCAACTGGCTCGATGGCACTGCTGATCGCGTTCTTCTTGTATGCGAGCACGCAGTACGTCGCGGGGGATGCGGCGGTTCGTCAGTTGGACGCATTGATTGATTCTGGGCCGTACAAGGGGATTTCGACCACCCGCGCGAACGTCGAGCAGTATGAGAACTACATGAAGGTGTTGGGCCCGATGCAGAGTGAGCCGGGCCGCATAGCATTCGTCGAGGAGTTCCCTCTTGGTTACCTCCTGTCTGGGCGCCGCCCGGGCACGTATTCCGTGTGGACCACGTATGCGCGTGGCAACCGTTGGCAGCGCTACCTGGACCTCACAGGCAACTACCCCCAGACCATCGTCGCAACTCGGGTGTGGGGATACGGGTCAGCGAGTGACGCCGAGAAGGTCAACGCGGTGACCGTTCCTCCTCCGTTCGGTCTGACGGAATTCACCAAGAAGTACGTGGAGCGCTATGAGGACGCGAACTTCATTGTGTATGAGCGTCGCTAGGGCCGCCGATCTCAGCCGCACGCAGTATGATCCGGCCCCGTATGGCGAGCGAGCGGGTTGTACTTTGGGAGTCGGGCGGCGACTATGGGATGCATGAGCCCTAGCGACATGTTCCGCCTGATGCGGCCCCGCCAGTGGGCCAAGAACCTCGCCGTCTTCGCGGCAATCATATTCTCGGGGCACCTGTTTATCCGGGCGGAGATGCTGCACGTCTGCGTGGCATTCGTTGTGCTCAGTCTCGTCTCCTCGGGGCTCTACGCGCTCAACGACGCGCTCGATGCGGAGCGGGACCGCCAGCACCCGATCAAGTGCGACCGCCCTGTCGCGTCCGGCCGTATCAGCGTCTTCGCTGCAATCGGCATCGGAGCGGTGCTATCGGTGGTGGGTCTCGCAATCGCGTGGCTTCTTGGCGTGCAGTTCTTCGCGACGGTGATGGCCTTCTTCGCCCTGCACATCCTCTACAGCGCTTGGTTCAAGACCATCGCAATTGTCGACATGCTTGTCATCGCGGTCGGCTTCGTGCTTAGGGCTGTCGCCGGCGCGGTGCTCATATAGGTGGTGGTGTCGCCGTGGCTCGTGCTGTGCACAGGGCTGCTTGCGCTGTTCATTACCGCTGCAAAGAGGCGCCACGAGGTCGTTCTTCTTCGGAGCAAGTCAATTCAACACCGACCGGTACACTCAGAGTACACAGCCGAACTGCTCGACAGCTTCATGGTCACCCTGTCTGCTGCGACCATCACGTCGTATGCGCTATACACGTTCTTCGAGGTGCGCAGCCAGCACTACACGATGATGCTGACGATTCCGTTCGTTGTGTACGGCGTGCTGCGCTACCAGATGCTGGTGCTCACGAGGGAGGGCGGCGGACAGCCCGAGGAGATTCTTCTGGGCGACAGGCCGATACTCGCCGACATCATCTTGTGGGTCGCGGCTTCCATCTTCGTCCTCTACTTGCTCCCGCGGATTATTCGCTAGACGGAGAAAGCAAAGTGAATGGCGCATCGAACAGGGATGCGTTGAGCCGCGGGCTCGGTTTCTTGTAGGGCGCTGTCACGGCACTTGGCATCCTTCTAGCGTCGACACCTCAAGAGGATCCCCGGCCGGCCTCAAGGTCTTGAAACCGAACCTGTGACACGCTGGCGCATCCGCGCAATCGTCGCGGAGGTCGTTCTCCGGGCTTCGCGAGCCCTGTGGGTCCGTGGGGATTGGATCCCGTGACGAAGATTGCGACTGCGAGTGTGCTGGCGATACAGCCGACGATGGCGCCAGAACGCACCGAGGGCCTGCGTGCTACCGCCGCCAAGACGATAGCGAAGACCAACCCCATGTACTTCATCGTTGCCAGCGTTGTAGACGCTGCAGCGAGAGCGAGGAGTACTGGCCGCTGCCCGTGTAGGTGAAGAGTAGCCCGCGAGACCGGCAAACAGAACCGACAGAAAGGAGACCTAGCCGTTCACAAGGAACACGAATGACTGCTGGACGCTGAGCGGCTTGAATGCCGCGGCAATGCTCCCAGAGACTGCGGCTCATGTGAAACGCCCCGGGTTCCACGTCGGCTCGATTATGTGGAAGCCACGGTCTCCCGGGCGACTTCCTGATTGTAGCGGTCGAGGACCTGGAGCGGTGCCAGCCGCCTGATCCTGCCGTTCTCCACGACGGTGAGTGATAGGTGCCTGCGGCGTGCGTTGTACCAGCCGATGTAGGTCACGAGCGCCAGTTCGAGGTCCAGCCGTGTCTTCCACGTGTAGCGTTTGGTGAGCTCCCGCTTGAGTGTCGACATGATGCTCTCGGCCATCGCGTTGTCCAAAGCCGTGCCGGTCCGGCCCCTGCTCGGAGCGATGCCGGCCCTCTTCAGGCGCTCGGTGTATTCGTAGGACGTGTATTGCGAGCCGTTGTCGGAGTGCGCGATCAGCCCGTCCTCGTGCTCTCTCCTCGCCGCCAGCGCCATGTCCAGCGCGTCGGTGACGAGCGACTGGCCCATGTGACTGGCGAACTGCCAGCCCACGATGCGCCTCGTATGGACGTCGAGCACGATGGACAGGTAGCCCCAGCCCTGCCACGTGCGGATGTAGGTGAAGTCCGACAGCCACACCGCGTCGGGGCGATCAGCGGTGAAGTCACGTTGCACGAGATCGTCCGCGGCAACGGGATTGGCGCCTGGCACCGTCGTGACCTGCGTCTTTCCGTTGCGACAGCCCTCGATGCCGTGCTTACGCATGAGACGCTCAACGGTGCAGCGGGCGACGGTGATGCCCTCGTCGTTGAGCTCGTCCCATATCTTGAGCTGGCCGTAGATGCCATCGGATCCGGCATGCACGCGCTCGATCTCACCCAGCAGGTACTCGTCTCTTAAGGTTCGCGCCGACGGCGGCCTGGTCCGCCTGGCCCGGTACGCGGAGGCGGACGCCTCGATCTCCCGACACATCGGCTCGACCCCGAAGCGGTCGCGATGCTCATCCACGAATGCGCTCACCTCGGACGGGGCTGGTCGAGTTCGCGGGCGAAAAACACGCTCGCGGCTTTCAATATCTCGTTGGACCTTCTCAGGTCGCGGTTCTCGCGGCGCAGCACGGAAAGCTCCTCGCGCTCGGCCGTCGTCAGCCGATCGGTGCGCGTACCATCGTCTGCCTCGTCCTGGCGCACCCAGACCCGCAGAGTCTCGGGGTGGATGCCCAGATCGCGTGCGACCTCAGAGATCGAACGCTCGGATTCTCGGGCGACTCGGACGGAGCGCTCGCGGAACTCCGGTGAGTACTTCGAACGTCTTGCCATGGTTCTGACTCCTTTCTCCAGGACCAAGTAATCCTGGAAACGGAGCCTCCGTCAAACCCGGGGCGTTTCACATGGGCGTGTTGGGGCGATCCGTAGTAGGAGGGGCCAAGTTGCGAGCGCGGCGAACACGAGGAGCAGGTTGTTGGCCTTCGCCTGTTCGAGTCGCCCCATGAGCTGGTAGACAACCACATCACGGGACCACGCGTCCTTGGAGTGCTACTCGACAATAGCCTACTGTTCGTGGCGCTGGGGAATTGACGGTGGGAGCATGTGCGGGATTCCCTCCACCCACGAGCTCAACCGTTGCGAACTTATGCGTGGCGTTTCCGTCCCAAGCTGTCGGTGCCTTGGCTTGCATATTGGACGAGGTCGGGCCGGAGCGTGAGCCCAACGCGGCACCATAGAGCGGGCAGCCCCAGTGCAGCTGCTAGAATCTGCGAAGTGTGCAAGGCTCATCGGACAGGTTCATGGAAGTGAGGTCAGGGAGTGAGCCAGGGAGCTTCGGATACTCCGCTCACAGCACAGTCTGAGCGCGACGGCAGTCCGACGTTTGCGGTGGTCATTCCGGCGTACAACGAGGCGAAGCACTTGGGGGGCGTGATTTCGGCCATACCCCACTGGGTGGACGCTGTCGTCGTCGTCGACGACGCGAGCGCGGACGGCACTTCGGCGGTCGCGACTGGCTGCGGGGATCCGCGAGTGCACCTCATCCGTCACGAGACCAACGCCGGTGTCGGCGCTGCAATGAGGACCGGCTACCGCTACGTGATCAAGGAGGGATTCGACCTCGCCGGAAAAATGGACGCCGATGGACAGATGAGCGCTGCGGAGCTGGAGCACCTGGTCGAGCCGTTTCGGCTCGGAATCGCGGACTACACCAAGGGAAACCGCTTCTACTTCCGAAACGCCACCCTCGGTATGCCTGCCCAGCGCAGCTTCGGCAACTCGCTGCTCTCGTTCATGACCAAGTTCGCGAGCGGCTACTGGCACGTGTTTGACTCGCAGTGCGGCTACACCGTGGCGAGTGTGCCGTTTCTGAGGCTGCTAGATCTGGACCAGATTGCCGACGACTACTTCTTCGAAAACGACATGCTCATCCGGCTCAACGCGCTCAATGCCAGAGTCGTTGACGTGCCGACATCGACCATTTACGCGCGTGAGGTCTCCGGTGTGAGTGTCGGCCAGGTGGCGCTCACGTTTCCTCCGCGATTGGTCGCGGGTGGCTCGAGGCGCTTCTGGAGAAAGCACCTCATCACCGACTTCAGCC
>Ga0194057_10001426_pt1 | contig 12070 bp, 13 predicted proteins | sample SepL4415m_MetaG_FD_155474 | JGI IMG/M metagenome (GOLD analysis project Ga0194057, IMG submission 155474) | Anoxic zone freshwater microbial communities from boreal shield lake in IISD Experimental Lakes Area, Ontario, Canada - Sep2016-L442-15m | ecosystem: Environmental > Aquatic > Freshwater...
TCTGCTCCGGGGTATGACGCCTGCGCTGCATATCGTCCTCCATGCCCATACGGGCAATCGTGGACTCACACAGCACTTGGATCAACCACAGGGGGTCAGGTCAGGGTCTGTCGGACGAATAAGTCTGCGGCGCCTCGCTGCTGCGATTCCCACATACTCACTCTTCGCGATACTGTCGTGTAATGATATTGTCGACGTGTGATCCGGGGCTTCAAAGACTCTCGAACCGAGAAGGTCTGGAGACGCGAACCGGTACGTGCATTCGGGCCGGAACTGCAGCGGGCAGCGCAGAAGAAAATGCGCATTCTCAACGCAGCATCCGAACTGGCAAGCTTGCGCGTACCTCCGGGAAACCGGCTTGAAAAATTATCCGGTGATCGTGCAGGTCAGTATTCAATCCGTATCAATGATCAGTACCGCATCTGCTTCACCTGGACCGATGGTGGCGCCGACGGTGTTGAGATCACCGACTACCACTGAACGGAGGACGATGATGGCGAAGGCCCATGAGCCGATCACGCCAGGGGAAATTCTGCTCACCGAGTTCCTCGAACCATTGGGCATCACGCAGTATCGGCTCGCCCAAGCAACCGGCCTGTCACAGACCCGCATCAGTGAGATCGTGCGAGGTAAACGTGCGATCACCGCTCAGACCGCGCTTCGCCTCTCCAAGGCCCTCGGTGTCGACGATCGGTTCTGGATCAACATCCAGGCCGACTACGAGATTGAAATTGAACGTGATCGGCACGGCAATGAACTCGACGCCGTCACAGCTCTCGTCGCTAGTTAGTGGCGGCCAGCCGCCGCGTCAGTTCAGATCGCGATCCAGCGTCGCACCCATGACATCGCCTCGTCGAGGCTGTCGGGGCTGACCTCGCCAATCTCTCCGAGCACCCGCTCAACACTGATCGTCGTGGGCTGCTCGCTCATCGCGTACGTCGGCCCGGCGACATCATTCGGGCTCGATCGACTCTTCTGACAGGCGCGCCCGCCAGCGGGTCTCCTCGAGGTAGGGTCCCCGCCTGATGAGCCCCCTCGCCACTGCGATATCCCTGTTAGAAGCAGAGGTGTCGCACTCGAGGCCACACGACATGTGAATCGTCAACCACCTGCCCTCGCGAAGCGACGTTGGCCGGCCTCGCCGACACTTCTTCATTGCTGCCTGTCACCTGTACGCACCAATCGTCACGGCATGACGATGAATTGCCATCGTGGCATCTCTGTTAGTGGGCCGGCAGACCTCTGCCACGTCAACGGCCCGAGCAACCGTTCAGTCGTTGAGCGCTGCGAGCGCGATCTGTTCATTTCGGGCCAGATGGATATGCATGGCACCGGCCGCTGCATCAGGGTCGCGCGTGCGGAACGCCTCGATGAGTTCGTGATGCGAGTGCGCCCGACGGTCGTGCTCATGTGGGTCGCTGTCGAGCTTTCCGAAGCCAATACGGATGTACCGTTCGACCGCACGCCACAAGGTGGTGAGCACGCGGATGTCCCATGTGGTGGTCACTGGCTCGAACAGGGCCAGATGAAGAATCATGTGAGCGTCGAAGATCCCGTCGTACGACAGATCCGGGTCAGCAAAGCCTGACGCGATTGCGTCGCCTGCTGGTCGAGTGCCTGACGCAGAACGATTCGCGCCTGTCTCACGGTCGAGGGTGACAGTGCACGCTGAGTCGCGTCTCCTCGGAGGAGTTGGCTCTGCCAACGTTCGACCATCTCAACGGTGAGCCGGTCAATCGATGTCGAACCTAGGTACGGAGATGTGGCGTTTGAGCGCGTCACGATAGCCAGCAACCGTTGATGATGCCAGTCCCAACTGGTGGCCTTCCAACCATTGCTGCACGACATCGTCGACAGTGCGGTGATCAGCCACCACCGTGTTAACAGGGTCAGGGAATAATAACGCGCTGATCGCCCTTCCCCCAGCGGGCTTCCCACGCCGCCAACGCCTCACTGCGCGTTCCACGGCTGACCCGCCGGCGTTGGCCGTTCACCCAGCCCTGCACATGCCAGCGGTCACCGGACTTGTAGACCGCGTTCTCACCATTCATTCGACGCTTCATAGTGACCATCCTCGAACGGGTTTGGACTCTTCGAAAGAGACCTAACCGACCTAGAACGGCCCGAGAACGAGATTGTGTCCACGAACGTCCGGAGGGGTTCGGCAACGTCTGGTGCAATGGCCACCATAAAGGCCACCATCGACCGATTTCGACCCTCTGGGAGCATCTCAACGAGATGGATATTCCACGATAACCGTTACGTACCAACACTTTTCGAAAGTGCGCCCGGAGAGATTCGAACTCCCAACCTTCTGATCCGTAGTCAGATGCTCTATCCGTTGAGCTACGGGCGCCCGCTGCTAACAGCCTCCACAGGTTACCCCACCGTTCACATTTGGTCCGCCCCGGTAGTCCCGCTTACCTATGGTCCGGCTCACCACGGCCCCAAGCAACTCAACGCTTAGTCGCGTCGCGAGCCACCCGTCCCGTCGACCGTGACTGGAAGCAGCAAGGCGCCCACACCAACGCTGAGTGTTGGCTGCGGCAACGAACACTAATGACTGCTCACCTGCGACGGACGGCCGGAATCTCCAATATCGGAACAGCACGCTTCATGAACTTGTCGAAGTGAGGGACCGTGAACGCTGCGTATCCGTGTTCCGGAGTGTAGAGCAACCCCATTGCAATTAGCTCCGCGCGAGTCGGTGCGACTTGAGGCGATGTCCGTTGCAAGAGAGCAGCCACATCGGCTGCCTTCTGCGGTAGCGGCCCCAGCTCTGCCATGGCTCGTAGGTAGGCACGCTGCAATTCTGTCGCGCGGTCTAGGCGCACCCGAAAGAACGAGGAATCCAATTTCGACTCATAGAGCGGAATTGCAGTCTCCACATCCTCAGCCGTCACGGCAGGACCGACGGCGACTCCCCATATCGCGTAGCCAAGCTCCTGAACGAAATAGGGGTATCCCTCAGTGAGCTCGACAGCACGGTCCAAGGCCTCGGAAGTGAAAGAGGCGTCTTCACTCTCCGCCGGGCCCGCCAATGCACGACGAGCGTCATCCGGGTCTAAGACGCCAATCCTAGGGAACTTGAAAAGTCGTTCCGCGTAAGACTTCGCATCACCCGCCAACTCGGCAATCTGGGGGAGTCCGGCACCCACCATCGTTACAGGAAGGCTGCGCTGGACCGTCTTGTGGAGGGCTGAGATCACGGCTTCCAGTTGATCCTGATTCAAGAATTGGATCTCGTCGTACAGGAGTACTACGCCACGCCCTTCGTCCTTGGCCGCTTCACCGACCGCGACGAATAGGTCACTCAGGTCGCGGTTGAGATTACCGCTGTCTGCCTGGCCCTCAACTGCCTCTACATCTACGCCGGCGGTCAGTGATCCTGACGGATCGACTTGAATTGAGAATGACTTCAGCACCGACGCGGCGCGCTTCAATCGTTCGCTCCAACGTGCCTTGGGAGACAACTCAAACAAGGCCGAGCGGAAGTCGGCGACGACCTCACGGCGAAATGCCTCATTGCTGTGTTTGCTTACCTCGTTCTCAATCACGATCCAATTCTGCGACAGCGCTTCCTTGCGAAAACCTCCGAGCAGGACCGTTTTACCAACTCCACGCAGTCCGGTAATGATCATTGACTGCTCAGTTCGACCGGCTGCCATGCGCGCCAACATGAGAGCGAACGTCTGAAGCTGCGCATCCCGACCAAGGATCACGGGGGGCTGCGCGCCGGCGTTGGGTGTGTACGGGTTTCTCAGCGGGTCCACTCTTGAACTTTATCCAAGTTAGTCAACTTTTTCTACATTTCCTAAACTGTACTAACTTTACAAAAAGCCCGCGCGTTTGATTCCAGGCGCTGGTGCGCGCCCGACCGGATTGGCCGGGGGCACGGCCAATGGACCCGCCCGCTGAGGAAACCACCCCCGCAGCGCCCTTCGAGCGCCTTCCAACCCTCGGTAGGGTCGACCCGTGACGGTCCGATGACGATTGCAATCCTCATTGGCTACCTCATCGGCGGCTCACTTGGATTAGCCGCCACCCGCAGCAACAAACTGGCCCGAATCTGGCCCAAACTCGTGCGCGCACAGATCCTGATCGCCTCCGTCGTCCTCGCGACCGTGGCCGCATGGCGCCTTGCCGGACTCGACGATGTGTTGTGGCCGATCCTCATGGTGGGCGTCTTCGCAGTGATGCTGTTGGTCTCGCTGGCCACCACCAAAGGTGAGGGGCGCGCCGGCCGTGCGGCCATGCGCACCTGGGCCACGACGACCAATACCGGCTTCTTCGTCATTCCGTTCGCTGCCGCATTCGGTGGATCGGCCGCCGTTCTCATCGCCGTTCTCATCGACCGTTTCGGCGCACCACTATGGGCTATCTACATCGCACTACTGCGCCGCGACTCTCCCCGACCCCAGCGCCTCGCCACGAGTTGGATCGACCAAGCGCCCCTGATAGCGCTTGGTGTCGGACTACTACTGCGCGCAGTGACAACCGCGCCCGAATGGACTTCCGGACTCTCACTCATCGCCGCGCCCTTCATGGCCGCCACGGGCGCCGCACTTTTCGTCGGATCGGTTCTGCATTCATCGCAGCGCATTTCACCGCGCCCTGGAATCCCTGCGTGGGCCGCCTTCACATTCATGCGCATCGCGCTGTTCGCACCGATCGTCTTCTTCGCACCCACACCGGCAGTCGCACTCGTTGCCGTGCTCGCCGGACTGTCGATTCCCGCCTTCGGACCGTCGCAGATGTCACTGGTCTACGGCTACTCCGATCCGATTGTGGCCGCGAGCGTTCGCTACGGCTGGTTCATCGGCGCCATCGGACTCGTCGCCGCCTACGTCATCTCGCACTAATGACGCAGCCGGGCGAACTGCGGCATGCTTAAGGCATGTCACCAGCCGCACGTCGTCACGCCACCACACTCGCCGACCGCATCGACCACACACTGCTCGATCCCACCGCAACGCAAGCGCGCGTCGAGCAACTATGCGCCGAAGCGCTGCAATTCAACTTCGCCGCAGTCTGCGTGAACTCACGCTGGGTTCTGCTCGTCACCGACCTGCTCGCCGAGAGCGACGTTCTGGTCTGCACCGTCGTCGGCTTTCCGCTCGGAGCAATGTCGCCAGAAGCCAAAGCCTCGGAAGCCGCGATCGCAGTGGCCCAAGGTGCGCAGGAGATCGACATGGTGATCGACATCGGCGCCTTGCTGTCGGGTGACGACGACGCCGTCTACGCCGACATTGCTGGAGTGGTCAGTGCATCGGAACCGATGCCGGTGAAAGTGATCATTGAAACGTGCCTGCTCACCGATGAGCAGAAAGTCACCGCATGCCGCCTGGCCATGCGCGCCGGCGCCGCCTATGTGAAGACCTCGACCGGATTCAGCACCGGTGGCGCAACTGTCGAAGATGTGCGACTGATGCGAGACACCGTCGGCGACGAACTGGGCGTCAAGGCCAGCGGCGGCATCCGCTCGCGTGACACCGCCGAAGCGATGGTGGCAGCGGGCGCTGACCGCCTCGGCACGTCAAGCGGAATCAAGATCGTGTCCGAGGCGTCAAGCCGATAGGCGAGGTCCGTACCGCTGTCGTGCTGCTTCGCCGGTCGTTCCAACGATGACTCCGATCGCCGCCCACGAATAGCCCGCACCTCTCGCCTCGCCCACAGATTCCAAGAGTGCGCGCTCGCCTTCAGCACGCAACTGCACCGCCGAGCGGAGACGCACGATGTGCTGTGGATCGAGTGCGTCATCTGGTCGAGGGTCGAAGGCCTCGAAGCGATCAGCAAGTTCATCCGCATGAGCTAGTACGTACTCAAGTGACCTGGGCATCAGTTCACCTCATGAACTTCCGACGCGCACGCATTGCGTGCACGATCATCTGCCCGCCACGAAACTCAACGAATCCGATCTCGAGGAGCAATCCCGAGCGAGCCGCACCAATCACCATCACGAAGCCCTCCTCTTGTCGAATAACTAACACCGGATGCCTCACCGCGTGACGAATGTCGTCAACGGAAATGCCATGACGAAACGCACTGTCTGCCATGCGCGGTTCGTCATCCACACAGGCGATCGTGCGCGACGATTCGTCGTCTAACAAGTTAACTTGTGACGGCTGTGAACGTCAACACGTGTGAACACCTGTGGAAATTTCGCACGACAATGAGTAAAGGTGCCCCCGAAGGGACACCCATACTCATGTGCGGAGGCGGAGGGATTTGAACCCTCGATGGGGCTATAAACCCCAAACCCGCTTAGCAGGCGGGCGCCATAAACCGGGCTAGGCGACGCCTCCAAGCTTCCCAGCGAACTGAGCAGCCTCCACAGAGTACCGAACGCGTCGCGACGCCCACCCCGCGAGGGCGCTGCGTTACGACCCCACCGTGCGAGCGACTGACGTTGATGCCACGGAACCCTTGGAATTGGCTCCGGTTACTCGGCACGACAACCCGCGCCCGACATCAGCCGACTTCGGCGTGTACGTCTTCGAGGTTGCTCCGCTGATGACTGATCCATTGCGCAACCACTTGTAAGCCAGGCTCGCAGCTTCCGACCAGGCCGAGCTGCACGCCACTGCCTGCCCCTTGCGTGGAGTCGATTTCGACAGCGTCGCCTTCGACCGTATAAATGGTGTGGGCAACGCTGAGGTGCGCACCTTCAGGTTCGCCGTCGGGCCGACGTAGACCACTGTGGTGCGTCCCGACGCATTGGTAACGGCCGCCGCGACACCCATCGACATCGTCTGGCCCATGACTGGCCCATCGCTCATGAGCCCGGTCCATGAACGGCGGGTCTGAATTCCGACACCGACGACAGCCGTTTCCGGAGGGCCTGAGTCAAGCACCGGCCGAAGCGAGGGTGTGACATACGTACCGTCGTCAAGCAACATGGGTCGGAACCTGAACAGCGAGTACACCGACAGTGGGTCGAGGCCCGACACAGCATCGATCATTGTCGACGCCGACCAACTTCCAGCAACCCCGCGCCTCTGCACGACGAACGTGCTGATCTGGTAGGTGGTGGGGGTGCCGACGACTCCCGTTTCAAAGTCCACGAAACGCACGACCGCACTTCCGTCGGCGGTCATCGACACGGTCGGCGTTGTTGCGTAGCGACCGGGTCCGGTCAACACCTGCGATGTCAGTGTCCAGTTCGTTGACGATGATGTGCGCTGCAACACACGCACCGCCATCGGATTCGTATCAGCGTAGTTCGACGTTCCTGACATGCTCTCGATCACAGCCAGAACGGTCGACGATCCACCAGCAGTCAGCGACGCAAGCCCGGTCAGACTTGTAAAGACAGATGGATTGAATGAACTCGCAACCACCGGAAGTCCCCACGTCGATCCAATGCGCGACCGCACGCGGAACTCGAACAAGACCCCGGGCATCGACATCCAGAGGGCAGAGAGTGAACGGGTGCTATCGAGAGCCACCTGATAATCGAAGGGCAGCGACGTCAACCCCGCTGTACTCGCGGCCGACCACGCGCCAGCCACTCCGGTTCGCTGTGACACACGCAGGCTGTAGCCGCCCCCCGATGTGACCAACCATCCAGCAGCGGCACTGCCATCGGGCAACACCGCGAATGTGGGTTCAAAGGTCGTAGCAACATCTGAACCCGACACCTTGACCGATGCCGGAATACTCGTCGCGGATGCACCGAGCGTGCTCACCTGAACCGAACATGCGGCGCCCACGCAGTCAGCCCAACCAAGAAGGAACGAGGTTGACGTCAGGGCCAAGAGTTTGACAATCGGTGTATTCGTCGGTGACCCAGAGATTCCGAGAGTGTGACCTCCGGCCAGAGTCTTGATCATCGCGGCCCCGAATGAGGTGGCGCCGGCGCGACGAATGCGCACACCGAACGAGCCGCCTGATGGCTGCCACACCACAGCGACCGTGCCATCTGGCAACGCCGCAGCAGCCGGACCGAACTGAATCACACTCGCTGCCAACTGCAGCGCGGGCGCGAACACACCCGGCGCAGGTGCCGCCTGCGCGGGAGGAACGGCGAGCCCGACAAGCAGCGCGCCAGCGGCAAGCCCCGACACAAGAAGTCGCTTCATGGTCAGGCCACCGTCCGCTCGAGTGAACCGGAGATGGAACTTCCGGTGGGATTAACCGCCTTCACTCGGCACGACAATCCCTTGCCCTGATCAGCGCCTGTGGGCTTGTACGTTGACGACGTGGCGCCGCCGATCACCGATCCATTGCGAAGCCATGTGAACGTACGCGATGCCGCGTCGGTCCAGGCCGAACTGCACGCAACCGGGACGCCCTTCTTTGGCGCTTTCGACAGCTTCGCTCTACTGAGCAGGAATGGTTTGGGCATCGCCGTCGTGCGTTCGACGATCCCGCCGGCGGGACTTATGTCGACCACTGCAATCGTCGTACGACCCGAGGGGGCAATGGTCGCGGCGCTGAAGGCACCCGGCAGCACCCACGACACCGATTGTGAAACAGGTAGCCCCCAGCCCGCGCGCACGGTCGAAGCGAAAGTGATTCCCATGGGCGCTAGGCCAGCACTCGACTGAATACCGCCCACCACCAGACTTCCGTTGGGGCCAAAGGCGACAGCCGCAGTGATAAAGAGTTCAGTCACGGATGACACAGCGATGGCTGCTGCTGCCACCAGCACCGGCTGCGACCACGAACCAGTAGTACCTCGATCGACCACATACGTTTCGAACGACGCCGCATTAGAAATGCTTGTCGATCCGACCGAACCCTCGAGCCGTTTGTACGTCAGTACCGCTCGACCATCAGCGGAACCGCCGAGCACCGGCTGCAGCAGCATCTGCGCATCCGGACCGACCAGATGCGCACTCGACCAGGTCCCGGCGGCGGAAGGCAGACTGAACAAGGCGATCCTGCTCGCAAAGGGAGCTCCCGCCACGGGTGCAGTGCCTGACACTCTCCTACTCAGTGCCGAGGTGAAGGAGTTGCCCGACGCCGCGATACTCGACCAGGGGGCGAGGCCAACAATGTCCGCAGTCGCAATCACTTTCGCCGGGGGCAGTCCTGTGACCCACGTTGCAGGACTCGTTGGCGGTGTCGCTGACGTGCGGCACCGTGCGGTGAGTTTGATGGTCGCACCACTCACGGGGGCGGTCCACTGCACGCAGAACGTTCCATTAGATGCCACTGCCACCTGCGGGAAGTCGACGTTGGAAGTCGCCAGAGTCGCCGCCGCACTCCACGCAGACGTGGGGTTTGCCAGTACCGCAATGCGAGCCGCTTGGGTTGCACTCTTCCGCCACACCACGACTGCCCGTCCGGCAGCATTCACTGACACCCACACAGCTGCACTATCGGTTTCGCTTCCGGAGATCACTGCTGGTGAAATCGTCGCGGCGGCGGCGGCGACTCGAGCTGCCTGCACTCGGTAGTTACTTCCATTCTTCTCAGTCCACACGAGCAAGAACGTGCTCGACCCGAGCGGGAAAAGGTTCACCACGGTTTGGTAAACGTCTCCAGAGATCTGGTAGCCACCACTTGGCACGTAATGCTTCAGGGCCCCCCATGTCGTACTGCCGGGCGCGCGCACCCGCAGGTACAGTGCCGCACCAGAGGCGCCCGACCACGCAATCGCCGTTGCACCACTCGGCAGTGTCGCCACGGCTGGCGCTACGCCCCCGTCAGGAACTGACGACCCATTGCTCACGGCTCGTTTAGCGCCCAGAACCCCCGGTGCCACGGCAGAAGCAGGAAAAACCACTGCCGAGCCGATCAGAGCAATAACGGTGACGGCGGCCGCAGCGGCCGTACGAACGCGTGGGGGCATCAGGATCCTCAGTTCGTAAGTGGACCATTGCTTTCAAAGTCAACCACACACACCTCAGTCGCGCAGGACCTTCGGCCCCTCTTCCCGTGAATTCACTGCTGAAGGCTGGATGACCAGGAACGACCCCCACGACACCCTCCGCCGGTAGGCTGACCGCCGTGAGCGCCCGCCGAACCGATGGAAGCAGCGGTAGGAAACTGCTGCGCGTTCTGCTCGCCTTCGACACGGGTCGACCTACCTGGACCGTTTCCGAACTCAGCGCCCACGTCGGCATTCCACTCTCGAGCGCCTACCGCTACATCACCCTGTTACGCGAGGAAGGACTCGTCGAACCTGCACCCGGCGGCGACCACCTCTATCGACTCGGCCCTCGCGCCAACGCGGTCGGACGCGCTGCCGTCGACACCGACACGTCACTCGTCAACGCTGCTCGCCCGCACTTGCAAGCACTGCGCGACACCTCCGATGAGTCAGCCATCCTGATGCGCCGCGCCGGCGATGCCGCGACCGTGTGCATTGATCGGGCCGAGAGTCGGCACCCCGTTCGCCTGCAAGTCGAACTCGGTCAGACCATGCCCATGCACGTTGGCTCTGCTGGTCGCGTGCTTCTCGCCGCCCTTCCCGACGATCGACGCGCCAGCTACCTCGCTGACGTACTTCCCACCCTCACCGACGAACGCATGATCGAGGCACTGTCTGACGAAGCGCTCGCGCGCGTCTCCGAAAACGGCTGGACCGAGTCATTCGACGAGTTCGACGAAGGCGTGTGGGGCTGTGCCGCTGCCATCAGCGATGACAATGGCGTCGTCGCTGCTATTGGAACTGCCGGGCCTGTCTACCGCTTCGACGAACCCGCGCGTTGGGGCGCTATTGCTGCCGTGCGCGCCGCCGCCGACGCTGCCTCTCTTGCGTTGCGCGCGCCGGCAGACGAGAAGGTCTGACAGATGAACTCAGCACGTCACACCACGGGCCATTCCGGTAGCGACACCACGTCAACCCTCGCCATCGATTGCGGCGGAGGCGGTATCAAAGGTTCGGTGCTCGACGAGGCCGGCACCATGCGCGCACACCCGATCCGAGTTCCAACGCCCTACCCGCTCACAACTGACCGCTTCATCGCCACCTTGGCCGACCTGGCAAGCCAACTTCCGCAAGCGCAGCGCGCCACCGTCGGACTTCCCGGAATGGTGCGTCACGGCGTGGTCGTGTCGACACCGCACTACGTCACGGTGCGCGGACCACGCAGTCGTGTCGATCCCTCGCTCGTCGAGCAGTGGCACGGATTCGATGCGCGACGCGCTCTCATTCAGGCTTTCGATATGCCAACGATCGTGCTCAACGACGCTGAGGTGCACGGCGCAGGTGCTGTGTCGGGTGCAGGCTACGAACTGATGCTCACTCTCGGAACTGGTCTGGGCTGCGCCATCTTCGACGGCGGTCGGCTCGCACCGCACATTGAGATGTCGCAAGCGCCGGTGCGCTGGGGACTGTCGTACGACACCTATATCGGCGAACACGAACGTCGTCGACTCGGTGACGCATTCTGGTCACGTCGCGTACGCACGATGGTCGACGCACTACGTCCCATGTTCCTGTGGGATCGCCTCTACATCGGTGGCGGAAACGGTCGCAAGATCGTGGCGAGCCAACTCACCCGACTCGGTGACGACGTCGTCATCGTTCCGAATACCGCTGGAATTGTGGGCGGTGTGCGCGCATGGCAACTACACGGTGGCCACGCGGTCGACGAGCGATAACGGCCGACGCATCAATCAGTGGCCGCTCAGTGTGCGGGTACTGGCACGCGGACGCATCGCCACCACTAACCTAGGCAGGTGCCCGCGACCACCTCATTCTCCGACTACGACGCCATCGTCGAGAGTCTGCAGAGTCAGTTCAGTGCGATCCCCGCACACGAGCGGGTTCGCCTGGCGAAACGCACGTCCAATCTCTTTCGCGCTCGCGATGAATCACCTGTCGCCGGACTTGATGTCGCGGCTCTCGACGGTGTTCTAAGTATCGACCGCGAGGCCCGCACCGCCGACGTACTGGGTATGACCACCTACGAACACCTCACGGCAGCCACCCTGCCCTTCGGTCTCGCACCCTTGTGCGTGCCGCAACTACGCACCATCACCCTCGGTGGCGCCGTTACTGGCATGGGAATTGAGTCGGCTTCCTTCCGCAACGGCTGCCCGCACGAGTCAGTCGTCGAGATGGACATCCTCACCGGCAACGGCGAGATCGTCACCGCTCGACCCGACAACGAGC
>Ga0194057_10001427_pt1 | contig 12066 bp, 9 predicted proteins | sample SepL4415m_MetaG_FD_155474 | JGI IMG/M metagenome (GOLD analysis project Ga0194057, IMG submission 155474) | Anoxic zone freshwater microbial communities from boreal shield lake in IISD Experimental Lakes Area, Ontario, Canada - Sep2016-L442-15m | ecosystem: Environmental > Aquatic > Freshwater >...
GAGAAGAACAAACAATACAGAATAAGACCAAATACAGACAATACAATCTAAGACCCCCCCCGGAGTTAAGATTAGGACCGAAGAGCAGACCAAACCTAAGACCTAGAGCAGTCAAAATTTTGGGGTATTTTTTTCGGATATTCTGATTTTGGATTACTTACGCCAGCGCAAGTGTAATGACCTAGCACAACACAAAAGGCATATAGAATGTGCGGTTTTATGTGTATACACTATTGCCTCTGTTGCTTTTCTATGCATCAGTATACAATCGTATATGTATATTGAACACACGATCATTCTATCACGGCGAATTCGGAAGCACATGTAAGCGTAAGATATAAGCTATGCAGTGAGTTTCCACGCATATCGGAGATGATGTTTAGGTTAACCACGCGAAATCCTCACCGAGTCCGCGGCGTTGCGATAGTATATATAATCCTTTGTAGCATATGACCCCCAGGCGAAGCGGGTTTTAATATAGTGATTTCATGGGATCGAGTGAGTGAATCTTGCCAAGAATTGTGGGTATAAAACTGATAAACTACTTCGGATAGGTCTATCGGAAGAGGGATGTGATCATTTAAATGTATTGATGTCAATGTGTTATGCTTTCCATGTCGGGAATCCTCAATGAATTCAACAAAAAAAATGAACGTAAGTTCAATTATCTAGACACAAGATGCCAGCAGGACGAGCAAGCAAGCCTAAGATATAAGGTATACAGTTAGTTTCGAACATTTAGGTTGGGTCTGCCAAATCCTTACCGAGCTAGCGGCGTATGGATGGTTACTTTAATTTAGATCAATGCATGAATCATGGCTAGAATTGTGCAGAAGGAACTCGTATACTACAATACACTTGGCCCAGGCAGCCCGAAACCTTATATTTCCTACTAATATATAGTAGAACAGTTCGACACTTCTTTGTCTTCGCACCAGTTGAACGCACGTTGATTTTACAGGATGGGGTCTGGGTTCATCCCATAAAGCAGGACATATAAGGAATGAGGTGACGGGCAGTGCGGAGCATATCCGCGCCAATTTCAAGGATTGGATCTCGCAGTATTGCATAGGAATGGCCAGCTCAATAGGATTCTTTCAATAGTCCGATCCTCACAAGTCTCTGGAATTAAATAGGTTATGGATGTTCACGTCGGAATTCCTCAATGATTTCACAAAAAAATTGAACACGTGTTCAATAGATAATTAGGTTTAGAAGTAGAAACTACTTCATTGTAATCATGGGTATTTATTTGACTAAAACCAGTCCCTAGTTAACCAATCTGGTTAATTCTCTCCGTTCTTATTTGGGGGGGGGTGCATTACCGCCTCACGGGCATGAGAACTATGCAAAGCAGTGAAGTTGGCGGGGAGTTCGCGGATAGCTGGATACCCTAGTTCGCCAGGCATGGTTCGAGTCCATCCCCACCCCGCTCATATTTGGATCTCGGACTCAATTTCAAGGACCAGGACTCGCCGTATTCACATGGACTTGGTGATTGAAATAGCATATTGCCTAGTCATTGAAATTGCTAAGCATTTTGATCTCCAAATGAACTTACGTTCATTAGAGAATTAGGTTTGCGATATACATCTAAACTATTTAAATAAGATAACTAATTGCATTATCAACCGGTTGGAGCATCTTATGTGCCACACAAAACACTAATTATGTCGAATAGATAGGATTGTAAAGAATCTGGCTTTCGGACCTCGGGGGGAGGTACAATTATAAGGGTTCGGTGAGGGGTGATGTCAGGAGTCCGCTGGGATGAATCGATAGGCAATACACCGAAGAAACGTCGCCCTTAAGATGCGAAGGGAATCGAGAGTATGTAGGACACAGCGTATAGAAGGCTCACGATTCCGAGATGTATCCAAAGTGGAATTACGCGAGAAAGAAGAACATCACGATGGCGGACGGCAAATACCGTAGCCAGGACGATACCTGTTATAACAGGAAAGACCGTTAGCAATAGGATGTCTCGCCTTTCTATTGGATTCGCTGCGCCCCACAGGAGGAGCAATGTCCAACCAGCCATCAGTGATGCGGCAATACCCATAGCGTAGCGATATTCAGTACTATTGCCGGATGAGCCGCCACCGAATAGCGCTACACCGACACGATGGGATAGCATGGGGATGATGGCGAAGCCATCAGTGACTGCACCCAGCAAAAATGAAATTTGTATTAGAAGTGTTGCAGTTTCTTTAGAAACGGTTGTCATCATGATCTCGTGTGTTGCCAAACAATTATTATACGTTCTGTAGAATCCCGGCCAAAGAGGGCCAACCTGGATGCGGATGCTACCCGATTAGACTAACGAATGCCAGAATGTGTTCCAAATGGCTCGTTTTGTCAATCCTGCCTTTTTGGATAGCATCTTCATCAATGTCGCCACTGAAGCGTGAAGAAACAGCAGGCGGCGTTGGCCTGATCTCTCACACAATATAGCTGCACCCATCTTGCAAGAACTTTGGCCCTATAAAGTGAGCCACTGAATCATCAGCATCATTTATAATGTTCATGCGGCTTCACCATTTCCCTTGGTTCGACACTACCAGACAGTATTCGGCTGACGGCCACCGAGAACATTGTATTTGAATCGGTGGCCTGGGGCGTGCTACGCTCAGAAACAGGAAAATAATGGCTTTTTCACCAACGTGATGAAGGTTTTGCCTCCGTCGGCACATGTGGGAGACATGAGGGGACCATTTCGGGGTCAGATGGACCATCCCGCCACTGGTAACTGCCCTAAGGATACCCGAAATGGCAAGACCGCCACATAATTCTGGAAAAAAGTATGCCTTTAGAACAGGCTTTGTCATTCGTCGTGACGACATCCGCTAGGATGCCCGTTAAAACCCCTCAGACGATTCTCCTTTGCCAGAAGGGGCTTCCATGATCAATACAGGCCGATGAGCCGTCCTCAAGACGCTCCTCGCAATGCTGCCCATTACGAGCCCCTTTACCCCTGTGCGCCCGTGGGTGCCCACGACAATGAGTTCAGCAGATTTTTCGACCGCAAGGGCAACAATCTCACTGGCTGGGGAACCAATTCTACAATAGGTCTCCACAGACCCCACAGTCTGAGAGCATTCTGCTCTGAGCGATTCGAGTCGAACTGTAGCAGACTCCTTCATGCGATCGAGTACTTCATTAAGTTCTTCCCCAATCCAGCCTTCGTAGGTAGAAAAAGACGTCGAATCAATGACATGGATGATCAGAAGATGAGCCCCGAACGTTTTTGCATAATCTACGGCAAGTTCTCGTGCGGGCTCGCTATTCTCCGAGAAGTCAGCGCAAAACAGAATCTTCTTTGGAATCATGACAGGAACTCCCTTCTTTCTTGCAGTACAAACCCCTACCTCTTTAGACAACTTGCTTGTGCCAAGGTGCCAATACTGGTCTCGAAACTTAATAGTCCCTTTCGTAATTTCGTTTACTTATTTGGACTAACGTCTCCCGCAGGACGCCATCAATTACGATCCCCAAAGTTCATGGAGATTAAGATATAGATCATGTAGATTGATCTTTTTAAGGGAAGATTGTCCTTATTGAGATGAGAGACGGATCAAGTGAGCGATAGTCATGCGACCACCAAATTAACCAATTTGGTTAATTACTCTGAATCGTCTTGGGGAAAGGAAATTCACGGATAGCTGGATAGACGAGTTCGAGTCTCCGCCCGCCCCGCACAAAATCAGGATTAGGATATCGCATGATCTCAAGGCTTTAGCTTCAGATTACGTATTGAATAGAGGCTAAGTGCTTGGAATTAAACGGGCTGGCGATGAACTTACGTTCATTCGAGAATATGGTTTGCGATATAGCTAGAAGCTATTGAAATAAGATGACTAATGTCATTATCAAGAGGTTGGGTGCGGCTTTTGTCTCAGGACACGTATGAATTATTCCAAATAGATAGGGGTTGTTAAGGATACGCCTTCGCATCCTCAGATGGGGGTAAATGGCAATTGCGAAACGATGTATGCGGTTAAGAAGGGCGAGGAATATGGAAATTCGTGAGCTTGGGACATTACACCTGCGCCGCCAATGACCTTACCCCAAAAGACCACGGACGTTCGCTGGGGCCAGTGGGGGGACTTATTATAGAACCTCGTTCAATTTGTCCCTCAACATCTCTATGGAACATTTGTAGCCTACAGCACGTGAAATGATTCTATTCAGCTTGTGGTTTAATTCGTAAAGATCTGTTCTTGCCATACCCCCTTCAGCCGAAATGAAATATTCAAGTTGATTTTGTTGATCATTCATTGATCCAAGGACGCTACGATTATTAGTCTTGCCATAATTTATGTTTTCGTATTCGGATAAAACCGGTTCGATTTGGCGCTGAGGAATATTTTCATGCAGCAAATTCTTAAATAGGTGTTGCTCAATTACAAAATGAAGAGGCCCGATTGACAATCGGGTTGTGCGGATGAGACTATTCGGACAAACGAACGACAAGGTCTCTAATGTAGCAGAGATCGGATTGCGCAGGACACAGTGAGAAAGAATTCATGTAAAGTGCTTTTAACCGAAGAAAGAGAGGTTAGGATGAAGGTAGTGGCTTTTTGCGGAAGTGCTCGCAAGAACGGTAACACGGCCATTCTTGTCAATCATGTGTTCAAAGAACTTGAAAACGAGGGGATAAAGACGGAGCTGTTTCAGCTTGCGGGTAAAAAAATCCGAGGTTGTATAGCGTGTTACAAGTGCTGGGAAAAGAAGAACCAGCGCTGTGCGGTGGAAAAAGACGTGGTGAACGATTGCATCGCAATGATGCTCGAGGCTGAAGGCATTATACTTGCCTCGCCCACCTATTTCAGTGATGTATCGAGTGAGATGAAGGCCCTCATAGATAGAGCGGGCATGGTCTCTAAAGCTAACGGGGATATGCTCAAGCGAAAAGTCGGGGCAGCGGTCGCAGTCCATAGGAGAGGCGGAGCGATCCATTCCTTAGATACCATGAACCACTTTTTTTTCATCGGGCAGATGATAGTCCCCGGCTCCTCGTACTGGAATTTCGCCGTTGGCAGAGAAATTGGGGAGGTGGAGAAGGATGAGGAAGGCATTCAGACAATGAAACAGTTAGGCGAAAATATGGCTTGGTTGTTGAAGAAACTTCATAGTTGAGCATCTCGGGATAGGCTATAGCGTTTATGGAGTCTCCACAACCCTGCACAAAATACTAAATAGAATACTGCCTGGTATCCTGCAGTTAGCTTTGGACTGCGGATTGGATGTGTGTTTGGGCCGCTCTGGGAGCCAAAACCGGATGAACTTGCGTTCATTAGAGAATTAGGTTTGCGATAAAGCTATAAACTCTTTAAGGGGCTCTCTAAATATTTTTGAAAGGGAGGAGAGATCGAAACACGGGAGCGGCAAATTACACTGAGAACCGAAAGGCGATGCTCACGCTCTGGGGTGAGTACCTGAAGACGAACGGTGGCATCGTGGACGCCGCGGACCATTTGTGAGATAAACAGTGATACCGAAAGGAGACGAGCCTTATGGAGATGAAACAAGTCAGCGACAACTGCTTTGCGGTCCTGAACGAGAAGAACCGCGTGTGTGACGCCAACTCCGGCCTCATAAACCGAGCCGGGGGTGTGGTGATCGACACGCAGTCGGACCTGGCCCACGCTCGGCAGATGATCGAGATGTTCAGCAAGGTGTGGCCCGCCATGCCGAAACGCGTCATCAACACGCATGAAGACGGGGACCACGTCTGGGGCAATCAACTCTTCGACGGCGCGGAAATCATCGCACACCGGTCGGTGTCCGAGCGGATGAAGCACGTGGCCAATCCCGAGGAGATTCAGAAATTGGTGCACGGCGTCGGTCATCTCCCCACGCGCCAGGCGCTCCAGGAGGTCCACCCCGGTCTCGTGGCCGCAGGGCAGCAACTGCTGGAGGACTACAACTTTGACGGGATCGAACTGGTTTTGCCGACGATCTTGTTCGACACGCGCTACGAGCTGGATCTCGACGGCACGGAGGTCCACTTGATCTATGTCGGGCCATGCCATCAGGTCGGAGACACGATCATCCATGTGCCCAAGGAGCGCGTGGTGTTCGCCGGAGACGTACTTTTCCGCCGCTGTACGCCGATGGGCTGGGTGGGAACATACGAAAAGTGGTTCCAGTGTATCGATCTGCTTGTTGAGCTCAACCCCGAAGTCATCGTCGCCGGCCACGGTCCGCTTTGCGGGATCGAAGGGGCCATCGAGATGAAAGCGTACCTTCAGTACGTCCGAGACGAGTCGAAGAGGTGCTTCGACGCCGAGCTCACTTCGTTGGACGCGGCCAAGCGAATCGAGTTCGGCCCGTACGGTGAGTGGCGTGCTCCGGCGCGACTATATATGAATGTCGAACGGGCGTATCGCGAGTTCCGCAACGACCCCCCTGATGCGCCTTGGGACTCCCCGGCCACCTTCGACGCCGTCTACAAGATAGCGAAGGCAAAAGGGATCGAAGTCGAGTTCTGACACCGTTAAAGGAACTCAAGCCACCATACACGAAGAGGATAACAGTTGTGAAATTTCCCATGATCTATGCGAACGAACGCGGTGAGACGCACTTCGGCGTCCAGGACTTACCGGACCGTGAGGTTGCCATGGGCCCACCGCCAAACCCCACGGGGCAGATGAGCGATTTCGGGGCGGTCACGACCATGTGCGTGTTCTCGGTCCCCGCCGGTACTGCCGCTCCCGCCCACAACGCCCCCCAACCCTACATCGTCATCGTCCTGTCGGGCGAAGGAGAAGTGTTGACCAGCGACGGCGAAGCGCGGCGATTCCAACCCGGCGAGTTGCTCTTCTGCAACGACCTCACCGGCGAGGGGCATATGACCCGGGCGATCACAGACTTGGTCCTGGCGTTCGTCAATCGGGCCAGGCCCTGAGAAAACGCTTGGTAGCGGGGACTCAAACACATAGGAGGAAGTACACTATGACGACCGGCAGCAAGACACTGGTTGATTCCACAAAGGGTCTCAAGTTCACGGAGAGTCCCCGTTGGTACAATGGGAAGCTGTGGTTCCTCGACATCCACGACAAGCGTATCAAGACTGTGGATCTCTCAGGTTCTGTCGCAACGGTAATGGAACTCCCGTTTATCCCGAACAGCTTCGGGCTCACTCCCGAGGGAACTGTCGTGGTTGGTGATGCGTTTCAGCGTCGGATTCACCGCCAGGCCGGAGATGCCCTGCAGCAGGTGGCCGACATCAGCGAATTGACCGAGTTCTGCTTGAGCGATGGGATCGTGGATGCCAAAGGCCGACTGTACGTCGGGGACATAGGTTACAACTTCCTGGACCCGGCGGCCAAACCCGTCGAAACCTGCGTGATCGTCCTCGTCGGCCCTGCTGGACGAGCGTCCGTGGTCGCCGACAAGCTCTCCTTCCCGAACGGCATGGTTATCACCCCCGACGGACGAACGCTCATCGTTGGCGAAACCCTCGGCCACCGCCTGACCGCCTTCGACATTCAGGAGGACGGCTCGCTTAGCAACCGCCGGGTTTGGGCGCAGTTACCCTCGGCCGTTGGCCCCGATGGCATCTGCCTCGATGCCCAAGGAGGAATATGGTGCGCCAATCCTGAGGGAACGGACAGCGTGGTTCGGGTCCGCGAAGGCGGAGAGATCACGGATCGGATCAAGGTGGAAACCCACGCCTATGCGGTGATGTTGGGCGGGCCGGAGCGGAGGCACCTCTTCATCAGTGTATCAGGTTCACACGATCCCGCGGAAATTCAGCGAAATCCGAGCGCGAGCTTCCAAGTTGTCGAGGTGGATGTCCCTGGTGCAGGAATACCATGAAGCAGCGAGCGCTTCCATGCCATCTACCAGGATACAAATGCGAAAGGCATCGGAGTTGAATACTGATGCAGTCCAGAAACAGGAGGAAAACACCACAATGAAACTGATCCGCTTCACCATCGCCGACTCGTCGAACCCTTGTTTCGGCGTTGTCGTCGGAGCCCAGGCTGTCTCGTTTACCGTGCTGCAAAGCAAAGCAGGGAAGTCCTCCCCCCACCTGGCCGACAGCCGATCCTACCTTGCCAATCTTCCCGACAGCGAGCGTACAGCAAAGGAGATGTTGGCTTGGGCGGAACAGCATCTCGGAGAGTTCGGCAACGGCGAATCCTTCCCCCTCGACGCCATTCGCCTGCTTGAACCGGTGGAGGTCGCCGCACTGTACGATTTTGGCCTGACGCCTCGGCATCTCAAGAACTCTGCAGAAACCATCATGAAGTATGAAAAAGATAACCCGCAGACCGCTCCGCTGTTGCAGGCGTTCGCTAAAGCCATTTTGGCCCCGAAACCCAAGCCCTCTGCCGGTCAACCCGAACCGCTGTCCTATTACAAGTGCAACATGAACGCCATAGTCGGCGACGGAGAATCCGTTCCCTGGCCGGCTTACACGTCGCGGCTGGACATCGAGCCTGAGCTGGCCGTTGTGTATGGAAACGAAAAGCAGCCAGTTGCCGGGTTCTGCATCTTCAACGATGTCTCGGCACGCGACGTACAGGCCACAGAGTTCGTCGGCGGATTCTGCTTGACGAAGGACATGGCGAAGGGCAACCAACTCGGGCCTTACCTTGTCACGCCCGATGACGTTGGCGATCCGTACAACCTCAAGGTAACCGTTTTGGTGAATGGGCAAGTCAAGTACCAAGGATCAACATCGGAAATCAGCCACAAGGCCGAAGACGTGTTCGCCTGGTTGGGGTTCATCGCTCCTCTCAAGACCGGATCCGTGATGGGCTTCGGCACCATCCCCGACTGCACCGGCTGTGACCACGACGACTTTATCGACCCTGGCGCCGAGATTCAGATCACTTTCGAGCGACTCGGGACGCTCCATTGCCGTTTCGCCGAACCGACAGGCAAGCTGCTACCGAGCCGCTGGCCGGTGCGCGAGCCATTGCGGAAATATCACGAGTAAGACTCAAACGCACTCTGGCCATTCCACGCAAATGGGAGGCACGAGGGGAATGGCAGCCTATGCGGAAAAGATGGAGGAGATGAAGTGAAAAGGAAACTCGGAGCATCGATGAGGAATCTGGCGCCAATCGTATTGGCATTGTTCGTCTTTCCATGCTCGTTGCCGGCCCAGGTCGTAGCTCCCGAGTCAAAACCGATACAGCAAGCGACATCGTCGGAAAACCAAGGGCAGAGTCCAATTACGGAGATCAATGAATTCACAAAGCTCGCGTACGAAGGAGGGACTCAGCCGCTGACGACCACGCCAGTGGTTGGAGCACCTCATCGGAAATACAACGCCACCTTTGAGCCGGGGACCGAACCACTGGATCCAGACGAGATCAGGGTTACAATTCTCGGCAGCGGCGATCCATTCGTCAAGTCAGGCCAGGCGTCGGCATCCGTGCTTATCGAGGTGGGAAATGAAGAGCACGACTTCTTCTTCTTTGATCTTGGTTCGGGTGCCCTGGCGCACTTCAATGGACTGAAACTTCCAGTGACATCAACGACGAAAGTGTTCCTTACTCACCTTCATGCCGATCATGTCGGCGACATGCCAACCTTGGTGTGGAGCCTCGCCAAGAGCGGGAGACGGGATCCTGTGGAAGTCTGGGGACCTGCCGGCGAGACCAAAGAGCTTGGGACTCTTGCCTATACTCAGCATCTGGAGGCAGCGCATGCCTGGGACACGGCATCCATGAAAGGACATCCTGGACAACCTGGTGCGCGTACAATAACAACCGAAGTGCCGTATGATAAACCAGCAACAGTCTATGAGCGCAACGGCGTAAAAATCTCATCGTTCCCAGTGATCCACATTATGAAGGGTGCCGTCGGTTACCGTATTGAGTACAAAGGGAACTCTGTTGTGTTTTCGGGTGATACTCGCCCATGTGAGACCCTATTGGAAGCATGTAGAGGCGGCGTGGATCTCCTGATTCATGAGACCTTTCCAACTGCCTCGGTCTTCGCGAAAAAGGCAGGTGTCCCACAGGAACATGCCGAGCTAATTGTAAACCAAACGCATACCAGTCCCGTCATGGTTGGTAAAGTCTTCAAAAGCGCGAGGGCGCGCATGTCGGTAATGTGGCACCTCGTTGTAGATCATGACACGGTGGGGCCGGCGCACCAAGAGATGCGCAGCCAATATGATGGCCCTGTAACCATCGCTCAGGATCTCACCGTTTTCAACATTACAAGGAATGCCGTCGTGGTGCGCCAGGCAATAATAGACCCGGTCGCCTGGCCCGTTGTACAGGGTTCCGGGAGTTCGAGGCACAAATAGATGATACAAGCTGGAGGTAACCGAGTATGCAACCGGAAGAGTCTCGATACGACCGTGGGCTTGGCAGTATGCGAGCCATTTTCGGACTAGGGATTGAATCCGCGTTGAAGGACCTCGCCGCAACCTGTCCTGATCTGGCACGTTGCCTCGTCGAGTTCCCGTTTGCGGACATCTATCCCCGAACCGGTCTGGATTTGAAGACGAGGGAGATGCTTACGGTCGCAGCCCTTACCGTCCTCGGCTACCCGCAGGCCGAGCTGAAGGAACATATCCGAGGCGCGCTGAACGTCGGCTGCACCCGTGACGAAATCTTAGAGATTATTCTGCAAATGGCCGTGTACGCCGGCTTCCCTGCCGCGCTGGAAGCCGTCAAGACAGCGGCGTCTGTGTTCGGCGACAAGCAGTAGTCGGCTAAACAGCCTGACCGGGCATGGGCCTCAAAGATAAGCAGCCATCGGACTAGGCAGAGGCAACAAAGGCCAACTCGGCAGCAAGTTTGGGGAGAGCAGATTCCAGAAGGCGCGGGATACGGGAGTGGTCGATTGAACCGAGAACCGACCCCGGGGCAGAATGCTTTTGGCACTTTCTTGGATCCTTTTGGCTGCTCGATGAGAACTCATGGATCCCGATGGTGACAAATGGGCATTGATTTTTCAGGGGAATCTAAGTTCAATTGTCGTTCGAGGACGCCACTCCGCCTCATACGCACGGTGTAAAGGGCGCTTGAAAAGTGGGACGCGAGGAGGGCGAGACAGAGATGAATAGCTTCAGGCCATGTTGAGATTTCATCAAGCCGTTCTGCTTGGTATGTGGATAGATATTGCCCCGTAGGTTCCCTGAGTTCCAAAGATGCAGCCAGGATCATACCCTCGAGAGGACACGTCATAGGATAAACGAGAGACTTCACCGTCGGCCTTGGGTTGTGCCACTTCAATTCAAAAGGAAAGCCGGCCTTGGGTGGTCAGATAAGCCGATGCATCTATGTGCGGCTCATTTTAACACCTTTGGGTCTTACGACACAGACGATCAATCCTGATGTCAACGGCACGAGGGATCATGTTCTTGCGGGACCTGATGGGGGCTGGCTGAACGACCCCGCTACCTACCCGAAAGGGCAGGGAGTGGCTAACCGGAACGGACCGAGAAAGAACCTCATGGGAGCCCTCTAATAAACCGAATGCCGGGGGACAGTCGCCATTCTTTCGGGAACCCCTACTAGTTCGACCTTCCCGGTGAACCATCCATTAAATAAGAAGCAGCATGGCTTCCACTATGAATAACACAAAAGTCTATCATCCTGGCATGTGTATGTGGTGCATCGTGAGGTGGTAACCAGGGGAGAGAGTCCGTCACTAGAGTATCTGCACCATATTCTGAGAGGGTATGAGGATCACGGGTTTGATGCAGCGGCCATCGAGCCGAGGATGAATCGCGGCACAAGTGGATCCTGAGAGTATTCCTTGGCCTGACTTGGACTATGTTGAACCCAAGAACCAATTTACTCTCGCTGCATTACATTAGGCTCTGTTAAAGTTAAGGGTTTATTTTATTCCTTCCGATGGCAGTTTGGAGCCACGCAACAGGGGTAATTCCGGCTCCTGAGTGCTCATACAATCTGCGCCATCCAAGGTAATTGACCAGGTACTTTGTCGCGACGCCGGTCAACCTGGTCATCCAAGATTTAAGGCGGCTATGGTAGCCGTTAACATTCTGGATGTGGAAGATCGGGTTCATTTCGTGAACCTTGCGCTTGGGCGAGATCACCCTATAGGGAATTTTGAGGTCGTTGA
>Ga0194057_10001430_pt1 | contig 12043 bp, 6 predicted proteins | sample SepL4415m_MetaG_FD_155474 | JGI IMG/M metagenome (GOLD analysis project Ga0194057, IMG submission 155474) | Anoxic zone freshwater microbial communities from boreal shield lake in IISD Experimental Lakes Area, Ontario, Canada - Sep2016-L442-15m | ecosystem: Environmental > Aquatic > Freshwater >...
AGCCGGCACGTTCACAGCAACTGAGGTTTAAGGGGGAGCCATGGAAGTGAGGGAGCAGGCGGCAGTCGCCGTCGGGCTCGATGACCTGGACGCTGCTGCGCCGCACAGCGCCGTCACGAAGCTGCCCACCCGCGTCGCCCTGGGGTGGGGCGCCGGTGAGTGGGCGGGGAGCACGGTCTACGCGCTGTTCAGCACGTTCTTTCTGTTCTTCATGACCGACGTCGTCGGCATCGGCGCCGGAGCCGCCGGCACGGTAGTGCTGATCGTGACCCTGTTCGCTGGGGTCGTCACGCTGCCCATCGGCGTCTGGACCGACGGGGTCAAGTGGAAGTCCGGCCGCCGGCGCCCGTTCCTGCTCATCGCCTCGGTGCCGCTGGCGGTGGCCGTGTGGCTGATGTTCACGGACTGGGGCCTGGGGAGCACGGCGACCTTTGCGTACCTGACCGCGATGGGGTGCCTGTGGGCGCTGTTCTATGCCATGCAGCAGGTGCCGCTGACCGCGCTCGCCGCGGAGATGACGCCGGATTACGACGACCGCAGCCGGCTGGTCTCCTTCCGTTCGGCGTGGAGCCAGGGGGCGTACATCGTCGCCAGCGTCGCCGCCCTGCCCCTCGCCGGCTGGTTCGGCGAGCGCCTGGGCGGCGACGCCTGGGGCTGGTCGGCGATGGTCGCCGTGCTCGCCGTCACGTGCGTGCCGGCGGTGCTGTGGGCGTGGGGCGCGACGCGCGGCCGCGAGCTCTATCCTGAGAACACGACGCTCCACCTCCGCGACATGTGGCGCGCTACAGCGCACAATCGCTCGTTCCACTTCGCCGCGGCCACGTTCGTCGGCGCCTACGCAGGCGCGGGCATCGCCTACGCGATCACCATCTACTTCATGTCGTATCAGCTGGGCCTGAGCGACAACCAGATGGCGCTCGCCTTCCTCATCGTGAACGTCGTCGGCCTGGTGTCCATCCCGTTCATCGAGCGACTCGCCGTGCGGGTAGGCAAGCGCGCGGGACTGCTCATCACCGAGCTCGTCGCCGCCGCCGGCTTCCTCGGGTTCCTTGCATGCGACCCGAGCCGGATGTGGCTGTTCTGGATCCTGCAGGGCGTATGGGGTGCGACACTCGCCGGCGCCATCATCTTCACGTGGGCGGCGATCCCAGACGTCACCGAGGTGGACGAGTACAAGACCGGTCAGCGCCGGGAGGGCCTCTTCTACAGCGTCATCACGCTGCTGCAGATGCTCGCCACGGCGCTCGCCGTGTGGCTCGTCGGCGTGATCCTCGGGCAGGCCGGCTACGACCCCGACGCTGAAACACTGTCGAGCGGCGCGATGTCGGCCATCCGACTGATCATGGCCGTCGGCCCGGCCGTCTTCTGCCTGTTCGTCGGGCTCATGGCCGTGCTGCAGCCGATGAACAAGGCGAAGCACGCTGCGCTCACCGATGCGCTCCGCCGCAAGAAGGCCGGCGAGACCGGCATCGACGAGAGCGCGTTCGCGGATCTTCTGTAGCGGCGTAAGGCATTCAATGTTGAGAAACGACCAAGGAGGAGGCATGGCCTCTACACGGGTTCGACGGCTGGCGGCAGGCTTCGTGCTCTGCCTGGCGGTGACTGCGGCACTCATGTGTGCGAGCGCATCGGCACAGGCTGCCGCGAAATCGGCTGACGTGGTGCTGCTCGGTGGCCGCATCTACACGGGGGATGCGCAGCATGGCCGCGCGGAGGCCCTCGCCGTCAGGGATGGGCGGATCGTCGCGGTGGGCAGTGACCGATCGGTCCGCGCTCTGGTCGGAGCGCTCACGCGGGTCATCCGCCTGAGAGGGCGTCTGGTGACGCCGAGCTTCATCGACGCCCACTGCCATCCGGACAAGGCGACGGCGGACCTGTTCGAGCTGAGCCTCCTCAGCGCTACCGGCCTTGCGGAGGTTCAGGATTCGCTCCAGGCATTCGCGACGGCGCACCCGGAGCTCCCCGCGATCATTGGCACAGGATGGCCGATGTCCTTCTATGACGGCTTGGGGCCGCAGAAGGAGTGGCTCGACAGCGTCGTCAGCGACAGGCCCGTCTTCATCATGGACGTGAGCCTTCATCTCGCGTGGTTGAACAGCAAGGCGCTCGAGATCGCCGGCATCACGCGGGACACCCCGAACCCCGCCGGGGGCGAGATCGTGCACGACCCGGTCACGGGAGAGCCCTGGGGCGTGCTGAAAGACGAAGCGGCCTGGGCTGCCCAAGCCCTCGTTGCGGCCCCGTACACCGTCGACCAGTTCGCGCAGGCGCTCACCTATTACCAGAACGACATCGCTCTGCCCTTCGGGATCACCACCGTCGGTTCCGCAGCGACCGTGTCGGACGACAACTCAGTGCGTGCGTGGGAGGCTCTGGACAGGGATGGGCGCCTGAAGCTGCGGGTGCGCCAGGCGGTCTCTGTGAACCCCGCAAGCGCCGCGGAGGACCTGCTGCACGCCGTCGACCTGCGGTCCGAGGTGGCGGGCGGCCGCTACCGGGTGACTCAGGCGAAGTTCTTCCTCGACGGCGTCCTCGAGGTCCATACGGGCTGGGTCAAGGAACCCTACGCCGACATGCCCGACTGGAGTGGCGAGCCCTACTGGCCCAATCGGGCACAGCTCGACGCGGCCAGCGTCCGTGCCTCACGACTTGGTCTTCAGCTCCAGTATCACGCGATCGGCGACGCCGCCGTCGCCCAGGCGGTCGACACGATCGCAGCGACCAGGAAGGTCGTCGGATCCCTGCGCAACAGCCCTCTCGTCGCGCACCTCGAGCTCGCCGACCAAGACGACATCCTGCGAATGGCCGATGTCGGCGCCGTCGCTGTGATGCAGCCGTACTGGTTCATGAAGAACTCCTGGTTCCCCTACCAGGAGCCCGTGCTGGGCACGGAGCGCGCTAACATGCAGTATCCGATGGAGAGCCTCTTCAAGGCGGGCATCCGCGTGGCGTCGGGGAGCGACTACTCGGCTCTGGCGACCGCACCCAACCCGCTCATAGGCATCCAGATTGGCGTGGCCAGGGAGTTCCCGGGCCAGACGGTGCCCGGAGACGTGTTGTGGCCGGAGCAGAGAGCGACACGGCGGCAGATGGTCGACAGCTTCACGGTGAATGCCGCCCGCGCCTTGGGTCTCTCGAGGGTCACCGGCTCGCTCGAGGAGGGCAAGTCCGCCGACCTCGTGATCCTCAGCAAGGACATCTTCAGCGTGCCCGTCGAGCAGATTTCCGAGTCTCGGGTGGTGCTCACCATATCGCAGGGCAAGGTGGTCTATAGGAGGTAGTGCTCGCGGACTCCGCCCCTTCGGGAAGGATCGCCCGGAAGACCCCCCAGCGGGCGACCTGTGGGGGCGCGCCGAGCCTGCGGCGCGCGCAAACATCAGTTGACGAGCGAGTAGCGCAGTCTCTCGTCAGAGGCACACGAGGCGGCGCCGGCAACGTCTGGGGATAGCAGCAGCTGCGGAAGTGATCAACGAAGCGACGGAGGAAGGACGTGTCAGTCATGAAGAGCTCACGAACACGGGGCAACGCACCTGAGTGTGCGCGGCTCGGAGGAGCCTCCCGGGGGCGGCCCACTCGCACGAAGGCCAACGTACTGCTGCTCCTGCTGGCAGGTGTCCTTCTCTGCCTGTTGCTGAGCACGCAAGTGGCCCTTGCGCGCACCTGGACCACGTTGGAGCCGGGAGGGGCGACCACGATCTCGCAGGACCTTGCGATCAACGTCGTGATGATCGGCTTCACGCCCGGCAGCGGCGCGGCCGAGATCGATGAGGCCCGGCTACTCTCCGCCCTGCCGGCGGACTTCCAGCCGTATGGCGAGTCTCTCGAGTTCGCCTACCACTACAATACCGTCTGGGCCGACGCGGCGTTCCAGGACCGGTTCTTCGGCTACCTCGGCAGCATCGCCGTCGACAAGCCGCTGACGTCGTGGCAGGAGGCCTACAACGCACAGGTCCACGCCTCCCAGGACGTCACGTCCAACTGCTCGATCAACGCTCCCAGCGTGGAGAGGTGGCTCGGCGACAACCTCGCGCGCCTGAGCGTGGATCGGCGCCAGTACACGGTCGTCCTGGTCAACTGGTACGGTCGACCGGACTTTCGCTTCCACGTGTACGACAAGACGAACGAGCCGGATCCCGACACAGACGTGAACTTCGGTGCCGACCAGGACCGGACGAGAGTGATCGCCTGGGGCGGCACAGCGCCTGACGACCCGCAGGACCCGAGCCCCACGGTCAAGCGGGTCTGGTTCTGCGATCTCTCCGCGGGGCCGGACGGCTACACAGGAAGCTGGAACGTCGACGACCAGCGCGTCGCTTCGCCGCTCGTGCCTGGCCCTCCGCCGGCGCAGGGCGCCATGTCCTACCGCGTGCCTCCCGTCTGGGAGTACGGCAATATGAGTGGCTACCGCCCGTTCGACGACCTCACCGCGGACGCCGCCAAGCTGGTCGGCGACGTCGCGGTGCGCGGCCTGTTCACGAGCAATGGCGTCGGCCAGGGAGACGGCGGGAGCGTGGCGCTGTCGCAGACCCGGATCCCGCGGAGCATCCAGATGGCGCTCACTCTCTTCGATCTGGATCCCGCGTCCAAGGGCGCGGACTGGGTGCGTCCCGCATACGTGGTGAAGCGTCTGCAGCGGCTGGAGCCTTGGCGCCGCTTTTCCGTCTCCACGCAGAGACTCAGCCCCCCCGACCCCGCGGCCACCGAGGCGCACGCCGCGTACCAGTCCTGGATGTACTGGTGGTACTCGGGCATGACCGATCTGTCGCAGACGATCTACCCCGGGGCTCCCGACAACGATACCCCCCTCGGCGACCTGCTGATCTACGTGCGCCGGCACCTGCCGCTGCTGGTTGACTCGGGCAGCAGCGCGTTCCAGATCCCGGCACTGGCGTTCAGTCTTCCCGACGCCGACGCGAGTTGGACCTTCGGGATGTCGATGGCCGATCCGTCCACAAGCCTGCCCATCACCTGGGTGTTCACGACGCCTATCGAGCGCTCCGCGGCGGGCTACGGGCTCACAACCTCGTTGGTCCATGAGTTCGGCCACAACGTGGGCCTCGACCACCCGCACGACGACATCGAGAATCGACGGATGCCGCGGGGCGCCACGTACTACATGTGGACGGGCTCCGAGGTGAACTCGATGATGTCGTACATCGACCTCAACTGGGACTTCTCGCAGTTCGACTACGACAACGCGGCACGAAGCATGACGGCGGTGTACGTGAACCAGTCCAACGGGGTGCTGGGACGCATCATCCTCAGTGGCCACGGGGGCTACGTCCGTGGGCTGCTGCGGGAGGCGGACCGGCAAGCGACTCAGTCCCTCAAGAGCTACCAGTCGATGCGGTACCGTGCCGCCGCGCTCCAGGCGCAAGGCGCCTACGAGGATCTGCTCACGGCCTTGAGGCGCATTCGCGCGAAGTTCGGACCTGCTGCAGTGCTAGCGCTGCAGTCAAGAGAAGGCAGGCCGGAGTCGCCGCTCGTCACCGTTCCGCGCGGGCAGGCATCCATGGTCGGCGACTGAAGCTGCAGCAAGACCCTCGGACAGGGCAACGGGAAGAGACCCGCCTTGTCCTGTGGACCATCGGGCCGGGGGGCGGCGCCTCAGCGCCGCCCCCCGGCCTCATCAGGTGTTCTCTCACTACTCGAGGACTCGGCGTACTTAGCCCGAATGGCCGAGGTCGGGCGGTTCCCGTGACGCAGCCGTACTGTCTGATGAAGAACTCGTGGTTCCCAGTGCAAGAGGTCGCGCCAGTACTGAGCGGGCGAATCATCAGTGTGCGATGGAGAGCGTCTTCACGACCGATGGCAATCAGGCGCTCCTGGCGGAGACGCGCCACTTGCGGTCATCGAGCCCATTGAAGCTCACGAGTCCCACAGCGATCACGTGGCCCAGCCAGGCCGTCCCGCTGGCGATGTCGGTGGGAGCCGATCTCCCTGTTGCCGTGTTTGTTGCCACACCCCCCGCCAACCCTTCGCATCCGGCCGACCCGACCTTGGCCGGGCGAGCCTGAACGCCGCTTCTTACCTGCACCAGCTGATACGCTTCGCAGTGGGACCGAGCCTGAGGCAGACTGCCCCCTGCTCTGATAAGGAAGAGGTCCGTGGTTCGAATCCACGTGCGCCCACCAGTGATCTGCAGGGATTTCTCCCGCTAGACCCCCCGCCCGGACCGCCGTCTGCAGTCCTTCTGCAGCCCAAATGCTCGGTCGTGCTCGGTCGTGCGTGCGTAGCGTGCGTAGCGCGTGCGTAGCGTTAGGGCTGGACAGGACGCGACGGGGCCAGCTGCGAACTCGCATCCGGTCTACGATTTCATCACGCACGACCCCATCGCAAGCACGTCGGCTCCACCCGCGGGCGGTGTGACCCTCTTCGCGACCGCCTCCAGGTTGGGCAGCGAGCGACCGTGCGGGTAGAGCTCCCGAGTCACGGCTGCTGCTCCGCCCGGGTTCTTGAGTGCCTGCCTAGCGCTGTCGAAGCCGGGTTCATCACGGACCGCATTTGTGACAGCTCCCACTCGAAGCCCAGGATCGACGTACGCCACCTAGACACTCGTGAATCCGCCGTCGCACGCGACGACCTGACCGGTCACGTAGGTGTTCGCCTCCGAGCCAAGGAAGATGACCAGCTCGGCGATCTCGCCCGGCTCCGCCAAGCGCCGGAGCGGGATGCGGTCGGCAACCTCCTTCAGCGCCTCCGCACCGTTGTTGGCGAGGGTCATCTCGGTCGCCACGTAGCCGGGGGCAACCGCGTTCACCAGGATGCCGGCGGGTGCGAGCTCGACGGCCAGCGCCCGCGTCGCACCGATCAGTCCGGCCTTGCTCGATGAGTACGTCACGCGTCCGTCGCGCGCCACAAGCGCCCAGATCGAACTGATGTTCACGATGCGTCCGTAGCCGCGCTCAGCCATGCCGCAGGCCAGCCCGCGGGCGAGCAGTACCGGCGCCACCAGGTTGACCTGCAGTGTTTGCATGAAGCCGGCATCCTCGACTGCCGGAAGCATGCCCGGCTGGCTGACGCCCGCATCGTTGATGAGTACGTCAACGGGCACCTCAAGGTTCGCGACGTACTCGGCTATGGACTGCGGGCTTGCCAGGTCGAGTTCTGCGCGGGTGGGAGCAAGAAGCCTCGCACCTTCCGCAGCGGCGCGAGCGGCGATCGCTTGGCCGATACCTCTCGAGGCGCCGGTGACCAGCACGGTCCGTCCTTTCATCGCTCCTCCACTTGTCGGATTGGATCTCGCCTGCTGCGTCGCCGCCGTGACGGTTGCCGCGAGGGGCTGTGCCCGTCAGCGCAAGGCCGCTGCGAGTCGCGGGAAGCGCCGCTGAGCTGCACTGACCTCACGGAGGGCCTCCAGAAGCGTCGACCGCGTCAGCGATGACATGTCGGTGGTGGTTATCGTGTTGTCAGGCCGCTCACCTCGCCGCAGCGCCGCCGCGTGATGGCGCAGCTGCAGGCCTAGAATGCATACGTATGCTTCGCGCAGCGAGGCTCCGGGAGGGATCGCCGCCGGATCCAGCTCGTGCAGAGCGAGCAGCCGCTCGAGAGTGCTGTGCGCGCTGATTCCCTTGGCGAAGGCGTGGTAGCGCGCCAGGTTCTGGATGGGAACCAGCCCTCCCGTCTTGATGTCGATGCGCTCGTCGAGTCGCTGCCAGAAGCCCAAGGGAGTGGGCGTGCGGGCCGCGAGCTGCGCGAGACCTCTCATGAAGCTCTTGTGGCCAGGCGCGTCGCGCATGATCTGCGTCAGCGCCAGGTCCACCTGAAGCTCCCCGGCCACCTGACGGAAGTCGAACGCCACACTGGCGCGCGCGAGTCGCTCCACGTCGCCCCCCTCGAGGCAGTCCTCGAAGACGGCTCGCCATCGGGACAGCGGCATTCGCCAGCTTGGGGAGCTGGCCAGAACCCCGTGCGGATCGAGGGCGAAGCCGCACCTCGCAAGGCCAGTGTTGACGTCGCGTGCGAGGTCGGCGAAGTAGGCTTCGGCGGCAGCCCCGTCCTCGCCGTCGGCATAGGCGATGCCGTTGTCCTGATCCGAGGCAAGCGTGAGCTCGTTTCGAGCGGTGCTGCCGAACGCGAGCCAGGCGAAGGGAAGCGGTGGCGCTCCGTGACGTGCGATGGCCAGCTCGATAAGGCGCGACGTGATCGTGTCACTGAGGAGCGTGAGAATCCGGGTGAGTGTCGGCGCATCGACATTGGCGTCGATCAGGTCGAGTAGGAGTTCGGTGAGATCACCCGACGTCTGGACGAGGTCATCGTCGGTTCCCGCGCGCTGCATCGAGCGGCGGAGGGCGAACGGACTGCGTGAGTCCAACGCCATCAGATGTCGCGCGGACAGGACGCCCACCACCTGGTAGTCGGCGTCGACGACCGGAACGTGATTCACTCCGCTCGCCATCATGGCGATGCTGGCCTCCGGGGCAAGCATGTCGGCTGAGATGGTGTGCACGGGCGTCGTCATGATCGTGCTCACCGGTTGATCGGGCGAGACGCCTTCTACGGTAACCTTGTCGCGGAAGTCCACATCGGTGACGATGCCCATGCCCTCTCTCAGGCGTACCAGGAGCGCACTTACGCCAGCCTTGCGCATCATGTCGCCAGCCTCGCGAATCGACGTCTGCGGGGTGCAGAACAGAGGCTTGCTGCGCAGCAGGGAGGTGACCGGGCGGGAGCGCACGTCGACGAAACCCCTCATGGTGCGAGACGCGGCCAGCAGGCGCTCTCGCTGGCTTCGCGCCAGCCAGCTCAATCCCTCGGGTCGGAGGAGCAGGCCGACTGCCGCGGCCGCGGGCAGACGGTAGAGGGCGGACGCGTCTCGGGCGCGAGCGGTGAACTGCGGGGGCAACCGCGTCAGAAGCGTGGGATAGCCGAACACCTCACCCCGGCCCACCATCCCGACGACGACGTCCTTGTGCGAAAGTTCGACGCTGCCGCGCCTGACCACGAACAAGTCGGTTCCCGGCGGACCACTCTCCACGAGCAGCACAGTGCCCGCCGGCACCTCCTCTTCGGTCAGCGCTTCGGCTGCTGTCGCGAGCTGAGTCGCGTCCAAACCCCGAAACGGCGCTACTCGTCCCAGGAAGCGCACCCGTTGCGCAAGCAGCTGTGGGGTCGGGTCGGGCTGCGGCTTCACGAGTTGTGGCCCTCGGTGTTCTCGACCGCGGACGGCGAGCGTCTCGCCTGTCCCGCCGGGGAGTGTGACCAAGCGCCCGCCCGCCCGCGCGTCGGGGGACTAGTCACTGTAGGTGAGCGACTCACCCAGCAATCCCTCTCCGGGCGCTTCCGCGCCGACGAGACGTGCGGCCTCCTTGAAGTACGGCAGTGGATCGAGACAAGCCTCTGGAGCGAGAACGCCACTCAGATTGACTTCGCCGCGGAGAATCCGCAGTGCTGCAGCGCCGAGGAGCCCCTCGGTCGTGGGCCACGCGCCTTGCGGCCAGCACCGGCTGATCGCCTCGCGGCCATCTCTCGTCCCAAACGCTTCCGCCCAGGAGACCCAAGGTGCGTCGAGGTCGGCCGGCGGTTCCAGCGCTTGACGCGGCTGAGCGGTGAGGTGCTCATGGAGTTGTAGCGCTGCGCCGGATTCGCTGAGTTCGCCAGCTGCGATGTGCCTCCCAAGAGCCAGGGCGCGATCGTTCACCTCGGGTGGGAAGAAGGACCACAGCGACGAGCAGCGGCGAAGCCCGTGAACGGTGTCGGGGAGGGTGACGGGCTCGGAGAGGCCCACGGGATAGGCACGTACTGCACGCCCCGAGGGAGATGTCAGATCCAGGTACGTCTGCCATGGCTCGACTTCGGCCAAGCTTCCGTCGTCGACGACTCGAACGGGGCCGGTCAACGAGCGCATGATCATCTGCCACGAGGCGTCGACGCGCCCGGTTCGCTGCCAGCGAGGAAGCAGCGTCCAAGGGCCGCCTGAGTCGCGCGCGACCACGAAGAGGATGCAGTGGCGGACCTCACTGACGCTGTCGAGTTGACGCGCCGCCCGCAGCATTGTCAGATTCGAGAGTCCTGGGAATATTCCCGCTCCGAGTAGAGCGGTCATGCCGGCACTCTTTGCCTCGCCGTCCAGACCGCGCGCCTCCTCGGCGACGCGGCCGTCCGCGCACAGATCGCAGTAGTCCGTACCCGCGGCGATGGCTTCCTTCAGGGCGGGGAGCACGACAAGTGCCTCAGGACCAGCCGTGTTCACAACCAGGGACGCGTCGACGGCCAGTGCTCTCAGCTGACCCTCCTGACCTACGTCCACCTCGGCCGCGTGAACCTGCGATCCGAAGCTGGCTGTGAACCGACGAGACACGTCCAGATCGCGGCTTGCGACGACGATCTCAGAGACCAGCGGCGAGGCTGCGAGGACACGGACCACATCGCGGCCGAAGAGGCCCGCGCCGCCGAGAACGATGACTCGTCCCTTCGCCCTGGAGGCACTACCGCTCCTCATCGTCCACCCCTCATCTCTGTAGTCAGGCCACTCGTGGTCCGGGATGCTGATCGTCTCTCGAATATTGACTGTTTTTCGTCCGAAATGCTAACATAGATCATCTCATAGTGTTCGTTTTCGCGGGGATTCGAACGTCAGGCATGAGGCCTCGCGTCTGCTGGCTGATCACGAGACGTACCGCCCAGTTGGTCCTCACGCTTTGAGCGGAACGAGGGTCGCGGGCAGCGAGGAGGACCGGTCGATGGACTTCTACCAAGGCAAGATCCTGCGCGTCGATCTCAGCGCGATGACCACCGCGGTCGAGCCCCTGCGCATGGACTGGGCGGAGCTTTACGTGGGCGGCAAGGGTCTGCTCTTCCGCTACCTCCTCGAAGAGGTCTCCGCGGGCCTCGACCCCTGGTCACCGGACAACCCCCTCATGTTCTTCACGGGCCCCTTCGCCGGCACCGGCGTCTCCACGTGCTCGCGCCTCGTGGTCGGCTGCAAGAGCCCGCAGACCGGCACCATCCTCGACTCCTACGTGGGCGGCTCGTTCGCCCCCGAGCTCAAGTTCGCCGGCTACGACGCGCTCATCGTCAGCGGGCGCGCCGCAGCGCCCACCCTGGTCTGGGTCAAGGACGACGTCGTGGAGCTGCGCTCCGCCGCGCCCTACTTGGGCATGAAGATCGGTGAGCTCGAGCACGCCCTGCGCCGCGACCTCGACCCCCGCATGCAGGCCCTCTCCAACGGGCCCGCGGGGGAGAACCTGCTGCCCTGGGCCTGCCTCTCCACTGACCAGGCGCACAAGGCCGGTCGCGGTGGAGCGGGCGCCCTCATGGGTGCCAAGAACGTCAAGGCCGTGGCCGTGCGCGGCACCGGCGCGGTGACCGTCGGCGACGCGAAGGCCTTCCTTGCCGACCTCTACCGCATCCACGAGGAGTACGTCTTCACGCCGGCCAACATGTGGGCCCACGAAGAGGGCACCCTGGCCCTCGTCGACATGGTCGACGTCGCCGGAGCGATGCCCACGCGCAACTGGTCGCAGGGCCAGTTCGACGGCATCGACCAGATCAACTCGGCGGCTTTCCAGAAGGTGCGCCTCAAGAAGCGCGCCTGCACGCAGTGCGCCATCGGCTGCCGCAACTTCCACGTCATCGGCGATGCCCACGGCGAGGGCCCCGAGTTCGAGACCGTGGCCCTCTGCGGCGCCAACTGCGGGGTCGGCGACACCGAAGCGCTCTTCCGTTTCAACCTGGCCTGCGACGACCTCGGCATGGACACCATCTCCACGGGGGCCGTGGTCGGCCTGGCCACCGACATGACCGAGAAGGGCATCGCCGACTTCGGCCTGCGCTTCGGCGACTACGCGGCCTACGTGGCGGCGCCCGAGCTGATCGCCCGGCGCCAGGGCATCGGCGCCGAGCTCGCCGAGGGCGCCCGCGCCCTGGCCGCCCGCTACGGCGTGCCCGAGCTGGCCATGGAGGTCAAGAACCTGGAGCTGCCCGGCTACGACCCGCGCGGCACTTTCGGCATGAGCATCGCCTACGCGACCGCCGACCGCGGCGGCTGCCACCAGCGCTCCTACGTGCAGGCCGACGAGATCCTCGGCGGCCTGCACGTAGG
>Ga0194057_10001432_pt1 | contig 12035 bp, 13 predicted proteins | sample SepL4415m_MetaG_FD_155474 | JGI IMG/M metagenome (GOLD analysis project Ga0194057, IMG submission 155474) | Anoxic zone freshwater microbial communities from boreal shield lake in IISD Experimental Lakes Area, Ontario, Canada - Sep2016-L442-15m | ecosystem: Environmental > Aquatic > Freshwater...
GGTTACGGACCTGTTTGCTCGCACTGGTCGGCTCGATGCTGCGGTGGTTGACCTCGCTTCAGTTTTTGCATCCGGTGGAGCTAACGGTCTTGCCGCGGCAATGGATACGGCCTGGACGGTTGCGCGAGCTCTAGCGGTCGGAGCGATGATCGAGGCCGGCTCCGGGACGATCGTGCTTATTGCGCCAGCTGCTGATGCCGGGCCGGGAGCCGAAGCGGCAGCTGCGGCGATCGGCAACCTCGCTCGCAGCCTCTCCGTCGAGTGGGCGCGCTTTGACCTCCGGACGGTCGCGATCTGCCCACGCGCCGGTGCTGACGAGGCTGAGATTGCCACCCTGGTCGCCTGGCTCTGCTCGGCGAGTGGCACCTATGTGAGCGGGACATCTCTTCAGCCAGGCCGCATTCCGGTTTAGTGCTGCGCGACCCAGCTAATGGGGGCCTGATTGGATTGCTTAGGTAGTTTGGGGCTAGGAGGCGTCGGGCACAACGACTCGGTAGTAGTCCCAGCATGGCTCAAGTCGCTCGCCTGTTGCTACCGCGCCGAGTGACTCATAGAAGCTGATCGCACGGCTGTTCTCGTGGTGAACGTCGAGCAGGTAACTACTGCCAGGGGCGAGCCTGCTGTGGAGTTCCTCTACGAGCGACTTGCCGAGCCCTTGGCCTTGAGCTTCAGGGAGGACATAGAGCCTGCGGAGGTAGGGGCCTTGGTCAGCTAGCTGATGGAAGTGCAGGTAACCGCGTACCTCTCCATCCTCCGTTGCGACAAGGAAGTGGGCGCCATCCGTACTGGCCGCAGACGCGATCTGTTCAGCGAGTAGCTCTGGCGAGTAGTACTCGGCGAGGTGCGAGCGAATCCACTCCGGGTTGCGGAGGTCGCCATAGGTTGCCCACCATGTAATTGAGGCGACCGAGCGGATCGGTTCGATGTCCGACTGTTCAGCGTCGCGGATCAGGTGCTTCATCAACTTGCGAAGGAGGGTGGGCGGACGGCCATTCGGGCCGCCCGCCGCAATTCCCTTGCGATCAGGTTGTCATTCCGGTGAACTGGCCACCGGTGATGTTCAGTACCTGACCGTGAACGTAGTTGCTCCACGGTGAGCAGAGGAAGAAGACGCCACCGGCGGCCTCCTCTGGTGTTCCCGGTCGGCCAACTGGGATCAGCATTGTTGCCATGCCACGCATTTGATCTGGGATTCCCAGCTGGACCTTCTCGCCGTCGATTTCCATCACATTGTCATCGACCTTCGAGGCCGTCAGGCGGGTCTCGATGTAGCCGAACGCAACAGCGTTGACGTTGATCTTGAACTGGCCCCATTCCTTGGCAACGGTCTTTGTCAGACCAACAACGGCGTTCTTGCCTGCCGAGTAGTTGGCCTGGCCAGCATTACCCATCGTGCCTGAGATAGAAGAGACGTTGACGATCTTGCGGAAGTTCTCAATGCCCTGCTCCTTCTCAACCTTGGCAGGCTCACGAAGGTGGGGGGCGGCTGCGCGGATTACGCGGAATGGCGCGATCACGTGGATGTCGAGCATCTTCTGGAACCAGTCGTCGCTCATCTTGTGAACCGGTGCGTCAAGCGTGTAGCCAGCGTTGTTGACGATGATGTCGAGCTTGCCGAAGCTGTCAATCGCAGTCTGGACAAGCTTGTCCGGGGCATCGCCCTTCGTCAGGTCGCCGCCGAAGACCGCTGTCTCGCCGCTGAATGTTGCTGCTGACTCTGCAGCCTTGTCAGCGTCAAGGTCGTTGATTACAACGCTCGCGCCCTGCTCGCTGAGCAGCTTTGCTGTTGCAAGGCCAATGCCCTGCGCTGAACCGGTGACGATTGCCACCTTGCCATCAAGTACGCCCATGTTTTTATGCTCCTTCTTGAAGTTGGGACGGTGTGCGTGGAAGTCTGCCACGAACGCCTTGGTAGTCGCAGTCCGGAAGCTCAGTCGATCGAACAAACATGCGGCGAGCTGGGGTCGAATATGTCAGTTCGATGCAGTTTCGTTGCTCGATTGTCGCGATCATCGCAAGCGCAATGTTTCGGGTGATCAAGACTCTGGTGCCAGTCGCCGTGATTGCAGTGGCGATGGCTGGATCAACGCCAGCACAAGCTGCTGGCTGTGGGCCAGGCGTTCTCGGCTCCGCAACGCAGTGGAAGGACCGCAACCGAATTTATGACTTCTTGTCGGTCTGCAACTGGCATGACCGCTGCTACGGGGCAAAGGGCTTTGGCTGGGATGGGGGAAAGCACCCTGAGCGCCGCGAGACTCCTTACCCCAAGGACTGGTGTGACTCGGGGTTCCTCCTTGGGATGAATCGCTCTTGCGACATTCACCGGCCAGACCGTTTAGGCAACAGGCTCTGCCGTCCAATCGCATCAGCGTTCTACTGGCTAGTTAGGGCCTTCGGTGGCCCGTCATATAGGAGCTCGAATGGGCACAGAGTCCTTGTTCAATTGACTCTTGGGTAGGTATCAGATTAATCTGATAAGTTTGACTCATGACTGAAATTACTGCCACTGAGCTTTCACGAAACCTTTCTGAATTCCTCAATCGGGTCGCCGATGGGGAGGAGGTCACTGTCACCCGGGGAGGGCGCGTCATCGCCCAAGTCATTCCCCCGCGTCGCCAGTGGATGAATGGTTCTGACTTCTTAGAACTTCTTCGTACTGGCCCATCGCCAGACCCTGAGTTTGCGGAGGACCTCCGTCGTATTCACGAGGAGATGAACAGTCTGCCCAAGAGGAGCACTCCGCTCGAATGGGATTGATCATTGACACCAGCGTGATCATCAAGCTGGAAAAGGAGGGTAGAAGCGAGGACTTCAAGCCTATGTTTGACCGCGACCAGATTGCGATCAGCGTGGTGACTGTGAGCGAGCTCCTCGCAGGCGTGCAACAGTCCAAGGGCGAACACGGGGTGTATCGGGCTTCGTTCGTAGAAGAGCTATTGGACCGGCTTGAACCTCTCCCGATAACGCTCCGGATCGCCCGCATTCACGCTGATATGTCTTCATACATGAAGGCAAAGGGTCGCACTATTGGAATTCATGACCAGTGGATTGCTGCCACGGCAATGGCACACGGGGCAACCGTCGTGACACTGAACCGAAAGGACTTCGACAAAGTCCCGGCGATCCAAGTCGTTTCCCCGAACGACTGAGTACTAAAGCCCAAGCGTCTTGCCGAGAATCTCGCGCATCACTTCGTCGGTGCCGCCGCCGATCGGCCCGAGGCGTGCATCGCGCAGGGCCCGCTCAATGCCGTACTCGACCATGTAGCCGGCGCCACCGTGAATTTGCAGGCACTCGTCAGCAACCTCAACGGCAGCCTTCTGAGTGAACAGCTTCGCCTTGGTGACTTCGCCGACTGCGTTCTGCCCGCTTACATGCAGTCTCAGCGCGTGAAGTGAAAGCGCACGACCTACCTCAATCTTGGTTGCCATCTCAGCGAACTTGTGGCGGATTACCTGGTTCTTGCTAATTGGCCGGCCAAACGCTTCCCGCTCCTGCGCATATTTGATCGTCTGTTCGAAGCAAACTTCCATTGCCCCAACAGCGCCAAGCGACATCGTCAGGCGCTCCCACTGGAAGTTGGCCATGATCAATGCGAAGCCTTGGCCAACATCGCCGAGCAGGTTCTCCTCGGGCACAAAGACATCATCGAACTTGATCAATGCTGTGTCGGAGGCGTGCCAGCCAAGCTTCTCCAAAGCGCTTGACTCAACGCCCTCACCGCGCTCAATCGCTAGGAACGTGATCCCGTCGTGGCGCTCGGTGCCAGCCATGCGGACCGCGGTGACGAGCACGTCAGCCCGGCAGCCACCGGTGATGTAGCACTTCTCGCCGCTTACGATCCAACCGCCATCAACCGGCCTCGCGGTCGTGCGCAGGCCAGCAACATCGGAGCCAGCATCCGGTTCGGTGATCGCCAGCGCGGCAATCAACTCGCCCTTGATGCCAGGCACTAGCCAGCGCTGTTTCTGCTCCTCACTGCCGAACTTGGCAATCGGTGGCAGTGCGATCTCCATATGAGCGCCAAGCCCTGCGGCAACCCCGCCCGACCCGCAGCGAGCCATCTCCATCGCAAGGACGGCTGCTGCAACCTCATCACCATCGCCGCCATAGGCGGGATCGAACTTCAGGCCGATGAACCCCTGCTCGGCCATCGCGCCAAACATCTCATTTGGGTACCACTTATCAGCCTCCCACTCATCGGCGTGGGGGAGCAGTTCGCGTTCAATCCAACCGCGAGCCGAGGCTCGGAACGCCTCGTGTTCAGCTGTGAATGGTGGGACTGCCGCGCCTGCGGCCGAGAAATCGGGCCGCAGGTCGAGCGAGTCATTCATTCCAAATCCTTGGTTCGCGGCCTAGAGGCCGTAGGAGCGACCGATCACGTCAAGCATGATCTCGTCGGTACCAGCACCAATCCGGTTGAGGCGCATGTCACGCCAGACGCGCTCAATGCCGTACTCCTTCATGTAGCCGGCCCCACCGTGGATCTGGATGCACTCGTCGGCGACCTCAACTGCGATTCGCGCCGAGTAGAGCTTCGCCATTGAGATCTCCCTGACCGGGTACTCACCATTGTTGAAGCGCCAAGCGGTCATGTAGGTCATCTGGCGTGCAGCCTCGATCTTTGTGGCCATCTCGGCGAACTTGTGACGAATGACCTGGAACTTGCCGATCTGGCGGCCAAATGCTTGGCGTTCCATCGCGTACTCAAGTGTCTTGTCGAAGCAGACCTGTGCGCCTGCAACACAGCCGGCTGCGCCGATCAGCCGCTCACCTTGCAGCTCCCACATGATGTGGAAGAAGCCCTTGCCCTCTTGGCCGAGCATTGCCGAGGCGGGAACGCGCACATCCTGGAAGGCAAGCAGCGCCGTGTCGGATGCGTGCATGCCGAGCTTCTCCAGCTTCTTCTCACGGATCACGCCAGGTGCATCCATTGGCACGAGGAACAGTGAGAATCCGTCGTAGCCAGCGTCAGGGTCGGTCTTAGTTACAAGCACGATCACATCAGCACGGTGACCATTCGTGATGTAAGTCTTTGATCCGTTAATCACATACTCATCGCCATCGCGAACTGCCCGCGTCTTGATTCCTGAGACATCGGAACCGGCATCCGGCTCGGTGATGCCAAGGCAGAGGATCTTCTCGCCCTTGATTGCTGGCACGAGCCACTCCTGCTTCTGCTCCTCGGTGCCAAACAGGTGGATTGGTGGCATTGCCATGTCGGTGTGGACTGCGACACCCATCGCAAGGCCGCCGGAACCCGACTTCGACATCTCCTCAGCGAGCACGAGGTTGCAGTAGTAGTCGCCGCCCTGTCCGCCGTACTCCTCGGGCATTGAAAGGCCTAGGAAGCCAAGTTCACCCATCCGCTTGATAACTGAGTCAGGGAAGGTTGTCTCCTCCCACTCTTCAGCATGAGGAGTGAGCTCCTTCTCTACGAACGCGCCGATTGATTCACGCAGACGATCGTGATCCTCGTTGAAGATGAAGTGCTTCTGCTGGCCTGCGAAATCTGGCTTGATTACTTCTTCTGTTGCGGACATCGCTTAGCTTCTCCTCGTTCGTATGGCAGTTAGGGTCGCTATGGCGATCCCCTCTGCGCTCGACGCTATCGGACGGCGCCGACTAAGGGAAGCAGACTCGGTAGTCAGTGCAGGTAAATCGGCGACCAGTCGTCACCCGGGCTGATCTGGCAGGGTTAGGCTGGCTGCGCAGTGGCAGGCAACCAAGCTATGACCCAGACGAGCGACAACGAGACAGCCGGACCGGTCCGTTATGAGATGGCGGAGGGGATCGCGACGATCTCACTCGATGATCCGGCTACGAAGAACTCGCTCTCCGATGCGATGCTCGACGGGTTGATCGCAGCCTTCGAGACGGCCCGTGACGATGATGCTGTGCACTGCGTAGTGCTTGCATCAACCGATGACAAGACCTTCTCCTCCGGTGGCAACCTTGCTGGCTTTGCGGCCGATGTGCCACTCGTCGTTAAGCATCAGGGCACCGAGCGCTTCCCGAAGCTCTTCCTGCTGATCGGTGAGCTTGGCAAACCGGTCCTGTTGCGAGCGCAAGGCCATGTACTTGCCGGATCGCTTGGTCTGGCATTGGCCTGCGATCTGATCATCGCTGGCGAGTCAGCGACCTTCGCAACCCCGGAAATGAATGTTGGCGCCTTCCCGTTCATGATCGGTGCGCTGATCTATCGCAATGTGCCGCGCAAGAAGGCAACTGAACTGTTGCTGCTCGGCGAGCGGATTGATGCCAAGCAGGCCGAGCGGATCGGCATCGTCAACAAGGTCGTCAAGGACCGCGAACTCGATGATGCTGTCTCGGAGTGGGCGACGAAGCTCGCAGCTAGGTCGCCGCTACTGATGCGCCTAGGCAAGGACGCAATTCACCGCCAGCAGGACATGCCACTTGAGGAGGCACTTGAGTACCTGCGCCTCAACCTGACACTCGCCTTCTCAAGCAGTGACCTGCGAGAGGGTGTAAATGCCTTCTTCCAAAAGCGTGACCCGAACTGGACAGGCCATTGAGCGAAGAGGCAGCAGCCGAATCACTCCTGCGACCGCTCGCCGAGGATCTCGCCGCCCGCCGCGCGACGGCGATGCTCGGTGGGGGCGAAGAGAAGATCGCCGCTCAGCACGCCAAGGAGAAGCTCACAGCTAGGGAGCGGATTGCGCTGCTCGTTGACGAGGGGACCTTCACCGAACTTGGCCTACACGCTGGCATCCACCATTCAGTCCGCGGCCTTGAGGGGCGTGAGGCTCCAGCTGATGGCGTGATCACCGGCTGGGGGTTGGTTGATGGTCGCAAGGTGGCGATCGTCGCCTACGACTTCACAGTGATGGCCGGTTCGATGGGAATGACCAGCGAGGTCAAAGTCGCTCGCATGCGGGAGATGGCGCTCAAGCAGCGCATGCCACTTGTCTGGCTGCTCGATTCAGCTGGCGCACGCATCCAAGAGGCTGTCGGTTCACTTTTTGCAGCTTCAGGCGATCTCTTCCGTGAGGAGGTTGTGATGAGCGGCGTCGTGCCGCAGGTCGCGGCATTGATGGGTCCGTGTGCCGCCGGTACCGCTTACATCCCCGGTCTTGCTGACTTTGTGCCGATGGTCAAGGGTCGCGGCTCGATGGCGCTCGCTGGCCCACACCTCGTTCGCGCCGCTGTTGGCGAGGATGTCACCCAGGAAGAGCTTGGTGGCAGCCGCGTTCACTGCCGCAAGTCGGGTGTTGGCGACCTTGAGGTGGCCGACGACCCAGAGTGCATTGAGCGGATCAAGCAGTACCTCTCCTACTTCCCGTCAAACAACACCTCACCTCCACCGCGGCGTCCGACGAGTGACCCGGTTGATCGCGCCGACGAGGAGCTGATTGACGCCCTTCCAGAGAGCAACCGCAAGCCACACGACATGTACAACGTGATCAGTCGAATCGTTGATGACGGCGAGTACTTCGACATGAAGCCACAGTGGGCGAAGACGATCATCACCTGCTTCGCGCGCTTCGATGGCAGGCCGTGCGGGATTGTCGCCAATCAGCCGAAGCAGCTTGGCGGCATCCTTGACAACGACTCCGCCGATAAGGCTGCGCGGTTCGTAAACCTCTGCAATGCATTTGGGATCCCGCTGCTGTTCCTGCAGGATGTCCCTGGATTCATGGTTGGAACTAAGGTCGAGGAGGGCGGCATCATCCGTCACGGAGCGAAGATGTTGCACGCGGTCTCAAATGCGACCGTTCCGAAGGTCACAGTGATTATTCGCAAGGCCTATGGAGCCGGTTATTTCGTCATGAATGGCCGTGCCTATGAGCCTGATCTGATCGTCGCCTGGCCATCGGCTGAGATCTCGGTGATGGGTGCCGAGGGAGCGGTCGAGATTGTTATGCGCAAGCAGGTTGAGGAAGCAGATGATCCAGAGGCAATGAAGGCACATCTCGTCAGTGAATATCGCAAGATCATTGATGTCTACATCGCCGCTAAGAACGGGATGATCGATGATGTGATTGACCCGCGCGAGACGCGCGCAACGATCTGTCGTGCCCTTGAGATGGCTGAAGGCAAGCAGGTCGATCGACCATGGAAGCGGAACGCCGTGGTGCCGGTATGAGCCTTGAAGACCCAGTAATCGTTACCTGTTCAATCAGCGGTGCCGTTGCAAACCGCGAACAGTGCGCGGCGATCCCCTACACCCCCGAGGAGTACGCGGCCGAAGCGCGCCGAATAGTTGACGAGGGAGGGGCGATGATTCACATTCACGCCCGCACGCCGGAGGGAGTTCCCAGTTATGAGATTGAGGATTTCCGCGCGATCACACAGGCAATTCTCGCTGAAGTTGACGATGTGATCATCAACTATTCAACCGGGGCGATTGGTGTTTCGCTCGACAAGCGCGTTGAATATCTGCGCGCCCTCAAGCCAGATGTTGCCGCTCTAAACATGGGGTCAATGAACTATGCGAAGTACTCAAAGAGTCGCAAGGCGTTTGTCTTCGGTGCAGTCTTTGAGAACAGCTTTGAGACGATCACGACGCTGCTGACTGCGATGAATGAGGAGGGGATTCGCCCCGAGCATGAGTGCTTTGACTCAGGTCACATCGCCAACCTTGACCCACTGCTCGACATGGGCATCCTCCACGAACCGCTGCAGGTTTCCTGCGTGATGGGCGTGACCGGTGGGATCAGGCCAACCGCCAAGAACCTTGCCCACATGTCCGAGCAGATTCCGCCTGTCAGCCATAACTGGGGTGTGATTGGCGTTTCCCGTAAACAGTGGGGACTGGTCGCGGCTTCTCTCGCACTTGGTGGCAATGTGCGCGTCGGCCTTGAGGACAACTTCTATCTGCCCGATGGCGAGATGGCTCGCAGCAATGGTGATCTGATCGCTAAGGCTGCCGAACTCGTCCGCGACACTGGCCGGCGGGTCGCGACCGTCGCCGAGGCCCGCGAAATGCTTGGCACTCCAAAGCGCGAGGTTGCTGGAGTCAAGGTTTGAGGGGGGGCGGTATGAGCTTCGAAGACCCAGTAATCATCACCGGCGCGATCAGCGGTGCTATCGCCAATCGCGATCAGTGCCCTGCGATCCCCTACACGCCTGAGGAGTACGCGGCCGAGGCGCGTCGGATCGTCGACGAAGGCGGATCGATGATCCACATCCACGCCCGCACACGCGACGGAGTTCCCTCCTGCGAGGTTGAGGACTTTCGGGCGATCACTCAGGCGATCCTCGCCGAGGTCGACGATGTGATCATCAACTACTCGACCGGCTCTGTCGGCGTAACTCTGCTCGGGAAGCGGACGATCTCGCTCGACCAGCGCGTCGAACCCCTGCGCGTTCTGAAGCCCGATGTTGCAACGCTCAACATGGGGTCAATTAACTTCGCGAAGTATTCGTACAGCCGCAAGGGCTTTGTCTTCGATGTCATCGCCGAAAACAGCTTCGAGACGATCACGACGCTGCTGACTGCAATGAACGAGGCAGGGATCCGGGCTGAGCACGAGTGCTTCGACTCCGGCCACATGGCAAACCTCGACCCGTTGCTCGACATGGGGCTTCTCCACGAGCCGCTGCAGATCTCATGTGTGATGGGCGTGACCGGCGGGATTCGGCCAACTGCGCAGAACCTCGCGCACCTTTGCGAGCAGATTCCGCCCGTCAAACACAACTGGGGTGTGATTGGCGTTTCCCGCAAGCAGTGGGGGCTGGTCGCGGCTTCTCTCGCACTTGGTGGCAATGTGCGCGTCGGCCTTGAGGACAATCTCTACCTTCCCAATGGCGAGATTGCTCGCAGCAATGGTGATCTGATCGCTAAGGCTGCAGACCTCGTCCGCGACACTGGCCGCCGGGTTGCGACCGTCGCCGAGGCCCGCGAAATGCTCGCTACTCCAAAGCGCGAGGTTGCTGGAGTTAAACCATGACCGCTGGAGCATTGGATGGAATCAAGGTTCTTGACCTTTCGCGGCTTCTACCCGGACCGTTCTGCTCGCTGCTGCTCGCAGATTGCGGTGCTGATGTTCTTAAGGTTGAGGACACCGGCATGGGCGACTATGTCCGTTGGGCGCCGCCGCTCTACGAAGGCGTCGAGACGAGCGCGGCAGGTGCACTGTTCCTTTCCTTGAATCGCAACAAGCGTTCGATTCGCATTGACCTTAAGAACGACGCTGGCCGTGAAGTGTTCCTCGACCTTGTTCGCGAGGCCGATGTTGTGCTCGAGTCCTTCCGACCGGGAGTACTCGACCGGCTTGGCGTTGGTTACGAGGCGCTCAAGCAGGTCAATCCGGGGATTGTCTACTGCGCGATTAGCGGTTATGGGCAGGATGGTCCGCAGCGCGAAGCAGCTGGCCATGACATGAACTACCTAGCCCAGGCTGGTCTGCTTGGTCTTACCGGTGATGCTGATGGAGCACCGATTCAGGCGGCTGGCCAGATCGCCGACATTGGCGGCGGTGCACTGATGGCTGCCTTCGGAATCCTTGCCGCGCTTCGCGCCCGCGATCGTGATGGGCAGGGCCAGTTCGTTGATGTATCGATGTTCGATGGCGCACTCGCATGGCTTGCGATGCCAGCGGCTAGGACCTTGCTTGAAGGAACCGCCCCGCAGCGTGGCGGCATGGAATTGGCTGGGTCGCTGATCTGTTACCGACCATATGAGTGTGCTGACGGTCATGTTGCGCTGGGCGCATTGGAGGCCAAGTTTTGGAAGGCCTTCTGCGAAGGGGTTGAGCGACCCGACCTGATTGATGAGCAGTTCCAACCTGTTGGCTCCGATGTTCACAGTCAGGTTGTAGAGATATTCAAGGCCCGCACCCGCGACGAGTGGGAGGCGTTTTCTGCCGAACATGACTGCTGCCTGACCGCCGTCCTGACGCTCGACGAAGCGCTTGAGTCCGAGCTAGTTAAGGCGCGGCGGATGGTCACACCGCTTACTCAGCCTGGCGCTCAGAAGCCGGTTGAGCTGCTCGGAGCGCCGGTCAAGTTCTCTGGAACACCAGCCGACACTGACCGTCTGCCGGGGCCGGGGCTTGGTGAGCACACCGAGGAGGTTCTCAGCGAGCTTGGTTATGACGCCGGTCGAATTGCTGATCTGAAGGAGGCTGGCGCTGTCGCGTCGATCCCCGACGGTGCAGCCGGCAGCTTCATGATTTGAGCTCTCAAGTAACTCTTACTTAGATCAACCACTCTCAGTTGGAAGATTGAATCCGATCGGGGCCAACTAGAGGGGAGCAGCAAATGCAGTCACAGGATAATTCACCTGAAGTGCCTGAAAGTCATGAGGCAGAGACCGATGTGCAGGAGTCGGCGCCAGCTGCCGAGCAGCCGCAAGTATCAGCGGAAGCTCCTCAGCCAGTAGCGGCAGCAAGCCGTGGTCACTTCCTTGACCGTTTTGGTCGCGGTGCGATCGCTTCCGTGGCAGTGGTAATCGGGCTTGCCGTGGGTATCGCCGGTACGAGCATCGTCGGTGATCACGACGGCCATCACGGTCGAGGTGAGCATCGTTTCGGCATGGAGGGCGGCCCTCCCGGTGGCGGTATGGGCGGCGGTCCGCGTTACGGCGGCCAGGAAGGGCCTGGTGGCCAACGCTTTGGAGGGCAGGGTGGTCCGCAGGGTTACTACCCACCTGGTGCGGGCACCCAACAAACTGCACCCGGCGCAGCCCGGCAGGGTGGGCCCGCTTCAGGCGCAACTAAGTAGCGTCGTGTGCTGCTGTCCCTCGCACTCAGCGGGGGACAACAGTCACTGCGCGCCAGTCCGACCAGTTGTTGGCAGACTTTGCCTTCGCTACCAGGCGACCGAGTGGTCTTCCATTACGCCGAGGCCACTTTGCAGCTTGCCGGCGTGTGGAAGTGATCCACTAAAGCTTCCAAATGGCTGCTTGTAATTTGATCGGGCGATGAGCAGGTTCTGGCTGTGTGCGCGAGTTGCCTCGCTGTGGAAGTCAAGTTGCCCGCCCTCACTAAAGCTGATTGTTGAGAGGTCGTCGGCGAACTCGCAAACCCCGACCTCGAATGGTTCGCCGTTAATCCAGACAGTTCGTTCGC
>Ga0194057_10001437_pt1 | contig 12022 bp, 21 predicted proteins | sample SepL4415m_MetaG_FD_155474 | JGI IMG/M metagenome (GOLD analysis project Ga0194057, IMG submission 155474) | Anoxic zone freshwater microbial communities from boreal shield lake in IISD Experimental Lakes Area, Ontario, Canada - Sep2016-L442-15m | ecosystem: Environmental > Aquatic > Freshwater...
AGCGTGCACGGGCGGCGCATGCCCCATGGAGGCCTACTATCTGTGGCGCGAGATCTCCAGCTGCATGGCCCTGAACTGGAAGAGCCACAGGCTGCCCGGCGGTGGCGTCACGGTCTACCCCAGACCGGCGAGCTACCCGAAGGGAATGCAGTAGAAAAACGAGCGGCACGTCAATCGAAACCGCCGTAAGCCGGGAGGTTCGAGACGCGCCGCAGGAAGAGTATACCAGTCACCAGCATCATCCTCCACGGCGCTCCCCGACGCCGACATGCCGCTCCTGCATGGCGGCCCAGCGGTCCGGCGCGTACACGTCTCACGATTGCGCGCATGAACCCCGAGGTGCTCCCGGCGGGCGCCGGCACGGAGCGCCGGGCGCGCCCGCCGGGCCGGGTACATGGTTGAGAGACGCTGTCGGAGGCCGCGACATCCATGCGCGGCGCGTTGAACGCCGGCATCGTCGACCACCTCCTCCCGCCGACGACGGATCGCTCGATGCATCCCGCCCAGACAGCGTCCATTCACCACTCTCCGCTCGGCGGACGGGCGCATGCCGCCCGGTGGGGGCTCGCCGCAGGCGGGCTGCCGGAGGCGATCGTGGCCTGGGCCGCCGCGCTCAGGCTCCTGGCGCCGGCGTCAGGGGCGACGCGCAGGTGGGCGCGCCCGAGGCCGCCGCCGAGGCCGTCTGCCCCGGGCGTACGCTCCGCGGCCATGGCGACCAGAGCCTTGCCGCGCCGGCGGCGTCAGCCGCGCCGCGCCGAGTGTTTGAGCGGAATGGGCGCCGAGCGGCGGCGCAGTCGCGGCGCCGCCGTCGCTCCGCGCGGAAATCTCAGGAGTCGAACAGCCGCGCCGATTGCGCTTCGTGCTCGGCGACGGCGGCGCGCCACACCTCGTGCGGGGCATTCGTGGGTACGCCGAATTCATCCGCCAGAAGCACGACCGCAGCTTCGAGCGTTGGCTGACGACAGGGGAAGTGAACGCGGCCGAGGGGCTGCTTCGGCTTCAGCATGTCGGGTTGTCGCAGCGTGCCGCAGACGTGGAGGTGGCCGCGCGGCGGGCTCGCCGCAGCGCTCCGCGCACGGGAGTAGTCCGCGCGGAAGACCCATGAGTCGTCGTCGCTGGCGTTCTGGCACTGCCACGTCATGGCCTGGGCTCTGAGTTGTCTGCCCGCGCTCACGTCAAGCTCCAACACTGCGACGAGGCGAAGGTAGCGCCCGTCGGTAAGCCGGATCGCACCGCCGCCTCGCGGGTCGTGGCCGCCGGTGAGCACCCAAGCGGGCGAGCTCGCCGCGAGACGTGAGAGCCGGATCGCAGCCTCCCTGTGCGCCACGGTGAGGCGGAAGAGGAGGTTGACGTAGCGCTCGAAGTGGCGGAGCGCCTCGCGGCCGCCCGCCAGGCGCCCGTCGCTCGCCTTGCGCAGCGAGGCGACGGTGGACGACTACTCGGTGAAGACGGGGTCATCCTTGGGCAGCATGGCGCAGAACCCGTAGGCCTCGAGCATCTGGCTGAAGTGGCGCCAGTCACCGGCGGCGTAGTTACGGAAGATCTCCGCGGGGTCGTACCCCTTCTCGAGGCTCTTGAAGCGCACGAACTCGACGACCTCGTCGCGGGTGTAGACGCAGGTCTTGGTGGGTCGCGTGGAACACCTCCTCAGTGTGCCTCCCCAGAGTAGCACGTCACGGGCAGGCGGCAAGGTGGACACATGGCGGGGGCGGCCGGGCGGCCCGACGCCGCCCAGATCCACGCCGTGCACGCGGGCTTCGTGCGGCACGGCCGCCGGGGCCGCCCCGCGCGGGGTAGTGCGGAAGGGGAAGATAAGGATTCCCTAACTGTCGGGTCGCGCACGGCCGTCCGCAGGCTCGATCGCCGGGGGGAAGATAAGGATCCGCCGACATTCCTTATCTACCCTCGCAGTACTACCCCGCCGCGGCGGGTCCGGCGGCCGCGGCGGCTCGCCGACCCCGCCCACCCCGGCGGCTCCGGCGGCTCCGGCGGACGGGCGCATGCCGCCCGGTAGGCGCTCGCCGCAGGCGGGCTGCCGGAGGCGATCGTGGCCTGGGCCGCCGCGCTCGGGTTCTTGGCGCCGGCGTCAGGGGCGACGCGCAGGTGGGCGCATCCGAGGCCGCCGCCGGGCGTTTGCTCCGCGGCCATGGCGACCAGAGCCTTGTCGGGCCGGCGGCGTCAGCGGCGACGCGCCGAGTGTTTCAGCGGAATGGGCGCCGAGCGGCGCAGTCGCGCCGCCGCGGCTCCGCCGCCGCTCCTACCTGCTGGTGACGCCCATCGAGGACTCGCTGTTGTACGTGCAGCCGCTGTACCTGCAAAGCGACCAGACGCAGCTGCCGCAGCTCAAGCGCGTGATCGTCTTCTGCCGCGCGCCGGCCCCGGCCGACGGCCAAAGCAACGCCCAGTAGGTGGTGGCCATGAGGCCGACCCTGGCCGAGGCGCTCACCGCCGCCTTCGGCGAGAGCTTCGATCCCGGCAACACGTCGGGCGGTACAGACACCGGCGGCACGGGTACGGGCGGCACCGGGGGCACGACGGGCGGCGGAACGGGCGCCGGCGGCACGCTCAACCAGCAGGCCCGCGACCTCATCGCCCTCGCAAGCAAGCAGTTCGACGACGCGCAGAAGGCGCTGCAGGCCGGCGACTTCGCCGGGTACGGCCTTCAGATAAGGGCCCTGCAGAAGACGCTGCGCGATCTGCAGGCCCTGCAGTAGCCGGCCCGGGCCGGAGGCTCGAAGGGGTTCCCGTCGCGCCGCGCGCTCAGTCCGCAGCCGGCGGAGCCTCGATGAAGCGCACGCCGGGCAGGCCGCGGAAGTGCTCGTCGTGGGTCCACACCTCTGCCCCGTGCGCCTGCGCGGTGGCGTAGATGACGCTGTCGGCGCACGGCAACGCCGCGTGTTCGCCGAGGAACGCGGCCGACGCCGCGAGCGTGACATCGAGCGGCACGACCGTGCCCAGCGTCATGGCGGCGATGCTGTCGGCCGCGGCCTGCTCGCCGCGTTCGCGGCACATCACGCGCGCCACCTCGAGCACGCACACGGTGGGTACCAGAACCTCGTCGGGCCGCGCGAGCGCCGGCGCGTACGACGCGGCCAAGCCGGCGCCCTTGATGGCCTCCAGCCAGCCGCACGAGTCGACGAGGATCACAGCCGGTCCTCGTCTTCGCGCACCGCGGAGGTGTCGATGTCAGGGTACAGTCCGATGATGTCGCTCATGCTGCGCGCGGGCACCACGTGCAGGCGGCCGCCCAGCGCGAGCACATCGAACTCCTGACCGGGCCGCAGCCCGAGCTCGATGCGCACATCCTGGGGGATCACGATCTGGTACTTGCTGGAGAGCGCGACTCTCGTCATGGCCGACCTCGCTGGGGACGTGTGTAGCGCTGTACCACCCAACAGTACTCTCATCGATGCTCCATTCCAATCTATCGATAGACGCTGCGAGCGTATCGACCGCATGACGGCGGGATGCCGAGAGTGGCCGGGACCATCGCGGCCGTGCGATCGCAAAGCTCCACAGTACTCGAGCCGGGGTCTCGGCGGCTATGGGCTGGGGGCCAAGCAGGGGTGACGTTGGGCGATGACGACGGTAGACGTTCGCCTGCGATACATCTGGCGGACGGTGCGAAGGGGCGCCGCGCGGACCTCGTCCACGTGCGGTGAAGGACTTCGTTCTCGGCACCCAGGATCCCGGCCGCGACGGAGGAATCGATGAGCCGGTTCGCTCCTGCAGGAGGATCGGCTCAGCCGGCGTGCGACTGTGGGCCCCTGCTAGAGCTTGCCGCGCTCTCGGAGCAGTCTCTCGTACTTTTCGCGAGAGAGCGGACACTCGACGAGGCTCACAAGCTCGTCACGCTTGAGACCAAGCTGCCGGGCCATCGTCGTCAGGTACTTGGCGCCGCAGCAGGGCTCGCCGTGGCTGATCATCGTGTGGATGCCCGACTTCTTGCCGTTGACGATGAAGTGATAGAAGATGTCGCCGCGATTGACCTCGTCGAACCCTTTGGACGTCAGGCCACGCTGGATGATCCTGGCCTGGATGGAGGTCAAGCAGCTTCCTTGACGCTCGACACGAGGCGGGTGAGTCTGCGCTTGAGGTCCTGAGCCTGCGGAAGAAGAGCGTCGTCGCTCTCGCGGGCGATCTCGTCCCAGAGGAAGGCGAACTCGCTTTCGAAGCGGGCGATCGCATCCTCGCGGCTGGGGGCGCAGCCCAACAGGCCGAGGGATGGACAGTCGTAGCACCACACATGTCGTCGTCGAACTCCAGGGTGACCGTGAGCGCACTCGAGAAATCGAAGCGCCGCCCGTTCCACGCAACGTGGTCTCTGCTGATTCGTGTAGTCATGAAGCTCGCTCCCGTACTCTGTGCCCTGCGCTCGCCATTGCGGGGTAGCTGGGCATGACAAGTGAAGCAAGGTACGGATTAGTTGACGTTGTGATTTCGGCGAGGGTCTGAGCGGGGACGCTGCCGGGGTGCGCCGCCGTGGCCGTCCTCGGCCGGTGGCCGGCGGGTGCATGCGTGAGGGAGGCTGCCGGGAGCCGCGACATCGATTACCGGCGCGTTCAACGCCGGCATGGTCGATCGATGCAGCACATGCAGCAGCCTTACATGACCGCTACCTGTGCGGCTGGCGTACCATTTGAGTGGGCTACTTGTCGGCCGCCGGCAGGCGGGCGCCAAGTGCTTCAGCGGGATGGGCGCCGCGCGGCGGCGTTGTCGCGCCGCCGCCGCCGCGCGCGGCGATCTCAGGAGTCGAAGAGCCGCGCCGACTGCGCTTCGTGCTCGGCGACGGCGGCGCGCCACACCTCGTGCGGGGCGTTCGTCGGCACGCCGAACTCGTCCGCCAGAAGCACGACCGCAGCCTCGAGCGTTGGCCGGTGGCAGGGGACGTGTACGCGGCCGAGGGGCTGCTTTGGCCTCAGCACGCCAGGTTGGCGCAGCGAGGCGACGGTGGACGACCAGCTACTCGGTGAAAACGGGGTCATCCTTGGGCAGCATGGCGCAATATGCGTAGGCCTCGAGCAGCCGGCTGAAATGGCGCCAATCACCGGCGGCGTAGTTGCGGAAGACATCCGCGGGGTCGTGTCCCTCTTCGAGGCTCTTGAAACGGATGAGCTCGACGACCTCGTCGCGGCTCAAGATGTAAGTCTTGGTAGGCAGCATGGAGCACCTCCTCAGCGTGCCTCTCCAGAGTAGCACGTCGCCGGCTGGCGGCAAGGTGGGCATATGGCGGCGGCGGCCGGGCGGCGCGATGCCGCCCGGATCCACGCCGTGCACGCGGGCTTCGTGCGGCACGGCCGCGGCGACTCCGCCGACCCCAGCCGCCCCGGCTGGCGGGGCCGCCCGGCGCGGGGTAGTGCGCAAGGGGAAGCTCGCGGTCCTACCTCCGCCGGCGCTCGCCCGGGGCGGGGGAGCCCCGATGCTCGCCGGGCCGGATGCTCCGCCGCCGGCATCCTGATCCCCAGTCTTCAACCCTGCTACCGCGGCAGCTGGAATCCCTGTGAAGCCCTCTCGTCAGTCCGTCACAAACCCTGCCACGTTCTCACGATTGATCAAGGTGACCGGGCAATCGGGGTAGGCCGCGCGGAATGAGGCCGGGACCTTCATGCGCTTCTCGCACCACTTGATCTCATAGCCGCGCAGCTCTCCGTTCAGCTCTTCCAGATAGTCGATCTCCTGCCCCTGATGACTGCGCCAGAAGTAGGTGTTGGGGAACGACTGCCGGTTGTGGTTGCGCTTCATGCGCTCGGCGATGACGAAGCTCTCCCACAGGCCGCCGACGTCGCCGCGCAGCTCCGGCGGATTGAGGTTGTTGATCACCGCGTTGCGGATCCCTGCATCCACAAAGTAGATCTTGCGGGACCTCTTCAGCTCAGTGCGCAGATTCCTGCTGAACGACCCCAGGCGGAAGATGATGAACGCTTGCTCGAGGATGCGCAGGTAGCTCGCGATCGTCTTCTTGTCGATGCCCACCTGCTGGGCAAGCTCGTTGTAGGAGACCTCGCCGCCTATCTGCAGCGCCACGGACTGCACGAGCCGCTCCAGCGCCTCGGCGTTGCGTATCTGCTGGAAGGCGAGGACGTCCTTGTAGAGATAGCTTCCGGCGATCTCCCGCAGCGCCGCCTCCGCCGTCTCCGGGGCGTTGATCGCCTCGGGGTAGAGACCGTAGATCAGGCAGCGCTCCACGAGGCGCCCGACCTCCAGGGGCGAATACAGCTGGCCGAGCTCTGTCAGCGAGAAGGGATAGAGCCGGAACTCCCGTTTGCGACCGGTGAGCGGCTCCTCTATGCGGCTGGAAAGCTCGAAGGCGGAAGAGCCGGTGGCGATCACCTGCACCTCCGGCGCCGTATCCGTGAGGAGCTTGATGGTGAGGCCGATCGCGGCGACCCGCTGCGCCTCGTCGATGAGGACGAGCTTGTTGGCGCCGATCAGCATCTTCAGCTCCGTCGAGGTCTTGCCCGCAAGCGCCCGGCGGACGTCGGGCTCATCGCAGCTCAGGTAGACGGAGGGCACGGCGGCGGCGTGCTGGAGCGCCATGAGCAGCGTGGTCTTGCCCACCTGCCTGGCGCCGTAGATGATGATCGCCTTCCCTTTGAACAGGGAGCGCTCGATAGCATCCTGAATGGTTCGTCTGATCAACACGATGCCCCCATTCGTGACAATTCGGTGATTACGTTCCCCATTATCATAACTCTTTGGGGAGCACACGTGAACAGCGAATTCGGCATGGCGCGTGGCCGGGATGAGGACGTTGGTGGCCTCGGTGATGGTGATGGGTCGCTCGGCGATCTCCTCCGAGGCGTAGTCCGCCTCGTGAAGCCAGTGGCGCGAGATACCCCCGCCTGGAAGGCTCAGCCTGCGCGACTTGTCCGCGGATCTCTGCCAGGCTGCAACTTCACAGCGCGGATCGAACGGCCATCATCACGAAGTCGACAGCCGGCGCGACGTCGATCCCTTTCTCCTCGGCAGGAGGCGAAGGCCAGCTGCCGGGATGCCGCAGGCTCCGCGTGACGACGCTCACCCTGCCGGAGCCGCGCGAAGCGTGCGCCGCGCACTGACGCATGTGCGCGGCATAGGTTCGGGGCGTGCCGCCACAGCCATCCGCCCCCCGGAAGAAAGACAAACCCCGCCAGTTCGGGCGTGAACCCGGACGGCGGGGAGGATTGATCAGATGCTACCCTCGCTTCATCGGAATGCAACCGCAGGCGAGGGTGACGTCGACAGGGGCGGCCCGGTGACAATGGCGACGCCGCGGCAGGAGGCGCTCCAGCGTGTCGATCATCGTGTTGCCGACGCTGACCCTGTGGAGAAGGCCGCATCCTCGACTTTCTCGTCGAGCACGGCCGTCCGCAGGCTCGGTTGCCGGGGGGAAGATAGGGAAAGGCCGATTCCTGCTTCCTTGAGTGAAGGTCACATGGGCGAGGTCGGGCCTGGCGAATCGACGAATCTCAGGAGTCGAACAGCCGCGCCGACCGCGCTTCGTGCTCGGCGACCGCGGCGCGCCACGCCTTGTGCGGGGCGTTTGTGGGCACGCCGAGCTCGTCGGCCAGTAGCACGACCGCGGCCTCGAGCGTTGGCCGGTGGCAGGGGAAGTGTACGCGGCCGAGGGGCTGCTTTGGCCTCAGCACGTCAGGTTGGCGCAGCGTGCCATCAACGTGGAGGTGGCCGCGCGGCGGGCTCGCCGCAGCGACCTTGGCGCGCGAGTAGTCCGCGCGGAAGACCCACGAATCGTCATCGATGGCGTTCTGGTACTGCCACGTCAGGGCCTGGAATCTCAGCTGCCCGCCTGCGCGCAGGTCGAGGTCCAGCCATGCGACAAGCCGCAGGTACCGCCCGTCCGTGAGCCGGACCGCAGGGCGGCCCCCGGGGTCGTGGCCGCCGGTGAGCGCCCAGACAGTTGAGCTCGCCGCGGGCCGTAGGAGCCGGATCGCAGAGTCCCTGTGCGCCACGGTGAGACGGAAGAGGAGGTTGACGTAGCGCTCGAAGTGAGCGGGCGCCTCGCGGCCGCCCGCCAGGCGCCCGTCGCTCGCCTTGCGCAGCGAGGCGACGGTGGACGACCAGTTAGCACGACAGTCCGCGAGCGCGCTTCACTTCGACGCCAGGCGGGGATATACTTCGGGTAGCCACAGGAGGTCCACACGATGGTCACTCGAGTCCAGAAGTGGGGTAACAGTCAAGGTCTTCGCCTGAGCAAGGAGCTGCTCTCTGACGCCGATATCGACGTCGGCGACGAGGTCGACGTCGCGGTTCAAGAGGGCAGCATCGTCGTGACGCCTGTACGCCGCGTGCGCGGTGCGCTCGATCTCGAGCGGCTGGTCGCCGCGATCCCCAAGGGCTACAAGCCCGGTGAGGCCGACTGGGGTCCGCCGGTCGGTCGCGAGGTCTGGTAGGTGGCAGCCTATGTGCCGCGCAAGGGCGACTTCGTGGCCTTGAACTTCGACCCGCAGTCGGGACACGAGCAGCGCGGCCGTCGCCCCGCCCTGGTGGTCAGCAACGACCTGTTCAACAAGCACACCGGACTTTGCATCGCTTGCCCGGTCACCAACTCACGCCGCGACTACCCTTTCCATGTCACGATCCCGGACGATTGCGAGGTGACCGGTGTGGTGATGGTCGAACAGGTCAAGTCGATCGACTTCCGTGCCCGCAACGTCAAGCGCATTGGCCCCGCGCCGGCTGCGGTGCTCGAAGAGGCCTTGTCGTTGCTCGATGCGTGCGTTTACTGAGTGCTAACAAGCGCATGAACCTGACGCGCCCGAGCGCTGCGCTAGACTGCAGCCGCAGCCCGCGCAGGTTATGCGCCGGGCGTTATGAGGTGAAGACGGGGTCATCCTTGGGCAGCATGGCGCAGAGCGTGTAGGCCTCGAGCATCTGGCTGAAGTGGCGCAGGTCACCGGCGGCGAAGTTGCGGAAGATATCCGCGGGGTCGTGCCCTTTCTCGAGGCTCTTGAAGCGCACGAGCTCGACGATCTCGTCGCGGCTCAAGATGTAGGTCTTGGTGGGTAGCATGGGGCGCCTCCTCAGTGTGCCTCTCCAGAGTAGCACCTCGGCGGCAGGCGGCAAGGTGGACATATGGCGGCGGCGGCGGCGGCTCCCACGGCTGCGGCGGCCGCGGCGCGCCATGTCCGCCCTCTTGGCTGCTCACAGATGGCGCCTGCGCGACGGGGATGGGCGCGTCGGCGTACTTCTGCTGGGGCGTCGTTTGGCGCACCTCGGCCTTGCGCCACTCGAACGGATGGGCGTTCTCGTTGTAGACGGTCACGAAGGCATCGAGGGAGCGGTGACGGATGCTAGTCGACCTCTGGCATCTTGAGCGCTGGGCGCACAGCAGCGGCCCATCGGCGGAAGAAGGACCGCGATGAAGTTCCTCGTCACAGTCGACAGGGATGAAGACGGGGCGTGGGTGGCCGAGTGCCCTGCCATTCCTGGGTGCGTCAGCCAAGGTGGCAGCAGGGAGGAGGCCGTCGAAAGCATCCGCGCAGCGATCGTGCTCTGCCTGGAAGTGCGCGCCGAAAGGGGCCTGCCCCTCACCAGAGAGACCCGGCGGATCGAAGTGGCCATGTAGACGCCACGGGTTCCGGCTTTGAGCGGCCGGGAGGTCGTGCGGGTCTTCGTGGCCAAGATTTCGCGGCGCCGGTCAAAAGCGATCGGCTTGCCGTTCGACGACTTTCGAACCAGCATGGACGCGGCTCACCGTGCCGCAGACGTAGTGCTAGGGTTTCCGAGGGAGGGGGGCTCATGCTTCGTACCTTCAAGGCACTCATCGCAGCGGACGGGACGATCCGCTTGCTCGAACCGGTCAGCCTTGGCAGCCCTCGGCAGGCGCTGCTGACCATTCTCGACGACGAGGAAGAGGACGTTGCCTTGAGCAGCGCCGTGCTCAGCGAGGCGGCTCTGGCGGCTGACTGGTCGCGGCTTGAGGAGGACGCTGCGTGGGCGCATTTGCAGCGGGCTCGGTAGTTCTCGCGGAGGCTGACCGCGACGACCTGATTCTCTGCAACGGGTGAGCTGCGCGCGGCTGCGGCCGGGTCAAGGTCATCACCGCGGCACGCATTGTCACGTCCTGCCTGGCTCGCTGGAAGGTGACCGCGCCGCCCGGAAAGGGCTGCGACGCGCAGCCGCCGTGAATCATGGGCGTGCGCACCGGCGCCGGCGCCCTCATGCGGCCGTTCATCACCGTCTACGCCGGCAGCGCCTTCGGGAGCGGCCTGCAGACCCGTACCCGGAGTCAGGCCGGATCCGCCTGTCGCGTGCGGAGCCTTCCTTCAAACGATGAGACGGGCACGCTATCCGCATAGAGCGTATCAGGGCAGAAATCCTGGCCGTTCTGCCATTGAATGCTGCCCAGGAAGGGCTTGACTGAATTGAAGTTGCGCAAGTCCCTCAGCTCTCGAAAGATGCCTCTGTCCAGGTAGCGTCGCACGTCAAAGGACCTGGTTTCACCATTCGTGAACAGGAGGGTGATCGTGTAGTCCGGGTTCGGTTTGACCGCTTTGACTCTCGGATTCATGGCCTCTCCTCTCCTTGAGCGAACCCTCCAGGATGTCGCCGGTCGGAATGGCAATCGCGGCTTCTTGCTCCTGCTGGAAGCTCTTGAAGCGCACGCGCTCGACGATCTCGTCGCGGCTGAGGGTATAGGTCTTGTTGGCCGGCATGGAACGCCTCCTCAGCGTGCTTCCCCAGAGTAGCACCTCACGAGCATGCGACAAGGAGGAGACTGCCGTGTCGGGCGTGCCTGCCTGACGCCGCGCGCCAGCGCCGAGCGGCCGGTCACCGTGGCCGCAGTCCTCGCGGCGCCTATGCCGGCCGCGGCCGCAAGCCCGACCCTGTGTCGCCGACCGCACACATCGCCGAGGAGTCGTGCGGCACGCAGCGAGCGTGCGTGCACGTCGAGACAGATGAACGTATGCTGACTCTTGCCCTCACGGGCGCTGAGGCCTCTTGGCGTACGTCACTACGAAGGAATCGATGTCGTGACGCCTTGGGGATTCCTGGACGTCATTGGGCAGGTCGACACCCTGATCCGCGTGCCGCAAAGGAGAGTGACCATGTCACAGGTCGAAAAGCTGGAGCAGACCGTCGAACGACTCAGCCCCGATGAACTGGCCACTTTTCGGTCCTGGTTCATCGAATTCGACGCCGCTGAATGGGATCGTCAGATAGCGATGGATAGCGAGGCCGGCAAGCTGGACAAGTTGGCGCAAAGCGCCATTGAGGATCACAGGGCGGGAAAGACGAAACGCATTTGAACCACTTCGCCTCACCGGCCTTCTGGGACTGCTACCAGAGATTGCCACAACACATTCGAGAGCTCGCCGATGCGCAGTATGCCTTGCTGAAGGAGAATCCGTCTCACCCGTCCCTGCACTTCAAGAAGACCGGGAGACGCAGATCAGTGCGTATCGGGATGCATTATCGAGCACTGGCTGTCGACATACCTGATGGCCTGGTGTGGTTCTGGATAGGCAGCCACGCTGAGTACGACAGAGTCGTTGAATGACATCCCAGGAGCCGAAGCCTGGCGGCGGGGTTGCGGCGCTACCTCCGACCTTACGCTGGTGATGGCGCGCTTCGAGGTCGCCGCGCGGCGGGCTCTCCGCGGGGCTTCGCGCGCGCGAATACGCGCGGAAGACCCACGAATCTTCATCAATGGCGTTCTGGTACTGCCACGTCATGGCCTGAGCTCTCAGCTGCCTGCCCGCGCTCACGTCAAGCTCCAACAGTGCGACGAGGCGGAGGTAGCGCCCGTCCGTGAGCCGGATCACACTGCCGCCTCGCGAGTCGTGGCCGCAGGTGGGCGCCCAAGCGGTCGAGCTCGCCGCGAGGTGTGTGAGCCGGATCGCGGCCTCTTTGTGCGCCACAGTGAGGCGGAACAGGGGGTTGGCGTAGCGCTCCAAGTGAGCGGGCGCCTCGCGGCCGCCCGCCAGGCGCCCGTCACTCGCCTTGCGCAGCGAGGCGACGGTGGACGACCAGCTACTCGGTGAAGACGGGGTCATCCTTGGGCAGCATGGCGCAGAGCGTG
>Ga0194057_10001441_pt1 | contig 12012 bp, 11 predicted proteins | sample SepL4415m_MetaG_FD_155474 | JGI IMG/M metagenome (GOLD analysis project Ga0194057, IMG submission 155474) | Anoxic zone freshwater microbial communities from boreal shield lake in IISD Experimental Lakes Area, Ontario, Canada - Sep2016-L442-15m | ecosystem: Environmental > Aquatic > Freshwater...
CGAGCGAGGTCAGCGCGCATGATCTTGATGGCCACGCGGCGACCCAGTCGCACGTCGCGGCCCTCATGAACTTCGGCCATGCCGCCACGCCCGATCACCGGACCGATTTCGTACCGGTCGCCGAGCGCGGTCATTTCCTCGTCCACGAGCCCTCCTGACTGTGTGATTCCATCATGCCTGACGAATGCGGATTAACTCCCGAGCACCGCTTCGATCACGGCGCGGGCAATGGGTGCGGCGAGTTTGTTTCCGCTGATCTCGGGTGAGCCACCGCCGTTCTCAACCACGACAGCGACAGCGACCTGAGGTGCTTCGGCGGGAGCCACGCCGACGAACCACGCATGGGGTGGCAGATCATTTCCGGTTTGAGCGGTGCCCGTCTTTCCGCCGACGCGTACACCCGGAATTTGTGCGTTCGGTCCGGTGCCGTGGTCGACGACGTTGACCATCATGATCAGTTCGGCCGCTGCGTTGGCTTGGCTCATTGCCGTTTGGAACACCGACGCTTGGGTTTGCGACAGCACTGACAGGTCGGGGGCGAGAATCTGATCGACGAGGTAAGGGTTCATCGTGACGCCGCCGTTGCCGATCGCTGCGCCGACCATGGCCATCTGCAATGCAGTGGCGCGAACATCGAATTGGCCGATCGCGCTCTGCGCGGTTTGCGCGGCATCGGGATTGGCCGGGAATCGCGAAGTGGCCGCCGTCATCGGAACCTGGAACGAGGTGTTGAAGCCGAACTTCTCCGCCTCCGCCCGCAATGCATCAGCACCGAGCTCATTTCCGAGCCACGCAAAGGCGGTGTTGCATGAGACCGCGAGTGCCTCTTCGAGAGTGATCTTGCCGCCGGGACCGCAGGGCTGACCCGACCAGTTCTTCAACTTCTTGGTCGAGTTCGGCAACTGGTACTCGGCAGGGCCGGGAATGATCGTCGTCGGCGTGAACCGGCCCGATTCCAAGGCGGCAGCCGTGGTGACCAACTTGAAGGTCGATCCCGGAGGGTAGGTGATGGCCAGTGGGCGGTTCAGCAACGGCTTATCGGGGTCGGACTCAAGTGCCTGATAGGAGGAACGAATCTCGTCAGGCTTGTGATTGGACAGCAGGTTCGGATCAAACGACGGGGAGGAGACGAGGGCGAGAATCGCGCCGGTCGTTGGGTTAATGGCAACGACAGCGCCCTTACGTCCAGCGAGTCCCTGCCAGGCTGCGTCCTGCGCCGCGGCGTTGAGAGTGGTGACAACTCCACCACCCTTGGTCTTGGTACCGGCAAAGAGTTGCTGAATGCGATCGACAAAGAAGCGCGAGTCACTTCCTGAGAGCACGGAATTCTCGGTGCGTTCAAGTGCAGTGGCTCCGTAAACGAGCGAATAGAAACCGGTAGCGGGTGCGTATTCGGCACCGGGTTTGTAGACGCGTAGGAAGTTCAGCGAGTCATCGGTGCGCACACTGCGAGCTACTTGCGATCGATTGACCAGAATCGGTCCGCGCTCGCGGTTGTACTCCTCGAGGATCAGACGGGTATTACCACTGCGTGCTCGGTACTCATCGGCGTGCAGTACCTGAATCCAGGTGAGGTTCAGCAGCAGTGCACCGAGCAGAACGCCGAGCACTGCAGCAAGTCGACGTACTTGGCGGCTCATAGGCGCATCACCTGCGTCAGCGCATCGTCGGGAGAGAGCACGATGGCGTCGGGCCTACGTGAGGTGTCACTAATGCGCAACAGCAACGCAATCATGATCCAGTTTGCGATCAGAGCAGAGCCGCCAGCAGCGAGGAACGGGGTGGTGAGTCCAGTCAGCGGAATCAGGCGGGTAACGCCGCCGACCACGACAAACACCTGAAGTGCGAGCACGATCGACAAGCCCGCAGCGACCAATGTTCCGAACGGATCGCGGCAGGCAACAGATGCGCGCATACCGCGCGTGACGATGATCGCGTACAGCATCAGGATCGCGGCGAGACCGGTGTAGCCGAGTTCCTCGCCGAAGGCAGAGATGATGAAGTCGCTCTTCGCATAGGGAACGAACAGGGGAAACCCTTGGCCCCAACCACTTCCGAGTAAGCCGCCACTGGAAAGGCCGAAGATCGACTGCACAATCTGGTAGCCCTGCTCAGATTGGTAGGCAAACGGATCGAGCCATACCTGCACGCGCACGCGCACATGGTTGAAGGCAAAGTACGCGCCGAACGATCCGACAATGAACAGCAGTCCGCCCAGTACGACCCACGAAAATCGCTGGGTGGCGATGTAGAGCATGCCGACGAACAGGCCGAAGAACAGCAAGGAGGTGCCGAGGTCACGCTCAAACACCAGCACGCCCAAGCTCACAAGCCAGGCAACGAGAAGCGGACCGAGATCGCGACCGCGCGGAAGTTCGAGCCCCAACACCTTGGTGCGAACGAGCGCGAGCGAATCCTTCTTCACCACGAGGTAGCCGGCGAAGAAGATGGTGAGCAAGATCTTCGCGATCTCGGCCGGCTGAAAAGAGAGCGGTCCGAGGCGCACCCACAAGGTTGCGCCATTGATAGTGGCACCGATTCCGGGAGCGAGCGGAAGGATGAGCAGCAACAAACCAATGAAGAGCGCGGTGTAGGTGTAACGCTGCAGTCGTCGGTGGTCGCGCACAACGAGCAGGGTGAGCAGAAAGAGTGCGACGCCCAGGGCCGTCCATGTGAGTTGGGCGGTGACGTCGGGCGATGGGGTGGCGGTGCCATTGGAAACGGCGCGGGCATCTTCACCCAGATCGAGTCGGTGAATCATGGTCAGGCCCAGCAGGTTGAGCAGGAAGACGGCGGGCAGCAACACCGGATCGGCATACGTGGCGGCGAACCGCACTCCGAGGTGAGCCACGACGGCAAGTGCGATGGCGGCGATTGCAAAGATCGTGAACGCCGGTGACAGTTCACCAAGCATCACCAGATCAACGTTTGCCCAGGCTGCGAGACCGATGATGAGTGCTACCACGAGTAGACCCGCCTCGGCGTTGCGCCGAGTGGGTTGCCGAGCGGGAAGCGCCGCCGGCACGCTCATCGTGCGGGTCCGGTGGGGGTGGGCGCAGGGCTGGTGGCGATGGGACTTGCCGAGACAGTGGGTGTGGGCGTGGGCGTGGGTGTGGGTGTGGGTGTGGGAAGTGGTGCAGCCCCGGGACAGCCGGGCACCCACTTGGCCACACAGGAGAACGCCGCTTCCCTCAAGGTGGCAACCTTGTCTTCACCCTGAAGCAGACTGCCTACGATGATGCCTTGTTCGACATTCATGCGCTCGGTGTCGGGAAGTGAGGCGACGGGCAGTGGGGGCACCGGCTGCTCGGCGACTGTCGACAAGATCAAGCCGGGAATCGTCTGGTTCAGGCCTTGGAAGATGACGACGTTGCCATCGGATGCCTTGACGAAGTACTGCGAGTTCTTCCATGAATTCACGCCGGCGCTACCAGCGGCGATCAGTGCCAGTAGCACCACGATCGCGGCGACGAGCAGCCACCAACGGCGACGCCGAGGGCTGGGCGTGAGGCCAAGGTCGAGTTCGACTGGCTCAGTCGACTGCGTCTGGTCGGCAGTATTGCGCAGTGCTGGTTCGACATCGGCGGGAAAGGTGACCGATGCCAGTCGCTCACGCGTGCGCGATTCGCTCGCTGCTCCGACGACCACGGGCAGTGCTTCGTCGAGTGACGCGGCAGCGTCGTCGTCAACCTCGACGATTTCAGCAACGACCACGGTGACGTTGTCGGGGGCGCCTCTCTCAAGGGCCGCGTCGACGAGCGCAGTGACGGCGTAGGTGGGGTCGCCGTCGGCAAGTAGTGAGGCGAGGATGTGTTCGGGCACTACTCCGCAGAGTCCGTCGCTACAGAGCATGAAGCGATCGCCGAGTTGTGCCTCGCGAGCTTGAAGATCAGGCTCAACGTCGTTGACTCCGTCGATCGCTTTGAGAATGAGATTGCGACGGTTGTGTGTGAGTGCTTCTGACGCGGTGATGCGACCGGTATCGACGAGCATCTGCACGTAAGTGTGGTCGTGAGTCATCTGCTGCAGTTCGCCGTCGCGCAGCAGGTAGGCGCGTGAGTCACCGACGTGCACGACATTCACCAGACCTGCGCGCCACGCGATAGCGGTGAGAGTCGTGCCCATACCTGACAATTGCGGCTTGTCGGCGACGACGCGTCGAATCTCTTCGGTTGCTTGGGCCACCCCGGCCGCGAGGTCGGTAAGAACGTCGCTCTCGCCGTTGCGGTCGTACTCGGCGTCGATGGTGGCAAAGGTCGCTACGGCTGCGGCGCTGGCAAGTTCGCCTGCGGCGTGACCGCCCATGCCGTCGGCCACGACCAGCATCGACGGTCCGGCATAGCCGGAGTCCTCGTTGCCCGAACGCACAAGTCCGATGTGTGACCGGGCGGCGTACCTCAGCGCGAGTGCCATGGCTATCGCCGTAGTTCCATGGTGCTGCGCCCAACCTTCAACGGCACATTGTTAGGAATGACGGTTGGTGAGGTGATGCGCGTGCGCTCAATCCAGGTGCCGTTCGTGCTGCCGAGGTCTTCCACGATCCACTTACCCTCGTGCGGGTAGAGGCGCGCATGGCGGTTACTGGCGTAGTCGTCGTCGAGTACCAGAGTGCTGTCGCTGGCGCGGCCCATCGTGATGGGGGCGGATCCAAGCGGCACCACCGTTCCGCTTAGGGCGCCTTCGGTGACCACCAACATGGTGGGTGCGCCTCGCTTGCGTTTGGCGGCCCTAGGCGCCTTCGCCGACTTCTTCGATTGAGGCGTCGGTGGTGCGGCTGCGATGGCGGCTGCCATGCCTGCGGGCTTGGCGTCGCGCGGCGCGCGTAGGTCGCGACTGAGTACTCCAATGATGGCGAAGACTCCGACCCACAACAGGATCAGGAAGCCCAGTCGCAGCAGGGTGAGTGCGAGATCAGACACGCAACGTCACCCCGTGTGGAAGACCAGCTCGGTGGAGCCGATCTGGATGACGGCACCGTCTGTCAGCTCTACCTCGGCGATGCGCTGGCCATTCACCAAGGTTCCGTTGGTGGAGCCCAGATCGCGCGCTGTGGCGATGGGGGCGGTGCTGATTTCGCAATGACGTCGGCTGACACCGGGGTCGTCAATGCGAATGTCGACATCACTGCCCCGGCCGAGCACGGTGGTCGCGCGCGTGAGGGGGTATGCCGTGCCGCGGATCACCAGGCGCGCCGGTGCACCGATGCCCGGCTTGCTCCAGGTACTCGGCGACGGAGCGGTAGGTGGGGGGGCATTGAACGGGGGCTGCGCAGCCATCGGCCGATCGGGAACGGCCGTGACTGCGGCCTTGGCTTCACTGCGCACGCGGAAGATTCCAGTTTCGAGCTCGCTATCGGAGTCGAACGCGATCTCGATGTCGCCGCTGAGGCTGTACTTCTGCTCATCGGCGTAGGTGCGCACGAGTTCGGCCAGTTCGAGAGTCATGGGCGCCCGGTAGGTCATTAACCGCTCGGAATCGTGGGGCGACAGATCGATCGTGAAGACGTTGGGAACGACGGTGCGCCCACGACTGACGACCGCCGCTCGGTCGTCGATTTCTCGCTGCAGAGCAGCCGCGATTTCGACTGGCTGCACCTCGGCCTTGAAGGCCCGGGCGAAACTGCCGTTGACGAGCTGCTCGAGCCGCTGCTCGAAGCTGTCCAAAAGGCCCATTTGACCATGGTAACCGGCGAGAGGCCGAGGCATCGGTTACGTCGGCCCATGTGCCAGCTGTGCCTCTACCGGTGCTAGCGTGGGCACGCCGGTGAAGCAGTCCGGTTGGGCGCGAGTGGCGGAATAGGCAGACGCGCACGGTTCAGGTCCGTGTGCCCGAAAGGGCGTGGGGGTTCAACTCCCCCCTCGCGCACCCAGCAGTTTCTCGTTCGGTCTCCATGCGGCTTTCCGCGTGGCTCCCGGCGTGGCTCCCGGCGTGGCTCCCGGCGTGGCGATCGGTCTCCCCTTTCCGCGAGTCCATCAGGTAGCGGTGTTATTCGCCGTTTTAGCGGCACTAAGTGATGAACTCGCCGGAAAGGGCGGCGAGCTGATCGCGTTCCTCGCGGAGCAGGTTCACTTGCTTGACGAGCAGCTCGATCTCCAACGACCGTGTGATGCGCGGCGCAGGCGGCTCGGGCAGCCGAGGGGAAGACGGCGCGTCCCAACCGTCAAAGGTGGCACGGAGGTGGGTGATCTCCTCGTGGGCCAGCAGAGCGTTGATCGCGGCCTCGGCGTCATCGGCGGCCACCACCTGCATGAATGCGTAAGGGTCGTGCTCGTACTCTGCTCGGCAAGCAGCGCTGTCGTGGGCCCGCACAGCAGCGAAATCGCGTGGGGAACGAGCGACATCGGTCTGCACCACGACCCCAATCCCGAAGTCGGCATGAAGCGTGATCCACGGCAGGTGGTGAGCCAGGCACACATCGCGAAAAGCAGCGTAGGACTCGCCGCACCAGGGTCCTGGCTGAAATTCAGCAGCCATCAATTCGCGTGGCGGCAGACAATCGTGCACCAGCATCACGCCCCCGGGCCGCACCAACTGAAGACCGAGTTCGAGGCCAGCGGTCGTGGACTCGTAGGTGTGATGCGGGTCGGCAATCGCGAGGTCGAAGCTGCCTCCGGCGTTCATGGGGTCGAGCAGGCGCGTGACGTCCTCGGGAGACTCGCCCTGCTCACCGTCGTACATCACCGCGACCAGAAGGCGCGGCCCGCGAAGGTCAAGGTCGCGGAGTGCTGCATTTCCTGTGGTGCCGGATGTGATGACGACAACGTGTGCCAGTCCACGACCGGTGATGAGGTCGTTGGCGAGGCTGGCAAGTCCGGAGTCGGTCACACGCTGATTATTCACGAAATGACGGGCGTGGACCCGTGCCTTTCGTTGATGTTCGCGGCAGGTTGGGTGAATGTGCGGCGGTGAGGTTCGATTCGTCGAACCCAATCGCGGCCCAGCGTGCGAGTGACGTGATCAGCGGGGTCAGACAGACGTCAACAAGGCGCTGCGCACGCGGCGATTGAGGAAGAAGCCCGCTGCGGCAAGGAGCACGACGAGCCCGCCCGCGAGGCCTTGCGCGCGATAGGCGTCCACCATCGCCTGTTTCTGACCGTCATTGATAGCGTCGACTGTTTCGAAGGGAATGGAGTATTCCGAGGCTACTTCCTCACTGCTCGTCCCGCCACGAAGGGCTGACGAGACGTCGCCTACCTGAGCGGTGCTTTGGCCCGACGCCGTGAGTTGCGTGGTGAGTGAGGCCTCGAAGGTTCCGTAGACGACGGCTGTCATCACGACCACGCCGAGGGCGGCACCGAGGTTGGCTGAGGCGCCGCGGAAGGCCGAGGTGGTTCCTTCGACTCCCGGTGGTGCGAGGTTCATCACCGAGTTCGTCATCGCAATGATGGCGGCCGTGAGTGCGGCCGAGTAAACGCACAAAATGGTCAGCGGAATCCACACCGGTGTCGTCACCGTTTGCGTCATACACAGGAATAGCGACAGAGCGAGCAGGATGAGAGCGGCGGTACCGGCAAATCGGATACCTCGCCTGGTGATCAGTCGCGCAGCCACCACGGCCCCCACGATTCCCGCGGCCTGCGACGGCATCATCAGCACTGCCGCCTGGAATGCCGTGTAGCCGTAGATGTATTGCAAACCGACGGTCAGATAGAACCATAAATTGGTAAACATCATCAGTACGACCACAAGCAGCAATAGCAGTAGGCCACCGTGGCGCAGCATGCTGATGTCGAGCGTGGGTGGCTTGAGATGCCGCATCAGCACGATCAATGCCCCCATCGTCAGGATTCCGAGCGAAATCCAGACCAGGGTCTTCGTTGATGTCCAACCCGCGGAACTTCCGTTATTGAGGGTTTCGACGAGGCAGGCAAGAACGAAGCCGGCGAGCGCGGGAGTCCAGAGTTCACCCGAGATGCGCTCCGCGGCGCGATCGTCGGGGGGCAGCAGTCGCCTGGAAGCGATGACGGCGCCGATTCCACTGACAACCCACAACAGTGCGACTGCACGCCAACTGACCACCTCGACGAGAGCCCCGGCGATGGTGGGGAACACGAGGAACACCAATGGAGTGACCGCGGTGTAGTAAGCGAAGCCCGACGCGCGGGTTTCGCCGGTGGTGAGCTTTGCGGCGAGCATCCCGATAACGATGACGAACAGTCCTTGTCGACCCATACTTCCAAGCAGGAGTCCGGCGGAGGCGAAGCCCATGACGGGTGCGATCGCGACGATGAAATAGCCGACGGACATCAACGCGCCGCACCACATGAGGAAGCGTCGAGCACCCACACGAGGACCCAGGACTCCGGCGAGGAAAATCACCAGCAGCGCCCCGATGCTGGGTAACTGGCGTAGAAGCGATTGCTGTGACTCGGTGGCCTCGAGGTCGGTGACCATTGGCGTGATGACGAAGTTGAACGTGGCCAGTGAGATCTGTGCGGCACCCGAAATCAGACATGCGCCCAGAACGACGCGTCGTTCAGTTGCGCCTAGAGCCGCGGGGCGCAGCTTCACATTTCAACTCCTTGGTCGTCCAAACTGCTGATTCCAAGCACGGTATCGGCATAGTCGTAACACGTGCTGTCACAATGACGTTATGACCACCACGCCAAGCGATGCCGACAAGAGTGCTGACGAACTTCAAAAGGAGAAGTTCAAGGCCGCCTTGGACGCCAAGAAGGGTAAGTCCGGGCACGTAGGTGAGTCTCAGAGCACAACGGGTTCATCCGGTCACGCGCAGCCCAACCGTTCGGGCGGCAAGAGGGAGTTCCGTCGTAAGAGTGGCGGTTAGCCGGTCGTACGAGGTGGGCGACGCTTGACCAGTTCACCTGATGCACGTGCGGCTTCGCGACGCTCGGCCGCGGCACGACGAAGCCGCGGTACGACAATCAGCACGTATGCCGTCGAAATCAGACCGAGACACAGCACCACCAGCGCTGGGGCCGCCGAAAACTGAGTCGGATCGGCGGGATCGGAGAATCCGCTCGCGATCGCAAGTCCCGCGAATAGCACCGTGCCGAACCCCGCCAACACCGGCGCTGCCCACAGTCGAAATGAGCGGGGCTTGGTGTGCGTACGCCGCAATTTCAGTAGAGCCGCTGAGGCGATGGCGAACACCGATGCTTCCAAGGCGGCACCCACTGCGACCAGCAACAACCATTGACCGGTCGCGAAGATGAGCGCACCGACCACCGCCGACGTCACGGCCAGTACCACAACCGCGAGCCACGGCACGGCTCGAATATTGAGGCGCGCAAACGGGCGCGGCAGGTTGTCTTCGCGTGCGGCTGCGTACACAAAGCGCGAGGCCACAAGAAAGCCGCCGTTGAAGGTGTTGATGGCGGTGAGCACGGTGACACCGAGCATCCAGATTTCACCGACTCGACCCAGTGCAGCCGCGCCGAGCAGCAACTGCGGATACGCACTTCCGTGAGCGACGCCTTTCGGAACAAGGTGCTCGAGGGCCAAACTGAACACGGTCGCAGTGAACCAAATGAGCATCGGCGCGATGAACAGTCCGCGCGTGATCACCCGTGGCGTGCGAGCTTCCTCGGCGGTGGTCGTAACCCACTCGAAGGCTGCGAACAAGAACAGCGCAAACGCAATTGCTTGGAATCCCGACAGCGCGCCATTGCCGAAGAGTGCGAACGGGGTTTCCAGTGGCATTCCGGGTTTGAGAATGGCCACGATTGACAACACCACAGTTCCAGCGAGCACCGTGTACGTCACTGCCGACTGCACTCGACCTGCCATGGTGATTCCGCGCAGATTAAGTGCGGTGGCGATGGCGAGCAGAACAAGAATCCACACGTAGGCAAGCGCCGGAGGCTCATTTAACACGTGTTGAATTGCGGCGCCGATCAGAAAGGCATCGGCGGCAATGACGAGTACGACTGTGGTCATGTAGGTGAAGGTGGCGATGAGTGCGAAGCGTCCACCGAATGCGTTGGAAATGTAGAGCCGCACACCGGCCGCTGTTGGCCACATGCTGTTGAGTTCGCTGAACACACCGGCGACGACCAGTGCGATCAGCCCGCCGATGAGAATCGCAAGCCACGCACTCGAACCCAGCGCGAAAGTGCTGACCGAGACGATGCCTAGGAAGTTGATGGCGGCGAAGGCCAAGCCCGCTGACGTGGCGGTAGCGGTGAAGACACCGACGGAGCGTCTGAGCTGATGCGGGTGGTGATCGCCGAGAGCAACTGGTTCTGAATCGCTACTCGGTGGTGCCAACTCACTCACGCGTCGGGCCAGATGACGTAACTGATGGCGTCAATGCGCATGATGTCTTCTTGTGAACCGCGTACTTGAATCTCACCGCGCAGATACTTCGGCATGGGGTTGAGGTCGCCCCAGAACATGTCGCAGAAGGTCTCCGAATCGGTGGTGACTACGACGTCGGGAACACCGACATGACCGGCACCGGTGCTGACGATTTCACCGGAACGCACGTCCATGGTGAACGCCTCGGCTGTGTCCGAACACACGAAGTGCAGGATGCGGGTCCAGTCCTTCTGCATCTTGCGTAGCCGCTCGTTGGTGTTGCAGCTGACCGTGTAGTCGTCGAGCGCTTCTTGCAGTTCATCCCAGGTGGCCATGCGTTCCTCGATGCTCTCTGAAGAAAGTCGGATCAGGCTGTCGTGCGTTCGGGTCGTCGTCGTGCGCGAGTAGTGCCGGTGTCGGCAGGTCCGTCACCCGATCGCACGGCCCGCACTGATTCGTCGAGCGCCGTGAGTAGCAGATCGATCTCATCTGGACCGATCACAAGGCTTGGCATCAGACGCATCACCGACGGCTCGTTACCGCTATAGATCGCGAGCACTCCGCGCTGCGACAACTGGTAACTCATCCGAGGACCGTGCGAATCCTCGCGATACTTCAAGCCCGCCATCAGCCCGCGCCCGCGGGTTTCGGCGATCATGTCGGGATGTGCGGCCGCCAACTCGGTGAGCCCGGCGTGCAGTCGCACGCCCATCGCAGCGGCGTTCTCGACCAGCCCTTCCTGCTCGATTACCTCAAGGGTTGCCAGTGCGATGGCGCACGCAAGATCGCTGCCACCGAATGTCGATAGGTGAATGAAGGGATGCGGAATGAGGAACTCGCGCACGTCCTCGGTGTAGATCGTCGCCGAGATTGCCGCGAGCGATCCGCCGAGCGACTTGGCGACCGTCATGATGTCGGGAACAACGCCTTCGTGTTGCGACGCGAACCATTTTCCCGTGCGTCCCATGCCGGTTTGAATCTCGTCGAAGATGAGAAGTGCGCCGGCTGCATCGCACTTTTCTCGAGCCGCAGTCAGGTAGCCATCGGGCGGTACGACGATGCCACCTTCACCTTGGATGGGTTCGAGAATCACGGCCGCAGTTGTCTCATCGACTGCTGCGCGCAGGGCGTCGGCGTCGCCGAACGGCACGAAGCGAAAGTCGGGCATCAGCGGTTCGAAGGGCTCGCGGAATGCATCGCGGCCGCCGGCGCTGAGGGCGAATCCGGTGTGACCGTGATAGCCGTTCACAGTCGACACGATCGTTGGGGTTGATCCGCGCGCGAGCTTGAGAGCAAAGTCGATCGCTTCGCCGCCGCCCGTTCCGAATGTCGTACACGACAGGTTGCCAGGCGTGATCTGGGCCAGTCGCTCGGCCAGCCGTGCCTTCTGTGCGCTGCACAACAGAAAGTTGCCGTGGTCGAGGTGATCGAGGGCTTCTTTGGCTGCGGCGACAACAGCCGGATGTCTGCGCCCCACGTTGAACGATCCGGCAGAGGTGAAGCAGTCGAGGAAGCGCCGGCCGTCGACGTCCCACACCCACGGGCCCGATCGCTCACCTTCGACCAGATCGAGACCGGCGGTACGCATCACGCGCACCTTCTGGGGATTGAGGTAGGTGGCGAAGTCGGCGAGTGCGGCGGCTCGTTCTTCTGGACCCTCAGGGATCGCAAGATCGGACACGGTGCCTCCGCGCGGAGATGAGTCGCTCGAATTGCTTCTCTGTCGCGAGCCTACTCCGCTGACGCGGCCCG
>Ga0194057_10001443_pt1 | contig 12010 bp, 2 predicted proteins | sample SepL4415m_MetaG_FD_155474 | JGI IMG/M metagenome (GOLD analysis project Ga0194057, IMG submission 155474) | Anoxic zone freshwater microbial communities from boreal shield lake in IISD Experimental Lakes Area, Ontario, Canada - Sep2016-L442-15m | ecosystem: Environmental > Aquatic > Freshwater >...
TGAGATCGATACCATCAAAGAGGTCCTTTTCTACGGTTTTGTAGTCCAGGCTGATCAGGCAGAGCATTCCGGAACATTAAAGGTAGTCTCATGAAATCAAGAATCCCTTTCGATCTTAACATACCTTTGCTCTATGTGAATCCGCCTATCAATAGGAATCCAGGACTTATCGAAGAGGTCTCCTTGGCCGGTGGTCTTGGAATCATCGATCATGCCACTGCAGGACCTGCTAATTTCTCGGTGTCTCCCGAAATCCCTCATGGAGTTCGAATTCCATTGGAGGAAGCACTCCGCTGGGGATTGGTCCACGACGCGAAGATGATTGTCATCCCTTACGAGGATGCCGAAGAGGTCTGCCGGATTGACCCCGCAGAGTTGAGAAAGTCTGGGATACCTGTCCTGGTTGAAGTAGGAAACGCCAAGCAGGCTATCGGAGCAGAAAGGGTCGGGGCAGCAGGTCTCATCGCCCGAGGCAATGAGGGTCCAGGTTGGGTGAGCCAGACCAACGGCCTGGTCCTGGTACAGGAAATCCTTGCTCATTGCAATCTGCCGGTGTTTCTCCAAGGGGGTGTAGGACTGCATACAGCCTCAGGTGCTATTTCAGCCGGCGCCGCGGGTGTGGTCCTGGACGTTCATTTGCTGCTTGCGGAAGGCTCCGGCATAGAGACCTTGCTCAAGGACTTCATCGGTTCTCTCAGCATCCCTGCTACGGTGACACTCGGAGAATGTATGGCGCGGCCGCTCAGAGTCTATTCCCGCGTGGGGACGAGGATCGTGAGAGAATTCAAGAAGATTGAAGACTCCCTTTCCCCTGGAGAATGGCCTTCGTACCTCTCGCAACTATCAAAGGCGTTGGGAAATCCTTGTTCAACGCCGGACTCGGACAATTCCCTGCTTCCTTTGTCCGAAGACATTATCATTGAAAAGGACACAGTTTCTAAATTCGGTTCCGCTCGTGCAATAGTGAACGAGTTTGGACGAAAGATGGCTGGGCTGACGGGAGCCTGGCCCTTCCAGGAAGGATCGAATCTGTGTGGACTGCATGGAACCCGCTTACCCATAGTCCAGGGTCCCATGGCTCATGTCAGCGACAATCCGGATTTTCTCGCTGCTGTTGCGGACGCTGGGGCGCTCCCCTTCCTGGCTATGGGCAATATGCCGGCTCCCATCGCCCGAGCGGCTCTGGCCGACGCGGCCCAAAAAACAGGAGGAAAGTTCGGAGTGGGCCTTATCGGTCTCGAAGTCAATCGCGAGTGCTACGAAGCCCATCTCGAAATCATAAAGGAGAATCCCCCCGGCTTCGCTATCCTAGCCGCCGGAAACCCTGATCTCGCCATGAGGATCGAGGAGGCGGGAACGCTTTGTTATTTGCACTGTCCATCTCCTGCAATCCTGTCGGACGCTCTCACTTCTGGTTTGAGGCACTTCGTCTTCGAGGGTTGCGAATCAGGAGGACATATTGGTCTTCTGGGCAGCTTGAGTCTCTGGAGCGCTAACCTTAAAGTACTTGAGTCTGCATTAAATAACGGGCTTGACCTTCAAGAGGTAAGCGTCCTGTTCGCGGGCGGAATAGCCTCTGGCTGGGGATCTGCGTTTGTTGCCGGCATGGTGTCGGACCTCACCTCCATGGGCTTGAATGTGGGACTTCAAATGGGCACAGCCTATCTTGCTTCTGATGAAGCGGTTAACTGCTGTGCCATAACCCCACTGTATCGTAAGTTGACCCTTGAAAGTGACAGCACTATGGTCATTGGCCGAACGGTCAACACAAGGGCAAGGGCCGCAGACTCACCCATGGCAGCGAAGCTCATTGAGGGTGAGTGGGAACGCCTTAGGGCAGGCCTTTCCTTGAGGGAGCGCAAGGCACTTTACGAAAAGGATAACCTGGGAGCACTAAGGCTCGCTTCAAAAGGATGCTCTATTGATCCAGAAACCGCAACGTCCGACTGTCCCATTTTCTGCGAACTGGCTTCCGAAGAGCAGTTGGAGAGGGGCCTGTATTTGATGGGGCAGGCAGTTTGCTTGCTGGATAAACAAAATTCGATTGAAAAACTTCACTCGGAAATCATTTACGAGGGGCTGCGTATCTTTCAAAACAGTCAAGTCCGAAAGGAAACCGTCCTGCCGCCGGATGCGAAAACTCGTGAAGACGAGCCCACTATCGAGGTGGAACATGAACGAGATCCCATTGCCGTAGTTGGAATAGGGCTGCGGTTCCCCGGTTCTCATTCGCCGGATACCTTTTGGGAACAGATAATAAACGGACGCAGCGGAATCGGGCCGGTGCCGGAAGACAGGTGGGGCGGTATTCATTACTACTTTGATCCCGACCCCTGTGTTCCGGACAAATCTTATACAAAAATAGGCGGTTTCATAAGAAACTTCGAATTTGACCCTTTAAAGTACCGCATTCCTCCGTCAGTTGCAAAAAAAATGGATCGAACTCAGCAATTGGCCGTTGCATGCACTGCAGACGCGTTGTTGGACGCGGGGCTTGCTCCTGATCAGTTGAAAGGGAAACGTGGCGGAGTCATCCTGGGAAACAGTATGGGAGGAGAGAGTACCGACAAGTATGCTGAACGGGTGGGATTGCCTCGCGTGGTAAACTGCCTGGAAAAGGCTATCTCTTTTCTCCATCTGGATACTCAGGCAAAAGATGCGATTTTAGGAGAGTTCCGTTCACAATATTTATCAGAACTACCAGATATCACTGAGGATTCTCTTCCTGGAGAACTCTCAAACGTCATATCCGGCCGCGTGGCTAATGTTTTCAACCTTGAAGGACCAAATTTCACGGTAGATGCGGCCTGCGCCTCTTCCATGGCTGCCGTCATGAATGCTGTGGCCGCCCTGAGAGATGGTGCCATTGATTACGTTGTAACCGGCGGAGTTGATGCCGCCATGACCCCTTCTTCCTTCGTGAAGTTTTGTAAAATTGGCGCATTGTCTGCCGACGGCAGCAGGCCTTTCGATGCATCGGCCGATGGTTTCGTTATGGGCGAGGGAGCGGGGATCATGATTTTGAAGAAACTCTCCGATGCCCTCCGGGATGGCGACAAGATCTATGGCACAGTATTGGAAATCGGCTCGTCGTCAGACGGAAAGGGCAAAGGTATCACCGCTCCCAATGCCGCAGGGCAGGAACGAGCCGTAAGCAAATGTTACGGGGCTTCAGGGATTTCAGCTTCATCGATCGGCCTCATCGAAGCTCATGGAACATCCACGGCCGTAGGTGACAAGACCGAACTCTCGGTGCTTGACAGTTTTTTCAGAAAAGCAGGAATTCCTAAAAGTTCCATAGGCATAGGATCGGTAAAATCCCAGATAGGACACCTGAAGGCCGCAGCCGGGGCTGCCGGGATGATCAAGGCGATATTGAGCCTTCACCATCGGACGTTGCCGCCTACTATAAACATCCGCCGACCCAACCCCTGTATTGACTGGGAATCATCTCCTCTTTCGTTGTTGACCGAAGCTCGCTTTTGGCCACGTTCCAATGGTTTTCCCAGGCGGGCAGGTGTAAGTGCATTCGGTTTCGGTGGGACGAATTTCCATATCGTCCTTCAGGAGTACTCCCCAAGCCTCCGTCTAGTATCGCGACGGAAAAAGGCTGTTTCACGGGTTGAATTTTCTCCGCCTCATTGGCCCCTACCCCCTGAATTGACCATACAAGGGGACCCATGGGTGTTGGGAGGAACCGATCCATCAGACCTTGCCGAGAAAATCCAAAAAATTCTTAAAGAACTTAACCCTTCAAATTCAGCACACATTGCCTCCATTAATCGCAAGGATGCAGCCAGGCACAATATCCGATGTGGATTTGCAGCACATGATGCAGATGGCGCTGCCAAGAAATTGACCCTTATCCTTGAGGGGATGACTGATGACTCCAAACTGGCTTTCTTTCCTGCCAGAGGAATACACCTATCGCAGGGCCGGCCCAAAAAGGCTGTTACCGGAGCAGCTTTTCTCTTCCCGGGCCAAGGATCCCAGTATCCCTTCATGCTCAGGGACTTGGCCCAACGCTTCCCCATAGTCGCCAAGACCTTTACGGAAGCCGATGAAATACTGGTTGACCTGGGGCTTCCTTCCATTACTTCTAAGCTGTTTCCGGACCTTGTCCAACTCAAGGAATCGTCCAACGGCAAAGCAAATCCTCTGAAGGACACACAAATTCTCCAACCCCTTATTCTCACTGCAAATACAGCAATCTTTCGCCTGCTTTGTCTGATGGGAGTAAAGCCAGTAGCGGTTGCGGGGCATTCCCTGGGTGAATATGCCGCATGCGTGGCTGCCGGAGTATTCTCCTTCAAAGACGCTTTGGTGGCTGTTTCGGTCCGTGGCAGAGAAATGGCACGCGTGAGTATAGCCGACCCTGGCTTGATGATGAGCATTCCTGCCGACGCCCGTATTGTGGAAGATGTGCTTGCCCAGGTGGATGGCTACGTAGTGGCTGCCAACAAAAACTCCCCGAAGCAGACGGTCATTTCCGGAGAGACTGCGGCTGTGAGAAAGGCCGGTGAATTGTTTCACGCGCGTGGCCTGGAAGGTATCCTGATTCCTGTTTCTGCGGCTTTCCACTCGGGGGTGGTCGCCCCGGCCAGAGAACCTTTCATGAAGAGTCTGGAGAAATTGACCGTTAACCCACCCTCACTACCTGTCCTGTCGAATGTGACTGGAGAATTTTACCCCATAGGGCCTTCGGCTCCAGCTCGGATTAGGGACCTCTTGGGTAAACAGTTTGCCGCACCGGTCGAATGGGTGAAATCGTTACGAAGACTGCACAGCGAGGGAATCAGAATATTTCTGGAATGCGGTCCTAAGAGAGTTCTTACCAATTTCACCATTGACACCCTGGCGAATGATGTCTTGGCCATGCCGACTAATCATCCTAAAAAAGGTGGCGTTCTTCAGCTCATGGAGACCTTGGCGGCACTAGTTGTAGAAGGCGTCCAAGTAGACTTCGATGCAGCGGAAAATATGCCGGAAAATAGCGAACCGGCTCGGCATTCAAGACGGTCTACGCTGACAATTGTTAATGATAATAAGCTGCTGGACACAGAGATGCCGGATCTTACCACGGAGAGGTCTCCGGAGATCCTGCAAGGACTGTTGGATGATGAGATCAGAGTTATTGCCTCAAAAAAAGAATTTGGCCGATTCTTGGATATGCAGGGTGAACCGATACGGGGTCTTATAAAATCAGGTTTCAAATCCTTTGTGGACAACGTCGTTCCCCTTCAGAAAACAGCCAGGCAGGTTAAATCCGAAGGTATAGACTTCAAGCCAATTGTTGTCAGCGGTATATCCGCGGGATTACCCAATGATGTGCGATTCCCATTCGACCGTCAGAGTCTGGACGACCTTATAATAGGAGCAAATTTCATCAAAAAAGTCCCGGAACAGAGCCGGCGCAACATGTTGGAAAAGAATGTTGAACGCGTCTTCAAAGGACCCTCAGGAGAAGCCGAACTCCAGGTTGTCGATAACATTTCGGGTGTGATCAAGCTGGCCGGTTTCTTTAACCAAGACGAAATCATCGAAGAGTATGGCCTGGACGAAAGGATCGTCGCGGCAATGGACGTTACCACCCGTCTGGCCGTAGCAGCAGGCATCGAAGCTCTCAGGGACGCAGGTATTCCCCTCATACGCCTCAACCGTACGACCAGCACCGGCCACGAGCTTCCTGATTCTTGGTCGCTGCCACCGGCTCTCAGAAAGGAAACCGGCGTTATTTTCGCTTCCGCATTTCCTGGGATGGCTTCTCTCGTTGATGAAGTGACTCAGGAAGCCGCTTCTCGTTATGGCTCCGGAGCCAAAAAAAGGCTTATCGATTTCTACACCGGCCTGGTGGACCGTATACGAGACGACAGGGAACGTGAGGGCATCACCCGATGGTTCACTGAGGAATTCGGCAGACTTGGTGCGGCGGCGGATACGAATGATCTTTACACTTTTAACAGGAATTTTCTCCTCAGGGTCATGTGCATGGCACATGGCCAGTTGGCACAGATCATCAAGGCGCAGGGTCCCAATACCCACGTGGATGCAGCCTGTGCGGGAACCACCCAGGCTATGCTGCTGGCGAGAGACTGGATCCGTACCGGACAGGCAAATAGAGTCATAGTAGTTGCAGCCGATGATGTGGCCGGAAAGACTCTGCTCCCATGGATCGGCTCAGGGTTTCTTGCCATGGGAGCTGCCACCACGAACGGTAACGTCAGCGAAGCGGCTCTTCCTTTCGATGACCGACGACATGGCCTTATACTTGGTTCGGCTGCGGTGGGATTGGTTCTGGAAAAGGCTGACCTTGTCCAAAAGCGCGGAATGGTGAGCATAGCCTCAATAGAAGCCGGAATAGTTGCTAACAGCGGTTTTCACGGTACACGCCTTGACGTGGAGCACATCTCCTTTGTCATGGAAACCATGATAGCAAAATGGGAGAGCCAGACGGGTCTTTCCCGAGATGACCTGGCCAGGGAAGCATTTTTTATGTCCCACGAGACCTACTCTCCTAAACGTGGGGGCAGTTCATCAGCCGAGATTAAGGCTCTCAGAAAAACTTTCGGTGATAAGGCCGCGGAAATCCCTATTGCCAATACCAAGGGGTTTACAGGCCACACAATGGGCGTGGGAGTCGAGGACGTGGTTGCACTTAGATGCCTCCAGAAAAAGTTGCTGCCGCCCATTCCGAACCTCATGCAACCCGATCCCGAGTTTGCGGACATGAACTTGAGCACGGGGGGAGCATGCAATGCAAACTACGCTATCAGATTGGCTGCGGGATTCGGTTCCCAGATTGTCATGGCGTTGTACAAAATTACAGGTCGAGAAGAAAATCGCATATCGGATCTTTTCTCACACCGGAACTGGCTGAAGGAAATCACGGGTTACACTGATCCTGTGGTCTCCGTCGAACAACGCACCCTGCGAGTATCCCAGAGACAGGAAGCAGAAGTTATTGAAAAGGAGGATCTACAGCAGGAGCATTCTCTTTCTAAGGCTGCCAATATGGCCCGGCTCGGTCATTCTGATCAGGCAGCCGGATCGGAGGAGGTCAGGGCAGTCCTTCTGGCATTGCTTTCTGAAAAAACCGGATACCCTGCGGACATGCTCGATACTGACTTGGACCTTGAGGCTGACTTGGGAATTGATACGGTGAAACAGGCCGAGTTCATCTCCGAGGTCAGGGCAACTTTCAATATTCCGAGGATTGACGGCCTTAAAATCGCTGATTTTCCCACTATCAGCCACATCATTGGATTTGTTCTCGAAAAAGGTGCCAAAAATAATCAGCCGGTTGAAAAGCATGTTGAGGACAAGCCGTTTGGAGAGAGTGTTTCTGAGGAAGAGAATATTCGAGTTTATGAGACTAGATTAGTAAGCATACCCGCTCCTGAAAAGATAGATCTTGTGGACGTGGACGAAGTGATTATTGCAGGAGGTTCTTTGGATCTCTCCGCAGAGCTTGAAAACAGATTAACTGCGATAGGAATTGAAAACATACGAATAATTGATGATCTTGCCTTACTTTCTGTGTCACCGGAAGGCAGGACCGGAATAATCAACCTGTTGCCGTTGTCAAGCTCCCAAGATTCTCCAAGAAAAACTTTTCAACTTTATTTGTCGCTTGCTGCGGTCCTCGAAGAGGGGCCGGCATTTCTCGTCACAGCGGTGTCTGAAGATGGGGCTTATGGGTTTGAGGCTCCGGCTCCTAACAGTCATGAAGCGGGAGCGGTTACAGGCGCAACCAAGGCCTTTTCTCGAGAATATCCTCGAACAGTTGTTCGGATGCTTGATCTTCACCCGGAGCTTGGCCCAAAAGAGATGGCCAATATAATTGCCAGAAGCCTATCGGAAAACTTTCCACTGGAAACCGGTGTCGGCAGGGGTAGTGAATTGTGCGGCGTGAGGCTGATTCCAACTGTGGACAATGTTGATAACAAAGGCCTAAACTCAGGTGAAGTCATTCTGGCCACCGGGGGGGCACGAGGAATCACTGCCGCATGTCTTCTCCACCTGGCTGAACGTCAGTCCTTAACCTTAGTAATTTTTGGCCGCACCGCTCTCTCGAAACGATCCGAGCAGCTTTCACGTTTCAGGCCACAGCAGTGGGAAGAAGAGAAGTCCAGGATAGTGGACCGCATGAAGCGACAAGGGATATCCCCCACGCCCGTTATGGTGGAGAAAGAGCTTGACCGGCTGCATGGAGAAGCGGAGGTATTTCAAAACATCTCAAACTTGCGTGCCTTAGGTTCAGAAGTCATTTACAGGTCGCTGGACATTTGCGATTGGGACGCTGTGGACCGAGCAGTCCAAGAAGCAGCACGACTATGCGGTCGCGTGGACGTGGTCATCCACGGAGCCGGGATAGATGTGAGTCGATCACTACGCACCAAAACGCTGGAACAAATCGAGAATGTCGTTTCGGTAAAAATAAACGGGATGAGACACCTCCTTGATTCTTTGGAACGGCATGAAATGATACCGACGAGAATCATAGGATTCGGAAGCGTCTCCGGAAGATTCGGCAACATGGCTCAACTCGACTATTCTGCTGCTAATGACGCATTGGCTCACCTTCTTCGCCGCGCTGACCGGCACATGGATGCAAAGGTTTCCATAATTGATTGGGCGCCTTGGTCCGAGATCGGAATGGCTGTGAGAGGAAGTGTGCAGAAAACCCTTGAAGCGATAGGAATTGACTTTATTCCGCCCAAGAGGGGGGCGGAAATCCTTGCCGGCGAACTGGGCCGATTTTCGTCGGCTTGCGAAGTCCTTGCCGCAGGTCGGCTGGGTCCGTTTACAGCGGATGCTTTTCATGTGCCGGGCACGTGCTCTGATGGTGGAGGCGACCTTGAAACCCTGACCTGCGCCGGGCAGAGCTGCCGCGTCACTTCTTTACTACCGGGTGAGTATTTGAAAGCAAAGATCCTCATTGATCCTTCTCATCCCCTTTTAGATCACCACCGAATTGACCGTGCAGCGGTTTTGCCAGGAGTGGGCGGGATTGAAATAATGCGGGGCTTGGCTGCATTCCTGGACCCTCGGACTGCTGGGGCGTCCTTCGAACGGGTAAGGTTCCATAGCCCTTTAAAAATATTCAAGAATGAGCCTATTGAAGCTGAAGTGGAGGTTATTCGTGTTTCCGGATCACACTCTGGGCCGGTTTCGTACCGGGGAACAATATCGTCATGGTTTGTCAACAATGATGGACATAAAGTAGGTGCTCTCAGACTCCACCATGAGTGCATCATGGTTGTGGCCCCGGATGAATCGCTGAATGTGCCCGACCAAGATCTATGGTACGAATCAATATTCATCCCTGAAACAGATATCTACTCCGTATTTTTTCATGGACCCGCGTTTAGATTTCTCGATCACGTCTTTATCGAGGGGAATGGAAAAGGGATCAGGTTTCGTTATAGGGATTCCCTGCAACGAGAGACCATGTTCTCAGACTTCATACCGGCCGGGATCGAGGCAGCTTTTCAGGCAGCGGCGGCGTTTGGTATGGAATCACGAGGTATCATGGCCCTACCCGTTGGGATTGACCAAGTCACAGTTCATTCCAATGATCGTGTTCCTTATGGAGGAGAGCTTGTTTTGCTTCCCGATACACCCCATGAAAATGTGAACGAAAAAACAACAATGAAATTCGAAGGTGTTGTCACAGACCACGATGGGAAACCTATCGTCACTCTTAAGGGTATCCGGATGGTCGAGCTTGAACACAGCGAGGGGTTTCCTTCAAGAATCCATGAAACATTTCTGTCTGTAGATGAGATCGTTAAAGACCTTGAGACAAGTTCAGGTGAACTGCTTATTGACACGCTTGACGAAGAAGAACTCCGTGAACACTCGTCGAAAGCAACCCAGAAAAGGGCTTCGGAATGGATTACCGGGCGGGTAGCGCTAAAGAAATCAGTTCAAAGGTCTCTGGCAGTTCGCTGCGGGAATACGCCTCTTGGAAAAAGTATCCGCATCACTCAGGATGAACTGGGAAAGCCCTCGGCAGAACTGTCGGATAGGCCTGGCTTCAGTGTCGGCGACGTATCTCTTTCCCATTCAAACGGGCTGGTAGTAGCTATTGCAACAGCACCAGGATCTTTCGAAGGAGTGGGTATTGATATTGAGAAGACGGAAGCTCGCAGCGAAGCATGGGTCCGGGATTATTTTACAGATGAAGAAATTTTCGCTGCAAGCCGGGATGAAGACCGCTGGGCACAATTGACCCGGATGTGGTGCCTCAAAGAAGCTGTGCTAAAAGCCTTCGGCTCAGGATTGAGATTCGATCTCAGGGATATATGCGTAGCTGACCTGGATGATTACGGTCGCGCCCGCCTGGAATTCCGTAACGGGGCTGCCGCTCATTTCAATGAAAACGGGAAACGGGCCATTGAGGCCCGCGTCGAAGAAAGAGAAGGTCTGATAATAGCCAGAGTGTTGATTAGGAAATGAGATTCAAACAGAGATTCTTCATTCCGCCCAGAATGACGGTTTTCAAATTGACGTCCATCTCCCCTTGCGAGAGAAGCATTTCACCCCATACGTTCAATAAGCCCAAGGATTTCGGAGGTTTTCTCTTTGAGTAACTCTTTGTTCTGCCTCACTTCTATATTCAGCCTGATGACTGGTTCAGTGTTTGAGGGCCTGAGATTGAACCTCCAATCCTTGAATTCCATGCTCACGCCGTCGGTGTAATCCACAGAAAGTTCGCTACCTTTGTAGTTCGCCTCAATATCGGCGATTACCGCGCGGGGATCCGACACGGTTCGGTTGATCTCACCGCTGACCGGGTATTTGTCCATCCTGGCTTGCATAAGTTCTGACAGGGAGCGGCCCTCCACACTGAGGGTCTGCACGAGTAAAAGCCAAGGGATCATGCCGCTGTCGCAGTAAGCGAAGTCTCTGAAGTAGTGGTGAGCCGACATTTCACCGCCATAAACCGCGTCTTCTTGGCGCATTCTATCTTTGATAAACGCGTGCCCGGACTTACTCATGACAGGTACTCCGCCTGCTTCTTCCACCATCTCTACGGTATTCCAAATCAAACGAGGGTCGTGGACTATCTTCTGGCCGGACCGGATCCTAAGAAATGCCTGGGCAAGGAAACCGACTATGTAATAGCCCTCGATGAAATTCCCGTTCTCATCGAAGAAAAAGCACCTGTCACAGTCCCCGTCCCATGCGACACCGAGATCCGCCTTATGTGCGACAACCGCTTCAGATGTCACTCCCCTGTTTTCAGGAAGAATGGGATTGGGAATCCCATTGGGGAAATGCCCGTCCGGTTCAGGAAAAATCTTGATGAACTCAATGGGGAGCTTGCTTTCGAGTTTTTCGAGCACCGGCCCTGCGCATCCATTCCCGCAGTTCATAACAACTTTCAAGCCGGAGATCTTCGACGTATCAATATATGAGAGAAGATGTTCTATATAGGCATCCTTGTAATCGACAAATTCAACAGACCCCGGCCCTTTCGACTGAGGAGCAAAATTTTCATCAATGACAATGCGCTCAATGTCTTTCAAGCCCGTGTCTGCACTGATGGGCCGAGACTGATCTTTCACCAGTTTCATGCCGTTGTAATCCATGGGGTTGTGGCTTGCGGTGACCATGATCCCGCCATCCAGCTTCATGTGTGAAGTAACAAAGTAGATTTCTTCAGTAGGACAAAGGCCTATGTCCACAACGTTGCACCCTTGATCATTCAGGCCCCTTTCAAGGGCCTTGGAAATGTCCGAGCTTGAAAGCCTTATGTCTCGACCTACGCACACTGTCGATGGTGAGAGCAGGGACGCATAGGCCCTTCCAATTTTATACGCGACATCCTCGTTAAACTCGTCAGGAATCCGCCCTCTAATATCATAGGCTTTGAAACTGTTCATTATCTTTGCGATTGAACTCGTCATGATGCTCCCTTCCTGTCAAAGCAGACTGCCGTAACCACGTTCGGTGATCAGGGTCTGAAGGTTCTTAACGTCCTGCGCTTTGTCTTTTCGGCAAA
>Ga0194057_10001454_pt1 | contig 11961 bp, 9 predicted proteins | sample SepL4415m_MetaG_FD_155474 | JGI IMG/M metagenome (GOLD analysis project Ga0194057, IMG submission 155474) | Anoxic zone freshwater microbial communities from boreal shield lake in IISD Experimental Lakes Area, Ontario, Canada - Sep2016-L442-15m | ecosystem: Environmental > Aquatic > Freshwater >...
AGCAACTGCTCCGCAGACAGCCGCCCATTCCGAAAATCCGCTCTCATCTGCACGACGTCCATGTATTATTTCTATGCGCCCCATGAAAACTAGGCAAGTCCAGTTTTCCAGAATGGACGCGCACTCGGATCGGTCGGATCGGTCGAATTATTGTCGTTCCCCCCGCCTTTTGGAAGAAAGGAACGAAGCAACTCCACCTTGAAACTCACCTCTTGCAATCCCTTGCTCGCAACTTCAATCGTCTTTGTCTCTTCCACTTTCCGTCCGGCGATGGTCGTCCGCAGCACGACTTCGATCGGTCCTTTGTCAACTGCATTGTTATGTACCGTGACGGGGATTTCGGCCGTATCGCCATCGGTAAAAGCCAGCGGCAGCTTGATCTCGCCAAACAGATCCTTCTTCACGGTCAGGTCGTTGCTTGCCTCGCCAGCCAGGGTCTCGGTCGAAATACCTTTGGCCAGGAATTTCCAGGCGGTTGATCGCTCGGGTACGGTCAGGGTGACGGTGGCCGTACCATCTGCGCCGGTGGTGACGACCGGGTTCCAGTAGCCGGTTTCCTGCGGCAGCAGGGCGGAAAGCAGGATCGCGCCGGAGGCGTTGAACTCGGCAGCCATGGCCGCCGCCCGCTTGTCGTCGAGCCGACCGTTATCGCCAAGACGGACGTTACGGAACTTGCCCGAGTTATCGACGACGAGGACTTGGCGTTGGTTCTGGGCGATCAGGCCATTGAGGTCACCGGCCGTGATGTTCGTGCCGCCGGTGTAGGTGTTGCCACCATTGAGTTGCAGGCCACTGAAGCCTGATTGTTTGATAGGCAGAACGAGATCGGCGACAGGGTAGACCTTTCGGTCGAAGTTTTGTTCATCGAGTGTGACATTTTCCACCAGTCCAGCATCGCTGTTGACCCCCACGCCGAACATCAGACGCCCGGTTTGGCTCTCCTCCGCTTGGACCATGAGTGGCAGATCACTCAGGCTTAGGACCGTACCGTCGGCCGTAGTTCTTGTTAGTGCAATCGCAGCCTTCGAGCTTTCCGCTTCCTCATTCGCTATCTCCTCGCGATCCTTCTCTGCCAGCAGACGCGGATTGATCGGCTGCGTGGCTGGGCGATAGGAGAACATGATGCTCGACGTGCAGCGGACGGCCGGCTCGCGCTGAGTTCCGCGGAAGAAATCGCCGATCGAAGGCAGCGGCGAGGCGAACCGGTCCAAGAGCGATTGCTCGACCATCGCCAGGCTCAACTCGGCCGCCACCGGCTTGCCCTGCGGATCGGTCGTCGTAACGGTCACTTCAAGTTCGTCGCCGGGGCGAACGCTATCTCCCTTCTCTTTTTGGGAGAGGGCCGGGGTAAGGGGATTTCCCTCCAGGAGAGGATTGGGGGATTTTCGCTTGGTTGCAATCTTCACGCGGAGATCGCGCTCGACGGTGAACGGACTCGTCGAAGTATGGAAGCGAACAATCGGACGCGGCTTGCTCTCGACTTTCTTTCCCACTTGCGGTTTTGCTGGCCCCGTAGGATGGACCTCCGAGTCCGTCCTTGTGCCTTGAGGATGGATTTCCAGATCCGTCGCCGGAATCTGGACGGACTCGGAGGTCCATCCTACAATGTTATCGCTTCCCAAGTCCGGTCGCGGATCCGTCATCACGGCCACGGCCAACTCGAAATTCGGCGCAAGAGTCGCCGTCATCGGAATCTCTAGTTTGTTGGCCCCCGTCTTCAACTCGACCAGTCGATAATCCAACACCCGGGCACCCTGGTAGGTCACCAGCGCAAGGGCTGGAGCATCGCGCCAGTGCAACTGAACTGCGGCCGTATCGCCAACCTTATAGGTGTGCAGGTTGGCCAGGATGCGAAGCCGCACGAGGTCGTCTTCGCCGCTGATCTGTAGCGAAGCCTGGCCCGTAATCGGATTGTGGAAGCGATCGACCGCCTCGGCTCGCAGGAAATAGGTGCCGCCCTTGTCAAGCTTGATCGTTTGCCGGGCTTTGCCGTCGGCAGCCGTCGTCAGCTCATGCTCCTCGACCAACCGCTCGCCTGGCCGACCTGCGACCAGCGTCCGCTCCAATACTTTCAGCTTGAGCTTCTGGGCCAGCGGCTTGTTCTCCGCATCGCGGACATTCACGGTGGTTTCCAGCGATTCGCCCGTCACATAGACCGGCCGTACCGTACTCACGCCAACAGAAAACCCCTGGGCAGCCAGCACGAAATTGACCTGTGCGTTCACATTGCCTTCGGGCAATTGAACGGTAAGCGGCAGAATCTGTGATTCGCTATATTCGCGGGTTGGCAGGTTGATGGGAACCTCACCCTTGGCGTTGGTGGTGGCCGTCAACATGCGGTCGCCGGCCAGTTGATAGCGGATCTCGCGGCCGACCACGGGGGCACCGTAGTAGAATTCGGCCCGGATCGCGCCTTCGATCGGCTCGCCGCGGTAATAGACCCGTCGCGGCGTATCGACCACCAGACGGATCGGTTCGAGTTGGTACTCATGAACGAGAAACGTGCCCTGAAAATTTTGCGATCCGTTATCGTGAACCAACACGCGATACTGACCCTGGGGGCTGTTGGGCGGCAGGACGAAATGGGCGTGGAAGCTGCCGAAGGCGTTGAGCTTCACCTTTTCCTGGCAGATCGGCCGATTGCGGGCGTCGAAGACATCGACCGTGTACGACTTGTCCTTGTCGATCGCATAGACGTCATCGGCCGCGCGGCGGAGACAACCGCGGACATTCACCAGTTGGCCCGCACGATAGGCCGGACGATCGGTGTAGATGTAACCTTTGTCGGTCAGGCCTTGTGCGACGCCAACACCTTGGAGATTGAGCATGTTCGATGCGACGTTGTTCTCAATGGCAGCAAAGACGCGGATGTCGCTGGAGTTGAGTGGGCCTTGCGAAGCCGCAAGCGGTTTGCCTTCAGCAGTAACGAGGTTCTTATAGCTCTTTTGAAAAACTCCGTCCTTGTCGGTCACCGCTTCGCCAATCACCTCGCGGCCGTTGGAAACCAGCAGCCGCACGCCAGGCCACGGTTTACCGCTGAGCATGTTCTCGGCGAAGACAAAGACCCCTAATGAACTGCTCGAACAAGGCGGCCGCCTCGGCAAACTTGCCGAGGTTCTGCTGGCACTCGCCAATGAGCAGCTCGATCTCGATTTGCTTCTCCGCGTTGGCCCCGGTCTCCAGGGCCTTCTTGTAGAACTCCAAAGCCTTAGCGTAGTCGGGCTTCTGATCTTCCTTGGGCGGCTTGAAGTAGGCGTCGGCAAACTCCAGGTAGATGTCGGCGATCTGTTGTTTGCGATCGGTTGAGAGCAGATACTCGGCCTCGGCCCGATAAATCAACTCGGCGGCGCGGAAGTCGCCTTTGCGGGCCAGTGACACAGCCTTGGCAAAGCGTGCCCGACGTGCCCAACATACGTCAGGCTTTCCAGCCTGACTTGAACGTACGTCAGGCTTTCCAGTCTGACTTGAACGTACGTTAGGCTTTCCAGCCTGACTTGGAAGTTCCTTGCCAAGCCGATCGAAAACGGCGATGGCCTCGTCATACTTGCCGCCCAAGTGCAGTGCGCGGCCCTTCAAATAGAGCAGGTAATCGCACGGGGCGTCTTTGACCCGGACCGCCTCGTCGATGGCCTTCACGGCATCGGAATAGCGGCGGTCCTGCATTGCCTCGCGAATCTTATCCGCCACCAGGGGGGCATCTGCCGAAGGTTTTTCTACGGGCACCCCATGTGCCGCCGGAGCCGCAGCAGTCGGCAGGGCCATGCCAATGAAAATCAAGAGGAACAAAAGCAAATTCAGTGACCACCGAAGCGTTTTCATAGTTTGACTTTCAGGAATCGAGTAAGCGAGGCGGATTGTCAGAAGTCCTTACAGTATAATACCTTGCTGGCAAGAGGGAAATGTTCCAGAATGTCTCTCGCACGCTAAATCAGGATTGGGAAAATGTGGATCGAGAAACATGGGACGGCCACTCCTAACGTGTGCGATTGACCCATCATGCCCCGCAATCCCATTCCAACCCGCGGCGATGTCTGGCTGGTTTCGCTTGATCCCACGATCGGCGACGAGGTTCAAAAGACTCGCCCGGCCGTGGTGGTCACCAGCAATATCTACAACCGTCATAATTGGGTCGTTGTGATCATGCCGCTGACGTCGCACGATACGGCTGAATACGATCAAGTCATGATCGAGCCACCGGAAGGCGGCGTAACTTCGACGAGCGTGACCCTTCCGGACCAAATTCGATCCGTCGATCGCCGCCGCTTGATCAAGCGTTTAGGCTGCGTATGCCAGGACTCACTACACCGGATCGATCGTTCTTTGAAGATCGTCCTCGACCTCTTGTAGGTCAGGGAAAGGGGAACAAAACGAGTTCCTGCCCCGGAGGGGCGCGTGAGAATAGCCCAGCGATTTATCGCTGGGGAAGATGGCAAGCAAACCGAAAGTCCCGGACGATTGAAACTTCATCCGCGAAGAAAACCACCTGGGCCATGCCTTTACAAGCCTTTCTTCAAAAGCCCTAAAGTGCATAGTGTCGGCTCGACCTCTGCTCCCCACTATCCACTTTGTGTTTCAAAGTTAGGTCGAGCCTTCAGCCGGAGGCTGATCCCGCGAAGCGGGACTTTGCGGCTGGCCGGTGTTGGCAGCGTGTTTTTCAACGGCTCCCTGGACCGATCTCTGCTGTCGGCATGCTTATTCTTTTTCTCTTCCGACTTAAACGGCGTAGCCGCATGTCGAGGTGAATATCCGCTCTAGTTCGGCCATCTCCGCGTGGGTTATCGAAGATTCGTTAGTGGCGTTGTAGTTGATCCTTGCGGTTGCCAAGGTGCAGTTCTTAAATATCAACATTCCTCCGACTCGCCGCGGAGCCGAGATTACCCTGTGGTAGTCGTCGATGCGTGCGTCGTACTGCTTGGCCGAGATCACCCCGCGACGAAACAGATCTTTTGCGGTAAACATGACCCAAGCGTCAAGGGAAATGTCGGTGAGGTGGGGAGGCGGCAGAATCCTGCGCCCCATGCTCGGCTGGTTATCGAAAAGCTCGTCGAGCGCCCACCCCCAGCCCGGTTCTCCGGGATGGACGAAGGCTCCCGCGAATGAAACCAAGAGGATGTTCGGCTCATCCGCCGCACATTGACTTTTGTCCGCGTCCAGTTTCTTGGCAATCTTTTCGTAAACCTTGGCGTATAACCTTAGAGAATTGTGATATAGCCCCGGCACTTTGGGCCCTAGTGGATCAAACTTCCCTGGGCGATGCCAAAGAACTGCGGGGTCTTGCTTCTTTGCCACCAGGAAGCTCTGGAAACTTTCCCGGTCGTCCTCGCTTTCTCCGATGACGGTGTTTTCTACACGAACATGACGGCCCAGAAGTGCCAAACGCATATCGCTATCACGTCCATTTGGAAGCGGTGCGTCGAACTCGACCTCGCAGCCTGCTTTCAATGCTCTAGCCCGCGCCCAGAGGTCGAACAGGCCGCCATACCATTCCGCCACCTTGCGGCCAGCGGGTGTGCCAAGGAACTGCGCCACATCCTTGACTTTGTTCGATTTCGCGTTTCCAAGTACCAAGATGAGGTCTTCGTCCAGTTCCGCAACAGCGGCTTCCGGTATTTCTGATAGCACGCTGAACGGTGGTGCCCATGGCCCGTACTCAAGATCGGCAGCCTTGGCTTGTTCGATTCGTCGCGCGGCGTCGTCCAGGATGGATGCTGGAAATGCGAGTCGGAGCGGACTGGATACCGGCAACGCCGTCAGCCTTTGGCGAACCGTCGTCACCATTTCACGGTAAATGTCCTTGCCGTCCCCTGTACTCATGGCTCCCGATGTCCTAATCCGCAATGCTTTCCAGTAAAATCTGATTCGCGAGAACCCGCCAATCTGCTACGTCATGTTCGTTCGCAGGTGATTCTCCACCTCTACAAGTTGGTGCGAGAACCACTCCGCAACCTGCGACTTCTGCAACGGCAAGGCACCGGACTGTCCGGCCCTATAAGGCTTTGAACATTCGATCACAACGGAGGACTTCCACGTCGCGGGCTGCAATAGCTGAAGTTTGGCAGTAGCCTGGAACCGCCAGCCTTCACGAAGACGAGAAGAGTGGGAGTTACCACAACGTGCTTGGAAGGTGTCGTCGCCCAGCATATCCTCGTCGATCTCCCCTGCCTTTAATGCCAGGCTTGGATTGATGCCGTCGCGAAGAGCCATCAGCCAAGGGATGACGATTTCCTTATAGGCATCCCGAGCCTCGATACGGGCTTGCTGCCATTCGTTCGCGCCAAAAGTGTTTTCACTCATTTGCTGATTTCCTTTTTTCTCGTGGGCAATGTTCAACCTCTATTTCTCGTAAAACCCGAGTTCTCTCGCCCTCGCAAAGTCTGCTTCAGCTTTGCTCGTTTCGCCCATTACGTCGTAGGCTGCGCCGCGGCCGTAATACGCCTCGGCATAGTTCGGATTAAGCCGAATGGCATCGGTGTAATCCGCGATCGCGTGAGTGCGATTAGCCAGGTATCTGTAAACATTGCCCCGACCGCAATACGCCAAAGCAAACTTTGGGTTGACCCGAATGGCGTCAGTGTAGGCGGCAATCGCCTCGCGATGCTCGCCGTTTCCCTCGTAAGTACGGCCACGTTTATAGTACACTTCGGCCTTTTCGGCGGTAGCTGTAGCATCGGCAGCCTTGTCGGCCTTGGCTTTGTCGGCAGCAGCCTTGGCAGCTTTCTCGCTTCGCGCTGCTTCCTCGGCTTCCTCCCGTTGCTTGAGGCGAGCAACCAAACGATCGAGTTCTTCTTGTTTGGTCGCAAGTGCCTGTCGGGCTTGCTGATTTTGCAACTCAGCCGTCGCCAATTGTCTCTTGGCATATTCGAGAGATTTCTCTTTTTGACCTATCTCCTCTTCTCGCCTCTGCAATGCGTCCTCCTGTCGCTTGATCTGCTCCAAGCTCTCTTTGTTCTTCTTCTCGTTTGCGCTGTGATCCTGCTCCTTCTTTGCCAACTCTGCGAGCCTCTCGTCGTTAATTTTCGCCAGTTCAAGGAGCGATTTCTGCCGTTCCAATTCCTGACCTTTATCCGCCGACCCGCAGCCCGCAATGAGCAGTATAAGGCCAAGAGCCACGAGTCGTTTCCCCATAACACGGTCCTCTTTTTGCGTTTTTAGACTGTCTATCGCTTCGCCAAATCCAGCCGCCGATTAACCCCAAGACTCGCTAACCGTCGGAGGCCACTCAGCAGCTCCCGCAGGGTCAGGCCGCCACTATCCACTTTATGTTTTAAAGATAGTGCCAGCCTGACCCCGTCGTCCGCACGGCGTTCTTGGGTATTTTCGCACCTACCGGAACGCCACGGCGGTAGGCCAACATAACGTCTTGATTTTGATCTACGGAAGCAGCCCTGTCAATAAGCCATGTTGTCAACTGCCACGCCCCCGCCAACTACATTCCACCAACCCCACCAATGGACAGAGAGGGAATTCCGTTTCGCGTCAACGAACCGTTTTCATGGAGTGAACAAGGCAGGCGAGACGCCCGCACCACAAACTTGGCGGAGAGCCGAGTAAATTGGTGAGAAACGAAAGCGGGCGTGTCGATAATAACAGTAAGATGGGCTGTATTAAATATTTCGGTTGTTGCAGATCCCCGCAAAAGCCGCCCAATAGGCAGTGTCTCGCTATGTATCGCATCTTATCACTGATCCTGGTTCTTGGCATGGGGCTGACTCAGTCGTCGATCGCCGCTTGGCCCAAGTCCAATGAGGCGTTACTGCCTGCGCCGTTGCCCACCGCATCACCTGCGCTCCAGGGACCGATCCATGGACCTGTCGAGCCGGTACAAGCCGCTTCAGCAACCCTTCCCGTGGACTTAAAAACGGCCATGGAATGGACCTTGGAGCGGAATCCCGATTTGATGGCGATTCGGCAGAACACGCGTGTATCGCACGCTGCTTGGGCAGTTGCCCAGCAGTTCCCCACCAGCCTGAATCCGACTGTATCGCTTGACGTGCGTCCGTGGACCTTTGACAAGAATAGAGGGGAAGGGTCCAGACCACTTGAAACGCAGGTTTCGATGTCCTGGGCTCAGCCTATCGAACTGGGAGGCCGAACCGGATTTCGCACGGAGATTGCCCGGGCTGCCTTTACCCAGACCCAGTGGAACCTTGTGCAAGCCGAACTTGCGGCCCTCGTTCAGACCTATCGACTACACCAAACCGCCACGTATCGGCGCGAGAAGTGGCGCGTCGCACAGCAGTTGGCTGAATTCAACCGGCAATTGGTGAAGACGATGGAGCGGCAGATGCAGGCCAATCAGGTCGCGACGGTGGATGTGGTGCTCGCCGAAGTGGAGAACCAATCTTCCATCCAACAAGTGGAAGTGTCTCGCCAAGACTACGTGGGCACCCTCGCCGACTTACGACAGCAGATCGGAATCGGTGAATACATGAACTGCCTGGAACCTGTCGGCCTATTGCAATTGCCTGAGGAAACGCTGGCCAGGGATGAAGACAATCTTATTCGTACCGCTTTGGAAAGTCGCCCCGAGATCCAAGCGGCACGGGCTCAAGCGGTTGGCTCGCGCGAGGCTATTGGCCTTGCTCGAGCCGATCGCATCCCGATCTTTTCGGCAGGCCCCGTCTACGAGAAGAACGAGTCGGGAACCACTTTCTATGGGCTCGCGGTCAGTACGCCCGTTCCCGTACTCAACACCGGCCGGACGCTTGTGTCCCAGCGTGAGGCCGAATACTGCCGGGATTTAGTCATCCTGGAACAGACCCAGCAGAAGATCAGGAACCAAGTGAAGGCCAGTCTGATCAAATGGCATCAAACTCAGCAGCTTGTCAGCCGCACCCATGCGACGATCGAGCCGATCAAGGAGCTGGCAGCAAAAGTCGATCGCCTTTATGCTGCCGGACAGAGCGACCTGGTCAAGCTGCTTCAGGTTCGGCAGCGACTCATCCAGGCCGAGAACACTCAGCTTGACGCAATTTGGCAGGCCACCCAAGCCTATGCCGATGTCCTCACGGCACTAGGAACCACTCCGCTGATCGGTGCCGTGGGAGCCGCATCTCCAACCCATTGAGTAATCGAAGCATCTTGAATAATGTGAAGCGGCGGAGCTTGCTCCGCGCGTTTTCAGCCGCTTGCGACCGCAAGCAAGGAACCGTTCTTGCAACATTGCTCCTCGCTAGTTTTGTGGTTACAATTAGCACGGGGATGTGGCAGCCATCATTCATGCCTCGGCGATAGATCGAATGAAGAAACTTTTTCCCATTATTCGAGAATTGGTAGACACCGAGAAATACGTTGTCGGCCAACATGCTGCCGAACGACTCGAAGAACGAGACATTTTGGAATGGCAGGTTGTTGCCGGCATGGCCGAAGCCGTTCTCTTGGCCGAATGGCCGGATTCCGCGCCGAATCCCACGGTGGAAGTGTCGGAAACATTGCCGGATGGCGTTGAAATCAAAGCGGTTTGGTCGTATTTGCGTCAAAGTGGTGTTGCAAAACTCGTAACGGTTCATTTTTTCAATTGAGTCAAATCATGCGAATTCAAGGAAAGCGGTTAAAGCGAACGCGATTGGTTCAGGGCGGCAAATTTGTCGTGGCCGTTGAAGTGGAAATGGTTGTTCCGCCTGATGATCCAAGCGAGCCGTGCTATGAAGCGGAAACCGTTCAATTGATCCGCGAGGTAGCCGAACACGCCGCTTGTGGCGACCGCGAATGGATTCAGCAACGCGGAACCGTCTATGAATTAGTCGCCTCATCGTAACGCACGCAGTTTTTTTGGAAAGAACAAAGGCGGGGAATAAGGGAGGGAATCTTTGTTTCTTTTTGTGCCAATGACTATGCTTGTCAATTTAGCCAAAACAAAGAGTCGCGGCCCTTTTTCTCCCCCTGCCGGGATTTGGTCATCCTGGAACAGACCCAGCAGAAGATCAGGAACCAATTTGGCAGGCCACCCAAGCCTATGCCGATGTCCTCACGGCACTAGGAACCACTCCGCTGCTCGGTGCCGTGGGAGCCGCATCTCCAACCGATTGATTTCGTGGCTTAGCTGATTGTCAGCGCGGTGCCTGCCGAAGCCACGCTGGCGACCGAACTGGCCGGAATCTGGAATTGGGATCCCGGTGAGCCTGTCGAAGTGCTAAAATTGGCAAACAGCGACAATGCGGATGTCGCAATCGTCTGTTTGACGGTGAACTGGCGGCCGCCGGCGGGAAGGGTGGTTATACCGTCCGTGGTCAGCGTGATGCTTGTTGCTCCCGAGGCAACCGTGCCCGTCGCGATTGGCGCGGCGATGCCGTCGACATAGACCGAAACCGTGGCTCCGCTGATCGCTCCCGAGACATTGAACGAGAGTTTGGTGTTACTGTTCGAGTTGTTGGCAGACGTACTCCCGGTAACGGTCTGTCCGTTCACAGAGATGGAATCGGTCTGTGGCGCCGGCGGGGCGACAAAGACCGGCACGAAGGCGCGATAGACCGGATCGACACCCGATCCCGCGTCCCACGCCGCGGCCGTGGCTGACTGGGACGTGACTTCCAGAACCTGGACGCCGTAGAAACCGGTGGTCGGCGTCACTGTGTAGCTGGAGCCGTTCTGCGTAAGCGTCATGTTCGGATTGATCGCGTCCGCCGCCGGGCTGGTACCGGTATACGAGTTATCGACGTAATCTCCGGGATAGACGGGCACGGCGCGGAACAATTGCACGTTTACCTGTGCCGCCGAGCCATCGGCGGAAACCCCCTGCGGGGTGAAGGTCGCCGGCGTATTGGCCGCGGTGAAGATCTTGTCGGTGCCGTTGATCGGCGTGACCCAGGGGTTCGGCGGATCGAACGAATTCGTGCCGACGTTGATCGTGAAGGTCTGGGTGCCACCCAAGCCGTCCGACACGTTCACCGTATAGCTGCCCGTCGCTTCCGGCAATGCCTTGAGAAGCAAAACGCCGTCCTGCGTGTCGGTGGTAATGCTCATCGACAAAATCTTCAGTGGCGTCACAGGCTGACTGTTTTCGCCGGACGAGTTGGTCGATACCGGCTTGGCAGCGATGGCCTGGCGAACATTGTCACCCTTGATCAGCTTGCCGAAGATTGTGTAGCGGAAGTCGAGGAACCCATTGCTCGTATCGTTGGGGCTGGTGATGAAAAATTCCGAGCTATTGCCGTCCACGCCGTTGTTGGCCATGGCCAGCAGGCCGCTGGACGTGAATCGCAAGTCACCTCTCAACTCCACGGGGATCGTGCTTCCAGACCCCCCCGAGCCGCCCTGGATCATGAAAGTCTGGATGATTCGGTAGAACGAGGTGTTTGTGTAGGTGTTCGTATTGACCAAGTCGACGAAGTGACTCACCGTGCTGGGCGTGTAGTTATTGAATAACTGAAAGTCCATCTCGCCCTGGTCGGTGACAATCTTCAAGACCTGGTTGGTCTGCGGCATGTGGGTTGCGGTCAGCTTGCTTCCTGTCGGATCGTTGGTGCTTGTCGTGGTGGCACTGAACGTCGGCGTACTCGAATTCACACTGTTCAGCGCGATGAGTACCGGTGAACCAATCGCCACACTCGCGGGCGGGGCAAGCACGGAAAAGCTGTTCGCCAACACCGTCAGCGTGGCTGCCGTGGTGGTCGCCGGCGTGCCGACTGCGTTCGTGAAAACAGCCTTGTATTGGTAACCGCTCATCGCGAGCGTGGTACCGGTTATCGTCAGCGTGCCGGTGTTGCTGCCGGTGTACACGCCCACGTCCGTCAGGTTGCCGTAGCTGCTGCCGGTGCCGGTGTTGACTTGCCACTGCACGGTGGGAGTGGGGTTGCCGCTAGCCGCCGCCGTGAAGCTCGCCGTGCCGCCCACGACGATCGTCTGAGGAGCCGGGTTCGTGGTCACGCTCGGGGTACTCGGCGCGATCTGAACGGTCAACATGGCTGCCGTGGTGGTTGCCGGCGTGCCAGCAGTGTTCGTGAAAACGGCCTTGTATTGGTA
>Ga0194057_10001455_pt1 | contig 11948 bp, 9 predicted proteins | sample SepL4415m_MetaG_FD_155474 | JGI IMG/M metagenome (GOLD analysis project Ga0194057, IMG submission 155474) | Anoxic zone freshwater microbial communities from boreal shield lake in IISD Experimental Lakes Area, Ontario, Canada - Sep2016-L442-15m | ecosystem: Environmental > Aquatic > Freshwater >...
CTGCAGTGCCAGCAACGCTTCGCGGTGCGAGTTCGGAAAGTCTTCAACTCCGCGTGTCTGGCCGCCAACGCCGATACGACATTGACCGCCCGCGAGTTCACGCATTACTCCCGCATGCAAGTCGTCCCAGTTGATATCACGATCGGTGAGCAGCACGACTGTTCCTGCGCGTGATACCAGCAGGGTTCCGAGGTTGAGATCACGTGCTGCTCGTCGCACCGAGGTGAAGAACTGGTCGTCGTCGCGCACTCGGCCGCGACCTTCAAACACGACAACTCGGTGCGGTGCCGTGAGGTCACGTTGGAATGCTTCACCGCGCGGCAGCACGGTCTCAGCACTCGCGCCCGACAGCAGATCCTCGACGAGGTCACGGCGAATGCGCACCTCCGTGTCGGCGACACTGCGCTGGCGGGCGAGTTCCATCGACAAAATGGTGGCGCCGTATTCCAGCGCTGCCAGGTCTTCATCGCGTGCGTGATCGTCGGGGTCGAGCAACGCGAGAACGGCAACGGAGTCTGGTCGCGGAGAGGCAGCAACCATGACGCGACCTGACTCGCGCAGCGGACGTCCTTCGCGCAATAGCCGACGCAGCAACTGTTCGCGACGTGCTGGCGGATCTTTGGCATACACCGCTGGTTGCCCGGGGCCGGCCCACGCCCGCAGATTTCCGTAGCGGTCTTCGATGATGGTCGGCAAGCCGGTGACTTCATGGACCGCTCGAGCAAGGCTTTCCATGCCTTCGCCTGAAACTGCGGCGCGCGTGAGTCGATGGTGAATGTCGATGCGCTGCTGCAGCGCTTCCACTGTGTGTTCTAGTTGTTGATTAACGGAGGCCAATGCGTTAGCGGCGGCTCGCTCAGCTTGGTGAAGTCGACTGTTACGAACCGCCGAGCCGATCTGCTGCGAAAGCACGCGTAGCAGGAAGTGCTCATCGTTTTCGAGTTCGCGTGCGGAGGCGACCACCATGTGACCTGAGGAGGCAGAGGCACTTCCGAGCGCGTACGCCCATCCCCATTCCTCGTCTGGCAATTCAAGTGAGCCACCGCCGATTGCTACGTCATCGAGTGTGGGTGGCTGGGTGTCGCCCTTTTCACCCGGTGTCCACTGGCGTGATGTTCCGTCAACCGTGCGAACGCCGACGAGCCGACATGACGCGAACGAGGGTGCAGCGCTGGCACCCATCCGAAGGATTTGCTGCTCGTCGGTGCTTTCGGTCATGAGCATTGCGAGGACGAGCAACGCGTTGAGGCGGGAGAGGTGGTCGCGGGCTGCGAGGCCGACCGCCATCTCCTTGGTCATGTCGGTTGTGACCCGGCGTATGACGCGAGGAACTCGTCGGGCTCGAGGTAGTACGGGTTATCGAGCAGACTTCCGCACAAGAGCAACTTGGGGTGCGTGCGCAGTAGGTCAACCACGACGCGACCGTCGAACTTGTCGAGGTCGTAGAGGCACAAGATCACCTGCGGGTACTGAGGAAGGAAGCGGTTGAGCTCGGATTCGTACTCGACGAGTCCTTCAACGCCGGGAAGTTGACGCAGCGCCCACGTCATTTCGCCCAGGCTGCGGGCGAAGGTGTAGTCGCCGCTATCGAGGGGGCCGCTGATCGCGGTGTTCCAGAAGTCGATCATCGATTCTTTCGAGAAGGCACCATCGCGCAGGTAGGTCTCGGTCGAACGCATCAGGTCGACCTGATGGCTGTCGTGGGCGTGCCCCGTTGCATCGTCGGATCCCAATTCGGCCCACAGGTCGTCGGGCTCGATCTGATCGAGAACGGCGATGCACTTGTCGCCCGCGTCGATGCCGGCGCGTAGATACGGCAGCAGCACCTCGTCGCGCCCGACCGAACCACGGTAGAACGCGCAGATGTGGTCACCGGGGGTCATGGTCAATCCGGGCAGACCGAGTTCGATCGTTGCAGTCACACGTGCCTCCTTGGCCAGGGCCTTGGGCTCAGGCTAGGGCGTCAGCGGGGCCTAAAACAGACCCAGATGGATACAATTATGCATTCTTCTGGTCACCCGAGGATGAAAATCCGAGATCGGGCTCGCCACTAGGCTCGGATTGGAGGTGGCGCACGTGCGTGCAGCGGTGTATTCAGACAAAGGTCCGGCCCATGAAGTGCTCTCGGTGGTGGAGTTACCCGACCCTGAGCCGGGGCCAGGTGAGGTGCGAGTACGCGTGAGTGTGTCAGGAGTGAACCCCACTGACTGGAAATCGCGTACGTCTCCCGCGCCGATGGTGGGCCCGGTGCAGATTCCGAATCAGGATGGTGCCGGGGTCATCGATGCAGTCGGTGACGGCGTCGACCCTGTCCGCGTTGGTGAAAGAGTGTGGGTTTTCCATGCCGCGCGCGAGCGCGTGAGTGGCACGGCCGCGACCTACTCGGTGGTGCCTGCCGACCAGGCAGTTTCGTTGCCTGCAGACGTCAGCTTCGATCAGGGCGCGGGCTTGGGCATTCCGTTCGTCACGGCGCACGGGTGTCTGTTCTCGGATGGAGCGATCGCTGGTCGCACGGTTCTCATTGCGGGTGGGGCTGGCGCGGTCGGTCACGCGGCGATTCAGCTTGCGTTGCGTGCAGGAGCAACCGTGATCACCACGGTGAGTTCAGAGGCGAAGGCCGATATCGCGCGCACCGCGGGTGCCGTGCACATCGTCAACTACCGCGATGCTGATGCCGCCGAGCAGATTCGCGCGATCGCACCGAATGGCGTTGATCGCATCGTTGAGTTGGCGCTGAAGACCAACCTTGATCTTGATCTCGCGGTGCTCGCACCGCATGGTGTCATTGTCACGTACGCGACGGAAGTTGCTGGCGACCCGGTCATTCCGGTGCGATCGCTGATGTCGCCGAATATCACGTTGCGGTTTGCGCTGGTCTACAACTTCACCGACCGGCAGATTTCCGATGCGGTGGCCGATATTAGTGACGCGCTCGCTCAGGGACAGTTGGTCGCTATGCCCGACCACCACTTCACTCTCGACCAGATTGCCGACGCGCATGACGCAGTCGAAGCTAACGCTGTCGGAAAAGTGCTCGTCGACATCGGTTGATGGTCACGATGTCGACGAGCACGTCTGGCTAGATTCCGTACTTCTCCCAGTGCTCACCGAAGAGGTCCTGCTCGGTGAACGTCTTGGGTGCGATGGTGCGCGACACCCAGGTGAGGTTGAGGAAGTGCTTGGCGTTGACGTTCTCGGTGGTGATGTTGCCACCCCATGAACCGCAACTCAGGCTCAACGTAAACGGCAAACCGTTGCGTGCACTTCCGGCGCCCTCATTGAGGTTCTGGTTGACTAGCACGCGCGCGGTGCGGGTTCCGAATGCAATCGCATCGACATGCGCATCAACGCTGGTGTGGATTCCGCAGGTGTGACCAAGACCCTGGTAGGCCGTGATGTCGTTGATGATCTGCACCGCCTCGTTGATGTCACTGCCGTAGCGGTAGACAGCGAGAACCACCGATAGCTTCTCACCCGAGAAGGGATGATCGGGGCCGGCACCGTCTTCTTCAACCATGATGAACGACGTGCCCGCGGGGATTTCAATTCCAGCGAGTTCGGCGATGGTGGCAGCTGGCTTGGCAATGACGTCGAGGCTGGGAATGTGTCCGCCGTCGGGCCACATGGCCTTCTGCAGCTTCGCCTTCTCTTCGGCGTTGCACAGGTAGCCACCCGATGCCTGCAGGCGACCAAGCAGATCGTCGTACACCGCGTCGGCGATGACCAGTGAGTTGTCGGCGAGGCAACTGGTTGCGAGGTCGAACGTCTTGCCGGCGACGATCATCGCTGCGGCATCCTCAAGGTCGCCGGTCTCATCAATGACGTGTACTGAGTTACCGACACCGACTCCGTAAGCCGGGGTGCCCGAGCTGTAAGCCGCCTTCACCATTGCAGCGCCACCCGTGGCGACGACGACGTCGGCCTGCTTCATCAATTCGCGCGTCTTGTCGATCGACGGCGACGTGAGGCTGATGATGAGGTCTTCGGGGGCACCGACCTGTGCGCATGCCGCGCGCATCAGTTCGACCGACATCTCGCTGGTCTTCTTGGTGCGCGGGTGCGGTGCCACGACAATCGCGTTGCGACCCTTGAGCGCCATGAGCGCCTTCATGGGCGGCGTCGCGTCGGGGCCGGTGGTGGGAATGAGTGCGGCGACGACGCCGACGGGCTTGGCGATCTTCACCAGTCCGCGCGCGGGGTCTTCCTCAACGATGCCCACGGTACGCATATCGCGCATGTCGGCGAGCAGGCCGTTCACCCGGCGGCCGATTTTGGTGAGCTTGTCGGCGTAGGTGCCAAAGCCACCCTCGTCGACAGCGAGCTGGGCGAGGGCCTCAGCGTTGTCCTTGCGGACGATGGCCCAACCCACGGCCGTGACGAGGGCGTCAACCTGAGCCTGATCCCAGTCGGCGATTGCCTCCTGGGCGGCCCGGGCGCGCGCGACGATGGCGCGAACCTCGGCGGCGGGGTCGGGAGCGGATGTGTCAGAGGGGGAGTCAGTGGCCATGCCCTCAGGTTGGCCGAAGTGCGCACGAGTGCAATCGGCCCACCCGGGCAAAGGTTAGGCCCAACATGGGCCTGAGAGGACATGGGCTTCCGGAGGCGCAATCGCGAGGGTTGCACCCATGACCACAGACGGTATGGACATCCGAGACATCAGCATCAGTAACGCCGAGTGGCGCGTCATCATTGATGACTTCGAGGCGGGCGTGAAGGACGGCCCGATTCTCAATATCGACCCCGATGATGACCGTGAATATGACGCGATCTTCATCGGCGGCGGCGCAGGTGGTCGCTTCGGGTCGGCGTACATGAAGGCGGCGGGCGGTCGGCAGTTGACGATCGACCGCTGGCCCTTCCTGGGCGGATCGTGCCCTCACCTGGCCTGTGTGCCTCACCACCTCTTCTCTGAGGCAGCGCGTGAGCTCGACTTGGCCCGCACGTTCTCGGGTCGCTTCTGGTACCCCGAGTTCGACGAGAGCAAGGCCTCCATTCTCGAAATGGTCGAACTGTTCCTGAGCGGCCGCAATAGTGCGCACTCGTTTATGAACTACCAGAGCAAGGAGCAGTTGGGGATGGAATACATCCTCAACGCCTCGGCGACCGTCATTGACGCCAACACGGTCGAGGTAGCAGGCCGTACCTTTAAAGCGAAGAACCTCGTGATCGGCACCGGAGCGACCACGCGGGTGCCTGAGGTTCCGGGTATCGACCTCAAGGGTGTGTACGACTACGCGACGTTGATCGAGGAACTCGACTACGACCCGCGCTCCTGCGTGATCATCGGCGGCTCGAAGGTCGCGATCGAATACGGTTCGTTCTTCCAGGCCGCCGGTTGTCAGACCACGATTTTGGCGCGTAGCCCACTCATGGCGGGCAAGGGCTTGCACCACGTTGACGACGACCTGCGTGAATACGTGGTGTGGGGCATGCGTGAGCGCGGAATTGTGATTCACGACGGAACCGAGACTCTCGAAGTACTCGGAGACGACCGCGTCACCGGTGTTCGCGTCCGCCTATCCGATGGCACGGTGACCGATATTCCGTGCGAAATGGTGTTCATCGGAACTGGTGAGCGGGCCAACTCTGATGAATATGTCAAGACGCTCGGAGTCGCTGTCGACGACCGCGACTCGATCATCGTCGACGCGCACATGCGCACCAACGTTCCTGGCGTCTATGCGATTGGCGACATCATTGGCCCGCCGATGGAAATGTTCAAGGCGCGCAAGTGTGGAGTGACGGCTGCACGCAACATCATGGGCGAGGACTACACCTTCGACTTCAGTGAGTACCCCGACTTCTTGCACTCCACCTACGAAATCACCTGGGTGGGATTGTCTGAACGCGAGGCGCGTGAGAAGTACGACAACGTCATTGTGTTGCAGATGCCGCCACCCGGAGTTCCCTACGGTGACATCCCGCTGCCCTGTGCCGACGGAACGATGTTGCTTGCCTTCACGCATCCCGAGCGCACCGGATTCCAGAAGGCGGTCTTCGACGCCACCTCACGCAAGTTGGTGGGTGCTCACCACGTCGGATACGGAGCCAAGGACGGCTTCCAGTACCTCGACTACCTGATTCACAACGGCGATGGAGTGACCATTGACCAAATGGCAGAGATGAACGAACTGTTCCTCAACCCCAGCCACTTCATCCAGTTGTCTCGGCTGCGTGCAGGCGCGAAGGACTTGAAGTCGCTGTAGCCGTCATTTTGCAGCAAGGCTGGCGGCGCGTTCACGCAATTGCGTGAGCGCGCCGTTGCCCTTCGCCGCACGTTCGACGAACCACGTGCGTTGCGCTGCCACGATCGGCCGGAGCGTCGCGATTTCGTCGCGTACGAGATCAGGCCCGCAGCCACCAGGCTCGGTGCGGGATGACACGAGGGTCACCGGATCAAGAATGGCTGCGAGATCGAGGGTGCGGGCTGCTTCAGGCAGCGGACCGCCCGTGAGTTCAACGCAGGATGCCTCAAGAGTGTTGATGCTGATGGGCTGTGCGGTGCGCAGCGACTGCGCAACCGTGTGGCCAACGATTCGGTAGGCCGTGCGGTAGTCAAGACCTGCAACCAAAACCAACTCGTCGGCAATATCGGTGGAAGCCGTCTGCTGGTCGTGAGCACTGCGCGACATCGCCTCAGCATTAATCTGCAGGGTGCGCACTACCACCGTCGCCAGACGTACGAGGCGGGTGGCGAGCGTGAGTGACGCCGCGACTTCGCCGTACGAGTGCAGCCAGTTGTCGGTTGAAGCAGAAGGAGTACGCGCAGTTGCGGCAATTCCTGCGAGGCGGCCGATCATGGTGCTGGCGCCCGCGCGAATCACCGACAGCGCGTAAGGGTTGCGCTTCTGCGGCATCAGTACCGACGCGCGGCACAGTGAGGCATCAACTGTGACAAGGCCGAAGCCAGCGCTTGCGAAGATCTGGAGGTCTTCGGCAAGCCGATCGGCTGTGATGACCGTTTGAGCGGCAGCGGCGGTGATCTCAATGAGTCCGTCGATCGTCCACATGGTGTCGCGGGTATTGCGGCCAACGGCAGCGAAGCCGAGCAGCTCGGCAAGGCGTGCGCGATCGAGGTGCATGCGTGTGCCAGCGACTCCACCCGAACCTGCTGGTGAGATGTCGATCCACTCATGTGCTGCGCGAATGCGCGGAAGGTGGCGCGCCGACTCTTCAGCAAAACTCGCCAGGTAGTGGCCGAAAGTCGACGGCTGCGCGAGTTGCAGGTATGTGGTGTCGGCCCACACCGTGTCGGCGAGTTCAACCGCACGATCGCCGAGGCTATCGGAGAAGTCAGCAACGGCATCGGCGAGGTCAACGAGAAGATCTCGCACAGCAAGACGGAATGCGATGCGTCCGGCCTCACGTCGCGTGCGACCGAGATGAACCCATCCGGCGGTGTCGCCAATACGTCGAGTGAGTTCCTTTTCACGACTGTTGTAGGCGTCACCAAGAATTACGTCGTACGGAAAGTCGTCAACTGCCACGGCGCCCATCGTCAGCAATTCACCGAGCAGTTCGCGAGCCACGTCGTCACTGACCAGACCCGATTCATGCAGGGCAATGACGTGGGCGAGGTCGGCCACGAGTAGCCCGTCATGCAGCAGTGGCGCATCGCCGAGTTCAAGGGCATAGCCGGCGGCGACTAACTCGGGCGCGGGACCGGCGGAGATGCGGCCATCGGCGCCGAGGTAGCCCTCGGGGGTCGCGGGGTGATCGGCAGAGGTACTCACAAGTCACCATCCTGCACGAACAGTGTGGGTGCTCCGCCGGAGACAAGGAATACGACCGGCCCGGTGATGTCGCCATTGCTTGCCGCAAACACGAGTGCAGCCATTGCCTTGGCGCAGAAGGGTGGGTCGAGGAAGAGCGCCTCACTACGCGCGACGAGATCGGCGGCCGACTTACCCTCAGCGGATGCGTAGCCGTACCCGGGTCCGATCCATCCGTCGACGATGTTGACCTGCGCCGCGTGAGGAGTTGGTGTGCCGATCAACTCGGCGGTGCCGGTGGCGAGGGCAAGAACTCGCTCGCGACATTCGTCCGCTGTGCGGCTGACAGTGACACCGATGACTTCGGGAAGAATGCCTGCGGCCACAGCGGCCACGAGACCAGCTTGAGTACCGCACGAACCGGTCGCCATCCAGAGAGTGGGATTCGCGAGTCTGGCCGCGGTCGTCTGTTCACGCAATTCGAGTGCCGCGGCGACGTAACCGATGGCACCACGTGAGGTGGCGCCTCCGCGCGGCAGCACGGCGGGGTTGCGTCCAGCTGCGCGAAGTTCGTGCGAGGTCACTTCGATGAGGGCATCGACGGTCGCACGCGATGGGTCACCGGTGTATTGCACCGTGGTGCCGATCGTTGAGTGCAGCAAGAGATTGCCTTGCACTGTCGGTGGTGCGTCGCCGTAGAAGCAGACCACCGAGTCGAGGCCACATCGTCGCGCCGCGAGAGCGGCCAACATCGACCAGTTGGACTGGGGCCCCGAGCCGGTGACGAGTACGTCACACCCACGGACGAGTGCGTCGCCCAGCAGAAACTCAAGCGGCCGCACCTTGTTGCCGCCGAGGCCGATACCCGTGAGGTCGTCGCGCTTGAACCAGATCTCGATGCCCAACTCTTCTGACAGTCGCGGGGCAGCAACGAGCGGTGTGGGAAGGGTGCCGAGATGTTCGCGAGGAATTGCCGAAAGGTCGGGATCAGCCATCGAGTCGGCCGAGGGTTGCGTCAATGAAACGGGGAATCGAACCGAGTGCGCGCGTGGGATCGAGTAATTCGTCGAGTTCGTCATCGGAAATCTGGCTGAGCCGATCATCGGCGCGCAGGGCCGTGCGCAGATCGTCACCGCGTTCGCGTCCGGCGAGTGATGCTTCGTACACGATGCGATGAGCAGTGTGCTTACCAACGCGATCGGACAGCGCGCGCATGACTGGTTCGCTCAGTACGTAACCGCGTTGCGCATCAAGGTTCGCGCGCATGCGCTCGGTATCAACCTCGAGGCCGATGAGAATACGTTCAACCGCAGCGGTACTCACGGCGCTGTAGTGACAGGTTTCAGGAAGGATGACCCACTCGGTCTTCCAGGCGCGACCGTCGCGTTCGTGCCCGTGAATCATGCCTTCAATAGCCAGATCCGAATTCACCCGCACGAGGCGTGCCAGGGTGCTGACGTGTTCGGCCCACTCGGGGTTTCGCTTATGCGGCATGGTGATGCTGCCGACAGTTCCGACTAACAACGGTTCACGAAGCTCGCCGATCTCGGTGCGTTGTAGCTCGTACACCTCGTCGCCGATCTTGGCCACGGTCGCCGTCACCATCGCCATCAATGTCATGAACTCAGCGAATCCGTCGCGTGCGGTGAGCCACGGCAGAGTGGGTACTGCGAGATCGAGTCGACGTGCGAAAGCCTTGATCATTGGTTCGGCGCTGTCGCCCCAGAATTCCATTGAGCCAAGGGCACCAGCAAGCTGCACCATTTCGCGGCGCTGTCGTGTTTCGGCGATGCGCTGAAGATGCCGGTCAATCTCTTCGGCCCACACCGCGGCTTTGAAGCCGAACGTGATCGGAAGTCCTGGCTGCCCATGCGTACGCCCGCACATCAAAGTGTCGCGATGTGTGCGTGCGAGCTGAAGTGCTGCGGCACGTGCCGCAACGAGGTTGCGCGTCACGATGTCGCTGACGGTGCGCATGATGAGCGCGGCCCACGTATCGGAAAGATCTTGCACTGTTGCCCCGTAGTAGACCCACTCGCGAGCGTCTTCGGGAAGCCGTTGTTCAAGAATTCGAATGAGACCGAGCGTGGAGTGTCCCGTTGCGCGCGTGAGTTCGCCGACTTCGACCGGATCGGGTAGCCAGTCAGTGATGGCGACTCGAATCGACTGCGCGGCTTCGGTAGGAACCAGTCCGACCTCAGCCTGAGCCTCAGCGAGGGTGGCGAGAATGTCGAGCCACGCGCGAAGGCGCGCTTCGTCGCTGAAGAGGTTGCGGGTCTCGTCGGTACTCCAGAGGTGCCCGTACACCGCCGACCCGGTCAGGTGCGCGCTCATGGTGTGAGTGCGGAACCGATCTGCTTGGGCTCGGGTAGTGGGCCGACTCCGGTGATCATGCGCAGGGCGAGTCGAATTTCATCGAGGTTCGAACCCCACGGCACGATGGCAGTGTTTCCCCGAACTTCAACTCCGCGCTCAAGCAGGCAGCACTTGGTCAGAACGAGTGCGTCTTGGCCGAGTTGCTCAGCGCGGTGGTTGGGGCAGAAGTCGACCTGCTCGGGTTCGTCACCATAGAAATGCCGGTGGAATTGAACCGACCGCTCGCAGCCGATCAAGGTCCAGTCGAGACGCTCGGGCGGGCGAGTGTCGAGGAAGGTGACCTCGGCAGGAAGGTCGACACCTGAACCACGACAGGGAAGTAAGTACCCGTTCGCGGGGTTGTCTTTCGCCATTTCGCGAATGTCGACCGCGTCGAGTACGAGGCGAATGGGTGGAAGGTCCTCGTCGAATCCGACCGCCTGCTTTGCGAGTTCGAAGAGCTTCGCCGGCTCGGGTGGAACAACTTCGGTGACGATGACGGTGACGGGATTGGGCTGCCAGATGACGTTGATGTGCTCGTACTTGCCTTGAACCGCATAGGCGTCGGTGTCGGGTTGAGCGTGAGCAAGGGCGCTGAAGGCGAGCTGGGTTGGATTGCCGACGTCAGTAGTGGGATCGACGATGAACACGATGCGGTCGGGTCCGGCCAACACTCGCGCTTCGGTGACCGGAGAAAACAGCGGCTCGAACGATTCCTTGCGCACTTCGATCAGGGCGCGGTCATCGCCGTTGCTCAGCAGCAACCATTCAGTGCGGCGGTAGACCTCGCGGCCCAGGATGTAGTCGAGAATCGCCGCCTCGTCGCCTAGGTCGATGTCGGCCTCCTGTGCCGACAGCCCTCGGTAAGGGCGAGTCATGGTGTTGGGCGCGGGAAGCGGAATCATGACGTCATCCTGTCAGTGGTGGGAAGCCTGCACTGGGTTGATAGCCGAGATCTGTAGCGCGGTGTCGGCTCGAAGGCCGAGGCGAAGAGTCTCAAGGGGGATCACGTCATCGGTGGCAATGTTCCCTAGATTGACTTCCGAACCCACCGTGGCAATGAACCAGGTTTGCTGCGCCTTCGACGGAGCTTCGAAGATGACCCGGTCGAGTGGGATTCGCGCGCCGATCGCCTCGATGAGATCGTCGCGCACGGAACCGTTTCCGTTATAGATGCCGACCGTGCCACTTTCGCGCCCTTCAGTGACGAGCCACTGAGCGCCAGCCTCGAGGTCGGATTCCATCTCGGCAATCCACTGGTCGGCAATGACCGGAACCGACGGATCTTTCGCACCAACCTCGGCAGCCACGGTGAAGTCTGCGCTCAGCAACCGCACGAGCGCGGCCTTACTCTCGCGATCAAGTAGGCCGAGTCCGTTGGAGACTTCGACGACCGAAACCCCGCACGACAGTGCCCATTCGCGAAGTTCGGCCACCTTGCCTTGCGCGGCACAGATCTCAAGCAGTGTTCCGCCCAGACTCACCTCAACGCCGCCCGCCCGGTAGGCCGCAACGCGCTCGGTGAACTGCGGGTCGACGTAGCCGATACCCCAACCCACCTTCACAATGTCGATCAACTCAGCGCATTGCGCGATCAGGGCATGGGTCGCGAGCACGGTCAGGCCTTTGTCGAGAACGTGGGTGAGCCCTCGCGAGCGGGGCTTGGAGTCGCGATGCGGCAGGGTGAGGAAACTTGGCCGATCCGGCATTTGTTCTCCTCCCGACAGGCAGCCGCGCGTGAGGGTGGGATTATCCGCGCCCCTGTGAGGACCCTAGGAGAATATGCGCCCATTCTCACCCGTCCTGTGAGGCCTAAGAATCATTAGTACTTCGGTCACTGGGGGCATGGGTTACGCCGGGGTGTGCTGTCAGTCTCCGTAA
>Ga0194057_10001456_pt1 | contig 11948 bp, 9 predicted proteins | sample SepL4415m_MetaG_FD_155474 | JGI IMG/M metagenome (GOLD analysis project Ga0194057, IMG submission 155474) | Anoxic zone freshwater microbial communities from boreal shield lake in IISD Experimental Lakes Area, Ontario, Canada - Sep2016-L442-15m | ecosystem: Environmental > Aquatic > Freshwater >...
CCAGACTCGAGCTTCCGTCACGGAGGGTGTCAGTGGGAACGGATGTGGGACAGCCCCGATAGGTCAGGGTGGTCAGGGTGGTCACAGCCTGAGCGGTCGTGGTCGAAACCACCGGAGCGAGTGGGACGAGAGCGACAACGGCCACGGTGGCAACCAGCCACCGCAGTCTTCGTCGCACCGTCGCGTTACCGCTCATGTCTCAAGCATCGTCACTTTCAGGGCTCCCGTGAGGGGGCAGATCGGGTGAATATTCATCGTAACGCATTTCTTAGGCGGTCACTCGGAAGCCAGCGGACCGTCCCAGAGCGCGCAGCGAACCCATTCCCGGAGTTCCTGTGGCGCTGGCTCCCTTGAGGTGCATGACCTCACGGCGGAACTGGTCGAAGGCGGCTGCGGTCATCGGACCCCACTTGCCATTGAGGGGCAGACCAGCACCTACCGCGTGATTCAGGCCCGCCTGCACGATCTTCACCGCGGCAATTTGGCGGCTCAGCACTCGCGCGAGCGACACCGAGCGAGCAGACGTGGTCGAGGCGCTCGATCCAGCCTTGCTGCCACCTGCCGAGCTCGGCTTCCAGCCGGTGATGGCGATGTAGAGGGCTCGGTTCACCACTGCGCGTGCTGCACCGTGAGCGCCGTTTTCTTGCTGGTAGAGCACAACAGCGTCGCGAGTCTGGCTGCCGTAGGCGCCGTACGCGACCGCGCCGGACTGAACCGCCGGAATCGTGTAGCCGTGGCGGATTAGGGCCTTCTGGATCGAGGTCACCATCGGCCCCTTGGCGCCGGGGGCGAAGTTTCCGGTGAACGCCGCCACGCCGGCACTTCCCGATCCGGTCGAAGGACGCGCGGTCGATCCGCTTCCAGCGCCTGCCGAATCAGTGGCGACAGGGCCGACGTGCTGGGTTTGGCCCGGCAGGATCACCCGGCGAGCTACGAGGAACGTGCGCTTGGCACCGCCGTTGAAACCCCAGAACGACGTTACGTTCGCGACATCACCGCAGTAGCCGGTGTGCAGCATGTAGCCGTTGCCGAGATACATCACCACGTGGCGGTAGGTGGCCCCACCGGTGTTGTACAGCACCAGATCGCCAGGGCGAAGGTTGCTCGGCGACACATAGGTCAGCCAATCGGCAAGTGAGGCTCCGCCCCACGGAACCATGTCCTGAGTCGAGGAGGCCCAGTCGCTTCCGGCAGAACTAATACCCGCACCGATGGAGTAGGCGCGCGATACCAGTGACGAGCAGTCGAAGCGGAAGGGTGCGGTGCGACCAACGCCATTACACGCGTACGGAGCGCCCAGCATGTGGAACGCAGCCTTGATTGCCCGGCGCGCCTGCGTGCTCGACGCAGCTGCTACCGCCTGCTTGCACAGGTCGAACGCGCCAATGTCACCGCTACCGTCACGCAGCGCGGCCGACGGCACCGAGCGCGGGCAACTGTCGCCCGTGACCGTGGGAGTCGTCGCTGCTGGCGCGGCCTGTGCCGGCGCAATTCCCACGAGGACGGCGAGGGCGGCAAGAACGACTGAGATGGCGATCAAGACAGTGCGATGGCGGGTGCTCATGACAATGTCCTCGTCGGCTTCGAGGGCACCTTGAGCCACGATTTTGAAGTTTTTTGTCACGGAATTCGGCGTACGAGGGAACTACAAGGATGTAATTCGTTGTGCGCCGCCTAACGTTCCGAATAGCGGTCAGTGCTCGCCGACGTTCTCGAGCCGTCGTGGAAAGAACGCCACAGCCAGAATTGCCCCGAGCAGCACCACTCCCGCACCCACGAATAGTGCGTTGTCCATGCTGTTGACGAACGCCTCGCCCACAATGCGGCGGGCAGGCTCCATGTACTGGGCGGGAAACTGAGGAATCGCCACAGACGCGCCTGCCAATGATTCGCGCACCAGGTCGAGGGAATGAGCCGGGATGGAATCGACCACACTGCCCGCAGCCGTGATGGCCGCGTCGATGGTGGCGCGATACGAGGTCGACAGTAGGGCGCCAAGAACGGCCACTCCGAGGGCAGATCCGACTTCACCCATGGTCTCGTTGACCGCCGATCCGATACCCGCTCGTTCGGGCGGGACCGAACCCAACACCGCGCTGGTCGCGTGCGGCAATGCCAGCCCCATACCGATTCCGATGAAACCCAAACTTGCAGAGACGAACAGAGTCGGCGAGGTGGCAGTGAAGGTGCTGGCAGCAACGAGTCCGCCCGACACGATGAGCAACCCGATGACCACCAGAGTGCGGGAGCCGAAGCGCTCGCCGAGGCGAGGACTGATGACGGCAAAGATCACGAGCAGCGTTGCGCCGGGCAAGATCGCCAGTCCTGACTCAAACGGCGTACGACCCTGCACCAATTGCAGAAACTGCGGGAAGAAGAACATCGCTCCTGACAGCGCGAAGTAGAGCAACGCCACAATCGTGATGGCCAAATCGAAGGTGCGGTTCGCGAACAGTGAGAGCGGAAGAATCGGGGTCTCTACCCGACGCTCCCACAGCACGAAACCGACCATCGCCAGCAGTGTGACAACGCCGAACGTGATCGTCTGCGTCGACCAGCCCGAATCGGGCAGTTCAATGATGGTGAGCACCAGGCCGATCAATCCAATCGCCCACAGGAATGCGCCGATGAGGTCCAGACGCGGCTTCAGCGGATTGACCGACTCGGGCACGAACACGAATGCGGCGACGAGCACGAGGACGGCGATGGGCGGGTTCACAGTAAATACCGAGTGCCAGGTGAAGTGCTCGAGCAGCGCTCCCCCGGCAAGTGGGCCGATCGCAACGCCTAGTCCAGAGACTGCGGCCCAGATTCCGATGGCACGAGTTCGCTCGCGTGGTTCGGGAAAGGTCTGCACCAGGATCGATAGCGTCGACGGCATCACGAACGCGCCGCCAATACCCATCAGCGCACGACAGAGCGCCAACTGGCCTCCGGTGTGCGTGAACACGGCCGCTCCGGAGCCGATCGCGAAGATCACCAACCCGATGACGAAGATCAGTCGCCGACCGAAACGGTCACCCAGACTTCCCGCTAAGAGCAGGAAGCCGGCGAAGAGTACGGCGTAGGCATCAACGATCCATTGCAACTCCGAGGTACTGGCCGAAAGGTCTTTCTGGATACTCGGAAGTGCCACGTTCACGATCGTGTTGTCGAGAGACACGATAAACAACGCGCCGCACAGAACAGCCAAGATCGCCCAGCGATTGTTTCGGGTCACCGTGTCAGCCTAGGCGCTCAAGCTCCAACGTCGGGGCGGAGCGACACCATCCCGGGGGTGAGTTCGGCGAGCGAAGCAATACCGAGCAGTCGCATGGTCTGCTCAACTTCGGACTGCAGAATCTGCGCGGCCCGCCGCACACCGGCTTCGCCGCCTGCCATCAATCCGTACAGGTAGGCACGGCCCACCAGTACCGCATCAGCGCCGAGACCAACAGCAGCGACAGCGTCGGCACCATTCATGATCCCGCCGTCGATGTACACCTCAAGGCGGTCGCCGATGGCAGCGCGTACGTCGGGCAGCAGTTCCAATGGCGGCACAGCACGATCGATCTGTCGACCACCGTGGTTCGACAACACAATGGCGTCGACCCCTGCATCGGCCAGCATCACGGCGTCTTCGACACTTTGCACTCCCTTGATGATGACTTTGCCACTCCAATTGTTCTGCAGCCACTGCACGTCATCAAGTGTGATCGACGGATCAAACACACCGTTGATGAGATCGGCCACCGTCCCGCCGGTTGAGCGGAGGCTGGCGAATTCCAGTGGCTCGGTGGTGAGCAGATTGCCCCACCATCGCGGAAAGCGCGCCATTCCCGCCATCGTGCGAATGCTGAGCTGCGGCGGGATGGTCAGACCGTTGCGAACGTCGCGCAGCCGCGACCCAGCGGTCACTGTGTCGACGGTCAGCATGAGTGCCTCGTACCCCGAGTCAGCCACCCGTTGAACCAATTCCGCGCGCGAGACCTTTTCCCGCCAGAGATACAGCTGAAACCAATGTCGCGCGTCGGGGGTAACAGCCGCAAGGTCCTCGACCGAGGTGGTACCCAAAGTCGACAGCGTGTAAGGAATGCCAAACTCGGCCGCCACTCGCGCCACCGATGGCTCACCCTCGTGGTGCATCATCCGGGTGAAGCCGGTGGGACTAAACATGAACGGCAATGCCGACGGCTTGCCCAGCACCGTGACCGACGTGTCGACCTGTGCAACGTCGCGGAGAACGTGGGCACGAAACTCGACCCGACGGAAAGATTCCCGCGATCGGGCCAGACTCAGTTCTTCACCGGCCGCACCATCGGTGTAGTCGAATACCGCCCGAGGCGTTCGACGGCGAGCGATATCGCGTAAGTCGGCGATCGTAGCCGCTCGTTGCACGCGGTCTGGTCCGGTGAACGGTGCCCGAAGGCCGATCATCGGCTCAAGTTCAGACCACCGGGGCATGCGTCGTTGCGTCACCGAGCGTCCAACACAGACGTAGCGCCGCAGCGGCCGCTCATACGTGCAGACCGCGTGTGAGAGCTCCATCAACCACCAGGTTGGTGCCGTAGGTGAAACTCGAAACCGGGCTCGACAAGAACACGATGGCCGAGGCCATTTCCTCGGGCTTGCCCATGCGTCCGGTGGGGTTCATCCCCAGCGCCATGTTGTACAGGTCAGGGTTTCCCTGTTCGATCTGCGCCCACACGCCGCCGGGGAAGTATGTGTTTCCCGGAGACACGACATTTGCGCGGATGCCTTCCGGCGCCAGTTGCAGCGCGAGGCCGCCGGTGTAACCGATGAGCGCTGTCTTGAACGTGCCGTACGGGCCAGCAGCAAAGTCGGCCTCGCGACCCGAGACACTCGACACCGTGACGATCGAAGGGTGCTTACTCTGTCGCAAGTACGGAAGGGCGGCGTTGACCGTATTGACCGCGCCCATGAGGTCAGTGCGGAACGAGGCTTCCCAGTTCTCGGGTGTATCAGGAATCGCAAGAGCACTCACATTGCATACAACGAGGTCGACGCCACCGAAGTGCGCTGCCGTTCCTTCGACCCATGCCCGAACTCCCACAGCGTCTGACACATCGAGCGATGTTCCGAGCGCAGTAACCCCATGCTCGGCGAGCTCGGCTTGAGTGGCGGTCACCTCGTCGGCACCGCGCGCACAGAATGCGACGTGGGCACCTTCACGAGCGAAGAGTTCACAGGTAGCGCGCCCAATTCCGCGCGTTCCCCCGGTAACAAGTGCGGTCAGTCCCTTGAGTCCGAGATCCATTGCAATGCTCCTCTAGTCGTAGGTGATGGTGCCAAGTGAAGCGGCGCGCTCACGCATGAGCGCGTGCATGCCGTCGTATGCCGAGCGTGCAGGCAAGTAGTGTTTCGCGGCCTTGAGAACGACACTGAAGTTCGCGTCGACCACATTGGCAATCGGCGCCTGCGTCATTTGCGACAGCAATTGATAGGCGTCCATCTGATGCAGGTCGTACAACTGCTCAAACCATCGCACGAGTTCGACTTGGCCAATGCGCCACGCATCTTCCAGCGGCCGCGATGAGCCGACCGCCATGTAGTGCGCGTCGTTTTCCAAACGTGGCCACGTCGGGCCGCCGCCCTTGATGAGGTCGACGACGACGGTGACGTTCATGGCGCCTTCAACGGCCGTTCCACAGGCCTCACCCTCGCCCTGGCGGTAATGTCCATCGCCCAGCGACCACAGAGCACCCTCGACGTTGACCGCGAGGTAGCAAGTCGTTCCGGCCTTCATCTCCGGTGTATCCATATTGCCGCCGAAACGTTCGGGAACAAGGGAACTGCGCACTTCGCGACCCGCCGGTGCCACGCCTACGGTTCCGAGCATCGTTTCAATCGGAAGTTGAACTGTCATGCCACCAAATCGCGATTCGAAACCAACAGTGTTCGTTGCGCTGTCGACGTGATAGATCCAAGTGGTGTCGGGCAGTGAGTCTTGAAGCATCGCAGTGCGATCAGTTGATGTCAGGCCGCCAAAGAATGGGATCGCCGCCGATGCACCCCACGACCGAGCCGGTGTGAGATCAACAATATGAATGACCAGAGTGTCTCCGGGTTCGGCGCCTTCGACATAGAACGGTCCCGTTTGGGGATTGACCTCGGCGAGGTTGACCTTCTCGCTGGCCAGATCGTTGACCGATTGCAAGGCGTAGTTGAACGCGTCTTCGGTCCAGAGTCGAAGTGCGGTTCCGGGTTGGATACGCATCACGGGCGCGGCGCCACCGAAGGTGTAGGCGTACTGATCACGGCGGGGGCGAAAGTCAATGAGTTCCACGCCCGTCATGCTAGTGCGCGACGGGCACCGCCCGAGCGGAAGCACACTCAACCAGTAACCGAGCGCCACACGTCAGGCGCAACGCCCTTCTGTGAGCGAATAAGGCCCGAATCGGGCACTCTCCGCTCACAGAAGGGTCGTGAGTGAGTCGTTAGGCGGACTTGCAGTACTCCTGGAAGGTGGGATCGCTGACCACGGCCGGGTCCTTGCAGACGCTGTTGTTCACCAGCACCCACTTGCCACCCTCGTTCGAGAAGAAGTAGGTCTTCACAAGGCCACCATTGGTGACCTTCACCGCGGCAAGTTCACCGGTCGACGTGGTGGCGCACTGGAAGCCGTCGATTGTCGCGCCCGAGTCGACCTGCTTGATGATGTCGCCGAGAGCGGTGTCGTTGCAGATCGATGTGGGCTTGGCCGTCGGGCTGGAGCTTCCACCGCCACCGCCACCACCGCTGCAGAACTTGCTGAGGTCACTCGGCAGGGACTGGCCGCACAGTGCCTTACCATCGGCGGGATACCACTGACTGGTTCCAGACTTGAACCAGAACACCGTCTGGTCACCGTTCGAGACCGAGACACTCGCGGCCGCCACCAGTCCGCCATCGCGTTGAGTACAGCCCCACCCATCTAGTTGGTCGGAGGGCGCAATCGCGGCCTTGATCGACGCTTCGGTGCACGCAGGTGCAACTGCCGAGGCACTGGACGATCCGCCGCTACTGCCTGAGGAACACCCCGCGAGAGCCCCGAGGGCAAGAAGTGAACCTGCAGTCACGGCAACTACGTTGCGCACTCGTACCGACACCACGACGACCTCCACTAAATGCTGAATCCGATGCAGCGAGGGTAACACGCAGCCTCAATTGAGGCAGAGACGTCGAATCGGCGATTCACCCGACGCCGCCCGAAATACCGACCTAGTGTGAGAACGCCCGCGCGTGCACTCGCGAGCTGACCGAGGAATCTGCTGCGCTGAGAACTCCAATGACTACGAGGTGAACGATGCCCTTTCTTCCACCCGATCCGGAGTTCACGACATCCGGTGAGCGAGACGTTTGGAATGCCCTGAAGCCCAGCATCGAGGGCGACGATCTGCTGGCGACCAACGTGCGCTTCACCGATCCCGATGGTGACCATGAAGGCGACCTCATCGTCGGACTCGCGGGTGCCGGCATCGCCGTGATCGAGGTCGAAGGCGGGCGAGTCACCCACGACGGCACTGACTGGATGCAGCACGGCGCTGTCAGCAAGCGAATCCATCCTGTCGATCAGGCTCGTCGTACCAAGTGCGCCCTGCGTTCATTCCTCGACAGCCAAGACCGATGGAATCGTCGCAAAGTGCGACTCGCGCACGTTGTGGCCTTCCCCTATTCAACTATTCCGCGCGGTTTCTCACTGCCAGACTGCCCGCGGTCGATGATTCTTGACCGCAAGGATCTTGCCCGAGCACGCTTCGGACAGCTTATTGACAGTCACGCGATCGGCCACTGTCGAACCGTCGTAACTCAGTCGACGTGCTGCCCTGCAGCGAACCGACTCAGCGCGGCCTTGTGATCGGCGCGAGTTCTCTCCAGTTGCACCAGTTCGTTCGTGAGAGCAGCAAACTCGCTGCCGCGAAGTGAGCCCACTCCGCCAGGAAGAGCTATACACGACGTCAGCGCAGTGAGCCCGGCCGCGAGTCGAACACCCGATTCGTAAATGAGCATCAGTGCCACCGGATCGGCCTGCGGCCTGGGCTCAAAGAGCGCTCCTCCCGCCGTTGGTTCGAGTGCTCCCAAGGCTAAGCGACTTCGATTGATGTCTTCTTCAAGTCGATCACGATCGCAGTCACCTGCACCTTCGATCGCCGCCGACACATCCGCAGACCACGCCTGAAGTGACTGCGCCACGTCGGCGACTTGCTTCTCGGCCCGCGAACTGACCCACGCAGGAAACGCGAGCGCAACGAGCACGGCGATCAACGATCCCAACGCGGTCGCCGCGATGCGCGTGACAAATAGCGAATCGCTGGGATCGAGGGTGTAGTCAAGAATCAGCACCGAACCCGCGAGGCCGAAACTGGCAACCACGTAGTTGCCAAAGAAGTAGCGGCACGCGACAGCCGTCAGCACGGCCAGAGCCAGCGCGAGAGTAGGGCTCGAGTATCCAAATGCCATCAGGAGCGCGGGGAGGACGATGACGGCGGCCAAGTTTCCAATGATTCGGTTCAGTCCACGCACCACTGTGAACGACCAGTCGGCCTTGAGTGTGAACACCACGCTCAGCGGAAGCCAGAATGAGTGAGCGAACGGCAGAACCAACGTCAACGCTTCGGCGAGTGCGAGTCCGATTGCCATTCGGAATCCGTGGCGCGCCGCGACCGAGCGAGGATTGAGTGACTCAATGAGCTCGACGACCTTCACTCCACCACGAACGACTGCGGGAGGTCGCGCCGGAAGCAACAAGGGCCGCGAGTCGGACACCGCCCGCCCGGTCATCACCCCAGAGGCACTGGCGGCAAGATCGGTGAGCGATCTGGCTACTTCGCGAGAACTCACCCACTCGTCGGTAGCCACAATGTCGACCGAGCGCGGACGCTTGCGCAGCAGTTGATCATCAAGTATTCGTCCGATGCGCCGCAGCATTAATGAAACGTGGATGCGGTCGCCGTCTCCCGGGCTCCGCAGCACCATCCAGGCAGTGAGCGCACGCGTCGTCGCAACCGCATCGGAATGCACGCGGCGCAGATACTGCTCTTCATCAGCAGGAAAACACGCAGTGGCGAGTACCGCTGACACGGTGTCTGATGCGTCGTGGGTCGCACTCAGCGCCCGTGTATCCAGACTCGGCTTCCGCACGAGGTGGTCAAGCGAGAGAATCTTGAGCGCTACCGCCCGACGGGCAAATACTCGGCGTTCGTACTTCCACGCAATAACCCACGCCACCGCCTGTGTGAGAGCTCCCACGGCAAGCCAGCCCGCTGCCTGCAATGCCTGCTCGGGAGGTCGCGGCATTCCCGCAAAGATTACGGCGAGAGCAAGTGCGCTGGTTCCAATCGTGGCCGGCGCTGCTCCTCGTTGCGATGTACAACCGAACACGTAGGCCAGCGCCGCAATCAACGGGACAACCCACCATGTTCCGCCCACACACATTGCCACCCACACCGAAAGCACCGACGCAAAGACCGTGCCGAGTAGCAGCCGAACCAGTGCGGTGCGGGTGACAGCAGCTTCAATGAGGGCAAGTTGCAGCGCACCGAAGGCACACAGCACCGTCGTCGAAAGGTTACCTTGCACGAGTCCCGCCACAAAGAAGCCGACAACAATCACGGTGCGTCGAACGACTGATACCCACGTGGCCGGCGGCGCGGGCGATTCACCAATCACCCGCAGCACCTGATCGCGCAGCAGCCACCCTCGTTCGGTCACGCTGCAACCGTAGTCACTCAACTCCTCATGCTCATTGAGGTCTCACTACAATCGTCACATTCAGGAGTAAATCCTGCAGAGGCGTGTAAGGGGGTGAGCCATGAGTGACGACGAACGTGCGTCCGCACCCACGCGTCGCCCCACCGAATCTCCCAACGCAAATTCGCGGCTCACCGATACCCAGGTATGGGATGAGTCAGCCCGCCCCCTCGGTCCACCTCCACCCTCCGGGCATGAGTACAGCCAGCACGGCATCGCCGTCAGTTCGCACTTAATCGACGTGCACGATCATCTGCGCCTGGAACTGAGTCACCTACTTGAGGTAATCCGACGAGTACAGCAAGGCCAAGCGTCTGCCGGCGATGCTCGGGGCGCACTGAGCGACATGACAATGCGCCAACACGACTGGCGGATCGGCGCCTACTGCGCTTCGTATTGCCGGGTTGTCACCACTCATCACGGAATCGAAGACGCGGCGATCTTCCCCCACCTGCGCAATTCTGATCCTCAACTAGCGCCGGTTGTCGATCGACTGCAGCAAGAACATGAAGTCATCCACGGAATCCTTGACGAGGTTGACCGGGCGCTAGTCGCCCATATGAACGACGACGGTGACTTCGATCAACTTGCCAAGGGAGTGTCGCTACTCTCCGACGCACTTCTGTCACATCTGGCGTACGAGGAGCAGCAACTGGTCGAACCCCTCGCCCGGTACGGGTTCTACCCCGGCCAAGTGTGACTGGCAGGCACCGATCGGTCGCTCTCTCACGCGACCTCAAATATGCCATGCTGACGATTGTGCGGATCGTGATCGTATGAAAGGTGCCCTGCGCCGCCTGGCCTACTCGTCGTGGGTATGGGCTCCGCTAGCGGTAGCGGTCGTCGTGCGCTTGCCGGCAATCACTCAGACCGTGCCTTACATCTACTACGTCGATTCGCCTCAGATCATTCAAGCTGCTGCAGGGATGGCAAATCGGCTGCCATCGGTTGCCAGCTTGGATCCCGCTTTTTACCTTTACGGTTCGCTTCCGATCTATCTCGCCTTCGGAATCTCGTCGTTGTTTGTGTTTCTGCGCGCTGCCTCTGATCCCTCTATTGGCATTGTGCATCCGTTCTCCGCACAACCGTCGTTCACGTACTCGATGGCGAATCCGACGGTGATCAATCCTTCAGCGGTTGTCACAGTCGAACTACTCACGTGGATTGCTATCGGCTGCCTCACCGTGCTCTTCGCGTCCCTTGCCGCCCGCACACTTGCTGGCAGAACTGCCGGCTTTTGCGCGGGAATCGCACTGGCCGCATTCCCCTGGCATGCCACCATGTCAACGAGCATCAACGTTGATCTCATCGCGACTTTCCTTACCTGCGTGCTGGCGCTGGTGACGGCACGGTGGGTAATGACACCGGGTCCCAGAGATCACCTCTACGCCGGCGCACTTGTCGGTTTTGTGTTCGCTACGAAGTACAACGCGGCGATCTGCGCGATCGCTCCCGCAGTGGTTCTAATCGCCCGAAAGCCAGAAGTGGGACTGCGAGTCACCCTGCGCCAAGCCGGGCTGGGAATTCTCACAGCGCTCGTCGCCGCGGTGATTGCCATGCCCGCCCTCGTGATTCGACTTCCTAAGGTGATGGCAGCCCTTGCCTCGCTACGCGCCGAGTACTACTCAGGCGAGTCCTTGAGTCCGGCTGGTTGGCCCAACTTCATCACCCAGTGGCATTCGTTCACATCGGGAGTCGGCGGCTGGTTGGTACTCACGTTGATCGGCGCTTCTATCGCATGTGCGCTGTATTCACGTTCTTGGAGAGTGTGGGCTCTGGCCTGGCTCATCTTTGTTGTCGTATCTGTTGCAACGCTGACGTTTCAGTCTCAGACGTTCCATCGCAATCTGCTTCCGACGTATCCCATCGCCGCGATCTACCTTGGGCTAGGGGCCGCTGCGCTCCTGAAGACCCTCCGCCGACTTTGGCGACTTCCACGAACCCCGCGCGGCGCGGCACAGAAAACGGCTCTCACCTCCATCGTTGTAGTGACCGTCGTTGTCCTACTCTTCGCACCGACGCTGAGGTCGGACTTCGCCACAGTGCGCGACGCCGGCAGCATGGTCGACAACCGATCCAAGGCCACATCGTGGTTACGTGACACCGCCTGCACGGCCCCTGGGGATGGCCGCATCATCGTCGCCACGGAAACACTCATTGACCCCGCCGAACTGCCTGATCAATGCGGTCATCCACTGTCCATGAGATCTCTCACTGAC
>Ga0194057_10001458_pt1 | contig 11941 bp, 6 predicted proteins | sample SepL4415m_MetaG_FD_155474 | JGI IMG/M metagenome (GOLD analysis project Ga0194057, IMG submission 155474) | Anoxic zone freshwater microbial communities from boreal shield lake in IISD Experimental Lakes Area, Ontario, Canada - Sep2016-L442-15m | ecosystem: Environmental > Aquatic > Freshwater >...
GCATTGCGTCCGGTAAGCACCGTGGTCGAGCCCGCCGACAAGCAGAAGATGTTCGAGACGTTCCGGCAAAACAACCGCGAAGGCGTGGTCTTCAAGGACATCGACGCACCCTTCAGTCCGGGCCGTCCCGCATCGGGTGGCACGCAGTTGAAATTCAAGTTCGTGGAAAGCGCGTCGTTTGTGGTCACCGCCCGCAATGCCAAGCGCAGTGTCGCGCTCGGCCTTTATGAGAGCAATGGAGATGGCAACACGCTGGTGCCCGCCGGCAATGTCACCATCCCGCCCAACCATGCGGTACCGGCGGTGGGTGAGGTAATAGAGACAAAATACCTCTACTGCTTCAGGGAAAGCGGCTCCATCTGCCAACCGGTCTATGTCGGCAAGCGCTGCGACATCCCGGCCAGCGAATGCACCACCGACCAGCTCAAATACAAGTCTCAGGCGGAAGCCGCCTGAGGACACAAGACGACAAGACACAAGACGCAAGATTAGAGCCAGGGGACCGTGCATCAGCACCTCTTCGCTTGAGTCTTCAAGTCTTGTGTCTTGCGTCTCTCCTTCGGCAAGGCACCGCAAGAGGCAAGCCCGGTCGCACGACACGCCACAGCGCAACCGGGGCAACACGGGCCGCCATGGAGAATTTTCCCCAATTGGGGAATCCATGGCGGCCCATCACTTTTGAAGCATCAAATCCCAAGCATGAAATCCGAAACGAAGAACCCCAATAACCTTTAACAATTAACCTCTAACTCTCCCCCAAACAAACCAACACCCAATGAACAACCTGTTGACCCAAACCACCCACGCCAAGAAACACCACCGGCTTGATCCGGTAGAAATCGTCGCCCTTGCCGCGTTGTCGGCTGTGGGTGCCGTGCTGCGCAACCCCCGGCTTGCAAACCTCGACCTCCCGCCTGCCATGCGCGCCGACGTGACTTTTGAGGGTTGTGCCGGCAGCGGACAGATCACCGGGACCGAAATCTTCGGCCCCTACGACAGGCCGCTGGAATCTCACGAATCCGAGCGTCTGCTGGAAGTCTCGTTGCCTGCCGCCAGCGGCGACAAGATGCCCATCGGCAGACTGCTCAACGGAGCGCTCCTCTCCCTGCTCGAAGTCCGCCACCCCGGTTGGGCCGACGAGGAGGGCTGTGAGGGCCGCGTTGAAATCTTCTGGGTTCCACGCCCGGACGGTACCACCGAAACCCAGGTAGGCGGCACCATCGGCTACCGCAGCCTTGTCACCCACACCTATGAGTTCCGCTCCGCCAACGGCGAGCTGACACCATGGGAATCCGAACGGTGAACCGTTCGAGAGACGCAAGACTGCAAGACCCAAGACGCAAGATAAGAACCGATGGACCGTGCGCATGCACTTCTTCCTCAGCTCTTGTGTCTTCAAGTCTTGTGTCTTGCGTCTCCTATTCATCTAACATCCAAAATCAAACATCCAAAATTCAACATTCATGAACATCACCATCCCCGTCTCCGCCATCAAGGCCGCCCGCAAGCTCCTCACCCGGATTCACTTCGAGCGGCTCAAGTTGCCGGTTCTCACCCATGTGCTCGCCACCATTGATGCCGCCGGGCTCACCCTGGCCGTCAGCGATCTCGACCATTGGCTGGAAACCCGGCTGCCAGCCACCATCAACCCGTTCCCACCCGATAGCACGCGCTTCCTCATCCCCGCCGCCGCCCTCGCAGCCGCAGCCAGGGGCGACAATGGCAGCAGCGTGCAATTCGAGAGCCCGTCCACATCCGATCCAAACAAACCCGTGCTCAAGCTCACCGTCACCTGTGGCAAGATGCCGGTGGAAACCGTCTATCAACCCGAACCCGCATCCGGCTTCCCGGAGCGTCCAAGCATCCAAGGCCACATCACCACCGTGCCCAAGGAAACTTTGCTGGCCCTCCAGACGGTGGCGGGCTGTGCATCCACCGATGCCACCCGCTACGTCCTCAACGGCGTGTTGTTCTCGCCGGACGATGGCGGAACGCTGATTGCCACCAATGGCCGGCTACTGGCAGGCACCCCCGCGCGCGTCACCGGGCGGGAATTCATCCTGCCCAACGCCGCCGTGCATGTGCTTGGCTTCCCGGACTTCACCGGGCATGATGCTGCAATCCAACAACCTGACGCAGGCACCACCAATGCCCATGTTCAGATCCGCTCGGGGCCGCACACGCTTATCGCCAGGACCATCGAAGGGAACTACCCTAACTATAAGCAGGTGATACCCCGCGAGTTTGTGGCAGAGGCCACCATACCGGACGCCCACAAGGCGGCCCTCATCTCGTGGCTGCGTTCGCTGGATGGCAAGCGCAACTCCGTGCGTCTGACCTGGGACAAACCTGGCCACCTCACGTTGACACTCCGGGATTCCGATACCACTGACGCACTCATTCATGTACCCGTCAGCATCACGGGCCAGCCACCGGTGATTGCGTTTGCGCCGGGGTATCTGGCAGACGCCCTAACCATTGGTCCCACCCTGCGCCTCATCGACGGCATCAGCCCCGGTATGGCATCCAGTCCCTCCGGCAACTTCTGCGTGCTCATGCCACAACGCTGTGTCCCTGAAGACGCACCTGAAGTTGACGTCAAGCAAGCCAAGGCACCAGCCAAGGCAGCCTGAGACCCATCCAATAACCACCCAACCGCATCACCTGGCCGCCATGGACCCGACATCCGTGGCGGCCTGCTTGCTTTCCAATCCAAAAACATCACACCCGACAACATCATGAAACATCCATACCCCGCAGAAGCTGCCTGCCGGCTTCACACGGGCCGATGTGGTGGAATCCGCCTGGCACCTCGATCTACCCGGCACAAGACAACGTAGCGCCTTGTGGGGCGAATTGCTGGCAGCAGCCTACACCGGGCACCATGAAAATGATTCGGTGAAGCTGGCGCAGATGTCGCCGATGTTCACTGCTGGCGAGATCCATGCTGCGTTTGAGTACGCCCACCGTGAATGCGGCAAGCTCCCAGATGAGGGGCACGTGATTGATGCAGTATTGCGGTTACGTCCTGTAGGGTGCTCGATGGATGAGCAGCTTGCATGCCTTCGCGCCTGGGCGCTGACGCATGCCTGTGTTGCTGCATCGACCGTGGGCCACGCGGAGCCGTGACCCTGAATTGACGTTGACCCGCACCTGTCCGTCTCCATCTGGCGGGGGGCGGGCAGGCTGTGGGTTGCTTTTAGCTGGTGGGAAGTTGCAGGCTGTTGGGTGCCATGTGTGCAGCGGTGCTGTTGTGGGGCAACATCCGGGGGATCAAAGGGGGGAGAGCCCCCTTGCCAGTAGTTATCGGGGACCGATATTTGCGGCGGTAAATTACATCCGTTTAGACCTTTCCTTTTCGATTTTATCCAGAAGCCCGAGAGTTTGTTCAATCTCTGACTTCTGAAAGCGACTAATTATTGCCGATAACTCATCTTTGATGTAAGATCCAACACGGTCATCCAACACTCCGAGGCAGTTCTTGTGTTCAAAAAGTGCAAGTACGTCTTCAGCGGAATACCAGTTGTTCTTACGTTTGTCGAACACACTACGAAACTGAGCAGTAATCTCATCTCGCTCAACTGCCATGAAAATCTCCATTTCGGCAGATGCCAGCAGAATGGATGCACCGGAAAACCGATTTCCAGAATTATTGGACTTCGTTATCGAAAATCCATATTCATCAAAAAGGTTCGATAGGTATTTAAGGATAAATTTGAGAAGTTTAGTCATAATCATTATTTTCGCATGGACCATTTATTAACCCATTTGTAACCGAAGTTCTCCTTTAAGTATTGCACCTCCATATCGAGCGAAGTCCCCAATGGGATCTTGTTTTTAGGTGTCGAGAATATCATTTTATCACCCCTGCCACCGACAATATCAAGAAAATTGAGGTTTGCCGCTTTACCCTCAACTGGAGTCCATGCGGCTCCCAAGTCGAAGTAGCTGGAACCTTTGTATGTTCCAGTTGTCGCTTTTTGAATATAATTCATCTGGCCCGGTGGCGCTTGGAATCTCCCAAGAACAGTAATCCCGTTGTCCGTGATATTCGCTTCAGACAACGCTCTTATCTCGGGGCTTACCCCATTTGCGGCAAGGAGTGTCCCCGTTCGTGCTTCCACGTTGATCCCGGTCAATGCGGGACGCCCCAACGACATCCCGGTCGCTAGCAACTTGCTGATTTGGGCTACCTTGACCGCCCCGTTAAGTAAAAAGCCACCCGCTCCGACTGGCAGTACGATAGTCGCATAACCTGCCGCCAAATTTGGATCAGGAGAAGCACTCAAAGTCAGTGCCCTCACCGCCACATCAGGCATCAGACCCGGCTTCATGACGGGTTGTCCGGCGAGTTCCCCTTCCTCCCAGGTTGCCACACGCATGGAGGAATTCACTTGGTTTCGTATCAACTCCTCCGCCCGCTTGTAGTCATCCGGGCCGAATGGCTTGAATAAGCCAAAGTCACCGGCTTCTGGAAAGAAAGGTGCAAATTGGGATGGTGGAGCTATTGGCGATCTATTCACCTCTGAGACCAACATCAACAACCATTTTGCCCGTTGGATGTTGGCCTCTTCCTGGGTGTTTATCTGCCACATGCCCAACACATCCACGCCGTTCACCGGATCGTTGTGGCAATAAGCATAGAGATTCAGAGACTCATCTTCACCCAGAGGCTCGCGGTTTAGCCATTGGCCGCTGGCAGGGTCGTAATAACGACGGCCATAGTAGTAGAGGCCGGTTTCCTTATCATAATACTTGGTGGCGTAGCGGATCGGGTTGGCGTCCGCCATCGGTCCGCTGGCACTGATGAGTTCGCCAAATGGCCCATAGGTGTATTGGGCAACAAGGGTGCCCGCGCTGTCGGTTAGACCGACGACATGCCCGCTTCCATCATAAAGCGGATAGTAATCGACGGGCGCGGCCTGTCCCCGTGTTTCTCGAATGAGCAGAAGGCCACCGGCTCCACCAGCGCCTGACGCACCACCGGTGCCGCCGCCAATGTCCTCGCCCCAGACATACTTGCGGTCAAAGGTCTTCATGCCGAACTGGTTGGCATGGCGTTCGTAAATGAGGTTCCAGCCGTCCCAGATGAAGGTGACGTTATCCAGGGTTTCCTTTACCTGTTCGCCCCGGGTCGTCTTGTGGATGATGGTCTTCTTGAAACGCCTGCCCTCGGCATCGTAATCACAGGTCACGCGCCAGCCCTCGGGGGACTCGCTGTAGTTTTTGGTGGTGGCACTAACAAGCATGTTGCGACCGTCCCAGCCATAGTTCCACAAGGAGGAGGATTCACGGTTCCCATCGTCATCATAGGTGAACGATTCATTGGCGGGTGGCACCCAGGTATTGCCCGCTACCTCCGCGATGGCATCGTCGTTGGGCTCCTTGTCGCCCCCGCCTGTGACTACACCTCTGACAACCCAAGACACCCAGTTGCCATACTCTGCAGGCGAGGGCATGGGGCATGACCACCCAATGTTGGACGGCGTCATTTCAGTTTCGGTGTTCCCGACAGTGACAAAGACCGTGGCTGCAGGGAGATCTCCTGCGGCGGCGGCGGCGGAGATAGAGAGATGCTTCTGTTGGGAATGGGTCATCGCCACGAAGCGGTTGAGCGTATCCGAGGTATTGGCGGAAAAATCGGTGCGCCTGCCGATGCCATCGAAGGTGTAGGTGAAGCTGGCGAGCGTATTGGTGCCGGATGTGAGGATGGCGGTGTGGAGCTGGCCATGGGAGTCATAGGCATAAGTCCACTCCCCGGCGGCGACCGCGCATTTCAAACGGCGTCCCTGACTATCAAAGACCGTGCTCAGATCTTCCGGCGGGGTGGTTCCTCGGTAGTCATAGGTTAGACCCGAACTCACGCTGTTCTCCGCGCGGAGGACGCGGCCCGACGCGCCACGCATCCATGTCTGCGTGACGATGGGATCAAAGGTGCCGGTGGCGTTTCCCCAGCCCAATCCGGTGACACGTCCGGCCTCGCGGCCCATGACGATTTTCTTGTCACCGCTCGTCACGTCGGCAACCTCGTCGGATTCCGCGTTCTCCCCCGTGAACGTGTAACCCGCGGAGTGAATGAGGGTGTCTTTCGGATCGTAGAGGCTGAACCCTGTCTCCCTCCCCACCTCGTCATGCGAGGTAACCACCCGGTAACCGGCCAAGGCACCCAAGGTCCACTTGTTTTCCACCAGGCGCCCGTTGGTATGGGAGAGCTCGCGGGTGCCCGAATTGTCAGTGATGCCGTGGATCTGGCCCTCCAGGTCTTGGGAATACCCCTCTGTCACTGCAGGGAAGGTGATCTCTGGATAGGCATCGTCACCGCCCGAAGTAACCGACGGATAGTTTACCGTCTGCAGGTCCTTTGTGCCGTCGGGCCAATAGGCATATTCGCGCGCTCCGCCCCGTTGCAGCGTCGTGGATGCGAGCAGGCCACCGTGGTAATAGGAGGATGTGGTTCCACCTTCAACATATTCATGCGCCGTTTCAACACCCGCTGCATTGTAACGCAGGATGGTGGATGAACCTTCGATGGTGGGGGCGATGGTCTGTTTGAAGCCTCCGCCGTCCAGTATCAGGGTTCGCGTTTGCGCCACCTTGTCACCACCACTGTTGGAGGACTGCGTGCCGTCGATGCTGGCGGTGCGGTTGACGTCGTTGATTGTGAGGCTTTCCTTGCCGCCTGAGAACCCATGGGAAACCTGCACACTGCTATGGTCGGGGCCGGAGAAGGCGGTGAGCAGGCTGTTGCTGCCGAAGTCTGCCTTGGTGATGGCCCCGGCCTCATTCAGAGTCACGGATGCCAAATTCCCGTCAGCCCGCCACTCCGGGCTGAGCGTCGTTGTCCGCACGCCCGGTCCCCTCTTGGTTGTGGAGATGGGAAGCCCCAGATTATTGGCGGCAATGGTGTTATCCCAGCCTTTGCTGGAATGCGTGGTGACTGTATTGGCGCTGTAGTTTGGAGTGCGGGTGAGGGTTTCCTCGGAGCCGTTGAGGGTGATGGTTGCACCGCCGGTCGTGTGGTTGGTGATGGTTTTGATGACTTCGCGCAATCCGGTATTGTCGGTCACGGTCGGGGTCTTGGTCTTGGACACACAGGTTTGGAGGTTCCCGTCAACGATAGTGGTGATACTTAGCACGAAGCGGTCGCCTGCCTCCAGTTCGCCGCTCTGGTTTTTGTCCACACCGGCGCGGATGATGGCCCCATCATTGTTGTAGGGATCTGATTCCTGAACGGTGCGCCGACCCGAGGCTTCGAGGGTCAGGACGCGCTGGAGCAGCGAACCTGGTGCCGAATAAACGTATTCCGTGGTATCTACTCCGGTGCCCGTGGTGGACGGGGTTTCGATATATCTGACGCGTCCCCAGGCATCGGTCCGGGTAGCTTGATAAGCGGCGGCTTGTCCCGTGATCAGGGTCTTGGTTAGAAGGAGTCCATTCTCAACGGTGAGCGCATCCCCGGTGATCCCGCTGAAGGGCAACACGTTACCGACAGCGTTGGCAGCGTTGGTGGCGGTGAAGGCTCTGGTGGAAGCGCTGATCGTGGTGGAAGTGCCGGCCCCGGTGAGACTGTTGGAAGCGGCGATGGTGCGGGTGTCAGTGTCATAAGTGGCACCCCAGGCATCTGTCACACCGCCCACGGTCCGGTTGTCTGTTAGCAAGCGGCCCACTGCATCCACCCGGCGCGAGGCGTCTCCTGCAGTGGCGCCGGCACCCCAGGTTTCGTCGGCCCCCGTGCCACCGGCCAGATGGGTGATGCCGAACCCTATACCATTGTTGGTTCCAGCGGTCGCACGGTCGAACAGGTCGCGCGCGGTGACACTAACAGTCGCCCCCAGTGCGCTCGTCCATGTGGCCAGGTTCCGGTGGTCGTCGGCGTAAGACCATGATTCATTCAGGCCTGAAGGCGTGAGGGTGACGCTCGTCGGAGCCCCCCAATCCGTCTTGCCAGTTTGCGCCCAATCCTGCCTCTCCGTTTCCACCGAGCTTGTGCCGAAGAACCCCTTGGTGGATGCCGAGACGGGATAGCCGGAACCGTCGCGGCACATGGTCTGCCGGGTGCCGCGGACCACTGCGCTTCCGCTTTCGTCGGCAAACCGCCCACTCTCAGTGATCACCTCCAAACCCTTGTTCGCCGTTGGAAGCAGGGTGATCAGACTGCCCGTGTTGTTGGATGCGACGACCCGCCTCACTGCCCAGGGCATGGTTCCCGCCACCGCGTCCAATCCTCCGAAGTCAGTGCGGACACAGCTCACGGTCGAATCGATGTCCGTCACCAGTCCATTCGGTGCCGAGTAGGTTTTCACACTGTCGCCGCCAGCCGTGCTGCTGGCCCATTGCTCCCACGTTGTCCCCCAACGACTCCATATTTCGGTCCCAGGATCGGTCCCAGGATCTGTCATCAGGAACTTTTGGGTTTTGATGGTCTTGGTGTCTGACAGGGAGAGTTCCGCCTTCCACTGGCCTTTCCGGACCAAGGTGGGGATGCGCGGCAATCCACTTGGCATATAACCGCTGATGCCGCTCACTGGCAGCCACTTCTCCACCCGGTCCAACTCGCCTGTCACTTTGGTGACCCTCTTGACCTGCCCATTTTCCTCGGTGGTGCTCTCCCAAGACATGACTACATCTCCGCGCGTGTAGGATGCAGGCGTCTCGGGCCAGACATGACACGGGCCGGGCAGCCCCGTCACCGATCCGGCGGCAGCCCGGTCACGGGTGAGGGAAACGGTGTAGTTGGATGAGTACCAGTCCGTGTTGTCCCAAGGGTCCGTGTTGGCGTTGTCCCAGATTTCCCGCCACAGGATTTCCTGGCTGTTGGATGAATTGGTGAGCTTGAAATCCCAGTCACCAAAGTAGGTGTTCATGGCAGCCAGCGAGATGCTGAGATCGGTGCCGGCGCTGTCGTTGATCTTCAGGCTCTCGGGGCCGGAACCCAAACCCGTCAGGCTGTCTGGCGTGCTGATGGTCAGGGTGCGTAGCAATGCGAGCGCAGTGGTGTCCACCACAGCTCCTGGAGTCCGCTCAAAAGCACTCCCATCCATGCGATAGATCCTGATGATTTGTGAGAACGGACCGGTAACGATCACGTCGGCCAGCAGGTGCTTGCCAATCACCTGCCGGATGCGCGGCGCGTCCCATGCCGTAAAGAATGCATTCTGGTGGTCCCAACCGCATGCCTGGAACACGCTGTCGCCAGCCCGACAGGAAGGCAGTGGCCACAACCGCACGTCGGGATCGCGGGAGTTGCTGTAAACCACTTGGTAATCAGACTCCGCCCCCACAAACTGTAACGCAGGAACACAGTCGAAACGTCGCGCCTGAAAAGACAACCAATTGACCCCAAACCCCAGAGGTTGCAACAAATACGAGCCATACAATCTTGTCGACAACGAAGGCATCACCGCCAGCCAGGCGCTTGTCGTTCCGTCATCCAAACCGGGACCCAGATTGACTCCGAAGATCATTCCGGGCTGCGGGCGGGGCAGTGCCCTGCCGTCGGCAGCCGGCGGGGGCGTTACCCCGCGCAGGTTGGCCAGTGCGCTTGCGGCAGCGGACGCGTCGAGCCCCTTGGAGAAAGCCGGAATCAACAAACACACATAGTCACGGCTATAAACGGATAGGCTGCCTGGTTCTCCGCATCTCCAGTCGAAACCTATCTGATTGTACGAGCTATCCTTGGCAAACGTGAATCCGGCAGGCACAAAGGATGAAGCTCCTCCGTCAGTGGTAGGGGTCCAGCCACCTCCAATAGCGATGCCCGGGCCCGGCTGGGCTACGGAAACCGTCAAACCTGTGGAGTTGCTCCCCACCACGAGATATGTGCCGTCGCCGGCACTCTGTGGTGCGCTTCCCGTCCATGGGCTCCAAGCCACCCTGCCTAGGGCCGCGACCGCCCCTCCGCTCCAGCCTGCGGGAACTCCGGCCTCCACTGACGTAACCTGGTACCGCGTCACGGTCCACGACAGTGACTTCTCGACGGCTGAAGGGTGGTTTCCATCGGGTGTCTCTCCGTAGCTTGCGGTCAAACTGATCAAATCCGAGCCTCCGGAAGCAGGCCCCGTGGGAGTGACATCTGAACCAATGCCAATCGTTACCGGTTGCCAAGTCGGAGGTTCCACGACGGTCTCCCCGTCGAAGGTTAACAACTTGTCGTCGTCGGGATCGCTCGTGGGTGGATTATGCGTATCAGTCCACTCCTGGTGTCTGGAGAAGGAACCAACGGCAGTGGTCACCTGCCTGCTGGTTGAGGAGGCCGCAATTACGCGCAACCGACTCACATCCAGCGCGAGTTGGCGCAACACACTTCGATAGGTGGCTGGTTCTATCGGCCCGTAGGTATGGAACTCGACGCCGGTGAAGGGGTTGATCGCACCCACCTTGGTTCCCGCCGCTGCCAGCAGGTCAGCCGGTCTCACGTTCAGGAAGCGTGGGCAAAGATCCCGGAAATTCACCTCCGCTTACGCCAGCAGCTTGATGCGGTCCTCAATACCCAGACCGGCCAAATACGCCTCGTCCGGAAACTTCTTCAAATTCTCATTATCCTCGGGAACGCCCACCCACTGGATGGGATTGGTGTATATGAGCATGTGTCGTTCCTGAATCGACGACAGCACAGCGCCGAGTCCTTGGGCCGCCACACTCCCACAGGCAAGCCCGAGGCACATCAGGGTCAGAAGTCGTTTGATCATGTTGAAAAGTCGTTGTCAGTCCCCTGTCACCACCACCGACAACTTGACCGCCGGATTGTCCTTGGCATTCGGGTTAGTACCCGCCGTTTGTTCGTGCACGTTGTTGAGGCCGTCCCCGTCCGGGTCGGCAGTCAGGTCCGCCACGAACGGGTTGAACCCGTTCATCACCTCAAACAGGTTGCTCATGCCATCTTTGTCGAAGTCCGAGTTTTCCGGACCCAGGTATGCCGGGTCTTCAGGGTCAATATCGGCGTAGTGGAGCCTGATGAAAAACTTGTCGGACGAGGATACGGCACCAAAACCCTTATCACCCTCGTCGGCTTCAATCACGGGTAAGTAATTCCATTGCAGCAGATCGACGCTCCACTGAATAAAATAGACCCGATTGAGCACGCCCATCCATTCAATGTTCCAAGTGCCGGATAGACCCGCCGTGAATGACACCTGCTGCTCGGATAACGAAACAGGCGTCAATGCCCCGGTGACGGCTACAAACATGCAACTTAATAAAAACGGGTGGCTCTTCATGGCTTGGCTCCTTTGGTGAGTGCGTTCATGCCTGCGGGTGAGGGTGTCTCCCGCTTCCAGAATTGAATGGTCACGTCCTTGGGCACCGGCGGATTGGCCAGCAGGTAGGTCTTGCGCGCCTCGTAGGCGACCTCCCTGGCCTGACAGGCTGCCGCCATGCGCGCGCCTTCCACCCGGTAGAGGTCGTGCATGCCCTGGAACATGTCCATGGATTCCTTATCGGTGGTATCACCCTCCGTAATGACGAAGGCCGGTCCGCTGGTCGCGAGGACAGGCAACGTGGGCGCAGGTGTTAATTCATCGCTGGTGCCATCCGTATATTCATCGCCAATGGCCATCATGAGCGAGTATTGGCGAAGTTTACCGTCGGATCCTTTCACCTGATAGGTGCCGACGCCGCAGAAATGATTGAAGTCAATGTTGGACCAACCGGCGATTTCCTCCCCGGTGCCAAACCCGCAGCGGACATACGTCCGGGCATGGTCATACACGGTGGCGGAGACAAAGATGAGCTGGAAGTCCGGGCCCGGCTCGCTCAATTCCGCCATGCCGTCCGCGACCGCCGACTCTTCCATGGGCGGTGTTATCAATGGCGGTGGCGGATCGGGCAGGCCGGGATCTTCCACCAACTGCACGGTGACGTTGATGGTGCCTTTCACTGCTGGCAGACCGATGATTTCAGGAGCCTCCGTGACCTGCCTGCGGCTGGTGAGAGTGCGCTTGAC
>Ga0194057_10001462_pt1 | contig 11919 bp, 12 predicted proteins | sample SepL4415m_MetaG_FD_155474 | JGI IMG/M metagenome (GOLD analysis project Ga0194057, IMG submission 155474) | Anoxic zone freshwater microbial communities from boreal shield lake in IISD Experimental Lakes Area, Ontario, Canada - Sep2016-L442-15m | ecosystem: Environmental > Aquatic > Freshwater...
CCTTCAGGCGCGGCTCCCCACTCGATTCCTTGGCCATCGTCCGGCATGGGTGTCATTGCGCTCAGTGGAACCACCCATGCCGTCCCTGGAGCGTCGCGCGAGCTGCCGCGCGGCACAAAAACGACGTTCGCCGGTGCGTTTGCCGTGCCGGGAGTGCACCCGGTCTTCCATGCCGGTCGATCGGCTCCTGGGACGCGGACAGCCGACTCGGCCTCAGCGGCCCTCGCGAGTCTCCAGGCAGGCTTCGTAGGTCGCCCGGTCGATCGGAATCCAGTCCGTGTGCTCCACTCCCCGCGCGTTTCTCGTGCCCGGGCCGACCGGGAAGGCGCTGGCGATCTTGATCCAGCGCTGCTGCTCGCTGGCGATCGCCCGCACCTCGTCGGCCAGCTCGGCGAAGTCCTGGTCCTGGCTGAACAGGAGCACGACGTCGCAGGCGTCGGCCAGCAGGACGCGCACCACGTCGAGGGCGATGCGCACGTCGATGCCCTTCTCTTCGAGGACGGTGAACTCGACAGCTGCGCCGTCGTCCAGGCGAGCTCGCCGGCGCCGGCGCCGCAGCGGTCGAGCAGTGACCACCACGCCCTCAGCGCGCATGCGCCGGAGCCTCAACGTCCAATGGTGATGCAGCCGCGGGTTCTCTTGGCGATCTGGCATGCCCGTGTAGAAGCGCGTCTCGGTCAAGTCCCAGCCACGCTGCAGCGCGATGGCTTGCGCGAGACGAGGTACGCCGTAGGAAGCGGTCGTGAAGCCGAACGCATCACGCGCGGCGGCGAAGATGTTCTGGCCGTCGAAGAAGGCGATCGCACGATGCGGCGCCGACCCGGCGCTCATCGGCGGCCACAAAGAATAACCCCGCTGGGGGCCTTGCGGCGCTGCCAGCGGGGAGTATAGGAGGCAAGCGTAGCAGAATGGCCGCCCCAGTCAAGGTTGACGTTGTGGCCCACTCCTCGAGGCGAGGCCAGTGGTTCAGATGTGCCTGATCGGGGCACCGGCGTCATGCCTACCAGCGTAGCTACCAGGCGACACGGCTGCGAGGCTCACGAACCGCCAGCGTGGTGGACGTTTGCCGGCGCGGATGGGTGACGTTGCCGCGCTGCGGTGGCGCGCGGCCGAACGACAGGGAAGGTGGCGTCCATGAACGCGTAGCGCTTGCTGGTGACGACGAGTGTGCCGCGGTCGACGTCGTGCAGCTCGTCGTGGGCGCGGCGCGGAAGGCGCCGAGGTTGAACGCGAGGTTCTTGGCGAGGCGCACCCGGGGGCCGCCGTAGACCCCTTGCGTCACGCGGCGCGGTTCCCTCAGGAACACGTCGGGGCACAGAACCGACACGAACTCGCCCGTCTTCAGGGCGAGCGGCGACTCGCCCTCGGGCAGCCGGAAGGTCGTGGAGCCGTCGCGGAGGGCGCCGAGGAAGCCTCGAGGTCGGCGCCCGCGATCTCGCCGTCCGAGACTCCCCCTGCCGCGATGCGTGCCCACTCCTCCGGAGCCAGCGCCTCCTTGGCGAAGCGCTTGGCGACGGCGGCCCCAGCGGCGCGGCTCGCTTGAGCTCATAGATCACCGGCCCGCCGCCCGAGGGAGCGGCCTTCTGCACGAACTGGGCCTCACAACGCGGGCACATCCAGACGGGCTTGGGGGCGCCGCCGAAGAACGGCGTCTTCGCTTCGCCCGGCGCCAGCGTAGCCTGTCGGCAAGCCGGGCAGCGGTTCGTCCACACAGCCCTCGGTAGGCTGGAAGCAACCGGAGTCAGCACAGACGCGGGTTCGCGTGCTGCGCCGGCCCCAGGCACGAGCGCCTCATCGCGTGAACCGACCCCGGCACGCATCCCCTCCATCGGCCACTCCAGCCAGCCCTTGCGGTCGTAGTCCATCACCTCGGCGGCGGAGATGGGGCCGAGGACCTCACTATCGAGTACGTTGAGGTCGAGAAGTCGCAGACACCATGCGTTGCGCCCGCGGCATGTCTCCCCAGGTGCAACGGCGTGCGCAAGTTCGCGCGCATGCTCATCTGAATCGGCGAGCCGAACGCCAATGATGAACTGCGCCTGGAATGATGTGCGAGGCCGCAGCACAGCAGCGAGCTCCGCCCCTCGGGTTCCGTGGACTCCACACGCAAAACATCGTAGGCTCACACTCCAGTGCCACGCACACTGCATACTCATTTCTTGGGCCGAAGGAAGGCGAAGTGGCGAAGCAATCGCCTGTCGATCAGGAGGCGCGCGCCCACGAAGCGTGGGACATCCTCGCGGAATGCGCCCGGCGAAAGCAGCCCTTGGCGTACGGCGAGCTGGCTGGCCAGATGGGTATCCACCACCGCGCGTGCGCTCCCTTCCTCGGGCTCATCCAAGCGCACTGCCGCAGTCACGGGTTGCCTCCGCTGCAGTCTCTCGTGGTGAACAAGCAAACCAGCGTTCCGGGCGGGGGCTACCACGGCTCGGGCACAGATCTGCGCGAGCTGATCCAAGCACATGACGACGTCTTCGCATTCTCATGGGAGCGACACCCGAATCCCTTCAAGTGGCCGACCGCTTCGGCCTAACAAGCGCATCAACCTGACGAGTACACGTTGCGCTCTACCATGAAGGGCGCGGCGCGCGGGTTGTGCGCTTCGACGTTAGTCAGGGACGAGGAGAGGGGTGGTCGACATGACCGAACTGGCATGGCGTGAGGCAATCATGGGCGTTCTGCCGGACAACGGCGACCCCGTGCACTACACCGAGATTGCTCAGGCAATCCTCGACAGAGGGCTGAAGACGACCGTGGGAGCGACTCCCGCGGCATCCGTTGCAGCGGCGATCTCGCTCTCCCGCCAGAACGAAGGCAGCGCATCACCTTTCGTCAGGGTCAGCCGCGGCTACTATGCTCTTCGAACCACAGGCGCCGTTGCGCCAGTAGCCGCCGCGGAGCAAGAGACGACAGACGAGACCGGCTTCGTCAATGCCTTCGGGATGTACTGGCGGCGCGACAAGGTGCTCTGGAAGGCCGGCCCAGTGATTCTCGGCCAGCAGCAACCCGGCAGCCAGCCCGTCGACTTCTGTGCGCAGACTGGCGTGTATCTCTTGCACGACGGCAACAGGGTCGTGTACGTGGGGCGGACAACGGACCAGCCCCTGGGAGTGCGCCTACGCCAGCACATCTCAGACCGTTTGAACGGACGTTGGGACCGCTTCTCGTGGTTCGGTGTCTTGCCGGTCAAGGAGGATGGGACGTTGGCCGCTGCTCCGCCCGAAGCGTTCAACATCAACAACCTAATCGCAACCATGGAGGCCTTGCTCATCGAGGGTCTCGAGCCGCCACAGAATCGCAAGCGCGGAGACGACTTCAGTGCTGTCGAGTTCCTGCAGGTGCAGGATCCCGAACTCGAGAAGGCGCAGATCCTCCAGCTGATGGACGAGTTGAAGAAGAAGCTATGATGCCTGTCGGGGATTGCGCGCGCGCTGAAGAACACGCGCTTGCAGCAGACGCGACTGTCCGCATCTCAACTGGCGATTGGCCATCTGCCACACAGCAGAAGCTGCTGAAGCGCAACGCCCTGGACAGCCAAATCCGTCGTTCGGGGGTTCGCGATGTCAGGCGATGCTGATGTGCTCTCTGTACCCGTCGGTGGCACGGCCCACCTGGTGGGGGCTTTTGACGTACATGCCTGCCCGGACCGCTACTCCTACCGGGAAACGCCGTACATCACCTTCCGCCCCAAGGGGGCGAGATGGAGGCCGTGTTCCCCATCGAGACGATCTACGTCTTCGCTCCAAGCTTCCCCCTGCCTGAGAGCGTTGCCCCGGAGCATCGGGATCACCTGAGCCAGTACACCGCCGCCCGGCTTGCGGAAGGGCTCTTCAGCACGCCCGATCAGCCGTACCGTTTCTACATGCTGTCGCGGGAGAAGGCCAAGAAACTGCCGCACCTGCCAGCTCCAGCGCGGAACCCGCAAGGGCACTGTTTCTTCACGCTGGAGGAATTGACGCGCGGCGAGAAGGTCGTGTCGCTGGCGTCTGAATCCGGCATGTAGTCAGCGGCGCGGCCGCCCAACGAGGAGCCGGACGGCGGGCAGATGAGCAGCCGCTTCGCCTGCCCGCGGGTCGTCGCCGCCCACGGCACAGAGCGCGATCACCAGCCGAAGCGCCGCGAGCGGCCGATCATCGAGTGGCCCGCGCATGAAGAAGCCCCCATCGACTACTGGCTCTCAAGCCTGCCTGAAGGCACCGAGCCGCAGCGCCTCGCCCGGCTGGCCCGCCTGTGCTGGGCGATCGAACTCGACTACCGGCTTCGTCTACATGCCAGCAGACGCTGTGACGATGACTCCCAACAAAGCACTACTGGGCAGATGTAGGCGTACGCTCGTACAGTTCAGCGTCGAGTCGCGACGCGACCGCTTGGAGCTCCGGACGAGCGTTCTCCATCAATGCCCGGAGCGGCTCGGAAAACAGCATCCCGCATCCCTTCAGGTTCTGGCTCGGCTTGGAGCCGCACTTTGCCCAGTGCACTTCCCACCCGCGCTGACCGGTGTCGTTGACCAGCCGTTGGGGTCGGCCGGGCCAGAAGAACGGGTACCAGGCGAGGTACGGTATGTCGCGACGTGAAAGCCGGCTGCACACCCGGGCGAGCGCTGTCCAGTCGGCCTTGGCAACCGGCGAATAGGGCGGATCGAGAAGGACGAGGTCGCACTCCTCCAATCGACTTGCAGCCTCGAATCCGTCGGACTGCGTGAAGAGCACTTCAGTGTTGGCAGAGAAGGGTCCCGTCGGCGGCTCTGCATACTCCGCGGCCACGTCGTTGTCCACATCGTGCAGCTCGATCAGCAGGCTCTTGGCGAGCGGGGCGAGTCGAAGCGCCGAGAATACCCAGCCCGCCGGGTACTCACCTCTCGCTACGTACTCTTCTGCGAGAGCCAGATAGGGGTGCGCCGTCACAGGCCCGCGATCAAGCGCGGCGCGAATGCCGCGCTGCCATTCTCCCGCGCGGGCTGGGGCGTGGAGCGGAGCACCCGAGTGCGACTCCATGTATCTCAATGTCGTCGCGGGGGTGAGGCGGTCGGCGACGGATACGAGCACGGCATGTTTCCACACATCGCCTCGGTTACCCGCCTTCGTGCCGTGGTCATACGTCATTGGGATTCCCCGTGAGGCTCCTCGGGAGGCTCGCGCCAGTCCACCTGCTACGCTTCCGACGCCGGTCGATGCCATGCTGCGTACACGGCTCCGACCTCTTCTCTCCAGAAGTTGACTTCGTTCTCGCCGGGCTTCATTCGCTCAAGCCGCCGGGCGATGGTGTAGAAGCCGGCACCAGGCCTGCCTCTGTAGCCTATGACGACCGCGCTGAGCATGGGCCGCCCCAGTGTAACCTCAGCCTCGCAGATCTTGTTCAGGAGGCTGCCTACCTTGCTTCCCATGGCCTGTCCGCCGTAGGTGATCCCCATGATCGCGGCCATCTTCGCATATCTGGTCGTCTCTCCACCATCGGTAACCTGGACGAGTGCGCACAGCACACGAACGTACTTGTCCCTGTCGCTGATCTCGACCTCCACGCCATTCGCCTCGTGCATGCCGCTCCTCCGCGGCGGCGTCGTCGAGGAGGGCGCTGTCGTGTCGCGGAAGGTCTCGAGTCGAAAACGAAATCGGGACGGCTCATGGACGATGGCCGGTTCCTCCTCTGCGAGTGCGCGCAGGTAGTAGGCGACGGTGTTGAGATTCAAAGACTCGTCGCCGTCGAGCACCTTGATGGCAAGATCTGCGTAGTCGACACCGTCCGGGTACGCGCCGAGGATCTCGATCGCCAGCGGGAAGATTCTCTGTTTCATGGACGACACTGTTGGCTCCCCCCGTCGCAGGCTCCGCAGAAACGTCACGTCCAGAATAGCCTAGCCAACGACGAAGTGACGGGGTGCTGACTTGCTCGGTCCAACTCACGCCCCGTCCGGCCTAGACACCGGCCCGGCGAGCGTGCTGCTTCTCATCGAGTGGAGACAGTCTCTCGAGGAGCTCGGACAGGAGGCTTCGCTCCTGGGACTCGAAGAGCTCAAAGACCTCTTCGCGCTCGGCCGCCTGTAGCCCAGCACAGAGGGTAGAAAGCAGGTCGGCGCACGGGGACTGAGACCAACTCGTGTATCTGGTCATGCCCGCCATGTGATAGGCCACTGATCCAATCCGTGCCTTCTGGTCACGTGTCTTGAGCATCGGGGTGCGGAGCTGCGTCCATTCGCATCCGCCTGGGCGATTCGGAATATTGAACCGGCCTCGCTCCAGAGCGTCCGCATCCCTGAGGATGGTCCAGACCAGATCCTGCTCTTCAGTGGGACAATCGCAGTCGTCTCGACAGTGCATCGCGACGGCATTGAGCACAGATGCGACGGAGGCTTGGTCAGATGCGCCGTGGGTTGCCCAGACGCCGTTGGCGAAACGGGCTGCCGCGACTCGACCGTGACTCTGTTCTTCATAGTCGGACGTGCGGCAGAGGTCATGAAGCAATGCCGCCATCAGGCAGCAATCGCTCGCATTCGAAGCGGATGCGTCTTCGTAGCATAGGAGAAACCGAGTCCAGAACATGACTCGAACGACGTGCGCGATGCCATGTAGGCCGTAGGCCAGCGAGTCGGAGTCGAAGCTGTACGGATCTCGGTGGGGCGTTCCGATGCGCTCCTCGAACTCGATCAGGCTGCGGAACGTCGTCTCGATCTTCTCGGCGACGGCAGCGTCGGTCTCTCTCTGGAAGCCCGCGAGGAACGCGATGAACCAACGCTCTGCATCGAGAAGCTCGCGGCGGATCCGGTACACGTTGACCGGCGTCACCGCAGTTTCGTCGGTCGCTTTGATGCGTTCTGCTTCCAGGCAGGCTGCTTCATTGACTGGAAGCAGGATGCGCCGCACCAGACTCCACGGGACTGGCTCAGAGTTCGGGCCTGTTCCGGTGAAGATCACAAACTCGGCTGCCTGGTGCGTTGCAGCCTGTCGATCAGTGGGCGGCGTGGGCGCGAAGATCGCATCCCAAGGAAACTTCTGGGAGTCCTGCATGTCCGCCACCTCAAAGCAGGAGGGACTGCCCACCGCGATGTTGCTCGCCGCAACTCCCCAGAAGGTCCGACCATCGCGCAGCAGCGATTCCGCATCAACCTCAAGCATGCAGACCACCTCGTCAGTCAATGCGGCTCTGGACCGGCGGCGGAGCAGTGCGTTCCGCTGGAAGGCTTCAAAAGTCCGATTGAGAGGGTTCCAGAAGAAGTTCACGCAGGCGTGCGTCTGCACGCTGCGGCGAACTGGGGGGTTCGCTGTCGATCGTCCGAGCCCGATTGCCCGGCGTCGGTGCTGCACTTCGACTGACGACAGGTCGACCGTCGACGCCGCGGCGTCGTGACAATCGATTCCGCCCTGGATGATTGATTCGAGGTTCGACAGAGAGCAGATGTAGTAGCAGTGGAGGCCGTTCGGGTCTGCGCCGAGACGGTTGGCCAGTTCCCGCCGCGCGGGAATGGCCTTCAGGTAGTCAACGACTCGCTCCTCCGTCGATGCCGGCAGAACCTCGGCGTTGCGTTTCCGCGCCTCCTGCCTGATATCATCCCCCGTCCCATTCTCGAACGGGGTGTCGCCATTCAGCCCCCCGGGGCCGTCATCCTGCTCCGCCTCGGCAGTCGAGAAGCAGCGCACTATTACCTCGAGGAATTCCGCTCCCCAAGCGTCAGCATTGAGTTTGTGGACTCCCGGAAGCGCGAGCAGATCGGGCATCGTCAGGGGCCGATGCTGAGCCAGTATCCGGAGCTCGTCGTCCGTGAGCATCGATCGAGGCGTGCCGCGGAGACGAATGGCGATGTGGTTGCGCGCGTTCACCAGCCTGCACAACAGTGCCTCATCATCCACCGGAGGTGTGCTCGGTTCCGGGTGGGGCATGCCATGGAGCTCCGCGAGGAAGAGCGGTCCCCAGCACCTGATGCGCTCCTGGTCCACGGTCTGCACAGCACGCAAGGCGACCATATCGGCGGGCATGGCACGGACGATGCGATTGAGCTCGTCCCTGGTGAAGGGAAGCCCAGCCGGTCCTCCAGCCCACTCCCAAGCATCATCCTCCTGGATCACGTCGCGCCTGGCATCTGCCAGCTGCTTGAGCCGGTCCAGAAGCGTACGCTTGGAGGGCTCACCCGCGGTCATGATTCCAGTCGGCCGGGCGTCGCACCAGCCGACATGCCTCTACCCCCACGGAACAGAAGATGCCAAGCCACCAGCGTTCTCACCACCACGGACTCGGCGTGATCCTGGCGCTCGGCGACGCGCACCTCATTGCAGACATAATCATGACCAGTCGAACAGCTTCGGTGGAGGCAGCTGTTCCTTCAACTCCTCACCCGTGGGGCACTCGTAGAGACGGCTTACACTCCTTCCTCCAACTCTGGGCAACTCGATCAGGCGGGCGAGACTCGGTACGCTCTTGTCCGCCACCGCATGCCAGATAATCCCGGCGGCCGGTTGCCTGATGTTCAGCGCCAGACCGAATGCTGCCTCATCCGTCAACCGGACGGCGTCCTCGATTCGACGGAAGATAGGGTCGGAGGCATCCGGGTCGAACTCCACGATCTCGATGTCGATGTCGTCCAGCGGAGCCAGGTGGAATCGCATCAGCTCATGGACCTGATCCCAGGGCAGGCCACCGTTCATCGCCCCGAGCCAGGGCATCGCCACCGACGTGATTCCGAGCTCCCGGTACCTGCCGACGAACCTCGTCAGGCAGGATTCGACCCATTCCATCCGAGAGGGGTGCTTCCAATCATTCTTGACGGCGAAGTTGAGAATCCATGGTGATCCCTTTCGGTAGGGCAGGATCCGACCCGGCTTCAGGGTCCGCTCTTCGCATTCGTGGTGATACGCTTTGAACATCTCCGGGAATCTCCGCTGGAACTCCAAGGCCACGCCCTTGCCCATGACACCGACACAGTTGACGGTGTTCACCAGGGTCTGAGCGTCGCTGTTGAACAGATTCCCTTTGTATTCCGTTAGTGGCACTTCGCGTCGCCCTCCTCCCACACACGCGCGCTTCGGAATCCCATCGCCGGCACTCGGGATGCACCAGATTCCAGTCTCGGCGCCGCTCTCCGCCTCTACGCCAGTGCCATCTCGATGACCTTCACCGGCCCGGCCGTCTGCCTCGCCATCAGTTCGGCCGTTTCAGGATGACAGGTGAACAGCAGGCATTGGCCGTCGGCGGAGCGCTCGGCCAACAGACCAGCGACTGCGGCGGCCCGCTTCGGATCGAAGTTCACCAGGCAGTCGTCCATGATCAGCGGGAGCGGCGCGGTGCGTTTAGCGAACTCCGCGACCAGCGCCAGTCTGATGGAGAGATAGAGCTGCTGCTGCGTGCCTTTGCTCAGAAGGTCTGGCCTGAGCTGCTGGCCGTCGCGCTTCACGACGACCACTGACTCAAGCCCGCCCTCTTCGTCCTGTTGGACCCGTGTGTACCGCCCTCTCGTCACCGCGGCGAATGCCTCGGAGCCACTGGCGAGGACCGCAGGCTGGCGATCGCGGACGTAGGTCTTCAGGGTCTCCGCGATGAGAGCGTTGGCCGTGGCCACGACCCGGTAGTCGTCTGCCAGGTTCGCGAGCTCGGCGCACAGCGACTCGCGCTGCTCTTGCAGGCGCGGGATGTCGGCCGATTCCTCAATCCCTTCGCGCTCCCCGCGCGCCTTGTCCGCTGCCTTGATCGCCGAATCGCGCTCCGCGCGCAGCCGGGTCAGCTCGGTCGCCAGTCTCCCTAGCTCGTCGTCCCACACACCGGCATCGCCGATGGCAAGGTCACTCGCCGCAGCCTCAGGATCATCGCAGCGGGCCAAGCGGACGCCGATGGTCCTCTCGAGCGTGGCAACTCTGTCCACGAGCGTCGCGCGGCGCACAAGATCGGCGTGCAGCTCTTCCGTGGCAGTCCTCAGCATCTCTTGCGTCAGGCCTGTCGCCGGCCGTCCCGCGGCGCCGAGGACCCGCTCGGCCGACCGCGCCCACTCATCGGCCTTCTGATTGATCGCGTCCATGGCGCCAATCGCGGTCGACCGCCGATCGTCAGCCGCACAAGCCGCGTCGACTTGCTTGAGAAGAACGAGAACGCCGGCGGGAGACAGGCGGGCCAGAGTCCGCTCCACGAGCCACTCCAACCACCCAGCGACCTCCTTGTCGCGCGCCTCTTGGGCCTGCTTCTCGGCCGAGGCCGCCTCTTGCGCCAGGCGGCGACCCTCGTCGGCCTGCTGCTCGGCCTCGAGGATGCGAAAACTCGCGTTGTCCCAGTCGGCGCGACGAGTCCGCTCGGTGCGGAGTCGTCCGTCCAGCTCTCCGAGGTCCTGCGTCGTGGCCGCTCTGGGCAGACCAATGGACTCGGCCGTCTTCCCGATCGAGTCGACGAGCCCGTCGATCACGCTGGACTGAGTCGATTCGCCCGCGGCGGACGCCGGACCTCGACTCCGCGTGAGCACGCCGACCAGCGTCACAAGTAACGCAGCCGCGAGGAGCCCGACACCGATCTGCGCGTAGCCGGCGAGCCAGCTCGCCGCGGCGCCAAGCGCAGCGAGTCCCGCGAACACGGAGGCGAGCCACGATCGTGAGGCGGCCGGTCGCGGACTCTCCTGCTCGGCCCTGAGTCGCAACGTCTCCAGCCTCGCTCCGTCCTCGCGCAGAGTCCTCACAAGTGACTCGCGACGATCGATCTCCTCCACGGAGAGCGGCTCCGCGTCCGGCGACTCGGGCCGCGCGCGCACGGCCAGAGCAAGAAGCCGTGCGGCGTCCACGTCCGCGCCGCCTCGATTGCGGGCAGCGTCGTGAAGCGAGCTCTCAGCGTCCGTGAGCCGCTGCTCCCAGCCACCCACGTCATCCTCGACCTCAACGGACGTGTTGAAGCTTCTGGCGCGCTCGGTATTCCAACCGTCACCGAGCCGGCGCAGCGCCTCTTGCAGGGCAGCAGTCTCCGCAGCACGTGTGGCCTGCAGCTCCTCCAGACGCTCTTCGCGGGCACACTGGCCTTCGAGTTCCTTGACCACGGCGGCCACGGCGGCCGGTAGCGCCTCGTCCGTGACCTCAGGCAGGTCCTTGAGCTCGAGGCGCATCTCTTCCATGTCGTCCCACTGCGGACGCAGTTCGACGAACGCCTCCACCTCGGTCTTCCGCCGCCGTTGCCGGTCGCTGTCGGATTGAAGTTCCCTCTCCAGATCGCTCTGCTCAGCTTCGTCCTGCAACAGCTGCTGGTACTGGCCTGCGAGAGTTCGGGCCGCCCTCTCCTCCTCGTCGACCTGGAGGATTTCCCGCACGATGTCGTTCATCTTGGCCTTGCCGGCCTTCTGCTTGAGCAGCGCGTCCTGGCTCTGCTCGAGGCCCCGCATAACTTCGCGGGCGGACTTGCCGGCCCCACTGATGCCGGCAGAGAAGATGCGGTCCCGCACACCCTCACCGGTCAGGCTCTCAAGGGCTTGCAGCTCGTCGAGCCCGAACGCGAAGACCGACTTGAAGAGCTGCGCATCGGCGCCGCCCAGCAGATTGCCCAGGTCGGCGGCGTCGCCCTCGGAGCCGTCGGGCCGCAGCAGCCCGAGCGCCTTGCGGTCGTCGCCGAAGCGCTGCACGACCCAGAGCGCCTCGCTGCGATCACGAAGAACGAGCTTGCCCCCGTGCCGGCCACCGAGAAGCGGCGGGTATGAACGCCCCTTGGAGCGCCCGTCGGGGAAGCCGAAGAGGATCGCGCGCACGAAGGCGAGCAGCGTGCTCTTGCCCGCTTCGTTTTCGCCGAGGAGCACCGTCACGCCCGGCGGCAGGTCGCCTTGGTCGAAGTCCTTGAGAACGCCGAAGCCGTCGACATGCCAGCCGTCGATCCTCACGAGTCGGCCTCCCGCTCGAGGCCATCGAGAGCAAGGTGAAGCGCCTCGGTCAAGACCTCTTCGGGCGCCTGCGCATCCAAGCCGCGCAACGCCTTCTC
>Ga0194057_10001473_pt1 | contig 11892 bp, 9 predicted proteins | sample SepL4415m_MetaG_FD_155474 | JGI IMG/M metagenome (GOLD analysis project Ga0194057, IMG submission 155474) | Anoxic zone freshwater microbial communities from boreal shield lake in IISD Experimental Lakes Area, Ontario, Canada - Sep2016-L442-15m | ecosystem: Environmental > Aquatic > Freshwater >...
CGGAGGGCGGACCGTTCTCAGCTACCGCCTCAGGTGGCGGATGTGGGTGCGGTTGCGGATAACGGTTTGTGAGATGAGGTTCTGTGGCGGGCATCTTCGGGTGCCCGCCACAGACATGTGACGGCGCAACCAGACTTCAGATTCCGGTAGGAACAATCATCTTGCGGTCTCTCAAGAGGTCAGCGGCCTCCGGCGGCTCCAAAGGGCCGGCGAAAAGGAAGCCCTGACCGCGCCGCACTCCCATCGCAATGAGTTGGTCACGCTCCTCTGTCGTCTCAATTCCTTCAACGACAAGGTCGAGCGCGAGAGCGTCGGCGATGGCCACCACAGCTGCCACCACCGCCCGGTCGCGTGGGCTGCGGGAATCGAGTGTCGCAGCGAACGAACGGTCGAGCTTGATTTGATCAACGGGCAAGGTGCGCAACTGCGTGAGAGACGAATAGCCAGTACCGAAATCATCGAGAGACACTCGCACACCCGCGGTGCGCAATTGTGCCAGTGCCGAATGCGCCGTGCGGAGATCTAGGAGTGCGTGCTCGGTCAGTTCGATAATGAGTGCCGTTGCCGGAACGCCGTAGTCACCCAGCATGGTGAGCACGTCATCAGCGAATCCCATCTCGCGTACCTCACGTGCCGACACATTGACGGCCATCGTGATGCCCGAGCCGATGCCGGCAGAACTCCAATCGGCAAGAATCGCGATCGCTTGTCGGCGCACCCAACGTCCGATGTCGACGATCACTCCGTTGTCTTCAGCGAGTGGAATAAAATCGTCCGGAGACCTCAGTGGCTCGCCGGGTCGCTGCCATCTGATCAATGCTTCGAATCCTGTGACCACACCGTCGAGCATGCGAACGACGGGTTGAAGTTTCAGTTGCATCTCATCGCGACCGATGGCGCGGCGCAATGCTGTGTCTAGATCGAGTCGCATAGCGACTTCGGCTTCGAGTTGGCTGTCAAAGACGTTGATGTGGCTGCTCGCCAATTGCTTCGCCCGATACATGGCAACGTCCGCTTCGCGCATCAGATCGGCGCCACTGGTGGTCGAATCATCTGCAAACGTAATACCAATGCTGACGTCGACGAATACCTCTTTCCCCTCGATGACGTACGGCGCGCTCAACGCTGCACGCACTCGCTCAGCAAGTGACGTGGCCTCCTTCTTCGTTTCCATCGAGGGACACAGCACGACGAACTCGTCACCGCCGAGTCGTGCCACCGTGTCGGAGGTACGCACGATACCCAGAATTCGACCGGCGGCCTCAATAAGCAGCCGGTCTCCTGCTGCGTGACCAATCGAGTCATTGACCATCTTGAATCGATCAAGGTCGCAGAACAGCAATGCGGTATGGCGGTCACCCGCATCCGCAGACGCAAGCTGCTCATCAAGTTGACGCAGCAGGAGCGTTCGATTGGCGAGTCCGGTCAACGCATCGTGGGTTGCTTGATGCGACAGGCGCCGCGACGCACTCTCGCGTTCGAGTGCAAGTCGGGCAAGGTCGCAACCGCGAGTTGCCACCATCGCGCCATGTTCATCGATGGGCCCAGCGTCGCTGAGAATTTCGAGCACACCTTCATGCGGATCATCGTTGGTTCCAAAGGAACCTGTCCAGACCACCACGCTGCTGGTGACCGCGTCAGTTGCGCGATGCTCGACCAGGCGATCACCAAGGCGCAGTCGCACCCCACAGCCTCCCACTCCCTCGCTCGCGAGAGCCGCAATGCTTTGGAAGACTAGGGCAAGTGGCGCGCCGCGCGCGATGCGTTCTAGGACATGTGCCTGTCCACGCTCGAGGGCCGAGGCTCTGTCGAGTTGGGCGCGAGCGTCGTTGAGAGCCTGCTCCTCACGTTCAAGTGTGTCGCGCGCTTCGCGGTAGCGAGACCGCACATTGGCCGCGACCCAGATGAGCAACACTGTGCCCACAAGCAGCGACCCCAGTAGTAGAAGAAGTTGAAGGACATGCCAACTGAGCAGGTCTTGGTTGCTGGCTCGTACACCTTCGCGGAACGCCTCCGTGTTTCTGTCGCCCAACTGTCGCGCCTCACTCGCAAGGGCATCGATGCGCGGGGTAAGTGCGCCCCTCCACTGCAGTTGAGCGGCCGGCGTGAGCGTTCCCGTCGGCATGGTGGCGATGGTGGCGTCGAGCGCCGACAGCGCCTCGATGAAGGCAGGAGTTGCCAGATCGCCAGCACGTTTGCCATTCTCATCACGCACATTGAGTCGCTGGCCCAGCAACGCCCGGGACACTTGAGTGGCCCGTCGTGTACTTTCGCCCAGAAGGTAACGCTGCGCCTCGACGGCATAGTCGAGTGACTCACGCATAGTGAATACAACGTTGGTACTACTCGCCTCAGTTCGTACGTACGTTTCAGTGCTCGCGCGCTGATTATTAGACGCCACCAGACTGCTCACTACCAACGAGAGCAACAACACTACGAGCAAACCAGCCAGCGCCCACTGGCCTGCGTTGAGGCGCAGTCTGCGAGCTGTCGGGGTTGCCGCGGACTCAGGCACTGTCAACTCATCCGGTCGGGGTGGCAGTGGTGACGCTCATTGAACTCAGGCTCCAGTTCCACGCGTCAAGCACAGACGCCAAAGGAGTTCCGTCTGGGTAGACAATGCGAACCGGACCACCCGCGTCATACGGAATAGGTTGACCATTGCGTTCGATCGCAAGCAGCCCATCAGAGGCCGTGAATGCACCGGCCGTGTTGACGTAGTGGTAATCATTGAGCGCCAACGTGTCGACGCGTGCCGAGTCAGGAATGCCGGCCTTCGCAAACAAGTCAGACATCGCAACACCGGTGAAGGTCTGCTGCTCCTTGACGAATGGCTCGCTAATCGTGATTGTGCGGGTCGGTAGCGTGGCGAGTTCGTCGTACGTCAGCGACACAGTCCCGGCCGAACCACCCGAGAGCACGAGGATCGGTTCTCCTGGGCCCGGAGGATCAACGGTCGCCACACCATAGGGGTTCGTCGACGTCGGCGAGGGAGTCGCAGTGGAACTCGCACTTGCTGGCGAAGGAGACGCCGAGGCCGTGCCCGAACCGTTGGAACTCGACGAGCAACCCGTCACGCACAGCGCCAGAACTACCACAGCGGAAGTTACAGAAAGTGACTGACGAATCGACATAGAGTGAATACTACCTGCGTGCATCACAACCGCGACTCGGTATGGCGAAGACCGCCACTTCGTCAGTAAAGACATCGAAAGAATCAGGAAGCGTCAACCGGTCGGCGCCTCGAGCGAATTCTTCACGCAAGGCGCTGCAACCCCCGTCGGCCCTCACGAACGGCAACCGCGTTGCGCTGCGGGTGAGTCTCAAGGAATTGCTGCACCGCAACGTGATCGATGGCTGCAAGGTCACGGAGCGCCCACCCGATGGCTTTCGCGACAAAGAACTCGGGGTCGTTCCAATGCCGATCGCACAGGGCCAGCACTCGAGGAACATCAGTGTCGCCGCGCCAACCACGCTGATGGCCAATCGCCGCGCGCACTAGCCAGCGATCGCCCGATTCCGACCAGGCGTCGATCAGGGTGGGAAGCAGATAGACACGACACAGGGGACTGACTGCCGCGTTCACCAGACCGTCGACGGTGTCCCACCAAGGCTTCGTCGTGAGTAGTTCGCCACCGAACTCAATGAGGAAAGAACCATCGGCATTTCGTCGATAACGATCGATGAGGTCATAGGCCGCGTAGTGGTACTCACGCTCGGGCAACGTCAACAGCGCACAAGCACCACGTCCGAGTTCGTTACTCGTCGGTGCTGGAAGTGCCTTCCACCCGCGACGCAGCGCCGCTCGTCGAGGCTGCGCGTAGATCCCGAGGAAAGGAGCAACGCCCTTCATATAGGCAGCCATCTGCACCGCACGTTCAGGATCAGCTAGCGGAGGAAGCGCTGTGACAGCGGCGCCGACGACTTTCGCCGCCCAAGCACCGCTGCCACTGTTCGCACGAGCGCTCACCCGCTGATCGTATGGCCCACAGCAGCGCCCTCCCCTTTCGTATACCCCTAGGGGTATACTGAATCTGCTCGACAGACCCCAAGGAGTCCCGTATGACGACGTTCGCAGCCCAAGAAGTCAGCAAGAAGGTCGTCGTCATTGGAGGAGTCGCCGGCGGCATGTCGGCCGCTGCTCGATTGCGGCGCCTCGACGAGCACGCCGACATTGTGGTGCTTGAACGCGACCCCTACGTGTCCTTTGCTAACTGCGGACTTCCGTATCACATCGGCGGCGACATCACCGACCGCGAAGCCCTGCTGCTGCAGACACCTAAGAGTCTGCGCGAATCGCTCGCCCTGGATGTGCACACCGGTCACGAGGTCACACACATCGACCGCGAAGCAAAGAAGGTCAGCGTTACCGACCGCACGACAGGTGAAACATACGACGAGCCCTACGACGACCTGGTCATCGCAACTGGAGCGTCACCTCTGCGCCCACCGCTTCCGGGTATCGATCACCCACGCATTCGCGTGCTGCGCACGATTCCCGACATGGATCAGATCATTGAGCTGCTCGACGCCGGCGCGAAGTCAGCGGTCGTTGTCGGTGGTGGATACATCGGAATCGAAATGGTGGAAGCACTCCGACACCGAGGTCTTGAAGTCACTCTCGTTGAAGCGCTCGAGCATGTGATGGCCGTCATCGATCCGGAAATGTCACGCCACCTTGAGAATCACCTCGAACAGCACGGAGTGCGCGTACTGCTTTCAACGCGCGCGTCCGAGTTCACTGATGACAATGGTCGGGTTGTTGTTGATCTCGGTACCGAAAAGATCACCACCGACCTTGTGTTGCTGGCTGTCGGCGTCAAGCCCGAGAGCAGTCTCGCCAAGGCTGCGGGTCTTGAACTTTCCGACCGCGGCGCAGTGATCGTCGACGAGCACATGCGCACTTCCGACCCCCACATCTACGCCGTGGGAGATTCAGTGCAGGTCACCGACACCGTGACGGGCGAACCTGTCGTTGTACCGCTCGCCGGTCCAGCCAACCGACAGGGTCGCATCGCTGCCGACCACATCGCCGGCCGCCCTTCTGCTTACACCTCGACACAGGGAACAGGCATCGTCAAGGTGTTCGAACTGACCGCCGGGATGACTGGCGCAACTGAGCGCACACTGCAACGGCTTGGACGCCCGTACCTCAAAGTGCACGTACACCCCAACGGCCACGCGTCGTACTACCCCGGCACGCACGCAATGCACCTCAAGGTCATGTTCGACCCCACCGATGGAAAACTTCTTGGAGCACAGGCGGTGGGCGTCGACGGCGTTGACAAGCGCATCGACGTGCTCTCTGTCGCACTCAGGGCAGGGATGACGATCGAAGACCTCGAACACCTCGAACTTGCGTATGCACCGCCCTACGGCTCGGCGAAGGACCCGGTAAACATGGCCGGCTTTGTCGGCGGCAACTTGCTTCGCGGCGACGTCGCTCTTTGGTATTCGGAACAGTGGCCCGAACTTCCGGAAGGCTCGTTCTTGCTCGATGTTCGAGGCCCGGATGAGCACGCCGACTGGGCGATTCCGGGATCGGCCCTCATTCCGCTGAAGGAACTGCGCGAACGGCTTGGCGAGATTCCTCACGGCGTACCGGTGCTCGTCTACTGCCGCTCCGGTTTCCGCTCGTATCTCGCCCAACGCATCCTCGCGCAAAGCGGCTGGCCCGATGCCCGCACACTTTCAGGTGGTGAGCTCACCTTCCGCGCGGTGCACCCCGACGGCAACGCTGGCTACCCGCAGTACCCCGTGGTCACGTACGCCGAAGAAGAGACAGCCGTTCGACGACCAAGGACGCAAGCGTAGACGCTCAACAATGACGTTGAGTTAGTTCTCAGTGACGTCGACGCCAAAGGTGACGATCTGATTGCGACCGTTTCTTTTGGCCGTGTACAGCGCGGAGTCGGCCTCGCGGATGATGTCGTCGACTCCCTGCCCCTCGCGCGCGAGGGCGAGCCCGATACTGAGCGACGGATTCAACGCGACATCGAGGTGAGTCACAGGATGCGCGGCAGCAGCCAGAATCGTGGCTGCCACACGCTCAGCATCGGCGACTCCGTTCACGCCGCTGAGAATCACCACGAACTCGTCGCCGCCAAAGCGACCCACAAGGTCACCGGTACGCACACATGCGGCGATCGAGGAACTGACCTCCTTCAGGAGGGCGTCGCCCGCAAGGTGGCCGTGCTCGTCGTTCGTTGAACGAAGATTGTCGACGTCACAGAAGAGAACAGCGACGCTGTCACTTTTGCGCTGCTGTCCAGCGAGTACCTTCTCGAGTCGCGCGGTGACCGCTTCACGGTTGAGCAACCCGGTGAGCCCATCGTGTGTCGCCCGATATGCAAGTTCCTGCACAGCCGATTGACGGTCGGTGACATCGCGCCACGTGAGCGTGAACCCGTCACCGAAACGAATACCGCGCAAGTCGTAGAAGCGCCGATCTGAGTCATACGACTCGTGGTCATAGGTAATGCCGTCGAGCACGAGGGGTTCGCCGGTCTCAACCAACCGCACGTAGTGCGCCATCAGTCCCGAGATCGCCATATTTGGCAGGAGCGCCAAGAGGTGCTGCCCGACTAACTCATCGCGGGTCATGTTGTTGAAGTCGCATGCAGCCTGATTCACATCGACATACACGAAGTCGATGATGCGTGCGCTTTCATCTCGTACCGCCTCTACCACCGCGTGTGGGTCGAACAGTGAATCGATCGTCGCCCGAAGTCGTACTCGGTCACGCTCGGCCGCCGCGGCGACGTGTCGATATCGGGCTTCCGATGCTTCGAGTTCCATCTGAGCGGCCCGCAAGTCGGTGACATCACGACTGCTTCCCTCCAACACCACCGTGCCGTCGGGCCGCTGACGTGACTTCGCCCGGTGATCGGTCCAAACGGTGCGGCCGTCTGCACCCTCCCAACGCAGCTCGATCCGCACATCAGTGCCCACAGGTGCAGTGAGGGCCTCCGCGAATGTCGCCACGTCCTCCGGGTGGACAACGCGCGACATCAACTCGGGATCACTCAAGATTTGCTCCGAGGTGTAGCCCGTATGCTCGAAAACCGAATCGCTGATGAATTCGAAACCTACCTCCGGGAAAACCCTCAGAATGTAATAGGTGTCGCCGCCAGCGGCAGCTGCCTCAGCCAAGAATCGAGCGCGCGCCGCTTCATCCAGAGCACCCACCGCATCAAGGGACTCGGACAGCGAAGAAATGCGCGGCAGCCCGCTCATTCCCAAGGGCTGTTCGTCCTCTGTCATAGCAGCACCTTAAGCGACGCCGGGTCAAGCGGCATCTCGATCCTGAATGACCAACCAATAAGGTTCAAGCATGCTCGCCCTGCTGCTCGCCCTCGCGGCCGCAGTGAGTTGGGGGGTGAGCGCCCTCACCGGCGCACGAATGAGTCGCGGGATGAATCCGTTTCGCGCTCTGGCCTGGAACATGGGACTCGGCATGCTCATGCTGCTCCCGTTCGTGGCGGTGTCACTCTCTCAACTACCCCAAGGGTCCGAGTGGCTCTGGCTACTAGCCACGGGTGTGGCGACCGTGCTCGCGTTTCTCTGCGACTACGAAGGGGTGCGCTACGGTCCGGTCGGGCTCATCGGGGCCATCGCCTCCACCGAGGGAGCAGTCGCCGCGCTTCTTGCAATTGCTTTCGGCGAGCGCCCCTCCCCTCTTCTACTCATCGCAATTCCGGTACTCACCGCGGGCCTGCTGATGGTGATGTTGCCCAGCGAACTCACACACGTTCACGCATCGAACTGGCCGCGCGCGGTGACCTTCGCCAGTTTGGCGGCACTGTTCTTCGGAATCGGTGTCTACGCAGCGGGGCAGATAGCCAGTCAACTTCCGGTCGTGTGGGCAATCGTGCCGGCGCGCGCCATTGGAACCGTCGCCCTGGTAATACCATTAGCCGCAACCGCGCGAATGGCACTTCCGAAGGCGCTTTTGCCATGGGCGCTCGTCACGTCAGTGTGCGACCTACTGGGGTTCGCCTTCTTCGGACTCGCGGCGCGCGGAAGCATCGTGATTGCCGCCATCGTGTCAGGGCAGTTTGGAGTTCTCGCGGTGATCTTCGCGGCGGTACGACTTCATGAACATCTCACCCGAAGACAGGCACTGGGCGTTGCCTTCGTTGGCCTCGGAATTGCGATGGTTGCCGGGGCTAGCGCGCTGTAAGACTCACCACTTGTCTGCTGACAGTACGGCGAGAATCTCACTGATCGCGGCGCCACTCTCCAGCAGCGATATCACCGTCGACTCGGCTGCTTCGCCACTGAGACACCGATCGAGCACCGCCTGAATGTGCGCTTGCGGAATAACGCAGACTCCGGTCTCGTCGGCAGTGATGAGATCGCCGGGTCGCACCTGAACACCACCAATGCTCACCGTGCCATTGATTTCCACCGCTTCAACTCGGTGTCGACCGGTGATGGGAGTACGCCCTCTACTCCACACGGGCTGTTCCAGTTTGCGCATGGTGCTGACGTCGCGCACTCCCCCATCAACGATGCAGCCCGCAATTCCGACTCGCTTCGCCCACGTCGCCGACAAGCCACCCATCACAGACACGCTGGCCAGACCGCCGCTGTCAAACACCGCAACGTCGCCCGATTGGCCAACGCCGTAGAGATCACGATCGGCGAGCAGTGCCTTCTCGTTGCGCCCATATCTCGCACCCACCGAACCACCGACCGGTTCGTAGCGCACTGTGATGGCAGGCCCGACAACGCGTCCACCGGCGAGCACGGGCGACAGTTCGCTCGCAGGTACCGCGCCGCCGACACCGAGTTCGTCCAGCGCGTCCGACACCGTTGAGCACAGATCGGTGACTGACAAGAACCCCGCAATGACCTCCGGCGAAGGACGCGCAATCGTCGTGGTGACAATGCGGGCTTCATCAATCATTCCGAGCAGTCGCGGCCTCACGGCGTCGAGTTCTTCGGCAGTCGCCATCGTGTCACTCCTCATTCAATTGCGGGGTTCGCTCACGCTGGCACCTACTCACGTGGCGCATCCACCCGGTGACGCTCCCAACGGCTACGGGACTGCCGAACAACCGTTGTAGTCTAGAACCTGTCCACCATGCGACCTCGCGGGCCGCAAAGACCATCAGTCTCACCACGGGGCCCATGCACATCGCGCATCAGAAGGCAGGCCGTGAGCACTCCTCCCAGCACCGCGTCTGCCGGATGGCTGGCGGCACTTCAGAATCAGGTCCGCGAACTGCTCGACCCCGCTGTTTTCGACTGGTTGGTGGGCGGCTCAGGACTTGAGGAGTCACTCACCGCTACGGAGTCCGCGTGGTCCGAGCTCGCACTTCGCCCCGATGCCGGTATCGACGTCTCGGCCGTCGACCTCACCACCGACCTGCTCGGCTCTCGCGTGAGTGCACCGATCGGGGTCGCGCCCACCGGGTTTCACGTACTCGTACATCCAGATGGCGAAGCGGCAACGTCGACAGCGACCTCCGCAGCAGGACTGCTTTTCACTTTGTCGTCTCGCGCCTCACAGCGATACGACGCCATCGTTCAACCCCAACAGGTGTGGTGGTTTCAGCCCTATGTGATGCGCGATCGTGGACTGACGAGAGAGCAGATTCAGCAGGCGACCGCCCTCGGCGCCCGCGCCATGATCCTCACTGCTGACGCTCCCGTGCTTCCAGCCCGCCGCCAATCTCGCAATGGCCGCCTCGTGACCCCCGAGATCATGACCATGAATGCTCCCAATACGACCGATCTGACAACCCTCGAGCAATCACCGACGACAACCGTGGCTGACGTCGAGTGGATACGCGAAGCCTCAGGGTTGCCCGTGATAGTCAAAGGTGTCGTGCGCGACGACACGGCCGCACGATTCGTCAATGCGGGAGCCGAAGCCATCTGGGTCTCCAACCATGGCGGTCGCCAACTCGACGGCGCTGTGGCACCCGTGCGCGCCCTTCCACGCATTGTCGATGAAGTCGGTGACCGTGCTCAGGTGTACATCGACGGAGGCGTGCGCAGTGGCGTCGATGTGCTGCGGGCGTTGGCACTCGGCGCGAGCGCCGTCTTCCTTGGTCGGGCTCCCTTATACGGGCTCGCTATCGACGGCGAACAGGGCGTCACCGATGTACTGCAGCGCATGATCAACGAATTACGCGTGTCCATGCAACTCTCGGGCCGCACCAGCATTGATCAGCTCGGCCGCGACCTCATCTGGTCGTAGCACCACCAAAGAGGTCCGCGTTGTGCTCACCAAGATGAGGTGGCGCAAGACGCACACTCGGTGCAGCGCCATCAAACTTCCACGGAGTATTGACAGCACGCGCTCCGGTCACATCATCGCGATCGAAGGCGACGATCATGTTGCGCTGACGCGTTGCCGGGTCGTTGAGTACTTGGGCAACGTCAAGCACCGCGCCAGCTGGCACACCTACCTCGTCCATCGACCGCAACACCTCATCACTCGAGACTGTTGACAGCATCAACTCAACTTCGGCAAGAAGTTCGGGCTTGAACTTCAACCGCGAAGGATTCGTCGCGAACCTCTCGTCGACGGCCAGTTCCGGCCTTCCCAAGGCACCACACATACGCTCAAATTGCGAGTCGTTACCGACGCAGATGTTGACGTGACCGTCGGCCGTTGGAAACATTCCGTAGGGCGCGATCGTGGCGTGGCCATTGAAGGCCGTTGTCGGAACCTGTCCGTCAGCTAGGTACCGCGCCGCATGATGCGTCAGCATCGACACCAGCGTGTCCTGCATGGCGATGTCGATCGTGCGCCCGTTTCCGGTGACCGTTCGCTCGTACAACGCGGCGATAATCGCCGTTGCGGCATACATTCCTGCTGCGATGTCGGCCACGGGAACACCCCACTTCGTGGGCTCACCCGGGGCACCGGTCAACGTCATCGCACCACTAGTGCCTTGAACGATCTGGTCGTAACCCGACCGGCTTCCTTGGTCCTGCCCGAATCCGCTGATCGAGCAGAAGATCAGCTGCGGATCGCGAGCTCTGAGGGCATCAGCTCCCAGACCGAGGCGATCGGCTGTTCCCGGTCGCCAGTTTTCCAGAACCACATCAGCCGATGCCACCAGTTCGAGTGCGCGGCCAAAGTCTTCCGGGTCCTTGAGGTCGAGCGAGACACTTCGCTTGTTGCGATTGACCGACATGAAGTACGACGCGTCCGCGCCCACGAAGGGAGGCCCCCAGTGGCGTGAATCGTCACCGCGCACTGGCGCTTCAACCTTGATGACATCAGCGCCTAGATCACCCAGCATCAACGTGGCGTAGGGGCCACTGAGAGCCTGACTGAAGTCGACGACTCGAACCCCTGCGAGCAGTCCAAGTCCACCTTCAATAAGTCCACCTGCAGCATCGCTGGGGTGTGAGGTTTCGTGTGTAGTCATCAGCCTTCTCTTGTTGTGAACAGTGCGTCGGTCATTCGGCACTCATGGATGGGATGTGCCAACCGACTACGGAACATCCACATATGTACGGACATTCATGGTAGCGACGCGTGGGCGTTCAAAGACCACCGCACTTCTGGTGCTATCTTGCCGTACGTGGTAGTCGCGGGCGAAGATGCAATCATCACGATCGGAACAGATCGGAACCCACTCTCCTCGGCGCCCGTCATACCTGTGCGATGTACCTGCTGAGACACGGGAGTGAGGAAAGGCTCCACACCCGACCCCTGCGGGCCGCCATTGTGCTGTCTGTGCTGATTCCGCTCCTTGTCACAAGCGCTCCCACACCTGCTCGCGCAACCCCTGTACCCTCGATTTCGGCGGCCGCGGCCGATACCCCTGTCCAAGTGACACTGCGCAAGCAACTCCGCGCGCGCATGTACGTGATGCTGCACGAGACTTATGCGAACTACCGCGCAGCCTCACCTCGCATTTCTGC
>Ga0194057_10001474_pt1 | contig 11889 bp, 13 predicted proteins | sample SepL4415m_MetaG_FD_155474 | JGI IMG/M metagenome (GOLD analysis project Ga0194057, IMG submission 155474) | Anoxic zone freshwater microbial communities from boreal shield lake in IISD Experimental Lakes Area, Ontario, Canada - Sep2016-L442-15m | ecosystem: Environmental > Aquatic > Freshwater...
TTTGTAAGTTAGCCTTAAATTTTCTTTTTGTATGAATCTGAGAGTGAGAAATCTGGCTTCCAGATACAGCACTCTTAGTGCAAATTGCGCAACGTCCCATTTGTCTCCTAAGTAAATCTAGTCTTTTAAACCTTTAACTTAAATAATATACTAGAAAATAGATAATTTATCAACCCCATTAGAAAGGAATTCATGTTATTACTTGGATTAATCCAAAATCCGTTTATTTTTCTCGCATATATCGTCGCTCTGATCATCGGAATCACCGTTCATGAGTACGCTCACGCCTGGATGGCTCACCGTTGTGGAGACAATACTGCGAAGTTTGAAGGTAGACTCACGCTCAATCCCCTAGCCCACCTGGACCCAATGGGCACCGTGATGCTCTTCCTTGTCGGCTTCGGCTGGGGAAAACCAGTCCCGATAAATCCGAACAACATGGACAAGAAGTCTGACGAACTAAAAGTTGCTTTTGCCGGCATAGTCACCAATATTTTGCTAGCACTAGTCTTGGCAATTCCAATCAGAATAGCGCTTATGCAGGGAGTTCTAATAGAATCATCCGCGGTTCTTAGTTTCCTAAATATTATCATTGACTTAAACATCATCTTAGCTGTTTTCAATCTTCTGCCAATTCCCCCGCTCGATGGATCACACTTGGTTGAATATTTCCTAAATCGTGAGTCAAAATATGCCTATCAAACAGTTGGTCCGTTTATCCTGATTGGCGTCCTTATCGCAGAAAATGTTACTCACATCTCAGTGATTCACCCAATAATGGAACCGATCATCCGATTGCTCTCGCTCTTGGTTAAGGGCTCGTACGGCCTTACGCTTTAGCGACATACTAGCTAAATCATATTTGTGTAAATAAAAAAGGACTGTCTACGCATATAGACAGCCCAATGGACTAATTTTACCTCAACGAATACTGGACAACGTCAACCCCCGTATTTCCTGGATAACAATCCGCAAGATAGTGCAGCGCGTCATCATCGCGCTTGAAATACAAGCTGTGCGAAAATGCCTTGTCTTTTTTGTTGTTGCAGATAAATTCAACAATTTGATGCTCTACAACAGCGGCAAAACTACCGGTTTTCTGTGGGGTAAGGACCTTGCAAGCGACCAGGAGCGCAAGTGCAATCTGGTAGCATGCAGCATCCACCTTGTCATGTGAGGACCCAAAGTGCTCGAGCGTAGCCCACGACACCTGCATCGGATGCCTTAGATATAGCCTTCGGTCGACGAGATGGGTCTGATTTGGCAGTGCCATCGTTATTTTGTGGATGTGCTCATCGGTCAGGCCTTCCCCAAGGTCTAGCGGATACTCGGAGATAAATAGCCTAAGCCGAGCAAACTCTTCCTCGGACACTACCGCCAGTGTGTCGCGAACCCATTCGGGCGCGCTACTAAGACTCAGTGTAATCTGCCCTATTACAAAATCAATTTTTTCGGACATACTCATGCCCTCCTTTACCAAAGATTTGGTATCGACATAGTACTACTTTTTGACATTTTAGTCAACAAAAAAATTGTGGGTTCTAGCATAAGAAATTATACTCGAGGTCGTTCCCGCTGCTTTTGTCATTCCCGCGAAGGCGGGAATCCAGGCAAAATGTATAGATCACCGGGCACCATTCTTAAGACCATTACTGGTCCCAAGGATGACAATTAACGTAACTTTAGTACTTTTCGTATTCTGTATTGGAAACTATATTACTCTTTGCCCCAAAACTTCTCAGCCTCATCTTCCATAATCTCAAGCCGAGTGTAGTAGTCGGGAAATTCCTTCAGGTGAGCCCAAGCGATTTTGCCAGTCATTTCTAGATCGTTATTGGTCACATTCGTTTCCAAATCAACTAGTCCATGCTCTCTCTCAACTTTCATACCTCGGCGAAATTGATCAAGATCAAACTTATCCCACTTTATGCCGATTTTATCACCAGTTTGCTGTGCCATCTCGTCGCTAATTTCGAAATCATGATTTTTCTCGTGCATAGTACTCCTCATAATTAATTGCTCGGATCAATTATAGCACAAAATGGGATACGTCCAAATTTCATTTAGATGCGTCGCTCTGAGCATCTAACTGCATTTCTCAACGGCCGTTGAGAAATGCAGTTAGAATTAATGTATTTACTATCCAAAGCACAAAACAAATAGCTACTTGCAGGATTATGCAAATAGCTATCATTTTTTCTATTTTCTATTCTCAATTCGATTTATTATGCTTATTCGTATTAGTTTTAGTAAATCTATTTTATCGCGTCCTGATATATTTTGCTCGCTTCTTTCTTCGCGCCTTCCTGCCTAGCTGATCCGTCGGCTAGAGCCTGTTGATAGAGCTTCTTTGCAGCCGTCTTCTCCCCTCTCGTTTTTGCTTTTGCGGTCGCCTCTTTCTCTATGCCAAGCGCTTCATTTTTCACCGACTTATAGTCGCTACTAGCCTTCGCCAGAGCATCGGCATAAACCTTCCGAGCATCCTTGATCTTAGATTTTTTATCTTTACTAGAAATCTGAGTCACTTTTACCGTCGTCTCCGCAGCAGCTGCCGTAGGCACCGTAGTAAAAGCCAGTGCCGAAAAAGCAAAGACCATCACGATGACCAACAGCATACTTCTCTTCAGACCCTTTTGTCCGTTTCTTGCCATACGCCTCCTTAATTTTATTACAACTGTATTACGCTAGTTTTTGCGCTTTTGTTTCAATAAAACTAAGTTGGTTTCGATATCTTCGATAATCAGAGATCACCATGAAGCCGATAAGGCCGATGAATATCGGAAATACTATTATTAAGATGACTGCATAGTATGAGTACTCTGATTTGATGATGTAGAAAATATCCATGAGATAAGCGAAGCTAATCTCGAAACCATCAAGGCAGCTATGAACGAGAGATGGAAAATCTTTATACAGAAAATAATAATAAAAATGTGCACCAAAATATGTCATTGCGAAGGCAAACATCACTGCGCGCAACAAAGCGAGACGTGTAAACTTCTTAGTAATCGCCGTTTTAAGTATTTGAAAATGAAAAGGCAAAGAGATTGCTCTCTCACCCATCGCTACGCTAAGAGTCGCCATGTTGCAGCTCCTTTCGCATCTCACACTTCGCACGATAAATATATGTTTTCACCGTATTTAGCGGCAAGCTCATCTTCTCCGAAATGTCTCTGTAGGCATATCCTTCATTGTAGAACATTATTAGCACTGTTTTGTAGATAGGTTTGATCTTAGCAATTGCACTTTCTATATCAATTTTCAGTTGGATCCCAGAATATTTTTCTACATATTTCGATTGAAGATAATATGTTTCAAAAGGCTTATCGGGATCGTCGATGATCAGCAGCTCCCGCTTCTTGTGCTTTCGGAACCAGTCGTTGATCGTGTTTTTTGCAATAGCAAAAAGCCATGTTGAGAACTTATATTCGCTCTTGAACTTCTTTATTTTGAAATAAACTTTTATAAATGTTTCCTGAGTAATATCTTCGGCATCTTTATCGTTCTGCACAATTCTTGAGACAAAATGAAAAATCGCCTTTTCATAGTGAGAAAGGATTTTTTCGAACGCCTCAATATCCCCCGCCTGGGCAAGACGAACAATCTCAGGATTTAATTGGTCTTTTTCCATCTACCATATTATACGCTAGAATATGCCAAAAGTACTACAAACGACGCTCCCAGTCGTCTCCACTTAACTTTTTGTCATTCCGGACTCGATCCGGAATCCAGGAAGCCCTCTTCCAGATTATATTCTGGATCCTGAATCGAGTTCAGGATGACAAACAAAAATAATTATCCTTAACAAAATAGCTTATATTTAGTATGCTCAGAGGAACAAACTGGGATTAGCGCAGCTCGCCCCGCCCGAAATAGACGGGGCAAGGTAGCGCGTCCCTCACCTTGATAGATACGGGGATTGGCCTAATTGGTAGGGCGCACGATTCGGGTTCGTGAGACTCCGGATTCGAGTTCCGGATCCCCGACCAGTCAAGGCGAGAAAAGGTCGTGGGTTTGAATCCCGCATCTCCGACCAAAATCAATCATTTGATCTTTCAGATGATAAATAAATTCTGACTAGCCTAAGCACACTTGCTCAAAACATTTTTTATGAATTCATCTTTGGCTTTTGTATAGGCTTTTCTATCATTTTTATATTCTATTGCCAACTTTTGTTTTAAGCTTTGATATTCTTTTAATACATCGTGATTCACTCTTAAATAGTCTCTGAAGGCGAACGTGTCTTTATATTTCCTGCCGTTTATTTCCATTACGTGTATGAAATGAGTTATGTGGTCTGGAATAATTTCTCCGGCCTGTAGCGGCGAACCTCTTCTCATAAGTATTTCACCATCTGCATTATCTACTTTTATAGTATAATGAGAAAACTTTAATATTTCCTCCTTCACTTTGCCCATATCCCCCAAAGCATCAACACCAACGGCAATATCGATTATTGGTTTTGCAGACAAGCCCACAATAGAGGTGGAGCCCATATGTTCTATTGATTTTGCCACATCCCCAAATATTTTTTCTAGGTTTTCCTTCTCTATGTTGAACTCTTCTTGCCAGTGCGGATCATATTTTTCAATTTTAACTATGCCCTTTTCGAGACCAATCTTTTTTCCCATTCGTGCCTTTCTATTTTTTTCTCAATGAATCCTCGATAGATTCAATTGCATACCGCTTTTTTATTTTTTTTGAAAAAGTTTTGCGATCACTTCTTCTGTATCAATATCGGAGATAGAAATATTTTCTGGTTCAAACTTCTCGAAAACTTCAGTGACGATATCCCCCATTTTGTCTTTCTGCACTCTAATAATACCAATATTCTCCGAGATCTTCTTTGGAGCCTTGATCGAGGCAAAAAGCTTCTTCTCTTCTAGACTACCAAGAAAAATCTCAATTTTTCGCTCTGGCGCATATTTATTCTTCAGATCTGTGAGCAAGCCATCATACATTTTCTTGCCCTCGTTGATGATCACGACACGATTGCAAAGTGCTTCGATGTCGCCCATATAGTGGCTGGTAAGAATCATCGTACATTTCTTCTCTTTGTTTATAGTTTTCAAGAATTTTCTGATTGATTGCGACGAGACAACATCTAGCCCAATCGTTGGCTCATCAAGAAATAGGATCTTTGGATCATGAAAAAGAGAAGCAGCGAGCTCGCACTTCATTCTTTCGCCAAGGGACATATCACGAAGTCTTTTTGTAATCAGGGTTTTCATGTCTAGAACCTCGACCATCATATCGAGATTATCCTTAAACTTTTTTTCATCGATCGAGTACACATCTTTCAGCATATTATACGATTCGATTGCAGGAAGATCCCACCAAAGCTGATTTTTCTGGCCCATAACCATCGACATCTGGCCCAAGTAACCGAACTTTCGCTCCCAGGGCGTAAACCCAAGCACTTTTGCAGTACCAGAATCTGGATGCATGATACCTGAGAGAATTTTTAGAAATGTTGTCTTCCCTGCTCCATTTGGCCCGAGAAATCCAACAAACTCACCTTCTTCGATCTCGAGATTGAGGTGATCGACCGCCACTTGGACAGTCTTTTCGGGACTCCAAATTTTTGGCCATTTGTACTTTTTCTTGGTAAAACTTTTTGTAATGTTTTTTGCTTCAACGACTTTCATTTTTCTCCTTAGCTGGAAGCACTGGAATAGCTTCGCTCGCCCAGTCTCCAAAGATAACGTGTGATTAATATAAATGCGATAGTAACGAGAATTACGAGAGAAATGTCTGGAAGATTCGCTCCAAAGAACAGGACTTTGGCTGGAAAATAAGAAACTGTCATGATAGGGAAAACCAGGGTCAAGATATACTGGAGCGCCTTCGAGAAAATTCCTGTAGGATATCGCATAAAGTTTTGAAACTTATTGATCGTATCTGCGAGTGACCAAGCCTGCAACAGCCAGAAAGCTGGGATAATCGTTAGTACTTGCAGATAATAGAACAGAACGGTTGTGAATAAAGCCAAAATCACGAACCAGATCGCGTTTACAATACTGTATGAGACCCCGAGCTGAATAAGGGCGTATGCACCAAGGCCGATAGACAGAAACATCGACAAGAAGCTATAAATCTTTGGCTTGCTAACAGAGACAAGAAACATCGCATCTATCGGCTTTGTCAGATAGAAATCGAGCTCGCCTAGACGCACATAGTTATGAGCCATTGCCTGAGTCCCACTTTTGGTCAAGGCAGAGTGAAACGACGTGATCGTCTTTGACAATGAATAAAGGAACAAGACCTGATAAAAAGACCAGCCGGCGATAGACGCAGAGGCGCTGAAGATGATGTCGAAGAAGACAATAGTGATAAATATATCCAACATCGAAGTAAGCAAACTGACCATGACAAAACCAGGGATTTTCGAGTCCCGAATATAGGCATTTCGGATCACCGTCATCATAATTTTTAGATATTTTTTCATCGTCCAGTCCCCGTATATCGCTTCAGACCATTCTTAAATAACAAGGTAAAGATAATATAGAAAATCACAATCCAGATCCCAGCTTCGATCCAAGAGTGAGAGATTTCTGACCACTGCAGTTTGCCAAGCCAGATGTTCGCAGGAGTATCAAATAAGATCTTAAATGGCAGCGCATGGACGAAGGCTGCAAACTTCTCAGGCAAAAAGGCAAGAGGGAACATACCACCAGCCAGAATCATGATCGCATAGTTTGAGAGATCGATATTTGCGTCCTGGTCACCAAAATAGAAGCAGAGCGAGTGCAGACACATGCTATAAACAAGCAAGAAAATCATGCCGATGATCAAGGTTATAACAAAATATAATCCGTCTATACCGACTGGCAGAGTGATGTACTGATGTGCGGCAAAATAGATTATTGCCATAAAAGGAATATAGATAATGAAGCCAACAAACAGATTAGCAAAGGCGAAACAGTTTTCGACAATCTTTACATTCCATGGTCTGACTAAATCGTTCGTCAAATATCCGCTCCAGATGTCGTTATTTAGCCACATAGACTGGCCGACATCTAGGCGGAAGATGATATTTGTGACGAAGAAGTAGGTGATTGTGTTGGTTAGAGAATAGTTCGAGATACCGTCAATCCCAGTCTCTCCGTAGATTGTCTTCCAGAGTGCGAAAGAGATAAAAAAGAAAACGAGAGAGAAGAAGAAGTTTAGAAAATAGTCCACCTTGTAAGCGGTGCACGATTTCCAGCTTGAAATAAAATAACTTAAATATTTTTTCATTAAAACTACTATACCACTATTTGTCGAGAAATGGTATATCTGTCAATATGTATTGACATAATTTTTATATCGTTTAGTCCAACATACTGCGATTTTTTTCAATCTCAGTAATCACTGTCTTCATCGCCCGCACTGCGAGAATCGGGTGTTTGCCGACAGAGGTCTCCTCAGAGAGCATGACAGCATCTGAGCCATCGAGAATTGCGTTCGCCACATCGCTCGCCTCAGCGCGCTCAGGAACGGTCGACTCGGTCATCGAAAGCAACATCTCTGTTGCGGTGATAACCATTTTATTTTTTTCGTTACATTTTTTTATTATAATTTTTTGGACGATTGGCACGTGTTCGAAAGGAATATTCTTTCCCATATCGCCACGCGCAACCATAATTCCATCACTAACGCTGATCAGCTCGTCGATGTTGTCTATCCCCTTCTGCGTTTCAATTTTTGAAATTATTTTTAGTACTCTAGGCTCGAAATATGTCCTTATCCCCTCGATCTGCTGAGGAGTCTCGGCGTCAGATACAGCCAGGTAATCAAACTTGATATCGCGAAGCCAGTCTACCTTGACCAAACCCTTGATATCGTACATCAGCTTGCAACCAGTCGCATCGCAATTATCTCGGATTTTCTGGTATTGCTCATCCGAACCGTATTTTGTATTTATTCGAGCGATGTCCATCCCCTCGTCAACAAGCTCCTTGAATATTCGAAGGCTAACAGTTGCGGGACCTATCGTTGCGATAATTTTTGTAGTCATTTCTCTCCTAGTTATGTTTATCATATTCTAAACGCAAAATTGTTCTTTCGCAAGAATATTAAAAAAATCACAGCTAGCTATTTAGCTGTGATTTTAATGAATTTATTTTAAAGAATACGTAATTGTTATTTGCGCAACGATTTCGTTTTCATTTGCCATAGGGGCTACACTCGTTTCCCCACTAGAGACTACCAGATCTCCAGGAGCTGCAGCTGCAATCTGAGCTGGCATACCAATATTTGCCTGCGAAATTTTAATAGCTCTGCCTAGGTTATTACCGGCTTCCTTGGCTGCACTTGTGGCCCGACTCTTCGCATCCTCGATCGCTTTGGTCTCAGCAGCTTTTCTTGCTGCAGAAATCTTGTCACTCGAATACAAAGGTGATGGCCCGATCAAACTAGCTGCCCCATTTTCAATCAATATATCAAGTATTTTCTTTTGCTTTGAGATATCACGAAAGACAATTGCCAAGGTTTCCTGACCAGAATAATTACTGACCTTCATTCCTGCAGGCGTAGACTGATACTCAGGGGCGACAATAACGTTCTGCGTCTTAACATCTTCTACGGCCAACCCTTCTGCTAAAAGTAGTTTTGTAATTAACGAAACTTGGTCTGAGGTTGCCTTCTTTGCGTCATCTGCCGTCAGTTTCTTTGCCTCAATGATCGCGCTATAGCGCAAAGAGTCCGGCTCAATATTTACTTTACCTTCACCAATAATTTCAATCGTACTTATTTTTCCACGTTGTAGATAAAGAAAAGTGATTGCAAATGCTGCGATAACAACAAGAACAACTAGTACTCGCCACAAGTTCTTACTAAAAAAACTATCCAAACTGCCAAAAATTTGTTTGTTCATTCCCCTCCTACTATTTATGCTCTAATTCTAACTCTTATCAGAAGATTATTCAAATTTGTAAATTACCAACTCTTTTTGGTCAGGGTAGCGGGACTTGAACCCACGATCTTCGGACCCCCAGCCCGACGCTCTACCAGCTAAGCCATACCCTGAACAAAAACAATAAATATTCTATAAGACAGCGTACTAAATAATCTGTATTTTGTGAATAATCAGACTCGTGATATAATTATACATAGTTAGATCAATTTACTCGGAGGATAAATGAAAATAATTTTAGGTACAGAATCTTTCATTCCAAACATCTCAGGCGTAGCTGTAGCAACTGAAATATTAGCAAATAATCTTGTTAATTCCGGAAACGAAGTTCACGTTTTTTGCCCTGGTGACGGCAGAGACACATACAAAGATAAAACAATAACCAAGTATCCAGTCCTTCGGCTCAAATCGATGAACAATCCTTTTCGCAAAGGCTTCCGCATCACCTCAGCCTCTAAGAATGAGATTCGCGAGCAGGTAAAAAAGATCAATCCAGATCTAATCCACCTACAAGACGTGGCAACGATCGGAATAATGCTTCGCGATGTCGCAAATGAGCTTGGCATCCCTGTCATCATCACAAATCATTTCAGTCTCGAATTTGCGCTTTCATATATTAAGTTCAAGCCGCTCTTACCTCTTTCTCGAAAAATTCTGATTAATTATTTGGTCCATTTTCATAACAAATGTGACGTCGTCGTCACACCTACCGAAACGATCGCCAAGCAAATTCGTGCTTGGGGAGTGAAGACACCAGTTATCGCCGTTTCTAATGGTATTTTTTACGATCATTTCTCGGTACATGTGCCAGAATCAGAGATTAATAAATTCAAGATAAAATATCACCTGCCAAATAATCAGATTGTTCTCTATACCGGCCGAATCGACAAAGACAAGAGTATCGATGTAGTGATGAAAGCGATTCCAGAAGTTGTAAAGAAGACAAATGCTCACTTCGTCCTCGCTGGTACTGGTGACTTGATGCAAGACATGGAAGCCCTTGCTGAGTCTCTAGGAGTACGTAAAGATGTAACCTTTTTGGGACGTCTAGACAAGGAATCTCCTGATTTTGTTTCTTTGTACAAATCAGCTTCTGTCTTTGCAATAGCTTCCACTATTGAGACACAGAGTCTTGTCACGCTAGAAGCGATGTCAGCAGGCACTCCTATCGTAGCAGCCGATGCAAATGCACTGCCTGAAATTGTCAGACCAGGGGTTAACGGTTACCTATTTCGGCCAGGCGACGACAAAGCACTTTCGGAATATATTATAAAAATATTACAGAATCCTAAACTCGCCGACGAACTTAGTCATGGCTCTCAGCAAATAGCCTCACATCATGCGATGGGTAAAGCCTTTGCCGCAATTTGTGAACTGTACAAAGAAACAATTGCAGCGCACAAAAAATCGGCGTAAATTTTTTATAAAAAAATGGCCCTACCGGGGGAAATTGGTCCTAAAAAGTGAAGTGGGTAATCTCACGATTACACCGCAGTGCAATCAAATATTGATTTCCCTTCGCAATCTAATTGATAGCCCAATTTATGTCCGATAGGCGCCAAATTCATAATATCAACAAAATTTGTCTTTGAAAAGAACTGTCAAAATCACAAATTTATTGAATAATATTTTTTGCAAATTGGCTCCTATCTTGCTAAAATAGATAGATAAATAAAAATAAAACATGAATCATCCGGCACTTATCACCAAGTCAGCTTCGCTGATTACAAAAAACAAAATTAGCGACCGAGAACTGGCATGCGACAAGATAATCAGCAAAAATTCTGCCGATAATTTTTTGTTCTATCTGATAGAACTAGATCGACCATATGCAAACTCCAAAATAATTACAAAAATAATTCAGATAGTGAAGAATCGTGCCAAGACGACCTCTGGCGATATCACTAATCAGGACTTTGATAAGCTCCTTTCTGCCCTAAACGAGGGCGTGAGCAGGCTAGCCGAAGGCGGCGAACGACAGTGGATGGGGCACTTAAACGCGATTGTTGGGCTGATAACAGAAAAAGAAATAATACTTTCTTATTCCGGAGAGATTATTGGATATATTTTTCGCAAGAACAAGATTTCTGCGATTACTGCCAAGGACACAGAGAACAACAACAATCCAATCAAGACTTTTACTGACGTCACCTCCGGAAAACTTGCTGAAGACGATCAGTTTGTCTTCTCAAACTCTCCCCTATTTCAATACTTACCCTTAGACAAGCTCAGACAGCTACTAAAGCTTCCAAGTGCTTCTGAAGCCGCCTCAGGATTAAACCAAATTCTCCGAAAAGCAAAGGCAACAAACATAAATTCTATCTTCATCGAATCTCGCGACCCCATAATCGCCGAATCAGAATCTGAGGAAATCGATAAATTCTACCTAGATGAACCAGAAGAGACGATGCTCCAAAAAATCGTTAAAATCGTTAAACCAGCGTATCAGGAAAGTGCAAGAGTACTATACCCAATAATAAAAAAAGCCTATGTATCCACCAAGCATAGCTATGATTTATTTAGCAAGAAGTGGAAAGAACAATACAGTAAAGAGATTGCACGAGAAGCTGCTAAGCTTGGCAATGTCATCGGTGCTCAGGCAAACAAAACAAAGCTTGCTCTCGAACCTAGTCTTGAGAAACTAAAAGAGCATCCACACTATAAAAAGGTGAAGATCTCAGCGATTCATTACTCCAAGTCAGACTCTGCCTCTACTTTTACAACAGCCGCAAAAGTCATTCGCGACGGATTTAATACCTTCTTGCTACTCTTCAAAAAAGAAAATCGAAAGTTCCTTTATGCAATTCTTATCTTAGTTGTACTTTCAATTAGCTATAACAAGATTAAAGAGAATAATAGTAATCGCAAGGAAACTCTCTCGAAAATCCAGGTAGACACTTCATACGACAGAGCCGCAAAGATTTTTGCCGATGCGAAAACAGATTTCAATCTTGGTAAACCAAATACAGATAATCAGTTCACCGAGGCACTAG